>Ga0075428_100001131_pt1 | contig 28489 bp, 19 predicted proteins | sample RhiMetdeltSRZDD2_FD_75291 | JGI IMG/M metagenome (GOLD analysis project Ga0075428, IMG submission 75291) | Populus rhizosphere microbial communities from Tennessee, USA - Rhizosphere MetaG P. deltoides SRZDD2 | ecosystem: Host-associated > Plants > Roots > Rhizosphere > Soil | place: USA... | reverse complement strand
TTAAGCGGTTAGCAACGTCCGACCAGGTGATCTGATCTATAGGGACGACCACTGGTTGAACCGTTGTTTCAATGAGGGGGTCCGGCAGCGATCAGTTCTGTTTACTACCAATGGTTATCGCGATCTTCGGCTCGCGTCTCAAAGGCGCCCGGCTATTCGGACGACGCTTGGCCGTTGTCAAGACGGACCCTATGTGGATGGTTCGGCGGCGCAGCGGTCTGTCCTCGGCGCGCTTTCGTTGTTGTCGTTGACCCAACCCGTACAGGCCGCCGCCTTGGCCACCGCCTAGTCGCCCCCCAGCACGTGCGCAGCCAACGTCAGCATCGCCAGCTCAAGCCGGTGTGGCTTTCGAACTGCTGGCGTTGCGTGACCAGGCCCGCAAACAGCTCGTCGGATTCGGGCAACGATGGCCAGACTCGACGAACTCGCCGCAGATCCGTATCCACCTTCTCCGGCTGGCACACCGTACGGTGCGCCCTGGTCATCGCGCTGCTGCCATCCTGGGCGAAGGCTGGGTATCGTCGGCGACGTCGCGCTAAGGGCATACGCGGCCTGGTGGGCCAGGGATGGGCCAGCGATGGCCAGCGACGTCGATTCCCCGCAGGGTGGTTTTCCCGCAGGGTGGTTTAAAGGGCGGTCCACAAGGGAACTTTCCTATGTTTGCGGATGCCCAGGAGCCAACCTGCGCCGGGGGGCTGCGACCGCCGCCGAGGAGGCTTACCACGTGGACATGGGCACCTTGGACAAGAGGTTGTTCGACGGCCTGGCTGTTTCGGCACTAACCCGCCGCCTGTTGCAGCCCGTGCTAATGAGCGGCGTCGCCGACGCAACCACAGAGGTCCTGCACATCGGCTGTGGCACAGGCCGCCTCACCTACGCCTTGGCCCAGGCGTTTCCCGGCTGGCACATCGCTGTGTTGGATTCGGACACCGATCTGGCCGCCGCCGCGTGTCACCGGCTGGGTGTCCTGAATCAAGGGCTGCGGGTCACCCGCGCGGACCCACCGGAGCTGCCCTACCCCGACAGCACCTTCGACCTGGTGATCGCCGCAAACGTGTGGCATCGCCTGCCCCAGTGGCGCACCGTCACCGTGCAGGCGCATCGGGTACTGCGCCCCGGCGGTGTCTTGCTGTTGACCGACGTACGCATGCCCAGGATGCCCAGAATGCCCAGCTCTCGCACCGCCTCCTGGTCACCGCGACTGTCGCTGACCGAGCTGAAAGTCGTCTTGTCTGTCACCGGATTTGAGCTGACCCGCTGCACCGAGCTCTCCACCATCTGGTATCGGATCCTGGCCACCAGGTAGCCACCTCGAATAGATCAGCCCGAGCGTAGACATGCCGCGATCACCTCACCGTCCGAAACGGAACCCGCAGCGGACGGTCTCGCCCACGCCGAACAGCTCGCCGAGCAAACCATCGGCCTGACCGCCAGGATCGAAGCGACGTTCGCCGATCAGCGGCGGACCCTGGCCAGGTCGCGCCGCGAACGGTACCTCATGCTGCTGATCGGCATCGCCTTGGGCGCGTCAGCCGCAGCCATGGCATGCCTGTTCATTCAATGACCGTTCCAGGATTCGCGAGCCCCGGCCGCCAGGCCGAAGGCTCGCGAGCTTCGCCGGATCAGGGGCGCCGGACGTCGCCGGTGAACTCGTAATGGCGTAGGGCGTTCATGACAGCCCGCACGTAGGCTTGCTGGCCGGCGTACTTCGGGTGGAAGCTGTTCCGGCTTGGCGGCAGGCCCGCCAACTGGTTGATGTACTCGTCATTGGCGCACGCCTCGTGCCCCTCGAACTCGCTCAAGGTCTCATCCGTCGCGTTCATGATGCCTGCCTCCTCCGCCGCGCTTTGGATCACGTCGTTCAGCATGACGGAGAGTTGCCGGATCATCCGGTGGTCCGCGTCGGCGAAGGCCTGGGCGACAAAGGCATCGCACTTTCCTTTGGTTGGTGCGACCAACAGCTTCGGGTAACCGGCCACGATTATGTCGGCGCCGGGATTACCGATAACCAAGTCCTTGTACAGCGTCACCAGTCTGCTCCGCTGTGCCCTGATGCCGTCCTCGATAGTGGGTCTCAAGAATGTGCAGTCGGTAAAGAAGACTCTCTGGGAGAGCCAGTAGAGATTCCATTTTGCGCACTGTTCCAGGTATTTGGAAAAGCCGACGTCGTTGCCGCCGATGGTCATGGTGATGAGGGTGGCGTTGTTGGCGATGCGCAGGTTCGGGATCTGGTGGTCGTAGATGTGTTTGATCCTCGCGCCGTTGCAGGACAGCTGCAGGACATTGGTGCTCCATACCGGCAGCATCATGCCCCAGGCGTACGGTCCGCGGTAAGGGTCGCCGTAGTCCGGGCGTCCGGACACGGTAACGCAGCCATGGGTCTCGTTGCCCGCACCGATGCCGGCCGAGTACGAGTCGCCGAGCACGTTACGGGTGTCATAGATCGCCCGACCCCCGGTCCTGATGTCGATCCGGTTCGAGGCCGGCCCTTCCTGGGCTCCGTTGTAGGGCACCACCCGCCACCGGTACCAGGTGGCACCGTTTAGCAACTGCGGTGCCAACGAGGTACTTGTCACCGGATACTGCAGCCTGGTCCACGACGATTCGCGTTTGGACAGATTCTGATACTCGACCCAGTATCCGCTGGCGTACTGTACCGGAGTCCACCACAGGAACTCCGTATTCTGGCCGAGTGTGATCCCCGAGATATACGGGCTCTGGTACAGCGGCACCCACGGCGTTGCGGGGACCACATTGGACGGTGCGGACTCGTACCCGTTGGTGGTGATGACCCGGAACTGGTAGGTCACGCCGTTGATGAGATAGCCGGCCGTGAAGTCGCAACACGGAATCGGATAGTCGGCCCGGGTCCAGGTGCTTGCGCCGGCCTTCCTCCACTCGATCCAGTAGCTGACGTTAGGCGTCGTACTGGCCGTCCAGTGAAGCTGAACCTTGCCGTTGCTCGCACTAGCGGTAAGGCTCGTCGGCGCGGCCGGCACCGGCGGAACCGGAGTCGCGGGTGCAATGTTGGACGAGGTTGTGCTGTCGCCCGCGAGGTTGTTGGAGAACACCCGGAACTGGTAGGTCGTGAAGTTCGTCAGGTAACCCAGCGTGGCGGTACAGCAATTGGTGAACGGCACGCTGATGCGCTTCCAGGCGCCACCGACCACCCGGTACTCGATCCAGTACCACACCGGCGCTGTGGTGCTTGCGGTCCAGCGCAACACGACCTGACCGTTGCCAGGGGTCGCGGTGAGCCCGGTCGGCGGCTGCGGTATCGGTGGCAGGGGGCGCGCCAGGGCCACATTGGACGGTCCACTGTCACCGGACGAGTTGGTCGCGGTGACCTTGAATTCGTAGTTGTGCCCGTTGGCCAGGAGACCCGCCGTCATCGTGCAGCAGCTGGTGATGGGGATCGGCAGTTTCTGCCACGATTGGTTGGTGGTGACATCGCGCTGGTACACGAGATACCAGACGTTCGCCGTCGGGCTGGCCGTCCATGACAACGTGACCTGGCCGTCACCCGCGACCGCGCTCAGGTTCGACGGCGCCAGCGGTAGCCCTCCCTTCGCGGTGACCTGGATTGTGTTCGAAGCCGGGCCTTCGCCGTCGGCGTTGGTGGCGGTCACCTTGAACTCGAACAAATGCCCGCTGGGCAGCGGCCCCCACGTCGCCCGCGAGAGGTTGGTCGGAACCGCGGATTTGGTGAAGCTCGTCGCTCCCGCGGTCACGTCACGGTAATAGATCCAGAAGTACGTCTGGCTCGGATAGTCCCAGTCCAGCTGGATGTACCCGTCGCCGGAGCCGACCCCGCGCAGGTTGGTTGGCGCGGGTGGTGGGTCGTAGTGCGCGGTGGCCTGTGCCGTCGCCGATGGCGGCCCCTCGCCACCGCTGTTGGTCGCGGCCACCCGGTACTCGTATAGATGGTTGTTGAGGTTGAAGTCCTTGCCGATGTTGACTGTGCAGCAGGTCGTGACCGGCAACGGCAGTTTGGTGAAGGTGGACTCGCCCGCGGTGACGTCGCGCTGGTAGACGTTGAACCACAGGTTCGGGCCGGGTGCGGTCCAGGACAGGGCGACGCTGCCGTCGCCCTGTGCCGCCGCGACAAGGCCGGTGACCTGGCCCGGTGGTGGCACCTGTGGGGTCGCCGACGTGGTGTTGGAGGCCGCGGAGTTGCGCCCGGCCTTCGTGGCCGCCACCTTGAACTCGTAGGTGTGCCCGTTGGCCAGATATCCGGCGGTCATCGTGCAGCATGAGGTCACCGGGATGGGCAGCTGCGTGAACGCCGTCTCGCCGGCGGTCAGGTCGCGCTGGTACACCAGGTACCACACATCCGGTGTGGCGCTGGCGGTCCAGGACAACACGACCTGGCCGTCGGCGGCTGTGGCGGCCAGAGCGCTGGGCGCTCCTGGCGCCGGATGGTTGGCGGTTGCCCGGGCGGTGGCCGAGGCGGGGCTTTCCCCGATCCGGTTGGTCGCTGTCACCTGGTATTCGTACTCGTGGCCGTGCAGGAGATAGTCGGCGGTCATCGCCGTTCCGGTGGTGATCGGCAGCGGGAGCTTCGTGAAGGCGGTCTCGCCGGCTGTGATGTCGCGCTGGTACACCCAGTACCACAGGTCTGGGCCGGGGGCCGTCCAGCTCACGGCGATGGTTCCGTCCGGATTGGACAGCGCGGTGAGCCCGGTCGGGGCCGACGGTGCGGAGTGGTGCGAGGTGACTCGGACCAGGGCCGACGGTGCGGAGGCCCCTGCGCCGTTCGTGGCGACCACGTAGAACTCGTATTCGTGGTTGTCCTCGAGCCATTCGACCGTAGCGCTGGTGGTATCCGGACCGACCGACTTGATCTTGATGAAGTCGGTCTGACCGGCCGTCACATCGCGCATGTGGACGCGGTAGTTCCAGGCCCCCGCCACCGCGGTCCAGGACACGGTGGCCCGGCCGATGTTGTCGGCCGTCACGGACACACCGGTGACGGCCGGAGTCGGTGCGACAGTGGCGGTGGCGCTGGCGACCGTCGAGGCCGGGCCCTCACCGACGGAGTTGACCGCCGATACTTTGAACTCGTATGTGTGCCCGTCGCGCAAGAACCCTGGGTCGGCCGAGGTTTGCGAGCTCGGGTATTGCATCCCTGCAAAGCCCGTCCATCCCCCGGTGACGTCCCGTAGGTAGACGACGTAGCCGGATGCCGTGCCCTGCCAGGCGAGGTGGATGCCGCCGTCGGTGTTCGCGGTCGCGGTCAGGCCGGTCGGTGCGCTCGGCACGCCCGGGCCGGGGGCCGGCGCGGGCCAGGCGACCTCCACAAAACGAGGCCGGTAGCGCCGAACGTCCGCATTGGCCAGCCCCGGCTCGAGGCTGTTGACGTTGTAGGAGACCAGAAGCTTGCCCGACGGCGCGAACTCCGGGTGCACGCGGGCGTCGTAGGTGATGAGGCTCGCGTCAGGATCGTTGGCCGCGTCCGGGGCGACGAACAGGCTGATCGGCCCGGCGAACGGGCCGGTCGGCGCGGCGGCGGTGTAGGCGACCGTCTCCGGGTTGAACGGCAGGTGCCCTTCGACGGTCACCAGCACGTACTGCGAGCCCATCTTCTGTACCCCGAAGGCGGTGCCGACCCCGCTGAGCACCCGGATCGACGCGTCTTTGTTGCTGGACCAGGCTGAGCCGGTCCAGAATTGCCACGGTCCGGCCAGGCCACCGACCGGCGCTCGGGCGATGTGGGCGAAGTTGGGGCCGCCGCCGCTAAGCTCGGAGCCGTAGATATAGGTGTATCCGCCGTCATCGAAAAGTGCTGAGCCCCAGGCGATTTCATCTCCGAGCCCGAGGTCCGCGACGCCGATCAGGGCCAGCGAAGGCAGCGCGAAGGTGGCCAGCGCCGTGTCAGTGATGGCCACATCCAGTGGCTCCGGACCGGTACGCCGGTATCGGTTGTACAACACCTGAAGTTGGCTGGCGGTGGCGGTTCCGTCGGCAACCCAGTAGTACTCACCGCTGACCGCGCTCGACACGAGCGCCGAGGGAGACTGCGCGGTGCCACCGGTCAATGTGGAAACCATGGTCCCGGAGGCACTTTGCACCACAGCCGAGTTGTTGACCATCACCGCGCCGGCGGCCAAGGAGTGGTCGGCATTGACCGCACCGATGAAGGTGTCGGAGAACAGCCACACCACGCGGCCATCGGGCAGCGTCACCGAAGCTGTGCTGTCACCACCGGCCCATCGCCCGCTGGTGTCGCCATAGATATTGAAGGCCGCATTGAGAATCGATGCCGTGGTCGGCGGCATCGCCCGGGCCGGAGTCAGCCCGGCCATGATCATGAGAATGGCGGTAAAGGCCGCCGTGAGGACGGTAGTTCTGGGGTATCGCATGAGGGGTGGCCCTTCTAAAGGAGGCCGCGGGCGGTCAGCCGGTGCCCACCGCGAACACATGCAGGCGCCCGCCGCTGAGGGTGACCGGCAGGGTGATTGAGCCGATTGTCTTGCCCGGTTGGAGTGTGAACGTCGCGGCGAAGACATAGGTCGTGATCGGTTCCTGCCCTCCGCCCCACACCGTGAAGTTCCGGTACGGCATCTGGGCGGCGACGGTGTTGCCGTAGCCGATCGCGCTCTGGCCGCCTTGGCGGGTCCAGTCGGTGAATCCGAGGGTGACCTGGTCCCGCGTGCCGTCGGTATAGTTGATCGTCGCCGGGCCCGAGGCTGCGCCCTTGTCCGCGGCGCCGAGCAACCCGACCTTCGTCGCAGCCGGTGCGGGCGCGACGGCAAGGGTCTGGCCCGCCGCGACGATGTTGTCCCGCACGCCGGCCTGTGTGGCCGGCCAGAGGTAACCGACACCGAGATGGGTGAACGCCGCGCCCGGCGCCAGGCCGGTGGCGGCCAACGCCTGCCGGGAGTAACTGGCGCCCAATCCGTCGAAGTCACCGCCGCCGAGGTAAGCATCCTCGCTCGTGCCGGCGTTGGTACGGTGGCCGCCGAAGCCTAGGGTGAAGACGTGCATCCGGCCGGCGGCCGCTGCGGTTGGCAGCGTTACGCCCACGACTGTGCGCGCGGGGTCGATCGGCACCGAGGTGGCGAGCAGGTAGGTCGGGACAGTCTCGCGTCCGCCGGCCCAGACGTTGTTGCGGTACGGCATCTGCGCCGCCACGACGTTGTCCGGGCGCAGCTGCGCCAGGCCTGCCGCGAGGGTCCAGTCGGAGAAGCCGACGGCGGATTGTGCGCTGGATCCGTCGGCGTAGTGGACGGTTAGCGTGCCACCGGCGCCGTCGAAGCTGCCCTCCGCGCTACCGAGCAATCCGAGCCGGGTGGCGCCGGTGGATCCGGCGACGGTCAACCGCTGCCCGGCCGCCACGACATTGTCGGGATTACCGGACCGGACATTCGGCCAGGCGTAGCCGATTCCTTCGACGCTCACCTTGCTTCCGGGTACGATGCCGGCCGCGGCCAACGCCTGGACCGAGTAGCTGGACAGCATCTGGTCGTAGTTTCCTTGGTTCACCGCTGTGTCCGCGCTGGTGCCCCGGTTGTCCGCCACGGCGGCGGCGTTGGTGCCATAGGAGGGCGGCGCCGCATCCGGTGTGGACGCCCAGGACTGGTTGGCGGTGGCAGCCAGTTCAAAGTGGACGGTGCCGCCATTGGCCAGCATCGACGGCGGCAGGTATGCCTTGGTCCACGCACTACCGTCGACCGTCATCGACTGGACATACGGTGTCGATGCGCCCGCTGCCGGTGCGTCCAGGGTCAAAGTGCCACCGTTGGGCAGCCTCACGACGGCTGTCGGGAAGACGGGACTGCCGAGGACCAGGTCCGCGGTACCTGGAATCGCCGGATAGATGCCGAGTGCCGAGAACACATACCAGGCGGAAAGGGTGCCGAGGTCGTCGTTGCCGGGAAGGCCGTCGGGCGCGTTGCGGTACAGCTGCGCCTGGATACGGCGGACGGTCGCCTGGGTCTTGTAGGGAGCGGCGGTCCAGTTGTAGAGCCATGGCGCGCCGAGGCTCGGCTCGTTGCCCAGCAACGCGTGCGGCCCGAGGATGTCGTCGAGTTCGGCCAGATGAGTGTCCAGATAGGACGTCATCGCCGGGTTGCCGCCTTTGGCGTCGATGAGGCCGCGAACGTTGAACGGCACAGCAAGCGTGTACTTCCACGAGTTGCCTTCGGCCCAGTCGCCGAAGGAGATGTCGACCGGGTTGAAGTCGGGGCGCCATTGCCCGTCGTGCCGGCGCGGCTGGATGAATCCGCTGGTGGGGTGGACCAGGTACTGCCAGCCCTGTGCCCGGTCGGCGAACCGCGCATGGGTGGCAGTGTTCCCGACTGCGCCGGCGAATGCGGCCAGGGCGTAGTCGGCGATGTGGTACTCGAGCGACGTCGACGTCGTACCCGTGTGCTCGCAGCAGCCGTACCCGCTGTCCTCCGGCAGGTATCCGAGGTTTTCGAGATACACCGTGCCCGGCCGGGTACTCCCGGACCCGCTGGCCTGTGCTGTCATCGCCTGCAGCGCATGGGCGGCGTCGAAGCCGCGGGTGCCGAACGCGTACGCGGCGGCGATGGTCGGCAGTGCCGGGTCCCCGACCATCATGTACGACTCGTCGTTGGCGACCGACCACTTCGGCAGCCGACCGGACTGGTCGTAGTCGTTGAGCATCGAGGTGACGAGGTCGGACATCACATTGGGGGCGACGATCGAGGCAAGTGGTATCTGCGACCGGTAGACGTCCCATCCGGAGAGGTTGGCGTACTGGTCGCCCTGCGCCGCGGGCAACGTCCGCACCACGCCGTCGAAGCCGCGGTATTGCCGGTTGGCGTCGCTGAATACGCTTGGGTGCTGCAGCGCGTGGTAGAGCGCGGTGTAGAAGGTCTTCTGCGCGTCGCTGGTGCCGCCACCGATCCCGATCCGGCTCAACAGCGTGTTCCATGTCGCGCGGGCTGCCAGCATGGTGGCGGTGAGATCGAAGCCGGTCAGCGTGTCCCGGTTGCCTCGCGCGTTGGCGATGCTGACGAACGAAATTCCCACCTGCGCATGCACGACGCTGCCCGCCGGGAAGGCCAGCGCGATGCCCCCGTCACCGGTCACCCCCGACGGCGGCGCCCACTTCGCTGCGCCGGTGAACGGGCGATCGAACCGCGCGGCGAAGTACATCTTGTACCGGTTTCCTCGCAAGCAGAACGCGCCGCCGGTGACCGACCCGGTGACCTCGGTGGTTCCGGAGGCATTGACAGTGGCGTCGAACACCACCGATCCGGCAGCCACCTTCACCAGTAGGCTGGCCGGCTGTCCCACCGGGAAGGTGAACCGGCCGAGCGCGGCGCGCTTCGCCGCGGTCAGCTCGGTTCGCACGCCGTTGGCGAGCGTGACCGAGTAGTACCCGGTGCCGGCAGACTCATTGGCGTGGCTGAACCCGACCGTCGCGGCGTTCTTGTCCGCGGGCGGGGTACCGGTGACCGGTAGGAACGGCGCGTCCCCGAAGTCGAAACAGCCGGCGCCACTCATCCGGTTCAAGCCGAACCCGGAGATGGCGGTGGCATCATAGTTGTAGCCGCCGCCTGGCTGGCGCGGCGAGGAGTCCGGTGCCCATTGAACCATGCCGAACGGCCAGGTCGGCCCGGGCGATGTGTAACCGTCGCCCTTCGTGCCGATCATCGGGTTGACCAACGCCTGCGGATCGGTCACCACGCTGACCGCCGGGTCCCCGACCGCCGGCTTCGGCTCTCCGACCCCGATTGACATCCCCAGGATCGAGGCGATCAGGATCGTCGCAACGCGGCGCAGGTCGAAATCTCGCTCAGCACAAGTCAACTCAGCCTCCGTCAATGCAACCCGAGCGCCCTGGGGGAGCGGTTCACTTCAAAGGTTGACGGGGCAGCCGTATACAAGCCGTACACATATCATGTGCATCGACGAATTGCCGGAACGGGCGAGGTCGCATGAAGTTCACCGTTCTAGGACCGGTGTCCTGTGTGGTCGACAGCGAGCGGCACAGCCCTGGGCGAGCCCAGACCCGGGGAGTGCTCGCCCTGCTGCTGCTCGAGGCCGGGCGGACGGTGTCCCCGGACGCCATAGTCGAAGCGATTTGGGGCGGTGCCGCACCTTCAACCGTGAGGGCTCAGGTGCGCGCCGCGATGCACACGATTCGCCGGCTGCTCATATCGTTGGGCGCCGGTGCCGTGTTGGACAGCGGCCTATCCGGATACCGGTTCGTCATCGCCACCGACCAGCTCGACCTGTTGTCGTTCGACGATCACGTCCGGCGCGCCCATGACGCGCTGATAGCCGGCGACAACGCGCGCGCCGCCCACCTGCTGCAGGCCGGGCTCGCGCTTTGGCAGGGCGAACCGCTGGCTGGCGCCGCCGGCCTGTTCGTCGAGTCGGCCCGGGCCGGGCTTACCGCGCGCAGGCTCACCGCGGTCGAGGAGTTGGCCGACATCCGGCTCCGCCTCGGCGGCCATGTCGAGCTGGCCAACGAACTCCGGCCGCTGGTCGACGCATACCCGATGCGGGAAACGCTGCGGGCGCGGCTGATGATGGCGCTGTACCGCAGCGGGCGGCAGGTCGAGGCGCTGGAAACGTACCGTGCCTACCGGCTGCTCCTCGCCGATAGCGAGGGCATCGATCCGGGCGCCGAACTGAGCGACCTGGAGCTGGCGATACTACGCCAGGACAGCCGGCTCGCCCCGCCAGGCGACATCGTGCGAGCCACTCCACCATCCGCCGAGCACCACCCGCGACCGGAGCGTGTGCGGCCCGCGCAGCTACCACCGGCAGCGTCGGCGTTCACCGGGCGCGCACCGTTCCTGCGCCTGCTTGACGACCTGCTGACCGACGACGACGCAACCGCGCGGACCATGGTCATTACGACCCTGGCCGGGACCGCGGGAGTGGGCAAGACCGCGCTGGCGGTGCACTGGGCACACCGCATCGCCGACCGTTTTCCCGACGGCCAACTCTTCGCGGACCTACGTGGAATCGGCACCGAGCAACCACTGCGGCCGATCGACGCGCTGGCGCGCTTCTTGCGCGCGCTGGGGGTGCCAGGCGAGGAGATCCCGGTGGACACCGATGCGGCGGCCGGCGTGTACCGGAGCGAGATTGCGGGACGCCGGGTCCTGGTCGTACTGGACAACGCCGCCACCGCCGATCAGGTCAGGCCGTTGCTGCCCGGGGATCCGTGCAGCCTCGTCCTGGTGACCAGCCGCGATCGGCTCAGTGGTCTGGTCGCGTCGCACGGCGCACGCCGGTTGACCCTCGACCTGTTGCCCGAGAAGGATGCTCACGATTTGCTGCGCCGCGTTGTGGGCCCGGCTCGCATCGATGCGGAGCCCGCCGCGGTGGCCGAGCTGATCCGGCTGTGCGGTCGACTGCCGCTCGCGCTTCGGATCGCCGCGGCGCATCTTGACGATCGTCCAGATCGGACAATTTCGGACTACGTCGCCGAGCTGGTCGTCGAAGGGCCGCTGGCCGCGCTGTCGATCGGTGAGGATCCGCAGGCCGGCGTGCGGGCGACTTTCGACACCTCGTACAGGGCGCTCGGCCGGCCCGAACAACGTATGTTCCGTCTGCTCGGTCTGGTGCCAGGCGCCGACATCACGCCGGCCGCGGCCGCCGCGATCGCCGCGATCGCAAAGCAGGAGGCGGCGCAACTGCTGGACCATCTCGCCACCGCACACCTCGCCGACCAGGTGGCTCCGGGCCGATTCGGGTTGCATGACCTGCTGGCCACCTACGCCCGCGAATGCGCGCGGCAGGACCAAGCCAACAGCACAGCGGCGATTGGCCGGCTGCTCGATTGGTACCTTTGCCACGCCGATGCCGCGGCGCGCCTCCTGTATCCACACATGCTCCGGCTGGACGTCCAGCCCGCCGCCGGCGGGGCCACGGCGAGCCTGCGCGACGACACCGCCGCACTCGAATGGCTCGACGCCGAACAGCGAAATCTGATCGCCGCGGTGTTGTGGGCCGCCACGAACGGCCATCAGCAGGTCGCCTGGCTACTCGGCGACACGTTGCGCGGCTACTTCTGGCAGTCCCGCAACACCGTTGACTGGCTGGAAACCGCACAAGCCGGCTTTGCCGCCGCTGTGGATGTCGGGGATCGACGCGCGCAGGCGGCTATGCAGATCAACCTCGCGACTGCCAACCGGTGCGTCCACCGTTACGAGCTGGCGATCGAGCAGTACGCGGCTGCGGCAGAGCTCGCGTCGTCATCGGGCTGGATCGAGGGGCAGGCCGGCTGCATCGGCAATCTCGGCACGATTCACACATCGATGGGTAACCTGCGCTCGGCCGCCGATTGCCACCAGGAGGCATTGAGGCTGTTCCGCAAGGCCGGCCAGCACACCGGCGAAGCGAATGCGCTGACCAACCTTGGCCTCACCTACCAGCTGCTCGGCCAGCTTCACGACGCTGTTGACTGCCAAGAACAGGCGCTTGAGCTGTACCGGAACATCGGCTCGCGTGGCGGGCGGGCGCATGCCCTGGACAACCTGGGCGAGCTCGAGCACGCGTTGGGTCGGCTCGGACCGGCCGAGGGTCACCTCAGCCAGGCGGTGGCTCTGCACCGCGAGGTCGGGAACCGGTATGCCGAGGCCGAGACACTGCACGACCTCGCCGCCACGCAGCGCGACGCCGGCCGGGACCGGCAGGCGCTGGACACCGCGCAGGCCGGCCTGACACTCGCCCGCGACATCGGCGACCGGCGCGTCGAAGCCAGGATGCTCAACCTGCTCGGCGCGCTGAAGCTCGTCGCGGCCAGCCCCAGACAAGCCATCGAACTGCACCGGCAGGCGTTGCGGCTGGCCAAAGACTCAGACGCGCGGTACCCGCAGACCGAGGCACTGATCGGTCTCGCCGCCGCGTTCGGTCGCCTGGACCATCATGAGGAGGCCATCGCGTATGCGGCGCAGGCGCTTGCGTCGACGCACGAGACGAGTTACCGGGTCCTGGAAGCGCAGGCGCAGTCCATGCTGGCCGCCTTGCACCTCGCGACCGGCGACCACGATGCCGCGCTCGACCACGCGAAGCGGGCGCTGGTGATCTGCCAGGAGACCGGCCACCGGCTCGGCGAGGCCAGGGCGTTGCGCCTGATCGGCGACGCCATGAGTGTCTACAAAGGACGCGAGACCGCCCGGCCGGACTGGCAGCGGGCGTGGGCCATCTTCGCCGACATCGGTGTGCCCGAGGCGAACGAGCTCGTGAATCTCTTATCGGATCAGGGGTAAACGGCGTGCGCGCTTGCCGCGCTTGCTGGCGCGGGTTGAGCTTGGGCGGCTTGCCCTTGAGCCTGCCGCGAGCCTTGGCTATCGCCATCCCCTCTCCCGTGCGTAGCCGCAGCAGGTCGACTTCGAACTCGGCGAAAGTGGCCAGGATGTTGAAGAACATCCTGCCCATCGGATCGGCCGGATCATAGACGATGCCGCCGACCCGGAGTTTGACACCGCGGGCCACCAGGGAGTCGCCGATGGCGCGGGCGTCGGGTACGGAGCGGGCCAGCCGGTCCAGTTTCGGCACGACCAGGGTGTCGCCGGTGCGCACGGCAACTGGGGGCGCCCCGGCACGTTGCGCGATCATGAGGGGTTCCCGGTCTTGGCCGTCGTCGCGCCGCAGTCGCACGCTATGGCGTGCCGCCACAGGGTCACCATGATGTGGTTGCCTAGGCTTGTCCTTGCCAACCGATGATCGCTGGTTGGGGTTGGGAGTCCGCATCGTGACCGTAGGCGCCTTCGATGAGCTCGGGTTGAGGCCCGAGCTGGTGCAGGCGTTGGTGAGTCTGGGTTATGAGGAACCGACTCCTATCCAGCGTGAGGCCATTCCCCAGCTGCTGCTGGGACGCGACGTGCTGGGGCAGGCCGCGACCGGTACGGGAAAGACGGCGGCTTTCGCGTTGCCGGTGCTCAGTGGCATGGATGCCGGTCGCACCGGTCACGACCCGGTGGCTTTGGCTCTGGTACCGACCCGTGAGCTGGCGATCCAGGTTTCGCAGGCATTTCACCGCTACGGGCGCGACTTGGGAACGCGGGTGCTGCCCATCTATGGTGGTCAGCCCATCGGCCGGCAACTTCAGGTGCTGCAGCGCGGGGTCGATGTTGTGGTGGCCACCCCTGGGCGTGCGCTTGACCACATCGGACGCGGCACACTGCACCTGGGTGGATTGCGTACGGTGATCCTCGACGAGGCCGACGAGATGCTCGACATGGGCTTCGCCGAGGATATCGAGGAGATCCTGCAGGAAACCCCCAAGCAGCGCCAGACCGTCCTTTTCTCAGCCACGATGCCCAGTCGGGTCGATGGCATCGCCCGACGCCACATGACCAATCCCGTGCGCATCGAGATGGGACGGGCGGCGGTGACGCCGGGCCAGACGCCTTTGGTACGCCAAAGCGCCTACGTGGTTGCCCGCGCACATAAGCCCGCTGCGCTGGGCAGAGTGCTCGATGTCGAGGCACCCGCGGCGGCGATCGTCTTTTGTCGTACACGTGATCAGGTCGATCTGTTGACCGAAACGCTCAACGGCCGGGGGTATAGAGCCGAGGCTCTGCACGGTGGAATGAGTCAGGACCAACGTGACAGGGTCATGGGACGGCTGCGCACCGGTGCGGCTGATTTGCTCATCGCCACCGATGTGGCCGCGCGTGGGCTCGATGTCGAGCACCTCACCCATGTGGTCAACTATGATGTCCCATCGGCACCGGACTCCTATGTGCACCGGATCGGACGGGTGGGGCGTGCCGGCCGGGAGGGCGCCGCGATCACGCTGGCCGAACCGCGTGAGCATCGCATGCTCAAGGCGATTCAACGCGAAACCGGCCAGCGGATCACCGTGGAGAAGGTGCCCACTGTCGCGGACATGCGCGCGCGGCGTCTTGAGCTGACCCGTGCCGCCTTGCACGAGAGCCTCCTGCAGGACGATCTGGACCGTTTCCGGGTCGTGGTCGAGACACTGACCGACGAGTTCGACTTGATGGAGGTGGCGCTCGCAGCGGTCAAGCTCGCCCACGAAACCACGACCGGAGCAGACGAGGATGGCGAGGAGATCCCTGATGTCGTCGAGAAACCTGAGCGCTCCCACCGGGCGGGGCGTGCTGAGACACGAGCCAGGCGCAGCGGGCGAACCGCAGCCGGCGGCATGACGAGACTGTTTTTCGGCGTCGGCCGCATTGCCGGCGTGCGGCCGCAGGATCTCGTCGGCGCGATCGCTGGTGAATCATCCTTGAGCGGACGCGACATTGGATCGATCGAGATCGCTGACCGCTTCTCCATAGTGGAGGTACCACAAGACGCTGCGGACGAAGTGATCGAGGCGATGCGCCGCAGCAGCATCAAAGGCAAACGAGCCACCGTACGCCGCGAACGCGACACACCCCCGAAACGACCCCGCCGCTGACCCCGCCCGCTGACCGACTATCCGCTGAGGCACGCTCGCCGGCATCGGGCAATACCGAACGGTCCAGCACCATCGCCCAGCCCACCAAGTAGTCCGTGGGTGCCCACTTTCTCGAACGGTGACCGGACAAATTCGCGGCGGCGTCGCGATGCGATCTTCTGCCGGTGCAATCTTTCAACCAACCGTCAACGACACAAGATTCGTGTGGAGCGAAGCGACACGCGATCACTGCCCGAAGGGCAACCTGTACCGGACGAAGATCGCGACCGCAGCAAGCGCGATCCACCCACGTCTCAACAGACGAACCGGAACTGCGATAGCCTCTCGCCGTACGGGAGCTGGATGTCCGAGCCGACCTTGTCAGACTTCATGCACTACAACGTGGCGGCTCCGCGACCATGGCTGCACAGGCCGTACGGCTTTCCGTACCAGCCATGGTCGCTCAGTACGAAGGTCAGCGCGAGCATGTCGCTAACTCTGGTGCCTCGGTCAACAAAAGACTGGCGACCTCTGATGATCCGATTGTTCCTTTAACTGTGGCCGATGCTTTGACCAGCGCGATCCGTTCTTGTGAGCCCGCAACGGTCCCGTCAAAATCAAATCCGTTGCCAGTTGTCAAATCCAACACAGCAGACGAGGATCCCGTGAACCACAACAGAAAGTGTCCGGCTAACGAGAGAAACTGAAAGTAGTGGGAGTGGTCATCGACCTTAAAGTATGTGAAGGTATCGGTTGTCAGGTGCCAGACGGAGAGCCTTGTCGTCGTTTGATCACTCCAAACCAGGAAATCAGGTGATCCGCCGAGGTATCCGACGGTCCCTGGGCGCTGGAGCGGGCTCGGTAGCCTAACGGGTTCGTGCGTCAGAGCGTCAATAGCCTTGAGGGTAAAGGCATTGCTCTGATCGCGCTTTGCCCAGATGAGATACGGTCCGGCAAAGACCGGCGAACTCACTAGCCCCGAGTCCACGGTGACATGTCGAAATGTTCGGAGGTCAAGTATCCGGACCTCCGCTTCCAGGGCCTCATTTGCAGTGGAAACCGGCTGGCTCCACGCAACGAGGGATCCTGCGAGGACCGGAATTGGCTGCTGTCCCACGACTTTGCTGCCTTCCGAATCGTGCGAGTTCGCAAGAACATGTTCGGCGCCGGTCTCAAGATTGAAGGCTTTCATACTCCAATCGGTCAGGTCCCTACGGGAGTCAAGTTGCTCCCACACAACCCACGGTTGTTCGACGGCAATGGCTCCCATACCTCCCACGTCGGCATCGAAAGTGCTGATCTTCTGGAACCGGCCGTTGGTAAGATCCAACGCCCCGATACCAGAGTCGACCGAGGTACGGTGTTGCCCGAATGCCTTGGTTCCAGCGACAGTGCCGAGGCCGAGCATGGTGTCGGGCAACGAGATAGAGCCACCATCGTGGAGAGTGCTTGCCCACTGCGGAGGAATGTCGCCGAGGCAGACCAGTCGAGAGGCAACTTCTGGGAAGCTACCGTTCGGTAGACGCTCTGGTCCCTGGTCCGGAGATGGTGTGGAGCATGAGCTGCTCCACACCACTAGCGAGAGTAAGATCGCGGTGGTCCTACCAGATGTAGCCGCGGCCACCGAGGATCGTTCCTATCGTGTGGGTGCTATAGACGGAGTAGGCCGGGACTCCACTCCAGACTGTCGTCGCGGAGTCTGCGAACCAGACCTGGCCGGTGTTGGTGTTCCAACCACCGATCTCGAACCAGTGGAAGATCTCCTGATTGACCGGATGGCCGGGCAGATGGGGTCCACCGGCCGCCTCCCAGGCGTCACCTGCCACCGGCGAGTTGTACTGCACATCGATTTGTAGATTGTTTAGGAAGGTGCTTCGTTGAGCCGGCGTCGGGTTGTAGTCCATCCACACAAATGAGTAGAAGTTCCAGCCGAAGTCCGGCTGGCCGACGTAGTGGTTTAGCCCGTTGACCATCTCTTGCACGTCGGTGCCGGTGCTATCGGTGCCCATGTAACTCGCCACGGCGTCCTGATTGAGACCAACAAGGCTGGGACCAGGCACGGTGGCCGACATCTCAGCGACAGTGGCCGGGCCGCAGTAGTTGCTTCGAGTTTGGCCGTACTGCACCATCCAGCTGATATACGCATAGCCCGAGCCGCTAGTGTAGGCCGGTGCGATGCGCTGTGCGTCGCACTTCGCACTGGGCTGTCGCCGGTGGACGGAAGCGAGTTCCGTACGCTTCGCGTCCTCTTGTCTGGTGGCGTCAACCCGTAGTTTGGCGATCTGTGATGCTTCAGAGTCGTGTGTTGCCTTGTAGTCTGCTACGGCTTGGTCTGACATCCGGCCTTCCGAGCTGCTGGAAGCTTGAGCTGACCCAGTCCACCTTGGGCGGACGCTTGCGGAGCCGCAAAACTTTGCCGTGCCGGCCTCAGACGCGTGAGCTTCCGAGGCGCTGATGATCACCGGTGCGGTGATAAGGGATAAACTCATCAGTCGTACACCGAACTGATGCCACTTCGACATCATGTCTGCCTTCTCCATCCTGCTGCACCCTGTGCTGGACGCACGTGCAGCGCGCAGTTCAACGGATGTCAGGGCGGCCTTGGCTAGGCAAAATGGCTGGCCAAGCCGTTGAGGCTGCGCTGACATGGGAAAGGCTGGCGTAGAGGTCGGCCGTCCGAAAGAAACCCGGATGGATCGGCGGCAGTCTGTGGGTTGTTCATTGGCGATCAATGTTGGATAACTGGCGGAGCACCTGGTCGGCTTCGGGCATGTTACGGCTGCCGTAGATGAACAGAGCATCGTTGAGGTGCCGACGTGCAAGATCGGTCTTTCCAAGACTGATCATGAGCTTGCCGAGGCCGTGAAGCGCATGCGCTTGGTACTCGGCGTCGCCAAGCGTCGTGGCAAGAGCAAGAGCCGCATCGTAGTGGTCGTGTGACAGCTGCAGGTGGCCGGATTTGCGCGCCACTTGTCCGAGCCCGTAAAGGGCATTGGCGCGCAGGTGCCGGTCGCCTAGCTCGTCAGCGATCTGGATTGCTTGCTCGTAGTTGATGCGCGCCTCGGCGAGGTTATTGGACAGCTCGTGAATTGAGCCGAGGCCATACAAGTTCGTCCCTTCACCGGCGCGGTCTTGGCATTTCTGCCTGACCGCTAGGGATTGGAGCATGAATTTCCGTGCCTGCTTCAGGTCGCCGGTTTGCCGGTGCGCGGAAGCGATGTTGTCAAGCGTGGCGCCTTCTCCTGCGTGGTCACCTGTCTCTCTCATGAGCTCGAGGGCTTGTTCATGAAGCCCGAGGGCTCGGCGGTACTGGCCCTCCCGTTGGAAGATGATTCCCAGATTGTCGAGTGTGCGGCCTTCGCCGACCCGGTCGCCCAGTTCTCGGAAGACAGCGAGCGCCTGGTCAAACTGTTCTGCTGCTGGCTTGTAGCGGCCAGACAAGTCGTAGACGATGGCGAGGTTACCAAGGGTGTTGGCCTCGCTAATCCTGTCACCCAATTCTTGAGCAATCTTTAGTGCTTGGTGATGGTGGGTCTCGGCTGCGTCATAGCGACCCTGGCGCTGATGAAGCAGGCCCAGGCTCTTGTGTGCCATGCCTTGCCCTGCCTTGCAGCCGCATTGCTGGTATAGGTCAAGCGCGCGAGCGGCGCGCGCGTAGGAGTCGTCATAGCGGCCCCACCGCCGGTAGATCGCGCTCAGATGCTGGCTGGCATCGGCTTCCGCTTGTTGATCGCCAGTCGACTGGGCGGCGTCCAGGGCATGCGTGTGAATAGCGGCGGCAGAATCATAGTAGGCGCTAACGAATAGCTGCCTGGCAAGCACATCGGAAAGCTGGATTGCGATCCTTGGCATTAGATGGCTTGCTGCGTGCCCGGCCATTAAAACGATGTTTGGAAGGTCCTGGCTCAGCCTCTCCCGGGCGGATACTGCTGCCGTGGAGGCGGGGCTCGTGTCGGCGGGCGCGCTGGCGGCCGAGACGATCAGCTCCGATAGCTGGACGTAATGACCGCCTAAGCGTTCCAGCGCTCGATGGATCTCGGCGGATGAATCCATACTCGTGGCGAGTTCGCATGCGTAGGCCCGTAGAAGGTCATGCATCGCGTATCGGCCGCTATATGGCATCTCGATCAGGTTCGCTTGATGGAGGAGATCAACGAGCTTCTGGGTGGCTAGCCGGTCCGCCGCCATAAGCGCCGCGGCAGCGTCGAGGCTAACTTCGTTGCCGGGCTGCACGCCGAGCAAGCGGAAAAGCTGTGCGGCCTTGTCGTCAAGGTTGCGGTAGGACCACGACAGTACCTCTCGGACGGTTGACTGCTGATCATTGCCTACCATCAGGACTTCGAGTCGTCTGTCCACATCAGACAGCTCGGCGACAAGTCGACTGATTATGGATTCGTCGCGGCGGGTGGCGAGCTCGGCGGCGACGCGTAGTGCCAGCGGCAACCCTCCACATGCGGCCGCGAGGTCGCTGATGTCCTGCTCCCGGGCGGCGCGTGCACCAATAAGCGCGTCAAGCAGCTGAACGCTGTGGTCATGCCGCAGGGGACTTACTTCCATCGCCCGCGCGCCGCTTAGTGCGATGATGCCGCTGAGCCGTTCACGACTGGTCACCAACGTGCGACACAAAGATGAACCAGGCAGTAACATCCGGACGTGTTCAGAGTCGCGAGCGTTGTCTAGAACGATGAGCATTTGCCGACGCGCCAGGGCTGTCCGGTATTGAGCCGCCCGTTCATCAACTTCGGCAGCGATCGCTTCCCTCGGCATACCAAGCCCTCGTAGCAGCATGGCCACGGCGTCGTTGACTGAGACGGGCCGCATAGGGTCATATCCATGTAGGTCCACATAGAGCTGGCCGTCGGGAAACCGCTCAGCCGCTCCACGAGCCCAACGCACTGCAAGGGCAGTCTTACCAACACCTGGAGGACCAGAAATTGCAGCGATCGCGGCGCTGGGTTCCGCGTTATCAAGCAGCATCTGATCAAGAATGTGAAGCTCGGCCTGTCGTCCGACGAAGACCTCGACACCGGATGGCAGCTGATGCGGGATGGGCTGGACGACACCAGCTGGCGGGAGGTCGGACAGGAGGTGCCTGGCGGCTCGAGCCCGCCGTTTGGCAGGGCGTCCAGCTGCTACCTCGCGCAACATCCGCTTGTGCGCGACGCGCCACTGTTCAAGGTCCTCGTCGTCAGCGTTCAAGGTCAGTCGCATCTCGCGGGCATGAACTACACATGCCTGGACAAAAGCTGAAACAAAACGCCAATCTGGCGGGGAGTCACCCCGAAGCTTCTCATGCAAGGTTGCGCGAGGCTGCCGGTAGCCGGCTTGTCCGGTCAACTTGTCGAGCCGGGCCAACGAGGGATTACCAGCGCGGCTGCGTAGCTGCCGCAGCAAGGACACGAACTGTGACAATGCGTCGTCGGGCTCAACCGGCATCAACGGACCTCCCCAGGAGCGTTGCTGACAGCGATCGTCAGCAAAGATCCATAAATGCAATCCCTTGGACTTAGTCATACATGACCGGGTCAAGCATCGGAACCGATCTTCGCCGGCCACGACGGCCGGTGGACCCAGGCGTACACGACCTCGCGATCAGCCTCACGCAGTAACGACGGCCGAACCTCCTTGTAGTCCTTCTTCGGGTTCATCGTTTCTCCGACAGGGTCCGTTGACAAGGCATCCGGATTTCTGGCAGATGTCAAGGACAGCAGATGGACTGCCGCGAACGTCGGTGTATCGAAAGTCGGGGCGAGCAGCACCCCTCGTCACGGTTATGATCCTTTTTGCCTGAGATACCGCGGCAACGCGGTTGTATTTTTGTCGCGACAGAGATGGCGATGTGGAGTCGCTGTCTCATGAGGGGGTCGCTGTCAGCATCACCACACCGGCGATCACCGCCACCTTCCGGGTCATGGCACCGCCACCGCGGCACGACCCAGCAGGCCGGCCGCAAGAATGATCACGAGGCAGCTGGCCGCCTCCACCTCGTACTGCTTAAACTCACCGGCGTAGTAGTTCACGAATGGGGACGCGGCCACGAGCATTGTCGCGATGATGGCGGTTCATTCGCCGACCGCCTGACAAGCGATGATCGCGGTCAACACCAGCACGAGGACTCCGGCCAGCAACTGGGGAAGGTTGAGTAGCCGCTCCTGCCCACCGAAGACCGTGTAAATGATCCGCTCGCCCGCCAGCCAACCCGGCGGCGCGGTCTGCAGGTGGATCAGCGGTCCGGCAAGGCCGACCAGACTCTTGGCCTTGAGGTTGACCGCAATGTAAAGCTCGCCGTTGCAGAAACCACGATCGAAAGCCCGAACCCTGACCGCCCCGGCAACACCCACGCCGAGCACCACCGGCGGCAACGCCCCGCCCAGGCACGAACCGCGGCGACCGACGAGGTGATTCCCACACCCATGACACCGACAACCACAATATCAGGTTGCCGCACTCACGAGATCAACAAGGCAAGACAAGCGGCGGCGACCCGCAGGCTGCGGCAGCCGCACCAGCCGGCCGCCGATCCCGCCAGGGTTGTCACACCCGACCGTTACTCTTCGGGTCATGATCGAAAGGTTGCGCCTGGTGAAGATCAGTAAGGACAACGTCGGTGACGCCTGCCGGCTGGCTGTCCGGCCGGACCAAGAGTCGTTTGTGGCGCCGGTGGCGGTCTCGCTCGCCGAGGCGTACGCCCAGCCCGACATCGCCTGGCCGCGGTTGGTTCTCGACGGCGACGAACTGGTCGGATTCGTGATGGGCGCGTTCGACCCGGACAACCCCATCACTTTCTTCCGCTGCGGAATCTGGCGGCTCAACATTGCCGAGGGAAGGCAGGGTAAGGGGTACGGGCGGTTCGCTGTGCAAGGCGTATTGGACGAGGCGCGGCGCCGAGGTCAGTCCCGCGCGACCGTGCTGTGGGTACCTGACCCGGGTGGTCCCCAGGAGTTCTACCTCAGGCTGGGCTTCCGTCCGACCGGAGAGGAGTTTCACGGACAGGTTGTCGGGGAGATGTTCCTCAACTGAGAGCGAGTTCGCGCCCCGTTGCGCCCACTTTCATCTGCCACGATCCACGCGTTGGTCTAGCTGCCTGACGCGGTCGACAACCGATCCATCCAAAGCGAAGACGTCCGCCGCAGACCGGTGTCGCAGAGCGGTCGTCGACCGGACGGCGAGCTCCGCCTCTATGATCAAGAATCTCGATGTTTAGTTGGGCATCCAATCCTGACGTCGATAGCCTGGTCTCACACGGCTCCTTATGAGACATCCGAAGCATGACCGATAACTGAGCAGCAAGGGCGGCTCGCGGCGATCGCGACTGGACCCCTATGAGACGCTAACTACAACCTCGGAGTACACCGTGCGGTCGCTGCCGTCCATCGAGACTTGCTGGATAGGCGTGCGACCGTAGGCCTGACCCGCGTTGTATCGGATCCATTCACTGGATGGAGCTTGGTCGCAAACCAGTAGAGGAATTGGTGACGATCATGAGCGCGCTCCTGCAACAACTTCCGGCCTTACTCGGCGTGATCGTTGGCGTGGTCGCTACGTACCTGCTGACGGCCGCAGGAGAGAGTACTCGCTGGCGGCGTGATCAGCGAGTGCGATGGGACACAGCCCGTATGCAAGCCTATGTCGAGTACGGCAACGCGGTGAAGCGCGTCGTTCACGCAGCAAGTCGCCTGGCGGTAACCCGCGGGTTCAAGCACTCCTCGGAGCCAGTGCAGCTAGACGAAGGTCTGGCGGAGCTGAACCAAGCAGTTGCGGACCGAACTGCTCGATGGGAGTCGGTCCTACTTCTGGGCGACCCCGATACGATCATTGCCGGTCGAGCCTGGCACCAATGCGTGTGGGAGCTGGAGTTTTTTGCAAGGGGGCGGCTCGCGGGGGAGGACGAGTGGGCCTTGGCACTGGCCGATTTCGAGCAGACGCGGCACGAGTACTACAGATGTGCCAGGAAGGACCTCGGCGTGGGCACTGCCGTTCCGACCGTCTCATGGCCTCCCCCTTGGTATCGCCGTGTCGGCAATCAGCTTGAGGACCCGGATAAACGAGGCCATGACTTCGAAAATCGCGAGTAGCTGGACCGATTCTTGGTATTCGATCGACCATCTACCGCCTCGAGCGGCGATACGTTGCACTTGACCAACGGTCATCGGACGCCGGCGGCGCTTCGCGCCGTGATCTATCTACCGTTGCGCTTTTCACTTGGCCAACCGTCAACGAGAAAGTGATCAGCGCGAGCCCAGCGAAGCGCGGATCTGTTCCCGAAGGGAATCCTTGCCGGTCATGGGCAAAAACGCCGGAAGTCCCGCTCGGTTTTCGCCTCTGCCGCATCGATGCCGTGCTCACGCAGGAACTTGGCGTAGGCCGGCGCCGTCGCGGCCGTCCGCGCAAAGAGGCCTTGAAGGCCTGGCCGTGGCGGACGCCTGCTCGCCTGCCACGAGTCAACCGCAGGGTGGTGCCAGGCGAGGTTCACCGGGCACCAGGAGCGTTGATTGTCAGAAGGGATTGGGGTATCGCTTGGTGTCGCCGCAATAGTCGGGCGCCGGGTTGCTGCTGAAGCGGCAGACCTGCACGGTCACGACGGCGATGCGGGCGGTGCTGGTGTTGGCTGCCAGCCGGAAGGCGAAGGACTGCTCGCTGTTGTCGGCCCGCTCGGCGTGGCGGTCCACCGCCACACCGTTGACGGTGTACGCGACGAACTGCGCCACGCTGATGCGGCCGTCATCGCGGCAGGCGGAGGTGCTGCTGACCGGGTTGTCGATGATGCTGCCCTGCACACCCACCACGGGAAGCGTCGCCGACCAGGTCATGTGGCCGCTGGTGAACCCGTAAAGGCAGGCGTCGCCGGAGCTGGCCGCGAAGCGGTGCATGATGTCTTCCTTGGCCAGGGCCGCGCCGGGCATGACCAGCCCGGTGACGACCGCCACGCCGAGCGCGACCCCGAGGGTACGCAAAAGCTTAACCAGCATAAGACTTCCAATCTGTAGTGGACGGGTGTTGCCATCCCATCCGCGGCCGGTTGAGCCGCGGTTGCCGTCGGGTTGCGCCCAGGCTGTGGGGTGTCTGACATCGTTCGACATCGTTCGACTCGCTGGCGCTGGGCCCGGGGAGCGGAACCGCCCGGTCGTGCCGCGAACCGCGCGGAGTCCATGTCGATGTGCGTGCGGCAAGACGCCCTCAAGGTCGAATTGCTCTGGCGTCGCTCGGTCGCCGTGCTGAGAATGGACCGGTGACAGATCCCAGTGCCAACGAGCTCGTCGGACAGCTGACCCTTGCCGACTCCATGCTCGGCGAGGTCGTCGGCGACATGCGAAAGATCCTTGCTTACGCGAACTGGCCGGGCACTGTGCTTAAGCCAGCGGTCGGCGTAACCACCGGCAAGGCGGCCGAGAGACTCGCGCGAGAGTTCAGACACGAGGCCGCATTGGCCAGTGCCGCGCTCGTGAACTGGATCGCGCAGGTGGCAGAAGTGACAGAGCATCGGAATCGAGTCGTGCACGCCATCGCCCTCAACCAGTGCATGAAGTGCGGTGAGGCCACGATGTTCCGACACCCGGCCTCCGGCGACGACGTCGACCGCTCGCCGGAGGCGGTGGCATCCGTCGTTATGCGCTACGAGGCGCTGCGGGCCGACGGTCTTGCCCTCGTCACAGAACTGAGTGAGGCGGTCAACCAGCGAATCTTCGTCGAGGCGAAGAAGATCGCCAACGCGACAGACGAGATCCAGAATCCGCCGCAGATCTACCCCCACCATGTGGAGCACCTCTGCCCAACGTGTACAGGCGAGCGGGGCAGCACGGTCGTTCATCTGGGCACGGCCGTCGCTGTCATCCCCACGGCGAGGTGGCAGGAATTCCGCGACGGCCGGTGGCCACCTCGGGACAAGGCGTAGCGAAGCAGAGTCTGCATCAACTCGCCCGACTGTGCGCCGCTGACGCCGACAGAAAGGACCTGACCCACAGGCACCTCGCCGGCGGCCCATTTCACTCTGAGGGGGCGAGGCGCAGCAATGCGTCTGGCCTACCCGGCCGAACCGCGGATTGATCTTCGGCTGGAAGTGATCGGTCAGAGTTCTATCCGAAGCGGATGGCCCCGTTGACCACTGTCCGCAAAGGGGTCCTTCGACGATCGTCACGGTAAGGGAGCTCACGCATCACCCACGCCTGATGCCGCCAGCCGCAGCACACTAGACCGCACCCACGAAAGCGGCCGTTTACTCAAATTGGACCATCGGCGTATTCTCATACGTTGCTGTCCGGCGTGCCGCGAACACGCCATGCGACCGGGGGTGATGTGTGACGACCGCAGGGGGTTCTGCGAGCCGTGAATCACAGCGGCTGGCACTGCTGGCGTTGGACCTGCAGCGCCAGTTTCATGCGACCAGGGACAAGTCAGGGCGGTTCCGTGCGGGTGCGGACGGCGAACGCCGGGTAGCGCGCGCGTTGCGGATTTTGGAGCAGCAGGGCTGGCGGCTGCTGTTCGACCGTGCCTGGCCAGGCACCCGTTCATCCAATGTGGATGTCCTGGCTGTTGGCCCGGCAGGTGTATTCGTGATCGATGTGAAGGTGTGGCGCGATGCCCCGCAGATCACCAGCGGGCACCTGCTGGCTGGCAGTCAAAATCGTGATGCTGAAGTAGGTAAGCTGCGGGCGATGATGCGGCCCATCCAGGAGGCCCTGGAAGCCGCCGGGCTCGCCCCAGCCGGGGTACACGGATTCTTGGTCTTGGCCAACCACCGGGTCGATGAGGCGTTGGGCCAGATCCGGCTGGCGGGCATTACCGAACTGCTGGCCCACATGATCGGCAGGCCCCAACGCCTAGGCCCGGCCGATGTCGACACGATCGCGGCGATCCTGGAGTCCGTGTACCCGGAAATGCTGCCTGACGAATTCGACGCTACCCTGCCAGCGCATCCTGCGGAAGGCGAGTTAACTGCGGGTACGTTGTTCGATGTGGACACCGTCGCACACGCGGCGCTGCGGGCCGAACTTGCCGCGCCGATGGAACGGTGGATGACCTTTCTCGACCCAGCGCAGCTCAAGACGGTGCGCCGCCACTGGAACGGTCCCGCCCGTATCGCTGGCGCCGCGGGCACCGGCAAGAGCGTCGTGGGCCTGCACCGCGCCCTGCACCTGGCACAGTCGGCCACCGGCACCATCCTGTTGACCACGTACGTGGCGAGCCTGCCGAAAGTCCACCAGCAGCTGATCGGCAGGATGCGGCCGGACCTTGCCGGGCGCATCGAATGCGTCAACATGCACGCTTGGGCCCGCAATCTTCTGGACCGGCGCGGACTGTCATACCACCTCGATGCCCGCAAGGCTGAAAGCGAGTTCAGCCGCGCCCTACTGGCATGCCAGCTGCGCGATAGTGCCCTGCCGCCACATTACTGGCGCGACGAAATCACGTACGTCATCAAAGGCCAAGGCCTGACCTCGTTCGACGAGTACGCCACCCGGCCACGCCCCGGACGACGGGTCCCACTGGGCCGCGCAGCCCGTGCCGACGTGTGGGACCTGTATACCGACTACCAGGAACGCCTGGCCGCCAAAGGTTTACACGACCACGCAGACCTGCTGCTGATGGCTCTGGCGGAACTGGACCGGGAAACAGAAACCGGCATCGGTGCTGTCCTGATCGACGAGGTCCAAGACCTGACCCTCACCGGTATCCGTATCGCACACCGGCTCGTCGGGGACCGGCCCAACGGCTTGCTGCTCATCGGCGACGTCCGGCAGACGGTGTATCCGGGCGGTTACCGGCTAGCCGACGCAGGCTTCACCGTCCGGGGCCGCGCGGAAGTCCTGACGGTCAACTACCGAAACGGCTCAAACATCCTTGAAACCGGCCTGGAGATCTTGTCGGGCCATGAAGTGGAAGACATCGACGACACCGTTGCCTCCGGCCGCCCACAGCTGCACAACTCTTATGCGGCCGGACAAGTCATCCTCGCCCGCGCGCAAAGCCGCACCGAACATGACACCCTCATGATTGCCGCCATCACCGCGCTGAACCCCGACGATCTGGCCAACAGTGCGGTCCTGTGCCTGACCAACGACGATGTCGACACCTACCGCAAACAGCTCTCCCGCGCCAGCATCATCCACACCCCGCTGGACCGCTACGACGGCACCCCCACCCCAGGAATCAAAATCGGCACCGTGCAGCGCGGCAAAGGCCTGGAATTTCGGCACGTCTTCCTGCCTCACCACGACCGGCACATCCACAATGCCCAGCAGGCCGCCGACGCCGCAGACCGCCTGCCTCTAGCACGCCAACAACTACACGTCGCGATCACCCGCGCCCGCGACAGCCTATGGATGGGCACGACCACATTGGAAGGCCAGTGACAGCCAACCAAGCGGGAATCAATTCCCTGACTGGGCAACGACCGTGGCCCGGGAGCTGATCTAGCGAAGCCTGCTGTCCGCTTAGGGTCCAACAGCGAACAGTTCTGCACGCTGGCAACGCTTCCCGCGATCATTGGCTGGCGTCTCCCACATGGTCCCGCTGTTCGGATGAAACAGCCTCAACCGCAAGGCGTGGTCGGCAGTCGCCGGAACTTACGCGGCCAGTTTTGTGAGCCGGTCGGGGCGGATCACGATGGTGCTGATGGTCCCGTTGCCCCATACCGTGGTGTTGAGCATCGCCCGGTGGTCCAGAGAGAGCATCAAGAACTCGGGTACGTACCGGTCGGTGAACAGCTTCGCGAAACCGCTTTGCAGCACGGTCGAACCACTGCCGGCCAGGTCCCATTGTGCAGACAGTCGGACCCTGATCCAGACGTGTCCGGGTTCAACCTCGGCAGGGTCGCTGTAGTCGACGCGGAGAAGGAATTCTCGCCGGTGGTCGAACAGATCGTACTCGGTGGCCATCCGCCACCAACCGGTGTTGAGCTTCGCCGCCAGCTGCGGATCGCCAAGATCGATCACCTCGTGCGGATCAGAGTCGAACCTGCCGTGCTCCGGCCCGCAGGTGGCCGGCGAATGAAACGGCGGCGCAGCAGGCAGCGGCAGGCTGACCTGTTCCCAGACACGTTCCAGGAACTCAAGTCCGGCCGCAGCGAGATCCACCGCGACATCGGCATCGCTAAGGGACACAGCGCGATGCTAACCGAACCGCAGCATGAACATCGGAACCGTCGTT
>Ga0075428_100001130_pt1 | contig 28542 bp, 19 predicted proteins | sample RhiMetdeltSRZDD2_FD_75291 | JGI IMG/M metagenome (GOLD analysis project Ga0075428, IMG submission 75291) | Populus rhizosphere microbial communities from Tennessee, USA - Rhizosphere MetaG P. deltoides SRZDD2 | ecosystem: Host-associated > Plants > Roots > Rhizosphere > Soil | place: USA... | reverse complement strand
TCGTGTTCACCACAGACTGGACGTGGGCTCGAGGGCGAAGCGGTCCTCGATGAGGCGCGGGATCACCATGATCTTGAGCAGCTCGTTGGCGCCTTCGCCGATGCGGGCGAGGAGCGCGTCCCGCAGATGACGTTCGATGCGTGATTCGCGGGCGTAGCCGTAGCCGCCGGCGAGCTCGATGGCGCGCTCGCCCACCTTCACCGCGGCTTCGCTAGCGGCGACCTTGGCGATGGCGGCTTCGGCGGCGATGTCGAGGCCGCGCGTCTTGTCGAGCGCCGCGGCGTAGGACAACATGCGTCCGCCGTGGATGCCGATCAGCATTTCCGACAGCTCGCGCCGCGTGTTGTCGAGATCGACGAGACGCTTGCCGAACAGCTTGCGCTCGTGTGCGTAGCGCAAGAGCTTCTCGTAGGCACCCTGAGCGACGCCAGTCGCCCACGCCCCGATGGTGATGCGGCCACCGTTCAACATCTGCATGGCCTGCTTGAACCCGTGACCTTCTTCGCCGACCAGATTCTCCAGGGGAACGCGATAGTTGTCGAACACCGGCATGCCGGTGTTGGAACCGCGCACGCCCATCTTGTCCTGGATGGGCTGGATCTCGAAAGTTCCGGGCCAGCCGCGCTCGACGATGAACGAGGAGATGCGGCCGTCGCCGGCGTCGCGCGCGATGACGAAGAAGATGTCGGCGGAAGGTGCGTTGGTGATCCAGTACTTGCTGCCCGAGAGCAGGAACCCGTCGCCGTCCCGGCGGTACGTGGTGCGCATCGCCTTGGCGTCGCTGCCGGAGTCCGGTTCCGTGAGGCAGAAGCAACCGATGCGTTCGCCGCGGGCCAGGCTGGGGACGAATCGCTGGCGCAGCATCGGGCTGGCGAAACGGTGGATGCCATCGGTGGTCGTGCCGTGAATGGCGACGCCGAGGGTGAAGCCGGCATCGGCTTTGGCCAGCGTCTCGAGCCCGGCCACGGAATAGCTGAACGCGGCATCGAGACCGCCGACATCCTCGCTGTACGGAAGTGCGAGATAACCGGTCGCGCCCAGGGCGCGGAAAGCTTCGGTGTCGAAGACTTCGGCCGCATCGTTGGCGGCGGCCTGAGGTGCCAGGCGTTGAGCAGCGAAACGGTCCACGGTCGTGGCGAGGAACTCGACGAGCTCCGGGTGCTGTGCGTCCTTGGCGTGCAGGCGATCCAGGGCCCGGCGCTGATCTTGGATGAAGAAAGGCATGTCGAAGCAACTTTCCACTGGTCGAGATGGCATTCTCGACAGGCGCCGCGATCCTCGGCCCGAGCCACACACAAGGCAGCTCGGAGTCGGAGATCCGATCGAGGCGCGCCGCCCGCAGCCAGCATTCCGGACAGTAGCACAGCCCGGCGAGGTCCGGCCAGACGCTGCGACATTGAGAAGACGCGGCGCGACGGCTACTCTTCCCGGTTTCGTCGCCAAGGTCGTTCGGGCGGCAACGCGGTCGCGGAACGCTGCGTCGTGGGGGAGCACGTGCACAGAATCGGCAAATGGGGGCAGCATCCGGCGGCGTTGAGCATTCTCGCCGGCGCGACGTATGCGTTGGCGTTTCCGCCATTTCAGGTGAGCCCGCTGGCTTGGGTGGCCTTGGTGCCTCTCGTTCTTGCCGTGCGTCGGGTTCGCACTTGGCGCCGGGCGGCGCTGTGCGGCGCCGGGGCTGCGGTCGTCATGTGTGCCATCGGCTACGCCTGGATCGCCGACATGTCGATCCGTTTCTGGCATGCCCCGCTGCCCGTGGCGGCGCTGCTGCTTCTCCTCTACGCCTCCTTCGGCGAGATCAACTTCACTCTCTTCGCATTGCTGCTGTACCGCTGGCGCACGCGACTCGAGCGCTGGCCGGCCGTGACGACAGCGGCGCTGTTCACGCTGTTGGAAGTGCTGGTGCCGAAGATCTTTCCCGACACGCTGGGCTCGACGCAGGTGGCGGTGCCGTTTCTGCCGTCGGCGTCTGCACTCGTCGGCACTTTCGGACTCAGCTTCGTCATCGCCTGGTTCGCATCGTGCCTGGCATGGATGGTGTGGAGCGCGCCGGCGATACGCCGCCGGCGCGGTGTCGAGCTCGTCATGTGCCTGGCATGCAGCGCAGGGCTCTGGCTGTATGGCGTGCGCCGGCAACACGCCATGGATGCCTTACCGGTGCAACGCGAATTGCGCCTGGCGTTGGTGCAGTCCAACATCGGCGATGCCGGCGTCTTCGTGCAAGAGCTCGGCAGCAGCGCTCTCATGGCGAGCACCGTCATCGGACGATACGTCGGCATGACGCGCGCGACGTTGCAACAGGGCCCGGTGGATATCGTGATCTGGCCCGAGACGGCGATCCCGGTTTCGCCGCGGGACCAGGCCTTCGAGCCCGTGCGCTCCATGGTGCGTGACCTCGACATCGCCCTCGTCTTCGGCGGCTACGATTTCCAGGTCCAGCGCACGGGACGCTGGCGCGTCTACAACACGCTGTTCTGGATGGATCGCCGCGGCCGTATCCGCGAGCGTTACCACAAATCGAAGCTCCTGCCGCTCGGCGAGCACATTCCGTTCGCCGATCGCTTCCCGGTCCTGCTCGACATCATCCCCAACGCCGGTGAGTTCACACCGGGCAGCGGTCCCCGCGCCTTCGAGATCGACGGCGTGCAAGTAGCGCCGCTCATTTGTTACGAGTTGCTCTTCCCGCGCTATGTGCGCCGCGGCGTCCGCATGGGTGGCGAGGTGCTCCTCAACCTCACCAATGATTATTGGTTCGGTCGCTACGCGGAGCCGCAGCAGCACTTTGCATTGGCGCGGATGCGCACCTTCGAGACCGGTCGTCCGATCGTGCGGGCGACGAACACCGGTATCTCGGCGCTCATCGATGCGAACGGGCGCATCCTGGCGCAGACCGCTCTGTCGCAGCCCGAAGTGCTGCGCGCTACACTGCCGCTGCGCGCAGTACCCGCCACACCCTACCTGCGCGCGGGGGAATGGTGCGTTGTCGCGCTCGTTGGCGGCGCATGGGGACTGGTGGCGCTGGCGTGGAGACTTTTTCGATAGTGCGCGCGCTGTCCGCAAGCCGTGCGTGGTTGGTGGGCCTCGCTGCATTCGTGGCCTTCACCGCCGTGGTCCCGTCCGGGGAATGGGTCTTCGATGATCACGTCCTGATCGAACGCAACGAGGATCTGCGCCGAGACGACATCTGGTGGTCGGCTTTCACGCGCGACTACTACGCCACGAGCGCTGCCCCTGGAGTTTCCGGCTACTACCGGCCGATCGCCGTGCTGTGCAATGCCTTCGACGTCCACGTCGGGCGCGCGCACCCGGAGTTCGCGCACCTCACCAACCTCGTGTTGCATGTCTCGACAGCGCTCGTCGTGCCGCTGGCGCTCGGCGCGCTCGGTGTGCCGGGAACCGCGGCATGGATCACCGCCGCCGCGTTCGCGCTGCATCCGCTGCATGCCGAATCGGTGGCGTTCGTGTCGGGCCGCGTCGACGTGCTGGCGACGTTGTTCGTTCTGCTGGCGCTGGTGTCTGCGGCATCGGTGCGGCAGTGGGCATGGCTGGGCTTCGGCGTTTCGAGCGTGCTGGCGTTCCTTTCCAAGGAGATCGCCGTCGTCCTGCCGGCGCTCGTCGTCTTGGTGTGGTGGCGTCGGGGCCAACGGTTGCGACTGGAGTGGCCGAAGCTCGCTGCGCTCGCAGCGGCGATCGCAATTGCCGTGGGGTTGCGCGCCGCGGCGCTGGCAGGGGAGCTGTTGCCGACGACAGCGCATGCCTCGCGCGACGGCATGGGGCTCCTGCCCTTGCAGACGCTCGTCTTCGCTTGCACCTCCCTGTTCGCGCCGGTCCTCCGCCTCGCCATCGAGCCGGATCCGCAGCAGCTCGGCTGGCTGCGTCCTGCGGTCGGAGTACTCGTGGCGATCGCGCTCTGGGTCGGGGCCTTGCGCTTGCAGCCCCGCAGCGCGTGTGGTCGCGTGGCAATCGCGGGCTTCGTCTCGTTGTTGCCGGTCCTCAATTGGGTGCCGCAGGAGACACGACTTTCGGAGCGCCTGCTCTATCTCGCGTCGGCGTTCCTGCTGACACCGGTCGGAGTTCTCGGGGCCTGGGCCTGGGATCGCAGCGCGAGCGCGAGGCGCGCGTGGATCGTGCTCGCGCTGCTGATTGGATCGGGCCTCATGGTGATCTCGACGTGGCGGGCTCGCCTGTGGCGTCACGACTTGAGCGTGTGGCAGCAAGCCGTGCGCGAGGAGCCCGATCGCGCCGCGTTCTGGGACCGCCTCGGGCTCGCGTACACCGAACGGCGCGACTACGCCCCCGCCGAAGTCGCAGCACAACGCGCAGTGGAGCTGGATCCCGGCAACTTCAATGCTTGGTACAACCTCGGCGTGCTGCGTGAGGCGAAGCGGGATCCGCACAGTGCCGTGGCGGCATTCCGGCGTGCCGTGGAGCTCCAACCCAAGAACACGAGCGCGCATGTGCACCTCGGGCGATTGCTGGCGAGCGCCCGCGATCTCGAGGGCGCCTATGCGGAGTTCCAAGCGGCCTTGGCCCTCGAGCCCGATCATTTCGATGCACTGCGCATGGCCGGAATGTTGGCGCTGCGGATCGAGGAGTTCGAAGCGGCCGAGCGCTATCTCGAAGCCGCGCGCCGCCTCGAGCCGGAGAATCGCTCCATCCTTCAAGCCCTGGAAAAGTTGCGACAGCGGCGACAATAGCCAATCGATCGTCGCGCCCCGTGCGCTCGAAACGGGCGAAACCACCCAGCCGGAGACAGAGTCCAAGCGTCGGAACTCGACTGGTGGGATGTGTGGAACTCTCCTTTGTCCTGTGATCGAGCCGTCCCATTGCTTGGTGTACAATCGAAGGCGCCCCTCACGAACTCGCTCGCTCCGCAGCCAGCATTGAAGGCTTGGGTCCCTTGTCGAATCGTCATCTGATTGTTTTCGCGCGTCGACGACGCCGGGGACTGCGGCCGGTCGTCCTGGCGATCGCTGGTCTCTTGGGTCTGGCGTCCTCGGCCGGGGCGCAGGCGTACGCCTTCATTGCGTCGTGGGGGAGTCAAGGAACACTCACCGGTCAGTTCTACGACCCCACCGGGATCGCGCTCGACCGGTCGGGCAACGTCTTCGTCGTCGATACCTATAACCACCGGGTGCAGAAGTTCGACGGCGACGGCAATCTGATCGAGGTGTGGGGGCGCCAGGGATCGGGGCGCGGTGAGTTCGACGGTCCAGTCGGGATCGCGATCGATGCGCAGAACAATGTCTACGTCGCCGACCGCGGCAACAACCGCATCGTCAAGTACGATGTCCTCGGGCGCTATCTCGCCGCCTGGGGCTCGCAAGGAACGCGCAAGGGCAACTTCGATTGGCCGCTCGGTGTCGCAGTCGACGACCAAGGCTTCGTCTACGTCGCGGATTATCACAACCATCGGGTGCAGAAGTTTCAAGCGGATGGGCGTTTCGTGCGGCAGTGGGGCACCGAGGGCACGGGCAGCGGTCAGTTCGTCGAACCCGTGGCCATCGCCGTGAGTCGCACCGGCACGGTTTACGTCGGTGACTTCAGCAGCAATCGCATCCAGATGTTCGACACCAACGGCGTGTACCAGGGAGCGTGGGGGTCGAGCGGCACCGGCCCCGGACGATTCGATGGTGTCGCCGGACTGGCCGTCGATGGGCGTGGCCGCGTCTTCGCCGCCGATGCCGGCAACCACCGCGTGCAAGTGTTCGATAGCAGCGGGGGGTTCCTCACACGTTGGGGATCGTTCGGTCAATCGACGGGTTTGTTCGACTACCCGGCGGGCGTCGTCGTGGATGCGCTCGGCACCATCTACGTCACCGATGCGCTCAACTCGCGCGTCCAGCGCTTCGCCGAAACCACCGCTGCGAGCTCGGCGACGTGGACGCAGATGAAGGGTCTCTTCCGCTGAGTTGACCCTTTCGCCCTTCCTTCCCTCGCCGCATCGCGGCGAGTTCTCGTTCTCACACGGGCCTCAGTGACCCTGCTTTTGTCGCAGAATGGCTTGCAGCTGCGCGAGTCTGTCCGGATCCTGATTGTGGGCGAAATAGTAAGCGCGATATTGCGCGAGATCCCGGCCGAGCACGTCCACAGCCAGACCCGGCGCCCGCCGGATGTAGTCGTCGAGATACTGTGGAAAGTCGACGAACTCGACATCCCTGCAGCGCCGCCGCACCTGCTCCATGAGCGCACGGTCGTATGTGATGATCTCGCCATCGAGGCCGCCGAAGCGGATCCACGCATACTGTCGCTGCTGCGCCACGTGACGGTGGACGACCATGAAATGGATGCCCCGTTCCTGGAAGTACTCGGCGGTCGGCTTGCGTTCGTGCCCAGGGCGACCCCGGGTGGTGATGGGTTGGCGCGCCAGGGTGCGATCGGTGAGCCCATTGACTTCGATGGCCACGGGGTAGCGGGCGAAATAGGCGAGCGCGGCCTGTGCGCTCAACACCAGGAACGACGCGTCGGTGGAGTCGAAGCAGGCGGCAATTCGTGCCCCATGCATCCGACGCGCGGCGACGTCCTCGGGGGGATAGACCGACCGCTCGTCGGTGACGCCGCGCGGCATCGCAGGCCAGCGCAAGGTGCGCTCGCGCCAGCTGCCACCGGCGAACGTGGCCAAGATCACGAGGGCGGCCCAGGCGAGCGACCAGCGCTTCTGGCTGCGGACCGCGTGCTCGGCGAGGAGGGCGAGAAAGGGGGTCGCCGGCAACAAGAAGCGCGCGAACATGAAGTCGCCGCCGACGTATGCAGTCATGAGCAGGATGACGAGCGCGTGAGCCATCGCCAGCACCAAGGGGCCGCGAGTCTTCGCGCGCACGACCCACAACATGCCGATGACCGCAGCGATCCCGAGCGCCGCGTAATAGCGGAAATAGAGCCCGACATAGAACCAGCCCTGACTCCAGTACGCCAACCCTGCGGACTTGGCATAGAAGGCGTTGGGCAGGACATCGTGGTAATAGAGGAGTCGCCAGACGTAGAGCGGTGCCACCAGAACGAAGGCGATGGCGCTTGCGCGCGCGAACTCTGACAAGTCTTTCCTGCTCGGGGTCGCGGCCTCATGCGTTCGGTCATCAGTCTTGCGCCCGGCCCGACCGGTCACATTCCCGGGCGCCGCACGCAGGCCACCGGGCGCGATGGCGACAAGGCCCAAGCCGAGATGGATCAATCCTTCTGGACGAAGCAACGCGGCGAGGCCATACGACACGATGCCGGCGTGGCGACCGCGCGCAGAAGCGGAAGTCGTGATCAATATGAAACCGAGGAGTAGGCAGCAGGTGTATGCCGACGTCTCCAGGCCACTGGTCGCGAACACGAGCGCGTCTCGGTGCAGCGCCCAGATGCAGGAAGCGACCGGCAGCGCCATCCATGCCATCGCCCTGCCACGTGCGGGAACGGGTGTGGGCCAGAGCGCGCGGCTCGCCCGCAGAAGCATTCCCAGAATTCCGATGTAGAAGGGGACGGACAGCCAAGTGGCAACGAGAACCGGATCGAGACCGAAACGCGCGAAGAACCAAATCAGAATCGTCCACAGAAAGTGCGTGTAGCCTTCGACGTGCTCGCCTGGATTGTAGACGAGGCCGAGGCCCTCGCAGGCGTTCTGCACGTAACGCAGGGTGATGAAAGCGTCGTCGCAGATCCATGGTCGCATCACGGGCGGGATGGCGCCGGCAGCCAAGGCCAAGAGAATCAGGACCGGAAACGTCGCACGTGAGTTCATGCACTGTCCCAGGATGCGAGCGCGGTGCCGGCGAACACCGGCCGTTCGCTCGGGCTCCCGAGCAGGGATGTCGAACGGCGACTAGTCGCGTCTTGGGCCGGCCGCGGCGCCCACTCCTGCAACATAGCCGCTCGACCAAGCCCACTGGAAGTTGAAACCGCCGATGCGTCCATCGACGTCACAGATCTCGCCGCAGATGTAGAGGCCGGGCTGCAGGCGTGATTCCATCGTTTCGAGCCGCAGCTCGGCGAGCGGGACGCCGCCGGCCGTGGCTTCCGCCACCGCGAACCCTCGCGATCCCACGACCGGCAGACGCAACTCCGAGAGCGTATCGACCAGAGCGCGACGATGTTCGCGCAGCAGATCGGCGAAGCGCACGCCTCCTGGCAACCCCGAGGCGTCGCAGAGCGCGCGCGCCAAACGCTCGGGGAGAATTCGTCCCAGCCGGTTTGCCGGAGTGCCGGACTCGAGGTCGAGGAGCTCGCGGTCGATCTCGTCGCGACTGCGACCTGGAACCCAGTTGACGTGCAAGGAGACGCCTTCCTCCTTGTGCAGCGCTTCCAGATAGTGCCGGCTAATGTCCAAGACGGCCGGCCCAGAAACCCCCGTGTGCGTGCACAGCAACGGACCCGCGACACGCAGCAGCCGTTTGCCGCTCGCGGACCGCAGCTCGAGCTCGACGGGAACGGCGATCCCGCGCAGCGCCGTGAGGAAATGTTCTCTGGGCAACGTGAGCGGCACGAGTGAAGGGAGCAAACGCGTCACCTTGTGTCCGAGAGCGCGCACCAGGCCGTAGCCCGCGCCGTCCGAGCCAGTGCTCGGCACGCTCTGCCCGCCCGTCGCGATGACGACGCATGCGGTGTCCACACTTCCCCACGGCCCGGCCACACGGAAGCGAGGTCTCCCCTCGCGGGCTGCGTGCTGGACAGCTTCCACTGTGAGGTCGCGAGCGATCGCATCACGTGGCTCGCCGTCGAGACAAGACACAGAATCCACCAGGCACGGGTGGGCGATGTCGACGCCGCAGCGCTTCGCCTCCAGGAACAACGCGTCGAGAACCGTGCGCGCACGGTCACTGGTCGGGAACAGCTTGCCGGTGTCTTCGCGCTTCAGCTCCACACCGATCTCGACGAAGAACGCGATCGTCGCTTCGACGTCGAACCGGCGCAGCACTTTGCGGATCGCCATTGGCGGCGAACCGGCGAAGTCTTTTTCGTCGACCTTTTCATGCGTGACGTTGCAGCGCCCGCCGCCCGAGATGAGGATCTTGGCGCCGAGCCGGCGGGCGCCATCGAGCAAGAGCACGCGTTGCTCCGGTGCCGTGCGTCGCGCCCAGATCGCGGCCATCAATCCGGCCGCTCCGGCGCCGACGACACAGACTTCTGCAGAAGGGAGACTCGATGCCATCACGTCAGAGTACAGATGCGAACCCGAGAAGCGGAACGAAATTTCCAGCGGAAGTCGAAGGACCGCCGGATCTCAGCGGCCCTCATATCGAATCGCGAAATCGCGGAAAAAATCGCAGCCGATGGCGGGTTGTTTCCAGATCTGGCATGTCGTATGCGGGCGCCGCAAGTAAGTACCTCGAAGTTCCCACTTCTTTCGCGCGAGGGACTGGCTCATGATCTACTTGCAATCCATTCTCGAATCCCGCAATACCGCGCTCCGCAGAACCACACGCGCATTCCAGGTCGCAGTGTTCACGCTTCTGACCGTGGTGGCGTGCGATTTCCTCGTCACCGACGGCACCCCATCGACACCGAGCGATCCGCCACCGCCACCGGGCTCCGACCCGAACCCGGATCCGGGGCCGGCTTCGTTGCTGCTGACCCGCGCTCCATACCTGCAGGTTCTCAGCCGCACATCAGTGGTCCTCGCTTTCCGCACCGAGGGTGCGGTGGAGGTGGCGGTGGATTACGGCACGTCACTCGGTTATGGCGGTTCGGCCACCGGGCCTGCGTCCATGATTCATGCCGTCAGGCTCGAGGGCCTCGCCCCGGGGCAGCGCTATTACTACCGCGTGCGCTCGGGAAACGAAATCCTCGCTGCCGGCGCGAGCTACTTTTTCGACACCGATGCCGGCTCTGCCGACAACGAGTTCAGCTTCTTCGTCACGGGCGATATCGGCGACTCGGGCGGGGAGCAGGAGCTCACGGCGCAGCGCATTCTGCAAACGGCTCCGCGGGCGGAGATGGGGCTGCTGAGCGGCGACATCGTCTATCCCGACGGCGCGGCCTCGGACTACGACGCCAAGCTGATGCAACCCTGGGCGCCGCTCATGCGCAGCGTCGCCATCTGGCCGGCGCTCGGCAATCACGATTGGCACGTGGACCCGGAGCCAAACTTCTGCGCCCAATGGGTCCTGCCCAACAACGAGCACTACTACTCGTTCGATCGCGGCAACGCCCATTTCATCGCGCTCGACACCCAGGACGGACAGGTGTACGACCGCGACAATCAGGTCGATTGGTTGCGCGCCGATCTCGCCGCACACCGCAGCGCCGACTGGACGTTCGTCTTCTACCACCACCCGGGCTACACGTGCACGTACAAGGGTGACGATCAGGACGTGATCGAGAGCTTCCATCCCTTGTTCGACGAGTTCGGTGTCGACGTGGTGTTCATGGGCCACGCGCATACCTACGAGCGGCTGTACCCCATGCGCGGCGCGACGCCGATGAATCAGGAGCAAGAACCGAACTATACCAACCCGTCGGGGACGATCTACATCGTGAGCGGCGCCGGGTCCAAGACCAACAGTGCAGCAACCGTTGATTGCGCCATCAACGCGGTCGCCGTCGACGACACCGTGCTGTTCACTCACGTGACGGTTCGCGGCAACATGGTGCGGATTCGCGCCATCGTGAGCGAATCGGGCGCCGTCCGAGACGAAGTCACGATCACCAAGACGGGGATCTGAGCGCCTGGGAGTGGGCCGCCGACCAGTGCACAACGGGCGGGGAGGCGTGGAGCCGCACGCCCGTCTTGCTTATAATGTTGCCGGTTCGGGGCGAAGGGCCGGTGCTGGAGGTTCGCTCACGAAATGACCCCCGCGGCTCGCGGTCTCGCGCTGCGGGATTCTTGGAGGAATCCGATGGATTACAACGAGATCAAGAAGATGACCGCCGTCAAGCTGCGCGAGGTGATCGCAGCCCGCGATCCCAGCGTCCAGGGTCTCGTGGGGTTGAAGAAGGAACAGCTCGTCGATCTGCTGGCGTCCAAGCTCGGGATCGACAAGCACGCGCATGGAACCGTCGCCATCGACAAGACTGCAGTGAAACAGAAAATCCGCAACTTGAAGAAGCAGCGCGAGGAGCTGTCGAAGGCGGGCGACAAGCACAAGCTCGCCGAGATCCGGCACGCCATCCACAAACAGAAGCACATCCTGCGGCGGGCAGTGCGCGAGGCGGAAATCGCCGCAGCGCACGGCAAGGGATAGGGCGCCTGCCCCGGCCCGCGCCGTCTCGCAGGTGGAGCCTTCGCCCCGTACGAGCGCTCGCTCGAGCGAGTCCGTGAAGGAGCAAGCACGCATGTCTTTGTTCGAGCCGATCTTCACGGGGCTCAACGACGCAAAAATTCGCTATGTGGTCGTCGGAGGCCTGGCGGTCGTGCTGCACGGCCACGCCCGCCTGACGGCCGATATCGACCTCGTCATCGATTTGGAGACCTCCCATGTCAAGCGGACCCTCGCCGCCCTGACCCGCCTCGGGCTTCGGCCACGGCTGCCCGTGCAAGCCGATCTCTTCGCCGATGCAGCCGTTCGCCAAGCGTGGATTCGTGAGCGCAAGATGCGTGTGTTTTCATTGTTCGACCCCAGCGATCCGTTGCGAACGGTCGATCTATTTTCGGAGCACCCGATCGAGTTCGAAGCACTCTGGTCGAGGTCGGTGCTGCTCGAGATCGCGGGGACATCGATCCGAATCGCTTCGATTGCCGATTTGATCGCATTGAAGGCGATCGCCGGGAGGCCGCAGGATCTCGCGGATATCGAGCAGCTGAAGCGGATTCAGCAACGCAGGAAGGATTCGCGGCATGGCTGATGATGGCTGGCAGGCCGACTGGGAGACGAGCCGGCGCGCGCAACTGGAATCGCAATTGGACGCGACGCCAGCGCAGCGGCTGGCATGGCTCGAGGATGCGTTGCGACTCGCTTTTGCCGCGGGTGCGCTGCCGCGGGCTCCTGCACCCGAGGATGGAGCGGACGGATCGCCGGACAGGGCGGACGGCGCATCTAGCGAAAGCGCATCTTGACTCCCGTCCAGCCCGTGCTCCGGACCGGAATGGGAAAAGCCGCGAGGAGATCTTGCCCGTCGTTCAACGTCGAGCCGGGAACGCTCGCGAGACCGAGCAGCCGCAAGGTCAGATTGCCGGTGTCCCCGTTGCGAACAGGTTGGAGCGGGGCGTTGTAGTCAGGCCGGCTGGTGCCGGGATCCTGGCGGGACGACGGGTTGAGAGCGTAGAGATCCGCCCCGCGCGCCACACCGGCGCCCCAGACGAGCACGGGAATCGTGTAGTTCTCCACCAATGCCGCGTTGGAATGGCCGGTGCCGACGCCGCCGTGATCCGAAGTCAGAACGATCACGGTGCGACCGGTGAGCCCTGCATCCGTCGTCACCAACAGGAAGATGTCGCCCAGGTAATCGTCGACGGTGCGCAACGCCGCCTGCCAGCTCGCGCTGCCCCAGCCGGCGCCATGCCCGACATCGTCCAGATCTGCGTAATGGACGAAGCAGTAGGCGTAGTCGTTCGCTGCCATCTCGGTCAGGAGGGCAGCATGCATCGCCGCCGGCGACAGGTTGACATAGCGGTCGATCTTGTCCGTGCCGTGATCGGGCATAGATGTGTCCGGGGCACCGTGGGCGGCATCGTAACTGCGCTCGTAGAGGAAGAACTTGCTCTTGCTCGCGTACAGCGCGGTGGACAAGCCAGCATCGTGAGCGACGTCGAAGACGCTGGCAACGTAGCTCAGGTTGGGATTGCCGGAATTGTGCAGGGTGACGTTGGGCCTGGGGTCCCCGTTGTCCGTGTAGCCGTGGTGGACGGTGTTGGGCTGTGTGGCGGGTTGCAACACCGGACGGCCCGTGAGCATCGAGGTGTGATTGGGCAGCGTGACGGTGTTCGCGTAGTCGGTGCGCGCGTTGAAAGTGGTCGCGCCTTCGTCGACGAAGCGCCTGAAATTGGCGAGCTGGCCGCTCGTGTCTTGTGCCAGCATCGAGGCCAGCATGTCGCCTCGGCAGCCGTCCAAGCTGATGAGGATGACGTGGTCGGCGTCGGCGCCCCAGGCGCGGCCGCCGAGGAGGGCGAGGACGGCCATCACGGCTCGGACGCGGCGACCGGCGTGGATGCGTGGCGCTTTCAAACAGCAATCCTCAGTGGCTCGAAACCGGATCCGCCTGGGGTTCGGGCGCATCCGCCGGCGGGCAGCCGACACCGGCTGGCGCAGGATCACGATACATGCTGTCGATGAGGGATGCATAGGTGGCCGCCACGACGTTACGCTTGACCTTCATGGTGGGGGTGATTTCACCCGATTCGAGCTGCAGCTCGCGGTCCAGGAGGCAAAAGCGCTTGATGCGCTCGTAGGGCGCCAGACGTGTGTTCACCTGTGCGATCACCGCCTCATAGAGACGCAGCACTTGCGGGGCGCGAACGAGCTCGGCATCGCTGCCGGCGAGACCGATGCTGCGCGCGTGGTCGCGCAAGGCGACGAATTGCGGCACGAGCAGTGCGCTCACGTACTTCTGCTTGTCGCCGACGAGGATGGCTTCGGCGATCAGGCTCAAGGCCTTGAGCCGGGCCTCGATCGGCTGGGGTGCGACGTTCTTGCCGCCGGAGGTGACCAGGAGATCCTTCTTGCGATCGGTCACGCGCAGGTAGCCGTCTGGGTCGAGATGCCCGATGTCGCCGGTGTGGAACCAGCCGCCGGCGAGCACCTGTGCCGTTTCCTGCGGCATCCCGTAGTAACCGCGCATGACATGCGGCCCGCGGGTGAGGATCTCACCATCCTCGGCGATCCGCACCTCGACGCCGTCGATCGCGGGGCCCACCGTGCCGAGACGCGGGCGGTCGAGAGGGTTCACGGTGATGACCGGCGCCGTCTCCGTCAGGCCATAGCCTTCCAGGATGAGCAGGCCCGCGGCATGAAAGAATTCGGCGATCGCGGGTGAAAGCGGCGCCCCGCCCGAGATCATGAAGCGCATGCGCCCGCCCACACGTTCACGTAGCTTGGCGAACACCAATTTGTCCGCAACCGCACTTTGGATGGCGAGCCACGGGGGCACACGGCGGTCCTGCTGCTCGATGCGAACGCGATGGCAGCCGGTCTCCACCGCCCACTCGAACAGATGCTGCCGCAGCATCGACGCGGACGCAACGGTGTTGCGCACGCGCGCGTGCATCTTCTCGTACAGTCGCGGCACGCTGACGAGGATCGTCGGTCGCACTTCGAGCAGGTTCTGCGGCACGGTGTCGACGCTCTCGGCATAGGCGATCGAAACACCGGCATACCACATGACGAAGTGACCCGCCATGCGTTCGAAGATGTGCGAAAGCGGCAAGAAGGAAAGGCACGTATCGCCGGGACCGATCGGCAGGCGCGCGAGCGTGCTCAGCACGTTGGACACGATGTTGCCATGCGTGAGCATCACGCCCTTCGGCATGCCCGTCGTCCCCGAGGTGTAGATGATCGTCGCCAGATCGTCGGGCTTCACCGCTCGCCAGACGCGCTCGAAGGCATTGGGATCATGCATGGAAGCGCCACGTGTTTCGAAGTCGGGCCAGTCACTGACCGACCGCGGTGCGGCGTCGGGATCGGCTGCCGCTTCCGGCGGGGCGTCGAAGACCACGACGTGGTGCAAATGCGGTAGTTGTTCCTGGCTGCCGAGCTTGGCGAGCTGATCGGCATCGGCGACGAAGGCCAGCGTGACGTCACAATCACCCAGGATGTGCTGCACCGTCGTCGCGGGCAACGTCGGGTACACCGGAACCGTGACGGCGCCGCAATGGAGGATGGCGTAGTCGGCGATGGCCCATTCGATGCGGTTGGAAGAGAGGATGGCGACGCGGTCGCCCGGCTGCACTCCGACCTGGCGCAAGGTGCTCGCGATCGCCTGGACGCGGTCGGCGATCTCGCGATCGCTGCGGAGATGGTAACGCCCGGCATGCTTCTCGGCGAATGCGTTCGCACGCGAGCGCGCGGCCAGCGAGTGCTGGAACAATTCGCAGATCGTTCTCGGTTCGCGCATGGAGCCTCCGAACGTCATCAGCATAGGCCGTACCACGGACCGGTGCACGATGGACGGCGCGGCGAGGCTCGCGTCAGGACGACCGCCGGGCGCGCGAAGCCCGTTTCACGCCGGCAACGGCTGTCTTGCCCCGCCCGAGCGTGGAGGTCGCCTTCGAGCGCGGGAAATGGTCGAAGCTCTCGGCCTCGAGTGGCAAACGCTGGCCACCATGGACCAGCCAGCGACCGGAGCCCGCGCGGAGCACGCGGCCGATGTCGTGCAGCGGCACACCCGCGCGCGTCTGCAGCCGTCGCTTGTGCGCTCCGGCGAGCCGCGCGGGAGGCAACGCACACAGGAGCTCGTAGGCCTCGCCACCATGCAGAACCCAACGCAAAGGGTTCTCCCCCAAGCGGGCGGCGGCGCGGGACAACGCGGCGGAGACCGGGAGCCGATCGGTGTGGATCTCCACGTCGACGCCGCTCGCATCGCACAAGTGCAGGAGATCGGTGCTCAGGCCATCACTCACGTCGATCATCGCCGACGCACCGCAGGCCGCGAAGGCACGACCGGCGGCGAGCCGCGGCTCCGGCTCGAGAAAGCGACGACGCAGTGCTCCACCGCCTGTCGCGCCTCGACGTAGGAGGGCCAAACCGGCGGCGCTGTCACCTGGAGAGCCGGTGATCAAGATGCGATCGCCGGGGCGCGCGCCGCGGCGGCGCACCAGCCGGCGCCGTGCAACGCGCCCCACGAGGCAGACGTCGATGGCGATGTCTCGCCGCGAGCGCGCGATGTTGCCGCCGACGATGACGGTTCGTGCGTCAGCGAATCGCGCCGCGAGGCCGCGCATGACCTCGTCGTAGAACCGCAGCGGCAAACGTGGCGGCAGCAGCAACGACACCAGGGCGAAGCGCGGCTCCCCGCCCATGGCGGCGATATCGCTCAGGTTCACCGCGGCGGCGCGGCGGCCCAGGGTGTACGCATCGATCCACGCACGCTCGAAATGCGTGCCTTCGCACTGGACATCGCAGGTCAGCAGCCACAAGTCGGATGCGCCGACGTCGACGACGGCAGTGTCGTCGAGACCCGCGCCGACGAGGACGTTCGCAGGTGCGTCCGGCAGCAGCGCCGTCAACCGCTGGATCAATCCGGATTCACCCACATGCGTCAGGAGCGGCCCCTGGCGCGGCTCTGGTCGAAAACGTTGCGCTCGCCGCCGCATGTCATCCCCTTGTGTGCTATGGTCGATTTTCGGTGGAGCGCCGAGACGGTGCTACCGTGGCCCCACCCGCGATCCCGTCAGGGGGTGAATCCAGACGGGGAAGCTCGAGCCCGAGTAGCAGCCTCAGAATGTGACCGAAGCGTGCGGTGCGCGCACGCCATTCCCGACACCGGCCTGATGTATGTTAGGCTTGGGGTCGAAACCGGTCACCCTTCGATCGCCCCCCGGAGCTTCACCGGACGCTTGGCCGACGGCCCCACTCGCCGAATCGTTCGGGGAAGCCAGGCTGGGCTCGTGAACTTATGAATCCTCCTCCTCCCGAAGCCTGTCTGGGCGTGTCCCCGCCGGCCGATACGGCGCCACCCCCGACGGTGATGGCCCGCGGGCGCCTGCTACGCCTCGGCGGTGGCGTTTGGAGCCCTGCCAGGCTGGTGCCGGCCAACGGACGCTTGGCGATCCGCTCGTGGTGGCCGGCCGGACGACCTCTGATGCTGCGCGCTCCCCATGTCGAAGTGTCACGACCCAAACGAAACTGGATCCTGGTGGCATGCGGGATCCTCGCCTGCCTGGTGTTTCTCCTGGGATGGGAGCTACGCACGTCCCGGCTGCAGTCGCACTACTTCGCCAAACGGGCCGCCAAGCTCACGTGGGCGGTCGACGAGGGTGGCAGCGCCTCCCCGTTGCAGGCACCCCAGGGGCCGTACGACCTTCGGCACGGGTATGCACGGCTCGCGGACATGCAGGCGCGACTCGAGTCGAACGGCTTCCGCGTCGCCCGGCAGGCGGCGCCCTCGAACGAGCTACGCGCGCTCGTGGCCCAGAACATCGCACCGCCCTATCGGGAGAAGAACGGTGCCGGGTTGCAGATCCTCGACGACGGCGGGCGCACGCTCTTCGATGCCAGGCCGACGCACAACGTGTTCCGCGAATTCGTCGACATCCCGCCTCTCATCGTGCAGGCGCTCCTGTACGTGGAGGACCGCACGGTTCTCGACAATTCGCGCCCGCGCATGAATCCGGCGCTCGAATGGGATCGTCTGCTGATCTCGGGCTGGCGTTACGCACTCGACAATCTATTCGAGACCGGCAACACATCCGGTGGCAGCACGCTCGCGACGCAAGTGCAGAAGTTCCGTCATTCACCCCAAGGGCGTACCGTCGGCGTGCGCGACAAGCTGCATCAGATGCTGGGCGCGTCCTACTCGGCGTATCGCGACGGCGAAGACACCCGCGCGGCGCGCCGGCAAATCGTCCTCGACTATGTCAACGGGTTGCCGCTCGGCGCCGCGGCCGACGTCGGTGAAGTGATCGGCCTGGGCGAAGGATTGCGCGTCTGGTTCGGCAAGAGTCTCGAGCAGCTCGTCGTGGATTTGTCGCTGCCCGAGGAGCGTGATGGTCTGACGCGCAAGGCCGAAAGCACCAAGCAGGCTCTGGCGCTGCTCCTCGCCACACGCCGGCCCTCGCTGTATCTCGGACCCGATCGCACCGCCCTCGAACAACGACTCGACTTCTACTGGGACGAGCTGGTCGCAGCCGGCATCGTCACACCGGAGCTGGCCACGGCGGCGCGCTCGTTGCCGCTGGCGCTGCGTCACCGCCGCCCGCAGCAGACGACGCTGGGCTTCGCCGATCGCAAGGCGACCAACGCCATTCGCACCGATCTACTCGATCTGCTCGGGATGCGCGGATACTACGACTTGGATCACCTGGACCTGCGCGTCCAAACCACACTCGACATTCCAGCGCAACAGGCAGTGCTCGCGACCCTGCATCGCATGCGCGATCCGGCGTTCCTGGCGCGCAACGGCCTCTTCGGCGAGCGCTTGCTCGGTGACGGCGATCCGAGGCAGGTGATCTACACCTTCTCGCTCTACGGCAGCGATCCCTCCGGCAACCGTTTGTTGGTCCACGCCGACGATCTCGACCGGCCGCTCGACCTCAACGACATGTCGAAGCTCGAGCTGGGTTCGACGGCGAAGCTGCGCACCATCGCCAACTATCTGATGGTGATCGCCCGGCTGCACGAGCGCGTGTCGCAAGTCTCGGTCGGGGAACGCTGGAAGATGGCACATGCGGCGCCCGATCCGTTGACGCGCTGGGCCGCGGGCTGGCTCGGCGTCTATCCGGACGCCGGGCTCGAGGAAATGCTGGACGCCAGCCTGGAGCGCGGCTACTCGGCGGATCCCGAGGCGCAGTTCTTCACCGGCAGCGGGCTGCATACGTTCGAGAACTTCGATGACAAGATCGAAGGCGTCGTGCCATTGCGTCAGGGTTTCCGCCATTCGGTGAATCTCGTCTTCATCCGTTTGATGCGCGATTTGGTGTCGTTCTACACGGCAGCCAGCGGTTACGACGAGCACGCCATCCTCGAGAATCGCAATCATCCCCAACGCGCGACCTTGCTCGAAGCGTCGGTGGCGCGCGAGTCGCGGGGGCAACTGCTGTCGGCGTACGAACAGTACCGCGGTTTGGATGCGGATGAGGCCGTGCGCAAGCTCTGCGGCCAGAATGGCCGGCAGTTGCAGCGCTTCGCCGTGTTCTATCTCGCCGGGCAGCCGGAAGCGCAGGCCGAAGAGCTGTTGGCAGCTGCGAACCGGCTCTTCCCGGAGCGCGCCAGCGAATTCGCCGCCGAGGCACCGCGCCTGTTGCGCGCCTATGGCCATCGCTCGCTCAGCCTGAGCGACCAGGGCTGGCTCATGAAGCGCAACCCGTTCGAGATCTGGATGGTGCGGGATCGGCAGCATCACCCCGACGCCCGGTTCGCCGAGCTGGCCGAACGCAGCGCCGAAGTGCGCCGGGATGCCTTCGCCTGGCTGTTGCACAAGGGCGCTTGGCGCGCACAGAACATTCGGTTGCGCATCGAGCTGGAACGGAAGGCGTTCGAAGGGATCCACGCTGCATGGTGCGAGCTCGGCTATCCGTTCGGCTCATTGGTGCCGTCGCTGGCCACTGCCATCGGCAGCTCGGCCGACCGGCCGGCGGCGCTGGCGGAGCTGGTGGGGATCTTGCAGAACGATGGCTTGCGCGCGCCGACGCATCGGATCACGGCCGTGCACTTCGCCGAGGACACGCCGTACGAGACCCATTTCGCCAGCGCTCCGCCGGCGACGCAGCGTGTGATGCCGGCAGAAGTAGCGCGGGCGCTCAAGACGTTGATGCAGGACGCGGTCGAGAATGGCACGGCCGTGCGCGCGCGCGGCGCCGTGCAAGCCCGCGACGGCGCGCGGATCGCCATCGGCGGCAAGACAGGCTCGGGGGACAATCGCTACGAGACTTTCGCTGCCGACGGCACGCTGCTCACGTCGCGCGCCATCAGCCGCACCGCGTCGTTCGTCTTCTTCATCGGGGATCGACACTACGGTGTGATCACCGCACACGTCGCCGGTGAATCGGCCGGCGATTACACTTTCACCAGCTCTCTGGCGTTGCAAGCTTTCAAGGTATTGGCGCCGTCCATCCAACCACTGCTCGACCGCGATCAGCGCCACGCCGGCGTCAGCAACAGCCGCTCGCACGTAGCACCTTGAGGCGCCCTTCGCGCCCGATCCTCGATTGCGAACGAGCGGCGCTTCAGCCGCGTAGTCGCACGAGCCGCTGCGATTGCGTCTCGCCGGCGCTCTTCAGCACCGAGAAGTAGACACCGGGCGCCGTCGGCCGGCCCCGTTCGTCGGTGCCATCCCACACCATCGAGAACAACCCCGGTCCCATCATGGTCGAAACCACGCGCCGGACCAGACGTCCGGCGACATCGTAGATGGCGAGATCCACATGCTCGGCGTGTGGCAGCTCGAACTGCACCGTGGTCGTCAGTCCGAATGGATTCGGTGTCGCCCCGCGCAAGCGGACGACGGTTGCATCGGCGACGTCCGTCGTCTGCGGCAACCAACCGATGTCCTCGAAGAGATAGCGCGTGAGATCCACGTTGGTCGATAACCCGGCCGACAGCGCCGGCTCCATCAGTACGTCGGGGAGCGCGGAGACATCGAAGTGCGAGATCGAGGACCCAGACTGCACCGGGTTCGGGGCGTAGAGGAAGACGCGCCGTTCCGCATCGGCGCCGGCCAGCAACGACGGATCCGCGCCGAGGGTGGCGTTGAGCCCGTTGCCGAGCTCTGCTTTCAGAGTGTTGCCATTGGCGAGCGTGAGGCTGGCCACCGGGATCGTGACGCTCGGGTCGGTGCCACCCATGGGCGGAGGCGTGCTGCCGGCGACGTTGTCGACGAGGATGACGCCGATGGCGCCAGCCGCCTGAGCTCTGACCGCTTTCGACGCGAACGAACACGTGCCGCGGTCGATGAGCGCGATCTTGCCGCTCACGTCGTTCTGGATCGCTTCGCAGGCGTCGCTCGAGACTCCCGTGTTGTCGGCTGCGAGCACGACGTCGCCCGTCACGCCGGGGTCGCTGAGTAACGGGCCGAAGTCCGCGGTGCCGACCACGTAATTGCCCGCGATCGGCGCGGGCGCGTTCACCACGATGCGCGGCCTGCCGCCCAAGAACAACGACGACACGGTCGTCACCGCAGGGCCATCCCACACCAGCGCGAGCGTGTTGATCGCCGAGGCCTGACGCTGCGCCTGCGTCATCTCGTTCCAGTGCAAACCGAGCGTGGTGTCGAGCATGAAGCGGGAGTAGATGTCCGGGAACATGTTGAACAGCTGTCCGGTGGACGAGTTGATGAAGGTGCTGAAACCGAGGCCATGCGCCATCTCGTGCAGCACCACCGGAAGCAGCTCGATGTCGGTGCCCTCGTTGCCGTCGAAGCCGTAGTACCAGTTGCGGCCGCCCAGACAGGCGGGATTGCCATTCAGGGCGGAATTGAAACGGGCATTGATGTCGTTGCCCGCCGGGATCAAATCGGAGCCAGCGATCTTGTTGGCGAGCGCGATGTGATACCAGGTGCCGGGGAACGGCGCATCAGGGAAATCGCGGGCGACATTGATGGCGCCGGCCGAACCGAGCACGGCGCTCGTCGCGCTGCAGGCGAGATCGTCGAAGGCGGACTGGATCCGGATGGTGACGTCGCTCGGCAGGATGCTGCCCCAGATCGATGCCGCTTGCACGAAGACGTTGAGACGCTGCTGCCCGAGCGTCGTGCCGGGGTTGCCGCCCACGGGCGCGGCCGCTGTGTTCGAGTTGAAGCCTTCGTTGGGGCCATCGGTGTTGACGATCACGATCGTGGCGGCCGCGGCCGAGCCCGGATTGGACACCGCAGCGAGGACGACGCCAAGGGCGAGGCAAATGGCGCGGAGGATCGCGGTGGTTCTGCGCATGATCACTTCTCCCCCGCGGCCGGGCTCGGCACCACTTGCCGTGTGTGCAGTGAGCATTCGCGCGCCGTCTGACAGACGTGCTGCATCTTGCCGTCGGCTCCGATCTCGACGACCGAGTAGTGATCGAAGCTCTCGTCGAGGTTGGCGATGACGGTACCGTCCGCCAGACGGTAGGTCGTGACCTCGGAAGTCTTTTGCGGCTGCTGCTGCAATTCCTGCATCTGCGCGGCAGTCGGCTGCGTGAGCGCGCCGGTTTCCGGATCGATGGCGACCACCATGCCAGCCGCATCACTGGGTTGCGCCGGTGCGGTCGCAGCGCCTTGAGGCGCAGCGGCCCCGCCGCCGGAGCCCGGACGCGAGAGGTTTGCGTAGACGATCAGACCGACCCCGACGGCTCCGAGGGAAGTCGCCAACACGAGATGTCGGCGCCAGGCAACCTTCGGTTCGGTGCCGAGTCCGGAGAATTTGCGCTTGGGAGTACTCATTGCATTGTCCTTGCGTTAGCTGCTTGTCCGGCGGAGGGCGTCGGCGCCAAGAAGGTTAGCGACCCGCGCATGCGAGGGCAAGCGCGAAGATCAGGTGCGGATCGTGGCTCCGGCTGGGGCCGGTTGCGGGATCTGTCCGGGCGGAAAGTAGGCGTTGGTGAGGTACTGCAGCAGCATGCGTTGCGTGTTGAAGAATGAACCGTTGAGCGCGATGGCGTTGCGCATGACCATGGCGTACTCCAGCGGCTGCCGGTAGTACAGCGGCACGATCACCCGTTCGAGCTTGTCATAGAGGGACTCGAGCTCGGCGGGCGAATCGGGCTCGAAGCTGTCGCCGAACGCCCAACCGGTCACGCCTTCCTGATGTCCCTCGACCCACCAGCCGTCGAGAACGCTCAAGCTCGGCACGCCGTTCAGCGCCGCCTTCATGCCGCTGGTGCCGCTGGCTTCCTGCGGCCGCCGCGGTGTGTTGAGCCACAGATCGACGCCGGACACGAGTTGCAGCGCCAGCTCCATCTCGTAGTTCTGCAGGAACACGATGCGCAGGTCGGTGCCGAGGCGCATCGCGGCAGTGAACAGATCGCGGATCATTTCCTTGCCCCCGCTGTCGGAGGGATGCGCTTTGCCGGCGAACAGAATCTGCATCCTGCCGACGGTCTTGGACATCTGCCGCAGACGTTCCAGGTCCTGCACGATGAACGTGGCGCGTTTGTAGACGGTGGCGCGCCGCGCGTAGCCGATGGTGAAAACCTCCGGATCGAGCCGCAGCCCCTCGCGGTTCTCGATCTCCGCCAGTAGCCGCGCTTTGGCCTCGGCATGCGTCGAACGAATCGCTTCGAGAGGAATCTTGAGCGCGTAGCGCAAATAGAGATTGTCGCGCCGCCACGCTGGAATGTGGCGATCGAAAAGCTCGCGGAATGGCGGCGAAGTCCAGGTGATGGCGTGCACGCCGTTGGTGATCGCATTGATCGGGAATTGGAACATGTTGCGCGACACCTCGCCGTGCTGCATCGCCACGCCGTTGATGTAGCGCGAGAAGATCATCGCCAGCGTCGTCATGTTGAGTTTGCCGTCGAGGATGCAGCCGAAGCGCTCCAGGACATCGGTGCGATCGTCGCCGAGGATGTTGCGCACGAGTTCGACGGGGAACACGTCATGCCCCGCCGGCACCGGCGTGTGGGTGGTGAAAATACAACGCGAGCGCACGACCTCGACGTCCGCCGCAGTCGCCCGGCGCAGGTCGTGATCGGGCAGATGGCGCTCGAGCAGGGCTAGGGCGAGCAGCGACGAATGGCCTTCGTTCATGTGGTGTTGCAGGTCCGGGCCAAGCCCCAGCGCGCGCAGAGCCGCCAGACCGCCGACGCCGAGTACGACCTCCTGGCACAAGCGGTAACGCTCGTCGCCGCCATAGAGCTGCCCGGTCAGGCTGCGGTCCCAGGCGTCGTTGCCCTCGACATCGGTGTCGAGGAAATAGAGCGGGATCGTGTGTCCGGTGACGCCTTCGATCAGATGGCACCAGATGCGAATCGCGACCTCGCGGCCCTCGAGTTGGATGGCGGCGCGTTGCTGCCGCAGCTCGAGCCGTTCCTCGGGTCGCCACACCGTTGGGCTTTCGGATTGATTCCCCGCCGAATCGAGCTTCTGCTGCAGGTAGCCGCGGCGCTGCAGGAGCGTGACGCCGACCATGGGGACGTGGAGGTCCGCCGCCTGCCGCAGCGTATCGCCCGCCAGCACGCCGAGGCCGCCGCTGTACGTGGGGATGCTCGGATCGACCCCGACTTCCATGGAAAAGTAGGCGAGCTTGGTTGGCATCACGGCGGGAGTCAATCGCATCGCTTCATCCCTTCCTTGTTCACGCGACGTCATCAACGACGCGCAGGGGGGATCAATATATCCGCGTCACGGGGGTGTGAAAAGCTCCATCGCGTATGGACCCAGGCTGGAACCGGAGCTTCCAGCGTCAAAACCCCTGTGGCTCTGGTGATGCGGGCAGCGTGCCGAATCGCTGCGGAATCCGCTTGTGAGTGCATTTCCTTCGCGCCGGTCTGGATGGCAACCCTCTTTGCCTGGACGCCGTGCGGCGTTCCAGGGGTCAGAATGTGTATGCGACCGAGATTCCGCCCCACAGGGGGTTCTCGTCGTTGACGCTGTCCTCGAGCGTCACTTGGTACTGCAGCGAGGGTTTGACCAGGACGCGCGCGGCGCGCAGCTCGGCGGCCAAGCCCATTTGCCAGGCGGACATGCCGCTCCGCACCGTTTCGATCCCCTGCGATTCGATGCCGGTGTTGTACAGGATGCGGGTCAGCGCCTCCAGGTCGAGCCCCATGCCGGTGCCGGACGGCGGGATCAGCGGGAACATGTACGCGAACTCGCCGGAGGCGAAGAAGAAGGAATCGTAGCGCTCGCGTGCCGACATCTCGTACTTGACGTCGACTGCAGTGCGCATGCCGCCGGGATTGCGGGAGTGGAGCCCTGCCCAGATCTCGTGGGCGTCGCCATCCTCGGTGCCCGGAAGCGGTTCGATGCGGTCGTCGTAGTAGGTGTAGCCGAAACCCAGGCGCGTCAGCGGGCTGGAGTAGCGCTCGACATACACGCCATAGGTTGTCTCGTGCAGCTCGCTGTCGTCGTTCATCACGAAGGAGCCGCCGACCGTCGCGTGCAGCGGTGTGTTGCCCATGCCCAGGCTGATCTTCGGCTGCAGCACCGGGCCCGTGTCCAGACCCAAGTCACGAATGCGATCGAAGCCGTTCCAGATGTACTTGGAGAGGAATTCGGCAGAGACTTCGAGGTCCATCGCTTTCTCTTGGGCAGAAGCGCTGCCAGCGAGACCGGCACAGAGCAAACATCCGAACATGACCTTGCGCAGCATGACGATTCTCCTCTGGGCCGGTGTCCAACGAAGCCCAAAAGCAACGCACATGCCATGTTCCGGACGGCTTGCAGGGCTTGCGGGCTCCGTGCGCCAGGACTAGTCTTTGAAGCGGGCCGCCACTCGAGTTTCTCGCCGTCGTGCAGCGCCAATCCGTTTCGTGCATGTCCCGAGCGGTGTGGCGCCGCGCCCAAGGAGTGCGGCATGTCGGTTCCACGCTTCCAGCCGGCCGGAGTTCGTCCAGCAGCCGTTGCGGGCAGTTGGTATCCGGATGATCGCGCCGCACTCACCGCACAAATCGAAGCCATGCTGCAAGCGGCTGGACCACAGGCGCCGCGGGAACGATTGCGCGCGGTGGTGGCGCCGCACGCCGGACTGCGCTACTCGGGTCCGACGGCGGCGGTGGCTTACGCCGGACTTTCCCCCGAGCGGCACCAGCGCATCCTCGTTCTGGCTCCGAGCCACCATGTGCCACTGCGGGGTCTCGCGGTGGACCCGTCGTCGGAGTACGAGTCGCCGCTCGGACGCATGCGCGTCGACGTCGAGGCCGTCGAACGACTCGCCACATTGCCGAATGTCGTGTGCTCGCCGCGCCCATTCGCGACCGAACACGCCATCGAGATGCAGCTGCCTTTTCTGCAGCACCGCTTGCCCGAGGCGTCGCTCGTGCCCGTGCTGGTTGGCGAGGAGGTCGACGCGGTGGCACGAGCGGCCGTCGTGTCCGGCCTCGTCACGCTGCTCGACGAGCGCACGCTCGTCGTCGTGAGCAGCGACTTCATGCACTACGGCCGCGCCTTCGACTACGTCCCCTTCACCGAGGATGTCCCCACGCGCATCGAGGGAACAGATGCCGAGGCCATCGCCGCACTCGCGCGTGGCTCCGCGAGCGAGTTCGAAGCGGTCTTGCAGCGCACGGGCAACACGATCTGCGGCCGGCGCCCGCTGCTGCTTGTTCTCCGCCTCGCAGCCTCGCGCTGGAAAGGCGAGCTGCTGGCTTACACGACGTCGGGAGCGATCTCGGGCGACTGGTCGCACTCAGTCAGCTACGCTGCAATGGCGTTCAGCGAGGGCGACACGCCGGAGGCGTTGCAAATGGAACTTACCAACGCCGACAAGCGCGAGCTGTTGCGACTGGCGCGGAACAGCATCGCGCGCGCGATCGGCGCACCGCATGGCGAATCCAGGGCGGTGGAAAAAGCGGCGCTGCGCCTTCAGCGCGGTGCTTTCGTCAGCTTGCGCGATCGCCGTGACGGCAACTTGCGTGGATGCATCGGCTGGCTCGAGCCCAAAGAAGAGCTCCATGCCGCCGTGAGCGAGAACGCGACGTCCGCCGCACTACGCGACCCGCGCTTCGATCCGGTCGTGGCCGCGGAGTTGCCGCACCTCGAAATCGAAATTTCGGTCCTGGGTCCAGTGCAGGACGTAAAAGGTGTCGAGGAGATCCGCATGGGTCGCGATGGTCTCGTCGTCGCCCACGAGGGCAAACGCGGCATCTTGCTGCCGCAGGTGCCGGCACACATGGGCTGGAACCGTCTGCAGCTCCTCGAGGGCTTGTGCCGCAAGGCGGGCTTGCCTGCGGACGCGTGGCGTCGCGGCGCGCACATCCAGCGCTTCGAAGCCGACGTGTTTTCCGAGTCACAGCTCGGAATGCATGCGGATGCTGCGCCGGACTCTTGACGCGCACTCAGTTGTACAAGCGAAGCTGAACGATGAAGTCCGCATCCGTGCGGTCGCCGGCGGGAACGAGCAGGCGCCCACGTGTGTCGAGCGCCACACCTGGAGCCGGCGTGAACTGAATGCCGGCAGTCAGACGAAAGTCGTGATCGTCGGCAACCTCTGTGTCGGCGTCCGACCAGTCCTGAGCCAGGAGGAAGTTGACGCCGTTGCCTGCGAGCCAGTCGATCTCCTGATGGAAGGCGAGCTGCTGCGTTCGCTGGCCGCTGGAGCGCATGCGCGAGCCGACATCGACCTCGGCGAGCCAGGTGAGCGGGAGATTCCGCCAGTATTTCCACGGATTGAAGGTGGCGAAGACTGCGACGCTCGTCGCATCGCCACCGTGTGCCAACGGCCGGCGCCGTGCGAGCACGCTCCCGCCCAGGCTCCAGCCTTCGTCGCGCCACCCGAGATGCAATGCCGCGCCGTGGCCCTCCGGAGGTTCGAAGACGTTCCAGGAGGGCGGTGCCTCGGTGCGCGAGCCGCCGGCGAAATAGGAAATGCTGGCGAACGGATAATTCGGCGCGAGACCGAGCTCGATGCCGGTGACGCGTGTTTCCGGCAACGATGCATCGAGCTCGAACAGGCGGCGCGTCAAGGCCGTGTGATCGTCGAGACGTAGGCCGAAGGCGGGGAGGAACCGGCCGACCTTGACGTAGGTCTGCATGGGCGCCTCGTGCAGGAGAACGTAGAGCTCGCGGAAATAGGGTGTGCGCGGATCTCCTCGCGTGTCACGGAAACCGCCGGCGCGTGCGCGCACCCCGACGTTGGCGAGAAGCGTGAAGTGCTCGAGCGGATGCGCGGTGACGTTGGCATCGGCTTGCATGGGGAAGACGGCGACACTTCCAGCCCAATAGGTCGCAAGCCGCAGATCCCATCCGAAGCGCAACGCCGGATCCGCCTGCAGCACCCCATAGCGTCCTTGAAAGAACGCATGCACCGAAGCCTCGTCGAGCGGCCGGCCGAGCGCCCAAATGTCCTTGGGAGCGAATTGCGGTTCGGTGCGCTGCGCTGCCGATGCGGGACCCTGAGGCAAACTGTCGGTATAGGTGGTGGCATGGTCCTTTCGGACGAACAGACCGAGGAAATCGCGATCCCAATCTTGCGTCGGGCGCGGGCTGGTCGCGACGGCAGGCAAGGTGGCGCGCTGGTAGAAGCGGCCCGACGCATTGCGCATGCTGCCGCCGGATGGATCCACGTGGCAGGCTTGGCAGGAGAGACTGCACTTGCGGTCGAAGAGCTTTGGGTTCACCCACGTATTGGGTGTCAGGTGGCAGTTGTCGCAAGTGCGACCAGCGCGGGCGGAATAAACCGGCGTGGATCTCGCGACCGTGGGCACCAGTGCAAGCAGAAGCACGCCCCAGAACGTCGAGCGCCGGATCGCATCGCGCAGACGGCACCCAGTGGGATGCGCCCGCGCTGCGCTCGCGCTCATGGGCATGGTGTCGCGCATGGTGCACATGCCCCTTGATCCAGCCAACGTTCGATGAGGAGCTTCTCCTCGGACGACAATCGCGGCCAAGCGCCAGGCGGCATCGAGCCTGTTTGCAGCACCGTGGACCGCAAGCCATCGAGCTCGGCCAGCGTGCTCTCGCATTGCGAGTAATCCGGATCGACGGCGAGGGTCACCGTTGCGGAGCTGCTGCCGCCGTGGCATGGGGCGCAGCTGCGGTTCAGGATCGCCGCGACTTGGTCGTAAGTCGGCTTCAGCGGCGCCGCATCCGGATCGACGGTCGCGAGCGGCGCATCGCCAGACCCGCAGCCGGCAACTCCGGCCGCAACGACGACGGCGAACCGGACCGTGCAACGCCGGAGCCATGCGCTCGGTGCTCGGATAGTTGCTCGCGCATGCAGGCCGAGCATCGGTCCAACCCGACGATCTCGGCGGTAGAAGCTCGTGGTGCTTCGTGCCATGCGAATCACCTCGCTCGCCGACGCAACATTCTAGCCCATGATTCTGCGGAACGTCACTGGATTCGATTGTGGCAGCCATGGAATGCATGAATCGAGTTGCGCGCGCGGCCGGCGCTCCTATATTG
>Ga0075428_100001129_pt1 | contig 28545 bp, 20 predicted proteins | sample RhiMetdeltSRZDD2_FD_75291 | JGI IMG/M metagenome (GOLD analysis project Ga0075428, IMG submission 75291) | Populus rhizosphere microbial communities from Tennessee, USA - Rhizosphere MetaG P. deltoides SRZDD2 | ecosystem: Host-associated > Plants > Roots > Rhizosphere > Soil | place: USA... | reverse complement strand
CGCGAGCTCGGTCGCGAGCCACTTCGCGACCACTTCGTTGCCGCGCACGCTGAGATGTCCGCCGTCGGCGATGAACAGCTGCTCGGGGTCGGGCTCGGCCGCGAGGATCGGCGTCGCGTCGAACGCGGGAATTCCGAGGTCCTTGGCGACCGCCAGCCATCGCGTCTGCGCGCGGCCGCGTTCGTAGTCGGCCGGTGCGAAGCCCAGCCGCTGCAGCTCGGCGACGCGCTTTTGTTCGACGACCTGCCACACGGTGGGCAGCACGACAAAGACGAGGGGCCGCGGGCCTGCGACCTCGAGCGCGCGCTGCAGGGCGGTGCGCAAACGCGCCGCGACGCGCGGCATCGCGGGTGGCGTCCCGGCCGCCCACGTCTTGTTCTCGTCGATCACGTCGAGGAAGAGCCCCGCGTGCTGTTGTGCCTCGGTCGGCATGCCGGCCCTGCGCTGCTCTTCCTCGGGGTCCGGGGGCAGATCCATGATCGGCGACAACGATGGCCAATAGGTCAGGATCCAGGCCTCGAGCCACAACGCGGTGCGCGAGCGCATCGCGAGCCGCGCGCGCCACGACGTGTGCACGAGCCGCACCATCGGCCCACTCAGCATGAGCCCGGCGTAGACCGTGCGCTGTGGACTCACTTCGTCCATCGCGTCGTTGCCGAGGAAGCCGCAGAGCACGAACGCGTCAGCCGAAAACCGCGGGTCGAGCCGCGCCATGTGCTTGACCGCATGGCTGCAGCCGTAGCCCGGCACGCCCGCGTTGCCGACCGTCGCCTCGAGCCCACCCGCCTGCAACGCCGCCGCGAGTCTCTCGGGCAGCGCTTCGTGCGCCTCGACGCCGTAGCCGAACACGAGCGAGTCGCCGGCCACGAGCACGCGCCGCTCGTTCGGGACCTTGGCGCCGAGCTCCGCGCCGCGCATTCCGAGGCTGTTGATCGAGACGGTCACCGGTGCAGCCTCGCCGGCCTGCAGCGTTCCGCGGTAGCCGGGCTGGAGTGCGATGTCGCCGTCTGGCGTCCCGACATACATGCCTGCCAGCTGCAGCTCGGTGAACCAGACCGGCGGCTGCCAGAAGCTGCGGAATGCGAGCTCGACTGCGATCGCCGCGACGACGAGCCCCAGCAACAGCGCGGTCAGCACGAACGCCCAGCGCCGCCGCTTCCGCGGCTTTCCAGCACCGTTCTCCGCGAGAGAACCGGTCAGTTGGCCGCCTGCCGCTGCGGCAGGAATTCGCCGAGGAACTGAGGAAGCATCTTGCGCCATGTGACCCAGTCGTGCCGCCACGTTTTGTCCCACGCGTCGACGCGGTTCGGGATGCCCTTGGGGCCGAGCACGCGTTCGACGTTCCAGCTCTGCTGCGGATCCTCGAACTCACCCTGGCCGTGCGCGAGCAGGACGAACCGCTTGCGGAGCAGATCGAGATGCGCGCCTTCGAGCGCCGGCACGAAATCGAGCGGCGAGCTCTCGTGGTAGTCGCGGTTGATGCGCCCCTGCAGGAAGCGGTTCATGTTGTAGGTGCCGCTCAGACAGAAGGCCTTGCCGAACACGTCGGGGTGCCGGCACACGGCGGCCAGCGCGTTGAACGCGCCGATCGAGGCACCCGCGGTCCAGATCAGACCCTGGTCGCCGCCGCAGTCGCGCCAGATCGCCGGCACCACCTCGCGATAGAGGCATCGGTCGAACCGGTTCTGCATCGCGGCGGCCTCTTCGAGCGTCTTGCACTCCTTGAGCCACGCCTGTCCCGCGATCGAGTCGACGACGTAGACCTTGAGGCGCAGGTCCTTCAGGAAGTCGCCGATCGCGGTGATCAGGTGGAAACGCTCGGGCTCCTCGGCGTCGCCACCCGCGGTCGGGAACAAGAGCAGCGGCGTGCCGCTGATGCCGTAGCGCACGAACGTGATCTCGCGGCCGCCGAGCGACGGAGACTTCCAGGTGATCTTGTGCTTGCTCACTTCTGTGCCTCCTTCTCCTGGTCGCTGACGGACTGTTGCACGAGCCCGTAGAACCTCGCCGTGAACTCGTCGACCTCGTGGGCCGGGTAGATGTGCGAGACCTTCTTGCGCACGGCGTCGCGGCAGCGCTCGCTGCGGAACCACTGGCGCGCGGCCTGCTCGACCGGACCCATGTGTGTCTTACAGAACTCGGCGAACGCATCGGCCGACAGCCGTTCGCGCGCGATCTTCGCGTAGCCGCGCAGCTTCTCGCGGTAGGGCAGGTCCTTCTTGCGGGCGATCGCGTAGTAGGGCTCGAAGTCGAGAGTCTTTCGCATCGGGCGCTTCGTCGCGGCCGTGAACAGCGCCCACTTCAGGTTGCTCGTCACGTACCACGGCCAGTGGTAGTGGATCGAGTTGACCTGGCTGTCAGGACACGGGTTCGCGAAGTCGATCGGGTGGAAGACGCCGTCGCGGCGCAGCGCCTCGACGCTGTTGAAGTCCCAGCCGAAGAAGGTGTTGATCGTGAGGCAGGTGTCGATCATCACCTGCTCGTCTTCTTTGCTGCAGAAGTTGCGGTCCGTCAGGTAGCGGCCGTGCAGCGGCTGGCTCGCGTCGTACTTCATGAGCCGGACCTGGGGTCCGATGCCGACCGCGCGCACGAACAGGTCGAAGCCCGCGACGGCCTTCTGCACGTGCATGAGCCACTTCTCGCTCGCTTCGTAGGCCCTGCGCAGCTGCGTCGCGTCGTCGGCCTTGCTGACGCCCTGCCAGCCGCCGCCGTCGAACGGCTTGATGAACACGGGATAGCCGAGCCGCTGGCCGAGCGCGCCGAGGTCGAAGTGCCGAGCGTAGGTCTTCAGCGTGTACTCGAGGTCGGCCTTCGTCTCGTAGTGCTTCTGCGGGACCATCAGCGTCTCGGGAACCGGCATGCCGAGCGCCGTCATCGCGCAGTAGGTCGAGTGCTTCTCGAAGCTCTGCACCGACCACGGATTGTTGTAGACGTAGAGGCCGTCCATCAGGACCGACTTCTTGATCCACTCGCGCTGGATCACGAGCCAGTGCGTCAGGCGGTCGACCACGAGGTCGTATTTGCAGCCGGCCGCGAGCGGGAACGGTTCGATCGTCGTGCGCTCGCACGCGAACTTGATCACGTCCGCGCCGATCTTCAGCTCGAGCTTGCTGTCGGCGAGAATCTGTTCGAAGGCCAGCGGCCAACAGATGTCGGCGCCGAGGGAGAGTCCGATATTGCGGGTAACGGAGGGCATGGAGGGCGCGCGGGCACTATGCCGAGGCGGCCGTGCTTCAGCCAGTGGGCAAGGCGGCATCGCGGCCGGCCGAAACCAACCCGCGAGAGGGTGTTCCTTGCGGAATGCGCGCGCTACTTCATCTTGTGCGTGCGGTAGACCTTCTCGAGATCCCAGTGACGGATCGGGCAACGCACGCAGCGCGGGTTGGTCGCTTTCAGCTCGTTCCAGAATGCCCTGCGCATCTCGGTCAGCACGGGGCCTTCCCAGATCTGCTCGACGGTCTGCTCCTCGGCGTTGCCGAGGCAGATCTCGCCTTCGGCGTCGACGCAGCACGCGGTCGCCTGACCATCGACGAGGATCGCGAGCTGGCGCCACGGATACGAGCAGAAGTGCTGCTGCGCCGAGAAGCCTTCGCCCCACGTGTGATAGGGCATGTACTGGATCGCGACGCTGTCGCACAGGTTGACGATCGTGAACGGCGGCGTGAAGTGCTGGACCTCGTCGGGGTGCTTCAGCGGCAACCCCTTCGTCTCCGCGACGAGGTTCGCCCACTCGTTCGACAGCGCGTTGACGCGCTTGACCTCGTCGGGATGGTCGGTGCGCGTCGGCTCGTAGAGGATCTGGATCAGCACCTTCGGCGGCGGCCCGCGGCGCACGGCCTCGACGACCATGCGGCGGATGCCGGCCATGTAGGCCTCGTACGGCATGGTCGTGCCGCGCTGCGCCTCGTAGAGCGCCTTCTCCGGCGTGTTCAGCGAGATCAGCAGCTCGTCGAGCTTCGTGCGGAAGATGCCTTCGATCGTGTTGTCGGTGAAGCGCGAGCCGTTCGTCAGCAGGTGCACGCGCTGGCCCATCCCGTGCGTCATCTCGACGAAGTCGAAGAAGCGCGGATACAGCAGCGGCTCGCCGAGCAGGTGCACCATGATCGGATGGTGATGCCCCATCGTCGCGAGGTCGCCGACGACCTTCGTCGCGAGCTCGAAGTCCATCGCGCGCTGCTTGCGCTTCAGCGTCGACTGCGGGCAGAACGTGCAGCGGAAGTTGCACGCGTTGATCAGCTCGACGAACGCGTCCATGATCTGGTTCTTGACGCGCAGCGTCGCGCGCTCGGCGCGCACCGGGATCGGCAGCGGCTGCTGCGTGCCGCGGTCGCGCGCGAGCCCGAATTCGAGGTCGTAGTCGCCGCCGATCAGGCTGACACCGAGGTGCGATCGGAACACGCGACGCTCACCGATCGGCACCGGTTCGGGCAACGGCGTGAGCGCGAGGCGCCGCGCGAACGCGCCGTCTTGATAGACGGCCGCGGTGTAGCGCAGCGTGGCGAGGGCGGCAGGGTCGGCGAGCTCGGGCAGGCCAAGGTTGTGGATCGAGAACGAGAAGGCGTCGGTCTCCTCGAAGCTCCAAGCGAAGCTCGGGCCTTTCTCGAGCGACAGCAGGGGCAGCGTTGCGGCAGCAGTAGGTGTGGACATGATCTGGGGGGCCGCTCCGTCGCGACCGAGCCGGAGAAGATAGACAACCGGACGGCTTGCGGCGAGATGGGTCGCGTGCTTGCGGCAGCGCGATCGCACCACGCGCACGGTCTGACACGGGCAAACCGCGGCGCCATCGCATCCGTGTTATCCTGGACCGGCTCGGTCTCGACTGCACCCAGGGATCTACCAATGGACATTCGCGAACTGCAGCGCAACTGGGAGATCCTCGGACGGGTCGACCCCATGTGGGCAATCCTGACCGAACCCGACAAGCTCGGCGGCAGGTGGGACGAGGGCGAGTTCTTCGCGAACGGCCGCGCGCTGGTCGCGGCGATTGTCGAGCAGCTGCGCCCGCTCGGGCTGCCGCGGCAGCAGGGCCTCGCGCTCGACTTCGGCTGCGGCCTCGGCCGCCTCACGCAGGCGGCGTGCGGCCACTTCGACCGCGTGATCGGCGTCGACATCGCCGAGTCGATGATCGACGGGGCGCGGCAGCGGAACCGCTTCGGCGAACGCTGCGAGTACGTGCACAACACGCACCCGAACCTCTCGTTCGTGGCAAGCGCCAGCGTCGACTTCGTGCTGTCCCTGCTCGTGTTGCAGCACATGCGCACCGAGCTCGCGCAGGGCTACGTCAAGGAGTTCCTGCGCGTGCTGCGGCCGGGCGGCGTTGCCTTGTTCCAGGCGCCGTACGCGGGACGGGACTGCGCGTTCGAGATGCCCGGCAGCGCGATCATGGAGATGCACGTGACGCCGAAGGAACGCGTCGGAGCACTCGTCGATGCGGCGAGCGCGCGGCTCGTCCTGTGCCACGACGACGACGGCGGCGGCGCCGGCTGGCCGAGCTGCGTCTACGTCGTCACGCGTGACTGAGGCGAGAGATCGTGTCTCCCAAGGACGGAGTCGAGCGCCGGGCCGAAGAACGGGTGCGGCTGCTTGCTGAGCGCCGCGGGGCCGCCGGGGCGCTTCGCGTCGCCCTGACCGCCTTCACTTGACGCCGGCCCACGCGCGCCAGCGCGCGACGGCGGCGGCGTTCGCTGCTCGGGCGGCCTGGGGCGCAAAGCCCATGTCCTGGCCGGAGCGGGTCCGCAGGGCGCCATCCGCGGCGCGTCGCACCAGCACGGCATCGCCGGTCAGGCCGTCCACCAGGGCAGACAGCACGGCCACGGTGGCGAGCCGCGCGCGTTCGACGAACGCGTCGGTGTCCTCGGCCCTTTGCCCCGCGCGGCCGAGGGCGGCCAGACGGTACGCGGCGCTCACGGCCTCGTCGCAGCCCATCGGCGCCGTGGCCCGTGCCAGGAACAGCACGGCCCACGCGGTGTCGGCGACGTCGGCTTCGGTGCGCTGCACCAGCGGAGTGGCGCGCGGCGCCGCGCTGCCGCCACCCTGCGTGGAACGCAATGGCAGCTCCGGCATGTGCTCTTCGTTCCAACCGGTCGAACTCAGCTGGGCACCCTGCAGGAAGGTGAACACCTCGTCGCCGACCGCGTGGTCGCCGCAGCGCACGAGCCAGGCGCGGGCCATGGCGGGTTCGAGGGCTCCGAGCCACTCGTATGCGCCGCCCTGCGCACCCGGATTGCGGTCCGGACGGAAGGCGGTCACCAGCCACTTCTCGGCCCGGGCCGCTGCTTCCAGCGCCCGGTCGCGGCGCGCCGGCTCGGCGGTGCGCGCGGCGGCGGCCAGCAGGGCGGCGAGGCCCCGGGCGGTGGCGGCGCCATGGGGGCGCCGGCCGCCTGCCGGCATGCCGCCGTCGCTGCCCTGCGCCGCGAGCAGGAAGTCCAGCGCGGCATTCCAGACCTTGGCTCCGGCGGGCACACCGAGCCGCTCCGCCGCCGCGAGCGCCTCGAGCACGCGGCCGGTCACGACCACGCGTTCGGGGGGCGGGCCCTTGCCCCGCGCCGGCTCGGCGAAGGCTCCGTCCGCCGCCTGCATGCCGCACAACCGGTCGACCAGGCCACGCAGCTCGGCAGCGTCGGCGCGCATCAGCGTTGCGATCCAGACACGCTCCAATTGCGCCACCACGTCGTCCGTGATGTCCCGGGTCAGCCAGGCTGCGAACTGGGCGCTGATGCGGGCGTCGTTCTCAGTGATCCCGCTGGCCAGGAGCGCGTGCAGCAGCAGCCCCTGATCGCCCGCGTCCGCGGTGTTCCAGGCAGGCGCCTGCACGAGCATGAGCATCGCGGTGCGACCCTGCCCGAGCAGGAACTCGTGCGCCTGCTCGCGGCGCGCGCGCTTGTCAATGTTGTCAGTGTCCTTCTGGCCGGCTGCTGCGGGGGCGAACAGCGCCAAGCCGAGGACGACGGAGACCGTCATCCCTGCCGGCGTGTTCATGGCGGGAACGTTAGCACGCCCGCCGGCAGACAGGAACTCCCCCGCCGGGCCCGCACGCCGCTCGCAGCTTCTTTTTCCTGTCCCGCTTTGGCTGTCGCGGGCAGTCTCTTCACCCATGGTGGCGCCGCCGGCCGTACCCGAATACCTCGCCCGGCTCGCCCGCGCGCACGCGGCGCCGCCGCTCGACGTGCCGAAAGCGCCCGCCGAAGAACTGCGCGAGCCCGCGGCGTTGTTCGCGCTCGACGAACCATGGCTGTGGCGGCACCTCGCCGGCGACGCGGCGCTGCCGGAACCAGCGGCGCTGCGGACCGAGCTCGCGGAGTTCGCGGGCAAACGCCTTGCTTCGGCGACGCTGTTCGACGGTCTCGAACCGGCGCGCGCCGCGATCCTGCGGCGATCGGCCGCACTGCGGCCGAGGTCGCACCGGCTGCTCGTCGTCGGCGACGTGCCGGTCGCAGCAGCGGCGGCCACCATCGTCAACGTCCCGGCAGGCGACTTCGCGGCGGCGCGCGCGCAGCTCGCCGAGCTCGGCGACGACGTCGCCTTGCTGGCGGTCGAACCGTGGCTGGCAAGTCCCACGACCGCCGACGAGTTGCGCGCGCTGCTGGCGGCGGCGAACGCGCGCGGCATTCCGGTTGCGATCGACGAAGCGCGCACCGCCGGCCGGGCCGCGGCGACCACCGTGCACGCCGAACTGCGGCTCGCCGCCGACTGGGTCGTGCTCGGCCCGGCGCTCGCCGGCGGCTTGCCGTTCGCGGCGGTCGCCGGTGCTTTGCCCGGCGTCGACGAGACTGCGGTGCACCCCGCACCGCGCGCGGTCGTCGGCGCCGTGCTTGCCGCGCGCGGCGAGAACGACGTACACGCGCGCCTCGAGCAGCTCGGCCGCGGCTTGATCGAAGCGGCGGAACGCGTGGCGCAGCGCGAGCAGCTGCAGATCGAGTGGCGCGGGCCGGAGTCGATGCCCGCCCTCGCCTGGCGCGGCCAGGAGGGCGCCGACGGCGCGCTGATCGACCACCACTTCGCGCTCGAGCTCGCAGCGCTCGGCTGGCACGTGCGCGGCCCGGTGCTGTTCGGCAGCGCGCTCCGGCGCCGTGGCCCGGAGGCGTTGCACGCCGCGTTCGACCGCGCGCTGGCGCGCATCCGCGTGAAGCTGATCGAGTACAATTCGTACCTGACGAGCGGCGTGCCATACGCATTCGCGGGTGGCGATCCGGTGCTGCGCGCGCGCGGCATCAGCCTCTACCGTTATCCGCGCCTCGGCGCCACTCGCGTCGCGCCGGTGCCGGACGGCGCCGGCATGCGCATCGACTTCGCGCGGGGGCCACTCGGTGAAGTGACGTCGTCGGGCTTCTTCCTGCCGACGGCGTTCGTCGGCGACCTCGACGTCGCCGCGCGCTACGTGCTGCGGCGCTGGCAGGCGGGGCCCGACTCGGCGTGCTTGGGGCTGTTTCTGCAGAACGCGGCGTCGAGCGCCCGCTACTACAGCCAGGTGATGAGCACCGCGGACCGACCGCACGAACGCACGGTCGCGGCCAGCCTCGCCGGGCAGGTATCCGCGCGCGTGCCGGCGCCGGCCGACAGCGGCTGGCTGCGGCTGGTGCGCCGCGGCGACACCGTGCTCGCGTTCTGGCGCGCCGACGCGGCGTGCCCGTGGCGGCAGCTCGGGGAATGCCGGCCCGCGACGAACGACCCGCTGATCGTCGGCGCCAAGATCTGGTCGAAGATTGCGTGCGATGGCCTGATCGCCGACATCGTCGAGCTGACCGCGCAGGGCCAGGTCGCGAACGAACAGGAACCGCTGCTCGGCCCGCAGCCCGATCCCCGCGGCTGACGCGTCACCGCACTTCGTGGCGCCAGACGCGCGACGCCGCCAGGTCGGCGTCGACGCGAGCAACCTGCGAAGGATCGCGCCACCACGCGTCGTAGACCGAGATGCAGCGGCCGCGCAACGGCGCGCTGGCATCGCTCGCCATCCACACCGCGAGCTCACCGGCCGCCGCGGGCGGACGCACGCTGGCGCGATCCGGATGCGGCACGCCGGTGCGCTGTTCGTCCGCCGCGACCTTCGCCAGCATCTCGGGCGACCACACGAGACCGGGATCGAGACCGTGCACGCGAATCGCCGTCGCGTACAGCTCGGCGGTCAGCTGGTCGACGAACCGGCAGATCGCCGCCTTCGCGCAGGCGTAGGCGAGCATCGGCGCTTCGAGCACAGGGTAGTAGCCGCCGCCGCCGGTGCACGCGATCAACGTGCCGCGGTTGCGGGCGCGGAACGCCGGCATCACCGCGCGCGCGCAGTAGAACGCCGAGGTGACGTTGGTGCGGAACGTCGCCTCCCACGCGTCCGGCTGCATGCGATCGAACGGCTCGTAGCTGCAGCCACCGCCGGCGATCGCGGCCATCACGTCGACCGCGCCGAAGGTCCGTTCGGTGAACGCGACCAGCGCCTCGACCTGCAAGAGATCGGTGACGTCGGTGCGCAACGCGCGGGCGCTGCCGCCTTCGGCGGTGATCGCCGCGACCGTCGCCTGCAGTCGCGCCTCGCCGCGCGAGGCGACGACGACGTGTGCGCCAGCGGCGGCGAACGCGGTAGCGACGCCGCGGCCGACGTTGAAACCGCCACCGGTGACGATCGCCACCTTGCCGAGCAGGGGCCGCGCCGTCGTCATCGTTGCCGCAGTCCGTTCACGCGTTCACGAGGTCGCCGGTGTCGATGCGAGTTGCCGCCGCACCTTGGCGCGGTGGCTGAACGACGCCTTGACATCCGGACGGCCTCGAGCTTGCTGTCGGCGAGGATCTGTTCGAAGGCCAACGGCCAACAGATGTCGGCGCCGAGGGAGAGTCCGATGTGGCGGGTTACGGAGGGCATACGAGGCGGAACGCGCCGCACTATACGCTGGTGTCGGCGAGTTCCAGCGGGTGGCAGTCGCGCGCGCTGCGCGGTGCAGTCGTCGGGGAGGGCGGCGGCCGATCGGCGCGGGCCCGCCAGCGCGCGACGAACGCCGCCCCGGCCGCGGCGGCGAGCACGAACAGAGCCGGCCGGAACGCATGCATGTAGCGCGGGTCCGGGATCACCGGCAGGTACGCGAGCGTGCCGAGGATCGCGACGAGGCCGAGCACCTGAAGCTGCCACGAGCGATGGCGGCGGTGCAGCAGCGCGGCGCCGAGCGCGCCGAGCGCGGCCAGCACCATGACCGGCACGTGCAGCCAACGCATGACCGTGTGCGTCGCCCGCATCATCGCCTGCTGTTCGTACGGCGAGTCGAGCACCTGGTAGACGAGCACGTCGTCGCCCTGCACGAGTCGCCACCCCCACAGCCACACCGGCTTCTCGCAGCCGTACCAGACGAAGTATCGCCAGGGATCCGCAGCGACGCGCCGGCCGAGCACTTCGCGCAGCGACTCCCAGGACGCGCCGAACGCCGGCTGTTCGGGATCCTCGAGGTACGGGTACCCGAAGCAGCGCGGATCGCGGAACACCATGCCCGGATAGCTGCCGTGGCTGATCGACGCGATCGCGCGCTCGCTGCCGGTGCGTTCGAGCGGCTGCACGCGATTGCGCACGCACCAGATCGCGAACGGCGCGAACGCCGCCAGCGTGAACAGCAGCGCCCGGCCGCGGCCGGTCCGCAGCATCGGCCACGCGATCGCGAGCGGCAGGAACACCAGAACCTCGTTGCACAGCACGGCGAACCCGCACACCGCCGCCGCGGCGACCAGGCGGGCTCGCGACGACGCGCCGGACACCAGCCACAGCGCGGCGACCACGACGAACGTGGTGACGCACTCGGTCAGCAAGTACTCGCAACCGACGACGAGGTGCGGGCTCAGCGCGCACAGCGCCGTCGCCACGAGCGCCGGCCAGAACTCGAGCACCGTGCGCGCCAGCCGATACACGAGCAGCACCGTCAGCGTGCCGAGCAGGACCTGGAGCGCAGTCGCGAGCAGCTGCCAGTTGCCGTCGCCGCCGAGCCACCGGCACAGCGCGAGGAACAGCGGGTAGCCCGGCGAACGGAACGAGTCGGGCACCGGGGGCACCGCCGCCGACACCGAGTACGTGCCGTGCATGCACAGGTTCTTCGCGTACTGCGCGTACTCGCCGGCATCGGCCCGCAACGGCACGTGGACGCGGGCGACCGACACGAAGCCGGCGCGCAGCACCGCCGCGACGGTAACGACCACGCCGACCAGGACGCCGCGCTCCGTTGTGCGCATGCGCCTTCATCGGCAGCAACGCTGCTGCCGATTGAAGCGGTTGCTCGGCGCGCCGGCGGCGCGTCCTCGCGCAACCTGTGGGCGGCCTCGCCGCCGCGAGCAAGGCCACGGCGCCGAAGCGCCGCGGGCTGCCGCACGAGCGGCAGAGGCGCGGGTCGTTCCGCCTGGTGCGGCGGCCGGCCCTCGAACAGCACCACGACGAAGCGTTCGCCCAGTCGCTGTCTTGCGGGGCCGGTGAGTTGCGGACTCGGGAGGGCGTTGACGCGAGTGCCGGCGAGGGAGATCGTGCCGGGGTCGGTTCCGGGCCGTCCGGAACCGCAGCTACCCTTTCCTATTCCCGCGCCCCTGGACCGCGCCGGCGAACGCCACTACGGTGCCGCGGCCCCGTCACCGTTCGTCCTCCCATGCCCGCCATGCTCCCGATCGTGTCCGTGGTCACCGCTCTGTCCATTGCCGGGTCCATTGCAGGTCTGCTCGGCGCGCAGTCGCCGCTTGCCGGTGACGCGACCGCGGACCCGACCGTCGCGGCGGCGTGGACGGAGTTCCAGCGCGAAGCGGGCAGCGGCTGGCTCGTGCAGTGGAACGCCGCGACCGGCACACCGCGCGCGATCTACGGCGCGGGGCTGACGCTCGCCGACTGGCGGCACAACGACCTCGACGAGGCGCGGCGGCACGCATGGCTGCAGCTGATGCAGCGCGACGCGCTGCTCGGCGTCGGCGCCTCCGAGCTCCGCGAACGCATCGCCGCGCGCATGGGGCGCACGTGGACGTTCACGTTCGACCAGTGGTTCCGCGGCCTGCCGGTGCTCGGCGGCCGCGTCGACGTGCGGATGCACATGCGCGGCGCGCTCGTCCACCTCGGCAGCACGCTGTGGCCGATCCCCGCGGATTTCGACACGCGTCCTGCGTTCGGCGAGGAGCTCGCCACCGGCGCCGCGTGGCTCGCGCTCGGGCTGCAGCCGTCAGCGCTGCCGCAGCCGGGCCGGCCGCGCACCACGCGGCTCGTGCTGCGCGGCGACGCGGATGCGCAGACGCGCGTGCCGTGCGTGCTCGCATGGGAAGTGCCGATCTCGGCCGTCGACGCGGCGGGCAACGGGCCGATCGGCTTCGCGTATGTCGACGCGCGCACCGGCGCCTATCTCGGCTTCACGAACGACAAGCACGTCTGCGGCCCCGCGTGCGCCGTCCACGGCGGGGGTGCAGGAGACGCGGCCCCGGGGTCGCCAGCCGCGCCGCCGCCGGCGACGTACACCGTGATGGGCTGGACGCATACGGGGTTCTCGCCGGTGTCGGCGCCGACCAACATCCCGCTAGCCGGCGTCGAGGTCGTGGTGCCCGGAGTGGGCACGCTGATCACCGACCTGAATGGGCAGTTCATCGCCGACCTGACCAGCCCCACCGCCGTAACGGTCGCGCTGAACGGCGTGCACAACAGCCTCGTCCAAGGCCCGAGCCCGCTGTCCGCCGCGGCGACGCTGCAACCGGGCGTCGCGGCGACGCTGCAGTTTGGCACCCCGGGCGCCAGCGAGTTCGAGCTCGCGCACACGACCTGCTACCACTGGACGTGGCGCATCAACGAATGGGCGCGCAGCATCCTCGGCAACACGCCCGAGCTCGCGGTCGCCGACAACGTGCTGCCGACGGTCAACATCGCGAGCACCTGCAACGCGTTCTACACCGGCAACTCGATCAACTTCTACGGGTCCGGTGGCGGCTGCAACAACACGTGCGCAGCGTCGGTCATCGCGCACGAATGGGGCCACGGCCTCGACGATCGCTACGGCGGCATCTCGCAGGTGAACGGGCTCAGCGAGGGCTGGGGCGACATCTGCAGCATGTACCTGCTCGACGACCCGACGATCGGCCACGACTTCTTCAACGGCGGCGGCGGCCTGCGCAGCGGCAACAACACGCAGCAGTACCCGAACGGATCGGGGCCGCACGATCAGGGCCTGTCGTGGATGGGCTTCGCGTGGAAGTTCCGGCAGATCCTGCGCACCGCGCTGGGTCCGACGCAGGCGCTCGCGATCAGCAACGACGTCGTGCTCGGCTCGATCGTCGCGAACGCGAGCAACCAGCCATCCGCCGTTCTCGCGGTATTCCAAGCGGACGACGACGACGGGCAGCTCGGCAACGGCACGCCGCACTACACCGAGCTCAGGAACGCGTGCCAGCAGCACAGCCTGCCGTACCCGCCGCTGTCGAACGGCTACCTGCTGCACACGCAGCTCGCGAACACGTGGCAGCAGGGCACGCCGCGGCGGATCGACGTCGACGCGATCCCGTTCGCGGGCAGCTTCGCGCAGGTCCGCGTGCACTGGTTCGATGGCGCGTGGCACCAGCGCAACCTGATCCCGAGCGGCGCGCCGAACGGATGGCAGGGCCTGCTGCCCGGCCAGTTCACGCCGAACACGACGACGTACCACGTCGAGGCGCTGCACACGCTCGGCTCGACGCACCGTCTGCCCGCGACCGGAGAGTGGGCGTACTTGACGCTGGCCGAGCACCGCATCTGGTTCGAGGACTTCGAGAACGGCGGCGCCGGCTGGACGCACGGTGCGATCAGCGGCACCGACGACTGGGAAGTAGGCGCGCCGGCCGGCCGCAGCGGGGCAGGCTGGGTCGACGCCGGCGCCGCTGCGTCGGGCACGCAGTGTGCCGGCACCGACCTCGGCGCGACGACCGACGGCGCATACGCGGCGGCGAGCGCGACGTGGCTGCGCACACCGCCGATCGACTGCACGGGGTTCAGCGGGGTCCGCATGCGGATCAAGCGCTGGGTGTCGTGCGCGGGCCCGACCGACCGCGTCGAAGTGCGCGTCAACGGCTCGTTGGTGTGGACGAACTCGTTCACGCTGCTGCACGACACTGGCTGGTCGACGCGGGAGTTCGTGCTGACGAGCGCCGACAACCAACCGAACGTCGTGGTCGAGTTCCGGCTGATCAGCAGCGGCCCGTTCCAGTACGGCGGCTGGAACCTCGACGACGTCGAGATCTACACGCTCGCCGCGCCGGTGCCGCTGGCGGCGACGCTGCGCGTGCTGCCGGAGCAGGTCGTGCAGGGCAGCGCGGCGTCGATCCAGATCGGCACGCCGCCGTTGCGTCCGTTCGTGCTCGTGCTCGGCGACACCGCGGGTCCGACGACGGTGCCCGGCATCCCCACCGTGCAGGTCGGTGGAGCGGGCCTGAGCCTGTACGTCGGCGCGACCGACGCCGCCGGCCAGTTCACGCTGCCGCTCGTCGTGCCGAGCGCGCCCCCGACGGGCACGTGGCTGTACTCGCAGGTGCTGACGCTCGACGCCAGCCTGCAGCTGATCGTGTCGAACCCGTTCGTCAACCTGTTCACGCAGTGACGCGCGCGGGCATCCGCAGCGGCGAGTCACGGTCCGCCCCGAGGCGTTGGGTGCGCGCCAGCACGGGCCGCACGGGCTCGGGGGGCGTTGACGCGAGTGCCGGCGAGGCGGATCGTGACGGGGTCGGTTCCGGGCCGTCCTGAACCGCAGCTTCTTTCTCCTATCCCCAACCCGCCCCTGTACCGCGACCGGGCTCGGCAGCAACGGAGAGCCCCCCGGCCGCCCGCTCGTGGCATCATCGCCGGTCTCGCCGCGCACAATGCGTCCGACCTACGCGATCGCGACCTGGTTCCATCTGCGCATCCTAGGGCTGTGCGCGATGACGGCGTTCGCGTCGATGTACGCACAGGCGCCGGGCCTGATCGGCAGCCGCGGCCTGACGCCGGTCGCGCAGACGATGGCCAACCTCGCGGCGACTCACGGCGGCGCCGACTGGCTGCGCTCGCCGACGGTGTTCTGGTGGTCGACCGCGGACGGGTTCGTGCAGGCCTTGTTCGCAATCGGAGCCGCCGCTGGCGCGCTGCTGATGCTCGGCATCGTGCCGCGCTTCGCCGCCGCCGTCGCGTACCTCGTCGTGCTGAGCGTGCGCGCGACCGAAGGGGACGGCTTCCGGTGGTTCAACTCCCCGTACGACAACCTGCTCGCCGAAAACCTGTTCGTCGGCATCTGGCTCGCGCCGCTCGAAGTGTGGTCGTCGCCGCTGCGGCCGCGCGCGCCGTCGCGCTGGGCGCGCTGGCTGCTGCTGTGGGTGCTGTTCCGGCTGATCCTCGGCACCGGCGTGACCAAGCTCGTCCTCGGCGGCGCGTGGTTCGACCTCGACGCTGTGCAGCAGTTCCTCGTCGCGCAACCGTTCCCGATGGCCTCCGCCGCGGCGATGCACGACGGCCCGCGCTGGCTGCTGCAGGGCTCGTGCATCTTCACGCTCGCGTACGAAGTGCTCGCGCCGTGGTTCTTCTGGTGGCCGGGCCGTCCCGCGCGCATCGCGGGCTACTTCGGCATCGGGCTGAACCTCGGCATCCACGCGGTCGGCAGCTTGCGCGGCTTCAACTGGCTGACGATCGGCATGCTGCTGCTGTTGTTCGACGACGCGTGGTGGCTGCGCGTCTCGCCGCTGCTTCGCGCGCGCCTGAAAGTCGTCGAGCTTGCAGCGGCAGGGCGGCTCGCGCGCGCGGCCGCGTGCGGCGTCGTCGCTGCGGTCGCCGCCGCGTCGTTCGAGCCGCTCGCGCTGCAGGCAGGCTTCCGGCACGACGAACTGCCGCTGCCCGCCGTCCACGCGACGCTGCGCCCGTTCCACCTGTCGTCCAACTACTACATGTTCTGCCGCGTGCCGCCCGATCGCTACGGGCTGGTGATCCAGGGCAGCGACGACGGCGAGCAGTGGCGCGACTACCAGCCGCACGGTCTGCCGGGTGCCGTCGACCGCTGGCCCGAGCGCGTCGCACCGGGCAACGACCACCTCGGCTTCCAGATGTGGCTGTGCGCGTTTGGCGCGCCCGAAGTCGCCGCCGGCTGGCTGCCGCGCCTGCTGGAGGGCCTGGTCACCGGCGAAGCCGCCGTGCGCGCGCTGTTCGCGCACGACCCGTTCCCCCAGGAGCCGCCGCGCCACGCCCGCGCCGCGCGCTTCGTGTACACGTTCGCCCCGGCCGACGAACGCGCGAGCGGCATCTTCTGGCGGCGGCAGTTCATCGACGTGTACGGCGCCGCGAGCCGTTAGACGCGCTCGCGAACGTGGCGATGTAGCAGACCGTGCCCAGGAAGCTGGCCCAGAAACCGAGTGCCACCGAGGCGCGGTCGCGACAGCGCGAGCGCGACGCTGCTACTCGTAGACGAGCCAGAGCGGACCAGGGAACAGATAGCTGAGCCCCTCGCGCAGCCGGTCGCGCCAGTTCTCCCAGTTGTGGCCGTCGTTCGCTTCGCGGAACCGGACCTGCATGCCGGTCTCCTGCAGCAGCGGCACCAGCGAGCGGTTGTAGTAGATCAGCGACTCGTAGACGCCGCAGCTCACGAACACGCTCTCGGACGGGCGCCCCGGCGCCTTGCGGAAGTCGTTCACGAACTTCACGACGGGATCCCACACGGGACCGCGGTCGTGGTCGCCGATCTCGGTGAACAGGAAGGACCCGGACTGCAGCAACAACCGCCCGAAGAAACCCGGATGCTGCCAGGCCGTCGCGAGCGAGGCCACGGCGCCGAAGCTGGCCCCCATCAGCGCACGCGCCGCGGGCTGCCGCACGAGCGGCAGCATCGCCTCCATCTGCGGCACGAGGTCCTTCACGAGGAAGTCGGCATGGCGTGCGTCGGCCGCGTACTCGCGCATGCGGTCCTGTGACTGCGTCATGATCGCGATCAGCGGCGGGATCTCGAGCCGGTGGATCAGGTTGTCGAGCACGGCCTGCAGGTTCGCGAAGCCGAGGTAGTCGAAGCCGTCGTGCACGATCAGCAGCGGATAACGCCGCGTCTCGCGGAACCGCGCGGGCCGGTAGATCTTGATCGGACGCCAGTCGCCGAACACGGGGCTGTCGACGTGCCGTTCTTCGATCGTGCCGCGCCGCGCCTCGGGGTCCTCGACGGTCCAGTCCGGTGGCGCGTAGCCATCGCCGTAGACCACCGAGTTGGCGCCGAACGGATCGCGCGCCGTGTGCTGGTTCTGCGGATCGCGGATCAGCGTGGCGCGCCCGCGCATGCCGACGCCGAGCTTGTACTCCATGCGCGAACGCGGCGGCAGGTCGATCTGCAGCACCCACACGCTGCTGGGGCCCAGGCGGCGGAAGGGCAGCGAGCCCGGCAGGCCGTGGATCCAGTGGTGCAGCGTCACTTCCTGCGCATCGCCGCAGAACAGGAACGTCACGGAGCGGCCCTCGACGTGCGGGAACTCGCGCCGCGCGAGCAGCTGCTCGACCGCGTGCGGGCCTTCGGCAACGGCCAATTCGATCTCGGCCAGGATCGACGTCATGCAGAGACCTCCACGACCGAGCCGTCTTCGCCGAGCCGGCTCGAGCCGGGCCGTGCCGACCAGCGCCTGCCGTTCCAGTCGATGCGCGAGCCTTCGTCGAGCAGCGCGCACGAGGCCGGCGCGAAGCGGCGCGCCATCACCTGCACGTTGAGTGCGTCGTGCGTGTGCAGCCGTTTGCGCGCATGCGGCAGCGCGACGACACCCGGCACGAGACCGAACCCCGCTTCCATGACCTCGGCCCACGCACTGCCCTGCGGCGGCTCGTCGTGGAACAGCACGATGCGCTGGCAGAGCGCCATGGCGCCGGCGGACCAGGCGATCACGGGGCGATCGCCGTAGAGGCCGAACACGTCGAACAGGCGCAGCCGGTGCAGCAGCACCGCGATGTGGCCTCCGGCCACCAGCAGACACGCCGCGTCGCCCAGCAGCCTTTGGAGGTCGCGCCGATGATGCAGCACCGCGCTCCGTTCGTGCGGACGGATCCGCGTCTCGAACTCCGCGTGGATCTGCGCCACGCGCACCGTGTGTTGCTCGTCGAGCTGCCGCACCATGGCCAGCGCGTCGTTGCGCGCGGGTGTGAGCAGCGCTTCCTCGCCCGTGCGGTGGAACAGTTCGTGCGTCGCGTCCATGAGCCCCTGCAGCCGCAGCCGGTAGAGCTCCTGCACCGATCGCAGCGTGTCGTGCCGCTGCCGCATCGCCGCGAGCAGTTCCTGGTCCTGCTCGAGGATGCGCTCGACGCGCGACCAGATGCCCAGATTCACGAACGGCCGCCCGACGTGTTCGCGCAGCTCCTGGTCCTCCGCCTCACGCTCCTCCCAGCCTGCCGTCACGGCCGCGATCGGTCCCTTGCGGTGCGCGGGGACAAGCGTCTCGATCGCAGCGCGCACGGTGCGCACATGCCGCTGCGGGCCCAGGAGGATGGCGGAAGACAACATCAGCGCGCCCCCATTACCCGAGCACGCGTGGCGACGCAAACTGTCGCGCTTTGCGCGACAGCGTGCGCGACGACGGGCCCGAGGCGCTGGAGCTCACGCGAGATCGCTGTCGCCGAGCGTGAACCACCACTCGTTCGCGAGGAACTCGGGCGTGATGGCCGGGATGCAGATGTTGTGCACGAGGCGGCGCTGCATCCAGGTCGACGACGGCACGGGCTCGAAACCGCGTGTCTGCAGCGCCCGCCACTCGGCCGACCACTGCGGGAACACCGCGAGCACGCGCTTCTGCCCGCGTTCGTGCTGGCGGGCTGTCGCGACCGCGAGCAGCGCGTCGATCGCCGCCGCGTCTTGCTCCCGGGCCAGCCAATCCGCGATCGTCGCGGACTCCGGCGCCAGACCCTGGTCCGGCTTCAGCACCAACAGACCGACGAGCCGCCGCCCGTCGCGCGCGGTCCAGAGCTCGTAGTCGGCGCGCTCCGGATTCTCGACGTAGCGCCATTGCAGGTAGCGATGGTCGCGACGCACGAGACAGCGTTTCTCGCTGCGCACCTGCTCGTACAGGACACCGACGTCGGGCGGCACCGCGGCGACCCGTTCGACCGCGACGTTCGCGGGTGGTTGCAGCGGCGCGAGCTCGCGGTCGCGGATCAGGTAGTCGATGTTGCACATCAACACGTACTTCAGGTAGCGCTGGCCGATGCGATACGCGGCGTCGACCGGGAAGCCGTAGAACAGCGCGTCGCCGATGCGAATGCTGTGGTCCCAGAACGGCAGACAAGTCTCGACGAAGAGGCTTCTGTTCCTGAGTCCCGAGCGCCATCCCGGGTGCGTCATCGAATCGACGCAGTGCACGAACCGCTGCTCGCCGAACGGCGTGTCGACGAGCATCGGTATGCCCGCGTATTGCGAAGCGACCGTGCCGTCCTTCGCGATCGCGAGCGAGATGCGGTGGCCAACCGGGTTCTGCAGGTAGGCCCACTGCCACCGTTGCAGCGTTCGATCGCGATACGAAGGACCACACACCTCGCGGAAGACGTGGTTGAACGTCGCGAGGATCGCGGATTCGTCGCCCGGCCGATACGGCCGGATCTCGAGCTCGTCCGTCATCCGGTCAACCTGCGACAGAACTCGGCGACGAGACGCGTCAACGCGGCTCCGGCCGAAGCACCCGCGGCGACGACCTCGTCGTGGGACAGAGGCCGCGCCGAGATGCCCGCGGCGAGGTTGCTGATCAAGGACAGGCCCGCGACCTGGGCCCCCATCGCGTTCAGCGCAATCGCTTCGTGCACGGTGCTCATGCCGACCGCATCGGCACCGAGCGTCTTCAGCATGCGCACCTCGGCCGGCGTCTCGTAGGACGGACCGAGCAGGCCCGCGTAGACGCCCGTGCGCAGGCGCGCGCCGGCCTGCTGCAGCAGCGCGCGGAGCCGCGCCGAATAGACGCTGCTCTGGTCGGGAAAACGCGGCCCGAACGCGGCGTGGTGCGGACCGACCAGCGGCGAGCAGCCGGTCAGGTTCAGGTGGTCGGTGATCACCATCAGGTCGCCCGCCGACAGGTCGTCCGCGATGCCGCCTGCCGCGTTCGTGAGCAGGAAGTTCGGCACGCCGAGATGCCGCAGCGTGCGCACGGCGCGCACGACATCGGCGGGGCGCCATCCCTCGTAGAGGTGCACGCGGCCCGTGAGGCACATGACCGGTGTCTGCGCCACGGTGCCGCAAGCCAATGTTGCGCCGTGACCCTGCACGTGCGGCACCGGCCAGCCCGGGATCTCCGCGAACGGCACCACGACCGCGTCGGCCATCTGCTTGCCGAAGTCCGCCAGCCCGCTGCCGAGCACGAGACCGAGGCGCACGGCAGCGAGACGTGTTGCCCCGAGACGCTGGCGCAGGAACGTTGCCGCGCGTTCGACTGACTCCGCTTCGGTCGGCCCGCTCATTTCGCGCCGATGCTAGCGGGCGGTCAGCGTGCTGCCCACGATCGGACCGGATGCAGCGTGCGATCGCGGGCGCCCCATGCTTGACGGCCTGCGTGATCGCGTCGACCATGAATGCAGGCTCGGCGACTAGCCACCGCCTTTTCCCCGCCGGCCTGCCCAATGTTCCATCGCACACTCGTCCTGCTCGCGGCCCTTCTGCTCGCCACCCCGTCCACTTCACGCGGCCAGGGCTGTCCAGGACCCGGCACCTTCTGGAAGCGCGACACGCTGCCCGTCGTGCCGACGGGATTGACCGGCGTCAGCGTCATCCAGGGCATGTGCGAGGGCGAGAGCGCGGGCATCGTGTTCGAGATGCCCTCTACGATGCCCGTGCAGCGCATCACGCAGGTCACGGCACCCTGGGGCGCCGCGCTCGGCGTGGGCGGCTTCCAGGCGCTGCTCGACCTCGAGGTCTACGACGGCGTGAGCTTCAGTGGGGCGAACGTCAACATGGGCACGCTCGTGTTCAGCCTCTCGACGCAGGCCAGCGCGAACATGCAGGTCCAGAGCCACGGCCTCAACTCGCTCGACACGAGCACCTACAACATCATCGTCGGGGCCGCCGCGGGGACCGGTTCGCCGCCCGTGCGCCGGTTCGCCGTCTGCTTCCGCTGCGACATCAACCTCCACCCGACCGGCAGCTGTGCTGGTGGATGGCCCGCGAACTTCTTCACGGACAACGCTCAATTCCCCTCGTTGACCTGCAACAACGTCATCACGCCGCAGCGCACGAGCATCATGGAGATCCAGGGCCAGGGCTGGCGCGACGCCGCGCTCGCGACGGTCAGCGGTGTCCCGTTGTGCCCGTTCTACTACAGCGGCATCTGGTGCATCCGCTGCTGCAGCGAAGACGCGTTCCCGGCCTCCTACACGACGTTCGGCGCGGGCTGCCCGAGCGCCCTCGGCATCTCGCACCTGATCCCGGCCACGCTGCCGCACATCGGCACGAACCTGTTCGTGGTCGTCGACAACCTGCCCTACAACCTGGCCCTCATGATCACGGGCACGAGCAACACGATCTCGACGCTCGGCCCGCTGCCGGTCAACCTCGGCGTGATCGGGATGCCGAACTGCTCCTTGCGCGTGAGCCTCGACTTCACGACCGGCCTCGTCGGCGGCGGCACGTCGGCTTCGTTCCTGTTGGGGATCCCGAGCTCGACAGGCCTGCTGGGGCTGCAGCTCTACCAGCAGGCGTTCGTCTTCGATCCACCGCTGAACCCGTTCGGCGGCGCGCTCTCGGACGCCGCGATCATGCAGATCGGCAACTGAGCATGGCGGGGCCGCCGGAACCGCCTGCGGGAGCCGCGCAGCGCCGACTCGCAGACGGCCGCAGCGACCTGCTCGTGCGCGAGGAACCACTGCTGCTCGTCATCCACGGCCAACAGCTGCTGACCATGCGCACCCCGGGCCGCGACGAAGACCTGGCCCTCGGTTTCCTGCTCGGGGAAGGCATCGTCGCGTCCCCGCAGGACGTGCAGGCGATGCGCGCGCAGGCCGGCGACGCGGCGGCCCAACGCGCTGACGAAATGCACATCACGCTGCAGCACGAGCCGGACCCGCTCGTGCGTTCGCGTCTCGCGCGCACGCACGAGATCCGCTCCTCGTGCGGCGTGTGCGGCATCGCCGATCCGGCCACCGTGCTCGAAGGAACGCCGCCGTTGCTGCCCGGCGTGCCCAGAGTGGCAGCGAGCATGCTGTCCGGGCTCGTGCGCGAGCTGCACGGACGCCAGTCGTTGTTCGCCGCCACGGGCGGCAGCCATGGTGCGCTCGTCGCTGGCGGCGACGGCCGCGTGTGGGGTCACGGCGAGGACGTCGGCCGCCACAACGCACTCGACAAGGCGATCGGTCAGGCGGCGCGTTCGGGCTGTGAGCTCGGTGCTGCGATCGCGATCCTCTCGGGCCGCGCGGGTTTCGACCTCGTCGTCAAGTGCATGCGCGTGCGCATCCCGATCGTCGTCTCGGTGTCCGCGCCGAGCTCGCTGGCCTTCGATCTCTGCGAAGGTGCCGGCGGAACACTCGTCGGCTTCGCACGCGGCGATCGGTTGCAGGTCTACACCGGGGCCGGGCGATTGCTGTCGTGATTCACTTGCCGCGCGAGCTTCTTCTGCCTCCTGCAACTGTGCGCCAGGCACTACCCGCGTAGCTCGCCGAAGGTCGCCGCGTGTGGCACCTTCGGCCAAGTCACCTCCATCAGGGCACTCAGTCTTGCGCGCCATGGCCCGCGATCGTGTATCACGGTCCAGTGCCCCCGCGCCTCGGCGACCGGATGTCGCACGCGGGGCACTTCGGACAAGGACAGTCAATGTTCGGCCGAGCCCGTCACGATCGACTGTTCGCACGCTTCGCGGCGACTGGGGACGTACACGCGCTGGGCGAGGTGTTCGACGCGACCGCACCGGAGCTCGTGCGCATCGCGGCGCACCTCGTTGGCAGCCGCGACCAGGCGCGCGACCTGGTGCAGAGCGCCTTCCTGATCGCGATCGAGAAGCGCCAGCAGTTCGCGGCCGAACGGCGCGTGCTGCCGTGGTTGTGCGGCATCGTCGCCAACCTCGCCCGCAACCAACGCCGGCGTGATCAGCGCGAGCTCGCGACCGTGCCGCGGGCAGGGGCCGAGGATCCCGTTGCGGCGGCGGAGGCCGCGGAGTTCCGCGCCTCGTTCGCGCAGGCCAAGGATGCGTTGCCCCCGGTGTACCGACCGGTGCTGGACCTCTATCTCGAGCAGGGCCTGAACGCCGGGCAGATCGGGGAAGCGCTCGGCCGCCGGCCGGAACGGTGCGCACGCAGATCGTCCGCGGGCTCGACGTGCTGCGCCGGCAGCTGCCGCGCGGGCTCGTCGCCGGGCTCGTGGTCGTGATGCTGGACGCACCGGCGCTGCGCGCGATGCGGGCGTGCGTGTTGCGCCGCGGTGCCGAGGTCGTTCCGACGACCGTCGCGGCCGTGTCGAGTGGGTTGGCGTTGGCTGTCGTGGGAGCTGGAACCGTGCACAAGAAACTCGCCTTCGTCGGTGCTGTCGCCGTTCTCGTCGCCATGGGATTCTGGATCGCCGGGCCGTCGCCGGGCGAAGGGGGCGAAGGGGAGGTGCCGCCCGAAGCGCCGCAGCTGGTGGCGTCGCAGTTGCCGAGCGGCAGCGCCGCCGCGCGCAGCTCGGCCCGGCCAGCGGTCGTGACGCGACGGGAGCGCGCGGATCCATCGTCGCCGACCACGGGCTCGCTCGAGGTGATCGTGCGTTGGCAGAACGACGATGTGCCGGCGCGGGGCCAGGCGATCACGGTCGTCCACGCGGGTGAGACGCTCGGGGAGCTGCGTTCGCGCAGCGTCGTCACCGACGGCGAGGGCAGCGCCTTGTTCGGCACGGTGCCGCCGGGCGCGATCACCGTGCAGGCGAGCACCGGTGTCCGGCAGGCCGCGGAAGTGACGGCCGGGCAGCGGAGCACGGTGACCCTCCGGCTCGAGGGCACGGCGGTGCTCGGCCAGGTCGTCGATCACCTCGGCGTTCCAGTCGCGGATGCCGACGTCTGGGTGTCGTCCGAGATCTTCTACACCCCGGTGCGCACCGGCGACGTGCCAGCCCACGGGCAGTACGGCCAGCTGACGCTCCGCACGGACGAGCAGGGGCGCTTCGAGACGCGCATGAAGGGCCTCCAGTGTCTCGCCGCGTTCAAGAAGGGCCACGGACCCTCGCTCACGCTGTATCCGCTGCGCGGCAGAGGCCGTTCGCCGCAGGGCCCGATCGCGGTCGTGCTACGCCTGCAGCCGGAGGGCGGCACGCTCACCGTCGCGGTGCGAGGCCGGAACGACGCTCCCCTTGCGAATGCGATGGTGCTCGCCGGTCCCGAGGTGCCGTCGCTGACGGGCGAGGCGCATCAGGCAACCACCCCGGCGCAGCGAGCGTCGACGGACCAGGCCGGCGTGGCCACGCTCGAGCCGCTGCCCGTGGGCCGCATGTCCGTGCAGGTGCGCGCGCCGGGGTACGGTCCGTGGCGCGGCGAAGTCGACATCCTGCCGGGCGGCACTTCGTCACTCGACGTTGCACTCGTCGACGGCGGCATCGTCACCGGCGTCGTTCACGATGGTGTTGGCAAGCCACTCGCGGCCGCGCTGATCCACCACGGCCGGTGGTCGTCGCTGCAGGCTTCGATGACGACCACCGATTCGGGTGGCGCCTACCGGCTCGAGCACCTGCCTGTGGGTGAAGTGGAGCTCGTCGCCTTCCACGAAGACTGGGGCAAGGTGACCGCGAAGGTGACCGTCGTCGCGGGCGCGACCGCGCGCTGGGACGTGCGCATGCCGCCGCGCGCCGCGATCACCGGGTTCGTGTTCGACCACGAGGGTCAGCCGGCCGGCGGCTGCTACGTGACCTGTTTCTCGCCGGCGCTGGACGAGGGCGCGACCACGCACGCCGACGCCGCGGGCCGGTTCGTCCTGTCACCACTCGAACCCGGGCGCTCCTACGAAGTCACGGCCGAGGTGAGCTTGCGCGGCGGCGGCCTCGCGCACCCGAGCCGCTCTGCGGTGCCGGCCGGGAGCGAGATCGAGTTGCGGGTTGCCTCGGATCACGTCCCGACCGCACGGTTGCGCGGCCGCGTGCTGCAGGCCGACGGCAAGCCGGCCGTCGGTTGCCAGGTGCACGCTTCGCCGGTGGATGGTTCCCCTGGCTCGATGCACGACATCGGCGCGGACGGCCGGTTCGAGTTCGGTCCCTGGTCGCCGCAAAGGCTCGGGCTGTCCGTGCAGCGCATCGGCGATCCCATCGCGATCGGCGACTTCGGCGTGCACGAGATGCGTGAGGGCGCCACCACCGAGGTCGGGGATCTCGTGCTGCCGGCCACCGGCTCGGCGCGGATCCGCATCACCGGCGGCGAGGCCGAGCAGGGTGTGGCCGCGCTGTTCCGCGATGGCCGCCACGTGGCCGAGCGGCGCATCACCGACGAGCCCGTCGCGTGGGAGGGACTGCCGCCGGGCGATTACGCCGTCTGCGTCACGCGGGTGCGAGGGGTGCCGCTCTGCGGCTTCGCCGAGTTCGAGCTCGTGCCCGGCAGGGTCAACGAGGTGACGGTCGCCGTCGCCGCCGGCAACCGCCGCGACGTGCGGATCGAGACGGCGAACTCGCGGCACGAAAACCCGACGGTGAACCCAACAGCGAGCCCGGCCGAGACGGCCCGCCCGCCCACCCACCTCGTGGGCGGCCGAACCGTGGTTCTGCGCGCGACCGACGCCGCTCACCGCACCGTGATGATGAAGTGGACCATGCCCGCGCCCGACGGCTCGCCGGCGGCGGTGGTGCTGCCCACCGCTGCAGTCGAGCTGACCGCCGCGAGCGAAGACGGCTGGGGCGGCAGCGCGATCGTCGGCGGGGCGAGCGCCGAACCGATCGTCGTGAGGTTGGGGCAGAAGTGAAGCACCTTCGGCCGAGTCACCTCCATCTGGGTACTCAGTTCTTGCCGCGCGGCATCGGCAGGGGCGCCGTCAACGCGCAGCGGAATCCCGTGTGGCACAGCGATGTGTCGGGCGTCGACTTCATGCGCGTGCCGGGCTGGTAGCCGAGACAGTAAGCATCGCTGCAGAGGAACGAACCGCCGCGCATCACGCGCTTCTCGACGCCCGGCTCCTGCGGGTCGACGCTCGTCTCGGGACCCTGCGGGTTGTGCGCGACCTGCCGGCCGTCGCCGTAGCCGTCGGGCCGGTAACGATCCTGGCACCACTCCCAGACGTTGCCCGACATGCCGTAGAGGCCGAACGCGTTCGCGGGGAACTGGCGCACCGGAGCAGTACCCTCGAAACCGTCGGCGAGCGTGTTCTGCTGCGGGAACTTGCCCTGCCAGATGTTCGCCTGCCATGCGGCGCCGCCCGGTGCGGTGTCGCCCCAGACGTAGCGCTTCTGGTCGAGGCCGCCGCGCGCCGCGTACTCCCATTCGGCCTCGGTCGGCAGGCGCTTCTTCGCCCAGGCCGCGTACGCGATCGCGTCGCGCCAGCTCACCTGCACGACGGGGTGATCGCCCTTGCCCTCGATCGACGAATCGGGTCCCGCCGGGTGACGCCAGCACGCACCGGGAACGAACGACCACCATTGCGAGAACTCGCGCAGGTCGACCGCACCGGGCGGCGTCTGGAAGACGAGCGCGCCCGCAGTGAGCTGGTCCGCTGGCACGCCGGGAACCTCCTCGGGCGTCGGTTTCTTCTCGGCATCGGTCACGTAGCGCGTGGCGGCCACGAACGCAGCGAACTGGTCGTTCGTAACCTCGGTCGCGTCGATCCAGAAACCATCGAGGCGCACGCGGTGCAGCGGCGCATCGCGGTCGCCGTTCTGGCTGCCGAGCACGGCCTCACCGCCGGGCACGAACACCATGCCCGGTTGCGGCGCGCTCGACGCCGGCGGATCCACGTGCGGCGCCCTCCAGGCCTGGGCCGACACGACACCGGCCAGCACGAGGAACGAAAACCGCGCGACGCTCATCCCGCTCATCGTCGTGCCGCGCCCCGTCGATCACAACCTCCGCGCAGCGCCGCGGCCACGAGCTACGCGACTCGGTGAGCCGGCGCAGGCAAAGATCCCGGCACAAAACACGCAGAAAACGCGCCTCCCCAATCCACCAAGGAGGGCCCGAACAACTCTGCCGTCAGAATGACGTCTCTCCCTCCCCCGACTGGCGGCACGGGCTGCTCCGTGCACGAGCTGCCGGCGACGGGCTGAACGCGACGCACCACCGATGCGGCGGCGCGCGCCGATCATCAGATTCTGCTGGCGACGTGTTGGATCGCGGCGAGATGGAGCGCCAGCGTCGACTCGAGCGCGTGCAGCGCGCGTGCGTGCGGCAGCAGGTTCTCCGCCGGCTCGTCGAAGATGCAGGCCGTGATCGCACCGCGCACGAACTCCGTGAGCTCACGCCCGGGGCGCGCCACGTGCTCGAGGTCGGGGCCGCTGCCCGCCAGCATCGGGATCCACTGCGTGGCGAGCGCGTGCAGCGTCGGCTGATCGACATTGCCGCCGAGGATCGCGAGGATCCACGCTCGCGCGGAGCGGCGGCGGCGGTTCAGCACCGAGAGCTGGATCGGCTGCGGATTGCCGCGTTCGAGCTCGCGCCGATACTGGCGCTCGATCGTGTAATTGACGAGCGAGGCCACGAGCGCCGGCACCGAGGGCATGACCCTGGCATCGAGAATCTCGCAGCCGACCGGGTCGACCGCTTCGCCGGGCACCAGCGGCGCGGGTTCGAGATAGAGGAACGGGCGCGGCTCCCGCACCGCCGAGGCCCGGTCCAGTTCCGTGACTACCGACTTCGTCATGCCGCCGCTATCGGCGACTTCGCACCGCGAACTTCAGCCACTCGCCATGCTGCGCCACAGCGAGCCGAGCTGCGTGTCCACGATTGCAACAGCCGGTGTCGGCGTTTCGAGCAGGCAGGCCGCGCGTGGGCCATACACGGCATTGCTGTGCGCGAGCGCTCGGGCCCGATGCAGATCGCCGAGGTCGCAGACCCGCTCGACGACACGAAGGCCGCTGCGGCGTGCTCCCGCCAGCAGCCGCGCCCGCGCGATGCCCGGCAGCACGCGGCCGTCGAGCGCCGGCGTGACCCAGCCGTCTTCGAGGCGCAGCCAGAGGTTGCCCGTCGCCGTCTCGAGCACTGCGCCGTCGGCCCCGACCACGATGCCGTCGTCGGCGCCGCCGGCCTGCGCCTGGAACAACACGGCGTCGTAGAAGGTCCGCGGAAAAGCCTTGAGGTCCGCGGCAGGAGCCTCGGCCGGACGCGGCGCGACCGTCGGCAAGAGCCGCACGAACGGAATGTGCTGCCGCGGCCGCGTCGTGAGCACGACGCGCACGCTGTCTTGCGCGCGCTGCGCGCGAGAGAGCGGTGCTTCGGGCAGCAGCGCGAGCCGCAGGATGCCCTCGGTGTCGCCGTTCTTGGCCAGCAGCTCGCAGGCCGCCTGGTGCAGTGATGCCGACGGACGGAACAGCAGGCCGCAGCGCGATGCCGCCGCAGACAGACGCGCGATGTGCTCGGACCAGAGCGGCAGGCTGCCGGCGTGCGCCCCCATCGTCTCGAACGGCGCCGTGCTCGCGCCCGGTTCCGGGGCTGCTCCATCGGGCAGGAACTCGCCATCGACCCAGACCGTCACGGCGCGACCTCGGGCGGAAC
>Ga0075428_100001128_pt1 | contig 28558 bp, 23 predicted proteins | sample RhiMetdeltSRZDD2_FD_75291 | JGI IMG/M metagenome (GOLD analysis project Ga0075428, IMG submission 75291) | Populus rhizosphere microbial communities from Tennessee, USA - Rhizosphere MetaG P. deltoides SRZDD2 | ecosystem: Host-associated > Plants > Roots > Rhizosphere > Soil | place: USA... | reverse complement strand
CCGACGCTGATCGCGCAAACTGCGACGCGTCGAGAAAAAATTGCGCGGAACCGATCCACCGATCCTCCGCAACCAACCAGGAGTGTGAACTCGGTCGCATTTTCGGTGACCGTAACTTGTTCATTTCGAACGACATAACAAAACGCTAATGAATGCGGCGTCTCGATTCGCAGACGGTTTGCATGACTAGGACTGCGTCGGCAATATCCTCCGCGACAGCTCAGTTTGGAGAAGCGCGTGTTTAACAGGATTTTTTCGATGAGGCAGTTTTCGCAGTCGACGATGACGACGACGCGCGTGGGACTACTACTGGGCCTGAGTGCATTGGTGTTACCGCTGCATGTGTCGGCTCAAGGGACCTACACGCTTCCCGCCGATCGCGGGACCGTGTGGAAACCCGGTGTCACGTACAACGGCGGCATTCCGACGAATAGAACGCAGTGCGGCGCGACGCTCACGCCGAGCGGCGGCAACGACTTGACGCAGATTCAAGCCGCGATCAACGCGTGCACGGCCGGCCACTTCGTTCTGCTGGGGCCGGGCACGTTCACGATCTCGGGCTCCTCGCAGAGCATCGGGATTTCGAAGAGCAACATCACGTTGCGCGGCTCCGGGCCGGGCATCACGACGATTACGCGCTCCGACGGAGCAACCGACGGCTCGTATCAGCCGAGGGCTGCCGCACCGATCATCTGGGTCGGTCCCAATCGCTTTCCGAAGCTGCCAACCGTCGAGGGCGGCGCGGCGTATAACTTGAGCGGCAACGGCGTCGACGGCAGTCTCTCGGTCGTCTTGGCGTCGGCACCTTCGGGCGGTTTTGCCGCCGGGCAGATCGTGCTGCTCAGCGAGCTCACCGGCGCGACCTATCAGCCGGATCCGAGCGGCCGCGGCAGCATCCTGATGTCGAACGACGGCAAGGTCACGTATCAGTGCCACCAGCCGGGTTTGGGGACGGACGATTGCCGAAACAACGTCTACTCGCTGCCTGATCGCATCACGCAGGAGTTCAAGGAAGTGGCGAGCTGGGACGGTGGCACGAGGACGCTGACGTTCACGTCTCCGCTGCACACGGAATATCGCGTCGCAAATACGGCGCAAGTCGCCACCTTCGCCTCGCAACACACCCCGATCACGGGTGTCGGCGTCGAGGAGCTGACGGTCTCGCGCGGCGACGCCGGCAATCTCAGCTTCATGAACGCCGCCTACTCGTGGGCCAAGCGCGTCGAATCGACGAAGTGGCTCGGTGAGGGCATTTTGTTCGAGCGCTGTTTCCGTTGCGAGCTCCGTGATTCGTACGTGCACACGCCGGTTTACTTCGAGCCGGGCGGTGGCAGCTACAACATCGCGCTCGATACAGGCTCGTCCGAGATTCTCGTCGAGAACAACATCTCGCGCGACGCGGACAAGGTATTCGTGGCACGTGGCGCCGGTCCGGGCTCCGTGGTGGCGTACAACTACCTCGACGATGGACGCATCGGCAGCAATCCCGGTTGGCAAGAGACGGGCCTCGGCGCGTCGCACTACGTCGGCTCGCACCACGTGCTATTCGAAGGCAACTGGGCCTTCAACGCGGACAACGACAAGACGCACGGCAACGCCAACACCCACACGTACTACCGCAACTATTTGCGCGGCAGTCGTACTTTCTATCCGACGGATGCCGGCGGTGACCACGGCAGCTCGCGGGCCGGCGGCGCGACCGCGACGACCTACTACATGAGCTGGGTCGGCAACGTGCTCGGCGCGCCGGGTATCACCGGCTGGGATTACGAGAACGGCCGACTCAACGACGGTGCGTCGATCTGGAAGTTCGGATGGGACGATTGGTCTCCGTACCCGGTCGATCCCGTCGTCACGCAAACCTCGATCCGCGACGGCAACTTCGACTACGTGACGAATCAGGTCCATTGGCACGGCCTCGGCGGGTCGGGAGCGGCGAACGGTCTGACTCCGCCCCCGAACAGCCAGCTGCCGAACTCGATGTACTTGACGAGCAAGCCGGCGTTCTTCGGCACGATGGCGTGGCCATGGGTCGACCCGATCGGCGCGACGAAGTTGCTGACGCTGCCGGCGAAGGCGCGCTACGACGCGGGCCAGCCGTTCGCGCCGGCTCCCGGTGGTGTGTCTCCCAGCGCGCCGACCGCGCTAACGGTCCTGCCCTAGCGCTAGGGCAAGGCCGCAGGGATGGCGGCACGTGCGGAAATGGAATTCGGCGGTCATGCGCAAGGCTAGCAAGCGTCTAGCGCATTTCTTTTCAGGACGAACAATTACAGTCAGGGGCGACGTATGAGAATGCGCAAGCTTGGTCTCAAATGCTTAGGCGTTTTGCTGTTGTGCTCGGCGAGCTACGTGTCGGCGCAGAGCATCGATCAGTCGATGCTGCCCGACATCTACCGCACGCCGTGGGACCCCGGCATTCCCGGCGGTATTCCTGCCGACAACGACCCGGTCCGTCCCGCCAGCGTGTGGCTGCCGGCCGGTAACCCCTACGGCGGCTATTCGGTCAACCCGGCTTTGACGGGCACCGGCAACGCGGCAGCGTTCTCGGCGGCCTTTCAGGCGGCGATCAACTCCGCCGGCGCGGCGGCGACGCCGACGAGCCGCAAGATCGTCCTGCTGAAAGCCGGCACCTACTACGTCAACCCGCAAGTGAATTCGGGCGGACAGGTGGGCATCGTCGTCAAAGTCGACAACGTGACGATCCGCGGCGAGGGCGCCACGACGACGCGCCTCGCGGCGAACGGCACCATCAACGACTACGGCACCGTCATCCTGTTCGGTCATCGCACGGGAACGGGTGACAGCAGCTTCGTCGTGCAAAACGTGATGGCCGACGCGCTGAAGGGCTCGCGCACGATCACGGTCGCGAGCGCGAGCTCGTATGTCGTGGGCGACATCATCACGATCGACATCTTGGATGGCGCGCCCGCGGCGAACGGCAATGCCACGATCAACGGCGGCTACATCTTCTTTTTTGACGGCGTCTACTTCAAGCGCCAACCGGGCTACTCATGGAACGGCCCGAGCACGGGCGCGCCCGGCATCAACGTCTCCAATTTCTCCGGCGCGAACTCGGCTGCGCAGAGCGCAGTGCCTCTGTGGCGCTCGACGATGCAGCAGACGGAAATCACCGCGATCAGCGGCAACACGCTGACGATCAAGGACCCTCTCTACATCGACTTCCCGCTGTCGCGCAGCCCGCAGGTCTGGCGCACGGTGCCGCTCAACACCGCCTCGATACCCGTCGGCAACCGCTGGAGCGGCATCGAGAACATCGCCGTCGCCGGCGGCAACAACATGTGGGGCTTCCCCGGCGGCTCGATCGCGTTCAGCTACATGGGTTACTCGTGGGTGAAAGCCGTCGAGGCCGACGGCGAGAGATGGAACCCGTTCAATCCCGAGCATCCGGGCAAGTACGGATACAACATCGGGCTTGCCCACTGCTATCGCTGCGTCGTTCGCGACTCGTACGTGCACGGTTCGACGGATCAGAATCCGGGCGGCCAGGCGTACGGCATCGTGGTGGGAGCGGGCTCGTCGAACAGCCTCGTCGAGAACAACATCTCGATAAAGAACAACAAGCCGCTCACGCTGAACTCGACGGGCGGCGGCAACGTCATCGCGTACAACTACGTGGACGAAGCCGTGCTGTGGAACAGCCCGGGTTGGCAGGAGAGCGGCATCGACGATTCGCATGCCAACTTCACTCACCATGATTTGATCGAGGGCAACTGGACGCCGAACCTCGGCGCCGACTCGACGCACGGCAACTCCGGTTGGCACACGCACCTGCGCAACTACGCGAACGGCGTGAACTCCTCCGGCGGCATGAGCGGCAACCTGCGCGCCGTCGGCTTGGACGGCTGGACGCACTACCACGCGTACATCGGCAACGTGCTGAACGGCGGAAGCGTCTACCAGACGACTCCGACTTCTCAGGGCGGGCGGCCGATCTACCAGCTCGGCAACTTGTCCGGTAACTGCGGGTGCTGGGACAACGGCTACTCCGCGGCGCACATTCATCGCGACGGCAACTGGGACAACGTGTCGAATGCCGTCGTCTGGGCGAACGGCGCGCGCACCATTCCCGCTTCGCTCTATCTGACGAGCAAGCCGGCTTTCTTCGGCAACTACGTGTGGCCGTGGGTCGACCCGACGGCCTCGAGTGCGTCCGGCAGAGTCGGGACGCTGCCTGCGAAGGCGCGTTACGACGCCGGCACGCCGTTCGCTCAGCCGCCCGGCGCGGTGGCGCCGTCGGCGCCGACGAACCTGACGGTTCAATAAGGAGCGTTGACGCTCAGGCCAGAGTCGCGCCCATCCCGGAGCTCGCGAGGGTGACCCTTCGCGTCGCTCCGGGGAGCGCGCGATACCGGGCCGGCGTGCTCTGCCAGGTGACGACCGTGTCGCGTACGTCGGGGCCGTAGCCGAGCTCGCCCGGCGCGTACGGCAGCACTTCGGCGGACCACCGCTCGAAGCACGGCGAGCGGTCGAGCAACTCGGCCTGCACGGGGTTGTAGTAGACGAAGAACGCGTGCTGCACGCCGCGCTGAAACTGCCGCTCGACGCTCTCGACCAGCCTCGCCATGAGTCCCGCGCCAAACGCGTGGTACATGAAATAGACGACGTGCTCGCCGAGCGCGTTTGGCGTCGTCGCGTCGCCGAGCTGGATCTCGATGCGGGGCCTTCCGGGAAAACGCGCAGCCAAGATAGCCGCGTTGCTGCGGGCCACCGCGGCGAGCTCGGGCGCGATCTCGATCCCGACGACCCGTTGGAATGAGAGCTCCGACGCGACAGCGAGCGGCCGGCCCTTGCCGCAGCCTATGTCGACGAACGTGTAGCGCTCGCGATCGGGCAACGCTGCGAGAGCCGCGCGCACGATGCTCGGCTGAGATCCGGCGTAGCAGGTGATCTCGGACGCCATCGCAGAGTCGTCGGGTGCGCACTCCGCCGGCGAAAGGTAGCCGCTCGTATCGAGGCCGTGAGCGACGTCGAATGGGTGCTGGCGTTCCCAACCGTGGTAGATCCGGCGCACCCACCGGATGCGCTCGAGGACCCGTTTTACGGGCGGCGCCCACAGCGCCTCATACACCCTGAGACGAACTTGTGCGTCAGGCACGAGGGGCTCAGAACATTCCGGCGCCGGCTACGAACGGGAGGCTCTTGGCGATCGTGGTCTCACCCGCAACCCGCGCATCGTTCGCACCTGACACCGCGTCCATGATTCGCTTGCGGACACCCTGCGTCAGCATCGTCGTCTCGAGGAACCGAAACGCGCCGTAAGCGAACCGGCTCACAGGGCGCGGCGACACGGTGACGCCGTCGCACTCGAGCCACTCGCGCGGCGCCCAACGTGTTTTGGAGACGTCGTTGCCGGTGGACAAGTTGATGGACGTGAGGCCCTCTTGGAAGGCTCGCTGGATGACCTCGGACAGCAGCGTCGTCATCACGCTGTACTTACCGAAGTCACGTTCGTAACCCGAGAAGTACAAATAGAGCGTTCCGCCCATGACGAACCCAACGCGCGTTGCCACGACCGAGCCACGCACGCGGAGACGAAATACGCGAGCCTGGCCGCGCTCGCTGAACCGGTCGCATACGTCGACGAGGAACGCGCGCGTGCTGGGCGTGGCAAACGTATTTGGATGCTGGATCGACGAGCCGCCCGTCAACGCGCGTTGGGCGTGCAGCCGGAAGAAATCGTTCAGCGCCGCCTGCATCTCGCTGCGATCCGTGACGACCTCGAGCGAGTAGTCCAAGCCGTCGCGTTTCAGCGAGTTGTAGCATTTGCGAAGCGACTCTTTCACGTTGCGGCGCAGATGCGATCTGAAAGTCGGCCAGTCGCCCTCGAGGTCGAGCGTGTAGTAGGGCGTGAGCCGATTCCACGTCACGCTGCTTTTCAGCGTGTCCGCGGCAGCGCCGTTCGCGGGAATGCCGTTCCAAACCATCCAATCCCATTCGGGCGCGTCACTCGTGATGGCCTTCTTGAGTGCGTGAATGCACTCGCGCTCGTACTCCGGCGCCCACAAGCCGCCGCGCAGCTCGGTGACGTTCGGATCGGTCCCAAAGAATTGTAAACAGCGAGTGCGGATGAGTCCGCGTCCCGGGCGCTCCGTGAGCATCATCGGCGCGACTCCGACCAGCCGGCCGTCCGTCGTCCGAATGGCACGCAGCGCGAGGTGATCATGGACCGCCGTGCACTGGCGCCGAAGGTGCGTCCACCAGGCGAGTCCCCATGCCGCCGTGCGAAACGGCAGCGTGTTGTGCGCCGCATTCTCGAGCGCGATCCACTCCGGTTCGAGCGCGTGAAGGCCGGCCTCGTCGCGGATCGTCTCTACGACGAGGCTCGTCGGAACGACGGCGAGATTTGTGTGAACAACCCGCAGCGTGGGGCCGAGCCGTGCATCGCCGTCCGCTGCGATTTGGAGAGGCGCGGCGATCTTCGCGGCGCTCTGCGATTTAAACTCGTCCGCCGGCTGCATCCTGTTGCCGAAATTATTGTTGGAATTAGTAGCCAACGCAGCGTGTCAAAATTTCGTGTCCAGTACAATCAATTTCGTGTTCAAACACAATCCCGTGTCGAGTCAACGAAGCGGCCGCGACCTTCGGTAGTCGCGGATTTTCCGAATCTCGGTTCCAGTTTCTGGAAATCACACGCAGTCCCCCGCCACGAGCCTTGTCGCAAAAGGATTTTTGGCGCTGGCCCGTGCTTATCCGACACATCAATGTGCAATAACCGTGCTCAGTTCACGCGCGAGAGCGCGCGACGCCTTCGGCGGCGGTCGTAAGCGCCAGGCGGGTCTCGCCGACTTATGTCATGACGCGTGCGTTGGCGCGGCGCCTACGGGGTATCGGTTCCGGGAAAATCAGAACCTCAGGCGCCAGCCGCGCCGATCCATGGCGGAGATCGCCACGAAGACGATGGCGAGAACGAGCGTTGCGAATAGCAACGAGGCCGTGGCAGGGCTAAAGATCGCGGCGAAAAGGTCGTCGTGCAACGACCTGCCGAGGACGTGGACGCGCAGCGCGTTGGCCACGAGCCTGGAGACCAGATAGGCGGCGATCGCATTTCGCCCAAGCACGGCGAGCGGCCGGAGCCAGCGCCGTGCCACGGCGCCGCCGCCGTCGACGAGCCAGAGGGTTAGCGCGAGGCCGATCGCGGCAAGGCCCGCCATAAACACGGCATAAGAAGGAGTCCAGAGCGGCTTCATGATAGGCACCCACGCGGAGAGCAACACGCCTGCGCCGAGCAACAGGAGCCCCCCGCCCACCAGCCGCAAGATCCGCTCTCCGGGGCGCTCACCCGACGGAAGCAGCTGTCCGGCCAGCACGCCGAACAGCACCGAGGTCGTGGCCGGCAACACGGTGCCCAGGCCGTCGGGATCGAAGGCTCCGCTGTTCCATCTGAAGCCGTTCAGCACGAGCTGGTCGAGGTAGCCCGGAAAATTGCAGCTAGCGTCCAGCGAGCCGGCGCCGCATCCGGGCACCGGAAACAAGAACAGCAAACCGAGATGGAGCAGATTGAGGCCGACGATCGCCGCGATGGCTCCGCGCCGCCCCATCCAAAGAAACACGAAGAAGGCCGCGAGATAGCACGCGGCGATCTTCTGTAAAACGCCCGAGAGCTGCAGATGATCTTGGACGCCGACAAAAGGGAAGCCTGCCGCCGGGATGCGCAGGTAGTCGATGACGACGCCACAGGCGAACAGCAGCAAGGCTCTTCTCGCGGCGTGGATGAAGAGTTGGCCGCGCGCCTCGCCGCGGGCCACTCGAGAGGCCGTCGACAGCGTCATCGAGACGCCGACGATGAAAAGGAAGCACGGGAAGATGGTGTCGGCGAAGGTCCAGCCGTTCCACTCCGCGTGCGCGAGCTGGCGGTAGCTCGACTCGGCCGAGTACTGCCCGTTGACTAGAATCATCGCGGCGATCGTTGCGCCACGAAAGACGTCGATCGATGCGAGCCGCGAGCTTGTTGTCGATGCCGCGCCCGAGGCGACCGCGCGCTGCGCGGCCGACTCGAGCTTGCGGGCTTCAGACGACATTCGTCGCGCGGAGGCCGGGAGCCGGAGCCGGCGCCGGCTTCGCTTCGAAGTATTTCTTCAGAGCGAGGAAGCGCTTCTCGAACAGCTCGTAGCTCAACACCGCAATCGCCACCGAAAGTGCCAGGCCCAGCACGAGCTTGGCGCCGATCGTCAGCCAGTGATGGCCGAGCAAGGCGTCGAGGCGTGCCTCGACGCCCGACTCTCTGTAGTACGACGTCAGCACAGCGTGATAGACGTAAAGGCCATAGCTGTACTTGCCGAAGAATCGCAGCACGCCGCTGCGAAACGCGCGCGGAACGAGCTCCGTGCCGGGGCGCAAGCTCCAGAGCGTGACGGCGCCGAAGAAGAAGGCGTAGAGCGAGTTGCGGACCTGATGCAGCACGGGCAGCCCGAAGTGCGTCAGCGCCCCGAAAGCCGAGAGGACGATGATGGTGGCGCCGAGGCCGAGCGCCGCCTTCCGGCAAGCGCCGAGCAGCATCTTTGGCCCGCCCTCACGCTGCGCGACGATGGCGAGAAATGCCCCTACGCACAGGGTGTCGATGCGGCAGGGTGTGAGCACCTCGATCGAGATCTCGCTGACTTCCCGTAGCGCAAGGCCGATGCGGAGTGCCAGACCCGCGGCGATGATGCCCAAGCAGACGCGCTCCAGGGTTGCCCGCGGCAGCAGGAAGACCACGAGCGGCCAAAGCAGGTAAAAGTGCTCCTCGATGGCCAGCGACCAGAAGTGCGTGACGTAGGTCAGCGAGTTCCACGACGCCGTGTAGGCGACGTAGAAATTGGTGGTGTAGGTCCAAAGCCAGACTTGCCGCTCGCTTGCCTGCTGCAAGAGCGGCGACAACGGTACGACGAGCGGCAGCAGCAGAAAGAGCACTGCCAGCACGCCGTAATACAGCGGGAAGATGCGCAGCGTGCGCCGGGCGTAGAAGTTGCGAAAGTAGTGGGGCTCGTTTTTGGACTCGAGCAGGATGCCAGTGATCAGAAACCCCGAGAGGACGAAGAAGAGGTCGACGCCGAGCAGCCCGTACCCGGCGGCCTTGGCGACGAGTTCCTGCAGAGCGGTATGGGCCGACGCACGATCCCCGACGAAGTGGAGCGTCATGACCATGAGGATGGCGATGCCACGCACGCCGTCGAGCCCCGGTTGATAGCCGGTCAACCGGGCCGGTAACTCATTAGTCGATGCGCGGCTCATGGGCGAGGCTATCGAGGCATCCCGTCCTCTGTTCTTAAATGGGATCGTAACTGCGTCGCAGGCATTCTGCGTAGTCGAACGGCGGGCGCCAGCCCAGGACCTCTTGGGCGCGCTGGTTCGTGTAACGAAGCGGTTTCAACCGTGACTCGAACCGGCAAGGGACGAGCACGTGGGGGAGCTTCTCGTTGCGCTTGAAGATCGTCGCGAACGCCAGGCTCACGATGCCGTAGGCCAAAAAGTACGGCATCGGGATCCGGAACCCCGCTTGGCCGGTGCGCTTCAGGTGATCGCCGAGGTAGCCCCAGATCCGTTCACCTGGTCCGTCCACGACGTTCAGCGTCTGGCCGGCCGCGCGCGGATCCGCCGCAGCCCGGGCGAAGAGGTCTGCGCAGTTGTCGACGTGCGTCAGCGGCAAGTGCGAGAACGGCCCGATGACGACGTGCAGCTTGCCGATCTGCTGGCCGCAAGCCGCGATGTAGCCGTGGTCGCGCCCCCAGATGAAGCCGGGGCGTAGCACCGTGAGATCCCAGCCGTGCTGCGCCGCGAAGCGGCGAGTCACGCGCTCCTGCCATGACTTCGCGATCGAATAGCCGTCGCGCCTGTACAGGTCGGCGCCGGTCTCGGTCGGCGAATTCTCGTCGAGCGTCCCGTTGATGTTGCTCCAGTCATACACTGAGAAGCTGCTCGCGAGCACGATGCGCCGGCAGTCCGTGGCCGCCATCGCCGTGAGCAGACGTTCCGTGCCGCTCACGGTCGAGGCGAACATCGCGTCGTCGCCTCCGGTCACGGCCGCGGCGAGATGGACGAGCACGTCCACGCCGTCGAATGCGGGGATGAGCTCGCGCGACGCGCGCAGATCGCCGCGGACGACCTCGACGGACTTTGGCCAGCCGAGCTTGTCGACGGCGGCGGCGGGGCGGACGAGCGCGCGCACGGAGTGCCCCTGCTCGAGCAGCGCCGCCACGACGCGCTGGCCTAGGAAGCCGTTCGCCCCGGTCACTAGCGCTTTCATTCTTGCGCCTCCACGGGCTTGAGCGCCTCGACCATGTTGTTGATTGCGAGCACGTCCTCGATCGGGACGGGCAGCTTGGTGCCTTGCGAGAGCGCTTCGTAAATTTTCGCGACGAGGTGCCACATGCCGTCGTACGTGCCCGGCCCGGCTTTGAACTTGCGCATCAGCGTGCCGATCGCGGCGCGGCGCACGGCTTTGCCTTCCTCGAGCCCGTTGAAGAGCGGTTGAAGCGGCTTCGGTCCGTCGCGCAGGCGCTCGAGCGTCAAGCGAGTCTCGAATAGATTCGTGGCGGCGTGGCCGCGCTCGCCGAATACTCTGAGCCAGAATGCGTCGGGTTGCGCCGTGGCGCTGAACCCGAGCGTCGCCGTGCCGCGTTCGCCTTCGACGACCGCATGCAGCTCGTCGTATGGGAGCACCGATTGACGGCGTTTCGTCCAGATCGCATTGGCGCGGCGGTGCGTGCCGATGAAGCGGTACGCGAGCGACGCCAAGTGAGGGAGGAAGTCCGCGAGCGCGCCGCCGGCGAGCGAGAGCGCGGGGTGGCGCGTGTTCGCGTCCGCGAAACCGCCCGGGCCGAACAAGCCCAGCGCTATGAAGACCTCGACGTGCACGACGGATCCGAGCGTGCCGTTCTCGATCCAGTCCTCGATCTGGCGCGTCGCGTGATTAAAGAGGTAGTTATAGTCCTCGATCAGCGCGAGCCCGCGCGCGCTCGCGCAGCGGACGAGCTCCTCGAGCTCGGCGAATTTGACGGTGGCGGGTTTCTCGACGATGACATGAGCCCCCGCTTCGAGCGCGTCCATCGCGAGCCGGAAGTGCGATGTCGGCGGCGTCGTCACGTGCACGACGTCGGGCCGCACTTCGCGCAGCATCGCGGTGTGGTCGGTGAACCACGCGGTCACGCCATAGCGCTCGGCGGCGCTCTCCGCGACGGCCGGCGACAGGTCGCAGACTCCGGCGATCTCCACGCCCGGAAGTGTTTTCAGGCAACTCAAGTGTTGGCGAGCGATCGCGCCCGCTCCGATCAATGCCGCTTTCAAATCGCAATCCCTCGCTGCGCTCGCGGCGCCGCATCGCGGCGCGCGAGTATTTGTTTGAAGAAAGTCTCTAGCGAGCGCGCTGCGCTGTGCCACGAGTAGCGCTCCGCCGCGAGCGCGCGTCCGGCGCGGCCGAGCGACTGTGCGAGCGCTGGCTCGGCGAGCACGCGCAGCACCGCGCGCGCGAACTCGGCCGGATCGTCCGCGATCAACAGGTGTTGCCCTGCGACGCCTTCGAGCCCCTCGGCGCCGAGCGACGTGGACACCACGGGCCGCCCCATCGCCCATGCTTCCAATATTTTCAAGCGCGTGCCGCTGCCGAGGCGCAATGGCACGGCGATGACCGCCGCGGCCGACAAGTGCGGCCGGAGGTCGTCGACGGGACCCACGATCGTGACTCGCGGCCCCGCGTGCGCGAGGATTTCCGGCGCCGGATTCGCGCCGACGACGACGAATCGTGCGTCGGGATTGCCGGCCGCGACCAGCGGCCAGATCTCGCGCAGGAAGAAGAGCACGCCGTCGACGTTCGGCACGGTCGAAAGCAGGCCGAAGAACAGCACCGTGCGGCCATCGGGAGGCGGATCGCTGGCGCGCGGCTGCAAGTGTTCGACGTCGGCCGCGTTCGGGATGACGAAGGTGTTCGCGCTCGGCGCGTCAGCTGCGAGCCGCTTCTGGTCCGCGGTGCTGCAGACGCACACGCCATCGGCCGCGTTGTACGCGCCGAGCTCTTCCTTTGCGAGCTTCCGCCAATTCAGCTTCGCGTGCAGGCGCCGGCCGAAGGACACGGCGCTCGCCGCGATCTGCCGCGCGAGGTCATAGCCGACGTCATGCGAGTCGATCACGACGGCCGGCTCCGGTGTGCCGGGCTGTCCGTGACGGAGCCGATAGTGCGCGAGGTATGGGAGGTTCACGAACACGACGTCGAAGCGGCGGCCGCCGAGAGCGCGGTCGAGCGCCGCCTGGAACGCGGGCACGGCGAACAAGTGGCGCTGATAGCTGCGGCTCGATAGCCACGAGCGCAATTGCAGCGCGCGGCGCCGCCATCCCGTCGCCCCATTCGGATTGCGGACGAACGTGACCTCGCGGCAATAGGCACGCATCGCCGGGCCGCTCAACGCCGGCGTCTCGTCGTCGTCGTGAAGCACGAGGGCGGTGAGGTCGTGGTCCTTCGCCAAATAGGTCAGCAGGCCATGAGTGCGCGCCTGCGCCCCGAACCGCGGCGGGCTCGGCGCCATAGGCGACACCAACAACACACTGAGACGCGAAGAATCCATCGACCGGGGGGCCTCGACACTAACGGCGCGGCGGCATTCTACAATGCACGTGTTGCAAGTCTCTGCCGCAGCGCACAATCTCGACCGCGCCGGCGCGCGCGTCGAGGAGCGCGCATCCGGTCCTTGACAAGCCGCTCATGCGGCCATTGCCACGTCGTGCTTTTGGCACCACGAGAGCAGCGCGTAGATCGACCAAGCGCGGGACCAGTACAAACCGCGTTTGCCGGCGATGAACGACTTCCACAATGTGCGCACCGTTTCCGGCTGTAGGCCGGCACTGCCGACCAGCGCTGAATCGGAGAGCATGCGCTCCATCTCGGGTTGCAGGCGCCGCCGCGCCCATTGGTCGATCGGCAGCACGAAGCCGGACTTCGGCCGGTCGAAGATGGCGGGGTCGAGCCGCGCGAGAGCTAAGTCGCGCAGCAGCCGCTTCTTGCGCGGCGGCGAGAACCGTCGAGCCGGATCGATGCCGGCCACCTTCTCGCAGAGGCCCCAATCGAGCAACGGCACGCGCGCTTCCAGCGAGACGGCCATGCTCGCGGCGTCGGTGTCGCGGAGCAAACGCTCGCCGATGAAGCTCGAGAGCTCGAGCAGCGAGATCGCGTGGAGAATCTCGCTGCCCTCGGTACGCGTGCGCCAGTCGCGCGCAACTTGAGCGGGCAAGCCGAAATACTGAGCTTCCTGCGCCGCGTGCACGCGCTTCGCGGCGAGGCGCGATTGAGTCTCGCGGGTGAACAGAGCGTAAGAAGTCTGGTAAAGGCCGAGCAGATCGTGAGCCGCGCACGCGACATCGGCGATCTTGCCCCAGCGTGTTTGCGGCGGCGTCGCTCCGAAGCTCCAGGACAACCCGCCGGCAAGCCGAGACGCGCCGTCGATGGCGCCATCGAGCACGCGCGGCATCCACGATCCCGCGCGCAGCATCTTCGGCAGCTCGACGAAGCTCGGGTAACCGCCGAACAGCTCATCGCCCCCCGTCCCCGCGAGGGCCACCGTCATGCCGGCTTCGCGTGCCGCTCGGCTGACGAAGTAGGTGTTGAGTGCATCGAATGTCGGCTGGTCGATCGCCGTCAGCGCGTCCGGAAGCTGCCGCACGAAGTCTTCTTCGCGCAGCTTCACGCTCGCGTGCTTGCTGCCGATCGCGGTGGCGACGCGCTCGGCGTACTGCGACTCGTCGAGGCCGGCTTCGTCGAAGCCGATCGTGAAGGTGTGCACGGCGTCGGGCGCGGCTTCGCTCGCAAGTGCCGCCACGGCGCTCGAGTCGACTCCTCCCGAGAGGAAGATCCCGAGCGGCGCGTCCGAGACGAGCTGCATCCGCACGGTGTTCTTGAGCTCCTCGCGCAGCTCGTCCTCGGTCGTGCGTCTGCCCGCGGAAGACGGTGGCTGCCAGTAGCAGCGAAGCGTGTAGCTGTTGGCGTCCTGCGCTCGCGCGCCGGGCGCGATGGTCAGCGTGCTTGCCGCCGGCAGCAGCTGGATCCCCTCGACGATCGTGTTCGGCCCGATCACGAATCCTTGCGAGAGGTACGAGGCGACGCCCTCCGGATCCAAGCGGCGCGCGACTACGCCGCTGGCGAGCAACGCTCGTATTTCGGACGAGAACAGCAGCACCTCTTTCCCGAGGGGACTGTTCCGCACCGTGGTCCAATAGAGCGGCTTGATCCCCATGTGATCGCGCACGAGATGCACCGAGCGCGAGCGCGGATCCCAGATCGCCATCGCGAAGATGCCGCGCAAGCGCGGTACGACGGCGAGCCCCCAGTGCGCGTACGCTTTCAGGATGACTTCCGTGTCGGACGTCGAATGGAAGCGCTCGCCGAGCGCCTCGAGCTCGCGCCGCACTTCCATGAAGTTGTAGATCTCGCCGTTGTAGCTGATCACGCACCCGGACGCGGCGTCGACCATGGGTTGGGCACCCGCCTCGCTCAAATCGAGGATCGCGAGCCGACGGTGGCCGAAGACGACTTCGCTAGCTTCTGCGGCCCAAAGCCCTTCGCCGTCGGGGCCGCGGTGGCGCAGCGCGATGCTGATGTTGTTGACGCACTCGGTGATCTTGTCGCGACCCGCCATTCCATTGGCAGCGAGATGCGAGAGGCTGCCGACGGCGCCGGCGATTCCACACATGACTTTCTTCTCCGACCTTCAGCGCGATAGCCGTTGTGACGACGCCCGATTGGGTTTGACTGCGCCCGGAGTCGCTTTCGGCGAGGGCGGCGGCTCGTGACGGCCGCGCGTCGCCCCGCGGTTGCCGTAGGTCGGTCGCGGCACCGGTGCAAATCGCCCTTTCGCGGGCGCCATCACCGGCTCTGTCGCAGGCAGAGCTTCGCTCCAGGCGGCAACCTTGGCCGCGACCCCGAGAGCCATGCCGAATATCAGGTTGCAGTAGAGGGACTGCAGGCCTACGTCGCCGTAGCAGTGCACGGTATAGGCGCCGAGCAAGCCGACGGCCACCATCGTGGCGCCGCGAGGCACGGGCTCCGTCGATCTTCGGAAGCCTCGCGCCGCGAGAAAAGCCGCCACCGGTATCACGCCCCAGCTGCCAACGATCCCGACTATGCCCGAGAAGGCGGCCATGCCCAGCAGAGAGTTGTGCGGCGTGTACAGCGCGGTCGTCCATTCGGCCGAGTAATTCGACCAGTAGTGCTCGAGCCTGACGTACGGGATGCCCCAGCCGGTGCCGAAGATCGGATTGCCCGTGTTGACCAACGTATAGAGAAGATTGCGAATCTCCTCCTGACGCGTCAGCGACGAGGGGTCGTATACGCTTCCCGTCGATGAAAACGCGCGAACTGGCGCGAAAAGCGCTCCCTCTCGGCCCCAGCCGACGACGACGTAGAGCAAGATCAGTGGCGAGGAGAACAGCAGCCAGCGGTTGATCTGGGTGCGCAGTGGTCCAGGGCCGAGCAGGAGATAAATTGCCGGCGCCCCGACCGCAATCTCCACCCACGCGATGCGCCGGTCGTTCAACACGATGGCGTAGAATATGTACCCCAACATGAGAAGAGCGGCGGTCCAGACGGCCTTTCCGCCCTTCATGTAGATCCAGACTGCAAGGACCAAAGTCGCCGCTGCGAACACGATCGAATCGTCGTGGCTCGTAACGTACTCGGGCAGCGGGTAGACCTTGCCGTAGAGATACGTCCAGTAATAGTAGATACAGAGCGTCGCTTTAACGAGCGCGGCGAAGACGACCATCTTGCCGAGCGCCGCCAGATCGCGTGGAGTCCGCATTACCGACGTCAGAATGAACGCGACCAGCAGTGCGGTCATGAAGCGCCAGACCTGGTAGTAGGCGAAATATCCCGAGCCGCCGCGGATCAGCCCCCAGAGGAAGGTGACGGCGATGCAGGCAAGGCTGATGTAGATCGCGCGGTGCATCTCGCGGATGCTCTGCGGCTTGTCACGAGACCCGACGAGGCAGAAGGGCGCTATCGCGATCAGCAGCAGTTGTATGGTGGATAGCGAGATGCCCGGGATGGGAACCAGGAGCGGAGCGAAGATGACGAGCGGGCTCCGCCAGGCGCCGTAGTAAGTGACCGGATCGTGGTCGACGTAGTTTTCCCCGATCAGCGCGACGAGCAAGAGCCCGAGCACGACCGTCGTGATCATGCTTCTTCGCTCGACTTGCTCCGAGCGATTCATCGTGTGGGCCGTCACCGCCACTTGAAGTTCAAGAAGTAGAGCAGCGCGAACCAAAGAATCACGTACACCGTCCAGCTGAGCCGGAGAGTCGCGCGATCGCGCTGGTCACCGTGTCGATTCGCGACGCCGACCCCGATCAGCACCGGGGCTAGCAAAATCGACACCAACATGTACTGGAACATGCCGCCTCTCTTAGGAGCCGCTGCCGTTCGCCAAGAAGCGCTCGATGCGCGCCACGATGCGTTCCGCGGCGCGGCCGTCCCCGTAAGGGTTCACCGCGTTCGCCATCGCGTCGTACGCCATGGAATCGTCGAGCAGCTGGCTCGCGCTCTGCACGATCGCCTTCGCCTCGGCTCCCACGAGCCGCGCCGTGCCCGCCTCGACACCCTCCGGGCGCTCCGTCGTATCGCGCATCACGAGCACCGGCTTGCCGAGGGAGGGGGCTTCCTCTTGCACGCCGCCGGAGTCCGTCAGAATCAGCTTACAGCGGGACATCAAGGCGACGAAATTTCGATAGCCCTGCGGGGGGATCAGGTGCACGTTCGTGACGTCGCTGAGCAGCCGTTTGACGGGCCGTTGCACGTTCGGATTCAGATGCACCGGGTAGACGAAGCGGTATTGCGGGTAGCGTAAAGCGAGCGTGTGGATGGCCTCGCAAATCTGCTCGAAGCCGCCGCCGAAGTTCTCTCGCCGATGCCCTGTAATCAGCACGAAGGGGCGCGTGTCCCAGTCGGCCGCAATGGCCGTGGAAAGGGCCGCGGAAATCGCCTCGCTGACGCCTAAGTCCTGCTGCCGCGCGACCTCCATGAACAGCGTGTCCACGACCGTGTTGCCCGTGACCTCGATGTGGCCCTCGGGCACGCCCTCGCGCAGCAGCGCTGCCCCCGCGGCTCGCGTTGGGGCGAAATGCAGCGCGACCATCTGTGAGGCCAGACGGCGATTCAGCTCTTCGGGGAAAGGGGACATCACGCTGCCCGTGCGCAGGCCGGCCTCCACGTGCCCGACGGGAATACGTCGATAGAAGCAGGCCAGCGAGGCGACCAGCACGGTGGTTGTGTCGCCTTGCACCAGAGCCAGGTCGGGATGGCCGTTCGCGAGCCAGCCATCGACCTTCTGCATCAAGCGCGAGGTCAATCCGGCGAGCGTTTGATCGGGCTGCATCGCGTCGAGATCGACGTCCGCCTTGAACCCGAGCTCGCCCGCGACTTGCTGGAACATCTCGCGGTGCTGCCCAGTGGCAACGACGCGACAATTGAGATGCTTGCTCTGCTTTAGCGCTGCGACGACGGGAGCCATCTTGATGGCTTCCGGACGCGTTCCCATGAAGACGTCAACGGTCTTGCATGCGTTCATCCACGCCCTCTGCGCCAATCTGCGCTGCCGTCTGTCCTACGCGGAGCCAGAGAATTTCCCGCGTGGCGAGCGCGAGGAACTCGGTGTTCGTCTTCAAATAGCGCTTCCACATCTTGCGCGGCTCCATCGCCAGGCGCCAAAACCATTCCATGCCGATGGCCTGGAGCAGGCGCGGTGCGCGCCGCACGCGACCGGTCAGCACGTCGAACGTGCCGCCTACGCCTGCCATCACGGGAACGCCGAGCGCTGCACGGTGACGCTCGAGCCAGATCTCCTTGAACGGGCTCGGCATCCCCACGAACAACATTTGCGGCGCTAGCTGCGCAATCTCGGCCACGACGCTCTCGTGGTCGGCCGGCTTGAAGTATCCGTCGCGCGCGCCCACGACCTTGAGGCCCGGGTACTTGCTGCCGCAGAGGCGCACGAGGTCGTCGATGACCTCCTTGCGGGCGCCGAGAAAGTAGACGCTCAAGCCGCGCTTCGACCCTTCGGCCAGCAGCTTCTCCGTGAGGTCGACGCCCGCGACGCGCTCGGGCAAGGCGGCGCCGCTGAGCCGCGAGGTCCATAGCACCGGCACGCCGTCGGCCACGATCAGGTCGCCGCCGCGGCAGGCTTTGCGCAGCTCCATGTCGCGACGCATCGTGCAGAGCAGAGCGGCGTTCATCGTGACGACGGTGTGGGCGGCCCTAGGGCCTTCGCACCACGCGACGCACTGGTCGATCGTGGCTTGCATGCCGATGGTGTCGAACGGACAACCGAGCAGCTCGACGCGCTTGGCGGTCTTCACGATCTTCCCCCCGAGAACGCCGGCGTCGCCTTGGCCCGCCATACGGCCTCCTGTGCTTCGTCGATCCTGCGCGTCGCTTCGCGCTTGCCGTGACGGAGGCAGGCGTACTGATAGCTGCGCAAAAATTCCCTGAACCCGGGCTCTTCGTAGCGCGCGACCCCGCGCGCGGCGCTCGTGGCGTAGCCCCAGATCATCGCGATGCTGCCGATGAGTACCGGGTGCTTTGGCAGGCGGAACAGCGCGCTCGCGAGCAAGTACGCGGGAGCGGTGCCCATGAAGTACTGGCCGTAGCCCGATCGCACGCGGCCAGTCCAGATACCTTTTTGGCTCGAGCCCATTGGCCGCAAATGAATGAACTTCAAGCCTTCGTTGTCGACGCTCTCGGCGATCCAACCGAGCATGCGGCAGCGATGACAATCGATACCATCCCACATGACCTGGCGCACGAAGCCGCCGATCTCGCGGAAGCACTTTACCTTGTAGAACTTCGTCATGCCGACCGACATCTCGTCGCCGCAGACCTCCGCGACGAGATTTCCGGTGCTCTTGTCGACGAAGTAGGGCTTCCCTGACGAAGTGCCGATGCGCGGATTCTTTTCCATGCGTTGCATGAGCAGCTCGAAATAGCGCGGCGGCAGATCGAGATCGAGGTCGAGCTTGCAGACGTAGTCGAACTCGTCGAGTGAAACCGTCTCGAGCCCCGCGTAGAAAGCTTCGATGACGCCGGGTCCCACGCTGCGGCGGCCGCGGTTCTCGCGGCGCACGACGCGCAGATACGGCAGGCGCGCCTTGTAACTCTCGAGAATCGCGGCCGTGTCGTCGGTCGATCCGTCGTCGACGACAACCCAAAGCGCGGGGGCAACACTCTGCGCGACTACGCTATCGAGCGTCCGGCGCATGTGTTCCGCCTCGTCACGACAAGGCGAAATGAGAACGTATCTGCGGTTTCGCATCTGAGCTTAGTGTTCTTGGTTTCGCAATTGTTGAGCGAGCCTGCAGCAGCCATCAGACCATTTGTCGCGGCAGTTCGCTACCGAATTGCTGCCACCTCCAACGAATCGCGGTGTGAGACCAAAGTCCAATCTCGGCCGCAGCCGTCGTTCGTCGGGGAGATTTAGATGAGCCTGCTCGGCCGCGCTAATACCTGAGTCACTCTTCTTATATGTGTACGGTGTTACGCCAGCAAGTCTGACCGAAACGGAGGAACGTTTCAGTGACGGCGTTCACACTGTTTTTACCGATGGCCAGGGCGCCGGTATTCGCGCCGTTTCGCCGGCCCAAGGACCGGGGCAAAGGGGAGGCCTAGTAGCTGTTCCGGCCGCCGATGACGATCCAGAGCGTCAGGGCCAGGATCTTGACGTCGAGCCAGGGGGACCAGTTGTTTATGTAATAGAGGTCGTGGTCGATCCTCTTACGCAGGTGCTCTTCGTCCTGCATCGTGCCCCGATAGCCATTGACCTGCGCCCAGCCCGTGACGCCCGGCCGTACGCGGTGGCGGCGAGAATAGCGATCGACGACGTCCTCGCACATCTTTCCGCCGGCCGTCGTGCGCAAGGCGTGAGGCCGCGGGCCCACGACCGACATCTCGCCGCGCATCACGTTGAGCATCTGCGGCAGCTCGTCGAGGCTGGTTCGGCGCATGAGCTTGCCGAGGCGCGTGACGCGAGGATCGTCTCTTTCGGTCAGCTTCTTCGCGTCGGGGTCCGAAAACTCCTGCTTCATGCTGCGGAATTTGTAGACCTCGATGACCTCGTTGTTGAAGCCATAGCGGCGCTGCTTGAACAGCACCGGGCCCCGGCTCTCGAGCTTGATCAGCGCGGCGAGCACCAGGAAGAGTGGCGTCGCGGCCAGTAGCACCACGCCGGAAAACACGATGTCGAAGCAGCGCTTGCCGATCGCGTCCCAGCCTTCGAGCGGCTTCTCGAACGCGTTCCACATCGGCAGGCCGAAATGGTGGCTCGCGCGGCCGTGCGAGATCTCGTCGTCGAGCACTTCCGGGCACAAGCGGACGTTCGCGGGAAGCACCGCGAGCAGCCGCGTGACCTCGAGGACTCGCGACTGCGCCGACCAGGGGAGGGCGACCAGCACCTCGTCGAGCGCGTGCTCGCGGCCCCACGCGATCAGATCGTCGAGGTTGCCCATGACGGGGTAGCGACCGAAGCTAGTGCCGACGCGCGAGACGCGATCGTCGAAGACTCCAATCACGTAATTCCAAGGCTCCGCGAGCTGCTCGATACGCTCGATGAGCTTCTTGGCTTGAACCGTCGCTCCGTAGATCAGGATTCGCCGGCCGAGCCTGCCCTTGCGCGCAAGCGAGCGGACGAAGCGCGCGACGAGCGCGCGGAACAGCACGACGACCGTGACGGTGGAAAGGATCCAGAGGAGAGCCCACGTCCACATCGCGGAAAACACGGGCACCGGCTCGAATGCCGTCGCTGCCGTGGCTAGGGTCAGGAAGATCAAGAGCAAGAGGCCGGCGATCCGCAAGGCCTGGCGGCCGGGCGCCACGATGGCGGCGAAGTGGTACATGCCCGTGGATTTCAGAGCCAGAATCGTGAACGCGCCGAACACGCCGATCGCGGCGAGATTCTGCGCGAACGTGAAGTCGGGGCCGCTCGGGTACAGAAAATGGCCGGCGACGCCGCACAGCAGGATCGCCGCGACGTCGCACACCAGCACCAGCCCGGCAAGAAAGCCCGCGGAGAACGCGCTTCCCTGAGCTTGTCCGATGGACTCCTGGGTGCGAGAAGCGGAGCCGCCCGGCGCCGTCCCTCGATCCGGTTCAACCTGTTCTCTTTCTTCTACTTTTCGCACGAACGTGGCCATGCCACTACGCCGGCGGTCATGTCCGGGGAGGGATTGTACTTCGACGCGAGGCGATTGACGAAGGTCATTTTTCCGGCGCAGGTCAAGATCCTAGGCGTTGTTCTTAGAGCCGCGAAGCCGCGGGGGCGCGTAGGCCTCCGAAGCGGCGGCAGTATGCGTTAGAGCCGGATTGGCTGCTGTGAAGTCGTTTGCGAATGTGGCAAGAAATCCAGGCTGGCCCCGAACTGTGCTTTGATTCAATCCACCCCGGTAGGCCAAGTTGCTAGACTCGCTTGCAGCCGTGGGTTGGCCCGGTGTCCCCCGGGGTGGCGTCCTCCTCGGGCGAAGCGTTATCGCCCGTTCCCTAGGCGCCGTTGGAGATCAAACGTCATGAAAGTCGTGCTGTTCTGCGGGGGGCTCGGTACCCGGCTGCGGGAGCACTCGGACACCATTCCGAAGCCGCTCGTCAATATTGGCCATCGCCCGATCCTGTGGCACCTCATGCGCTACTACGCGCATTTCGGTCATACGGAGTTCATCCTCTGTCTCGGGTATCGCGGAGATTTGATCCGCGAGTACTTCTTGAACTTCCGCGAAGAGCTGACCAATGACTTCGTCTTGCGCCCCGCGAGCGGCGAGGTGCAGCTCCTGAATCGCGATGCGGCCGACTGGAGCATCACGTTCGTCGACACTGGTCTTCACAGCAACATTGGCCAGCGCCTGCTGAAGGTACGCCGGTATGTCGAGAACGATCCCATGTTCCTCGCCAATTACGCGGACGGGCTCTCGGACATCCCCGTTCCCGGCTTGATCGACCTGCTCGAGAAGCAGAAAGCGACCGCCTGCTTCGCCTCCGTGCGCAGCCAGCACAGCTTTCACACCGTGCGCTCCGCACAGGACGGCGTCGTGACGGAGATGGGCGCGATGAATGAGGGCGACATCTGGCTCAACGGCGGGTTCTTCGTGCTGCGCCGAGAGATCTTCGATCACATCAACGAAGGCGAGGAGCTCGTCGTCGAGCCGTTCGCCCGCCTGATCGCCAAACAGAAGCTCGTCACCTATCAGCACCACGGCTTCTGGCAGGCGATGGACACGTTCAAGGACAAGATCACGTTCGACCGCATGGACGCGCGCGGCGACTGTCCCTGGGTACTCGGGCGGAAGTGACGGTCGCGCGCCGGGCTAGCTAGCCCTGGATACGCGGGCGCGCACGAGCGAAGCCGCGACGACCAGCGGCCTCGTAATTCGAAAGGCGAACGTCATCGTCGCCAGATAGATGCCGCCGCAAAGCACGCTGAGAATCAGGAGCCTCGCCACTGGCGAGGCGTCCTGCAGCAGCGTGTCACCGACGAGAAAGCCGATCGCGGCGGAGCCGAGCGCGGTCCCGATTTGCGGCCCCACCGTTCTCAGCGCGACCGCCGCGGTGATTCCCAGCGGCTTGCCGGCATACGCGATGGCGGGGACGAACATCAAGTACATGAACGCCGTGTACGAGACGGCGACGCCGACGGCACCGAACGGTAGGCCGCAAAACAACGCCACGAGCGTGACGAAGCAGCTCACGACGCCCCAGCGCCGCCAGCGCTCGGGGCGTCCGGCCGCGACGTGCAGCCAGCCGAGCGTCCGCTCCACGATGTGAGCCGGGCCGCGCAGCGCGAGAACACTGAGTATCGTGCCGGTCGCCGCCCAGTTGCTGCCGAGCAGCAGGACGACGAAGTCGTGGCCGACGACCGCAAGGATCGCAAAGGCCGGTGCGCCGAAGTAGATCAGCGACGACAGCGCCGTCGCCCACGCGCGTTGCAGCACGGCCACGTCGCCGCGCAGCTTCGTGAGCGTCGCCGTCGCTACGTTGTGCAGCGACACCGAGCTGACGTTCAGCGCGTTGTCGTAGACCAGAAACGCGTTCTGGTAGAAGCCGAGATCTCGTGGTCCTGCCGTGTAGCCGAGCGCGACGCGGTCCGCCGACTTCGCGATGTAATCGGTGATCGTGAAGCCCGTGATGTTGAGGCCGAATCCGAGCAGCTCCTTGACGCCGCTCGTGAACTTGGGGCGCTTCGGCCACCATCCGCAGCCGAGCCAGACGCCGAGGCACGTGAAAAGCGCGGTCAGAACGAGCTTCCAGACCAACGCCCAATAGCCGTAGCCCTGATAGGCGAGCAGGATCGCCGCTACGGTCGATCCGAGGTTGGCGCCGATATCGATCAATGCGAGCGACCGAAACAGCATCGCGCGCCGCATGAGCGCCTGCTGCTGGAAATACAGCGCGGGCAACGCGAACGTAATCGACAACGCGACGGCGACGGGCACGAGCCGGGGCTCGTCGTAGAAGCGCGCCAGCAGCGGCGCGAGCAACACCGTGAGCCCGGTGAGCGCGAGGCCCACGCCGGTCGTAATCCAGAAGAGGGCGCTGACCTCGCCCTCGTCGACGCTGCCGCGCTGCGTCACGGCGTCGCGGGTGCCGAGGTCGACGAAGATCGTCGCGAAGCCAATGACCGCCGAGACCATGGCGACGAGGCCGAAGTCCTCCGGCATCAGAATCCGCGCGAGGATGATCGTCGAGATCAACTGGGTTACGACGTTGAGGGCCTGCGCCACCATGGAAATGGCGCCGCCACGGAGTGAACGGCGGTGCAGGTCGTGACTTGGAGCGGTGTCGTCGAAATAAGAGCGGCGCATTTGCCGGATTCACCGTTCCCGTCGTAAGAGCGCGCGAGAATGCGATGTTGCCACAACGTGGTCAAGCCACTGGCTCACGCTGCGCAAGCTCTGTGACGCCGCTCTTGTTCGCGGCGCATCGTGGAGGGCGATGCTGTGGCCGCGTTCCGGTTTGCGTGCCGGCCGTCACAACGAGTCGCCCGCAGCGCCGCCTATACTGTCAAAACTTCGGCGCCGCGGCGTTTAGCGAAAACGCGATGACGGCTGCATAGCGGACAACTGCGAGCAGGCTTTGGAGAAGGTTCTCGTCAACTTGGATATCGGCATCCCCGGCGCCCTGCTGCGCGTCGTTCTGGGAGCCCTGTTCGTGCCCGTCGTCGAGACGTTGCGTCCCGGAGCGGGCCTCGGGACGTTGAGCGCGTTGCTGATCGTGGCGCTCTTCGCCGTCAAAGTCGCCGCCGCGGCGGGCCGCAAAGCCGTGCCGGCATCGACGGGCGTGCGGGCGCACTGGGAATGGCGGCGCAATCTCGCCCGCTACTACGATTCGTACCAGTGGCGAAAGCTCGTCTGGTTCGGTATCGGGATCGTGATCGGCGCCGCGACGGCGTCGCCGGGAACGCGGCAGCAATGGATTCTGGGTCTCGTGTGCTTGGCCGCCGGAGCGATCGCAGAGCCTCTGTGGCGGCGACACCGGCTCGCCCTTGCGCCGCAAGCGCCATGAAGCCGCTCGGGCCAAGCGCGCGCGACAGAGGCGCACCGTTCGTCGAGAATATGCGAATAGAGTCATGAAGTCGGAGAGCTTTCTCAAAGCGGGTGACTGGGTCGAGGTGTTGAGCCGCGAAGAGATCCTTCGCACGCTCGACAGCAATGGCTGCCTCGAGAGCATGCCGTTCATGCCCGAGATGCTGCGCTACACGGGCAAACGGTTCCGGGTCGAGAAACGCGCCCACCGGACCTGCGACACGATCGACTACGTCGGCGGCCGGCACTTGAAGCGTGCGGTGCACCTCGAGGATCTGCGCTGCGACGGCAGCGCCCACGGCAACTGCGAAGCGCTGTGCCTACTGTTCTGGAAGGAAGCGTGGCTCAAGAAGGTCGACGGTCCGGGCGACCGCTCGACACCGCCGCGGCCGCTCGAGGGCGAGGCGGCGGCCGACTCGGTCTTCGTACGCGGCACGCGCAAGGCCGGCGAGCCCGTGGACACGCCGAACCCGACCTACGTCTGCCAGGCGACGACGCTGCTCGACGCGACTCTGCCGCTGCGCCGCTCGGATCTAGAGCCTTACCTCGAGGATCTCACCTCGCGCAACGTAGGCATTGGGCAGATGGTGAAGGCGCTGGCTTTCGTCGCCTACAGCTTTCTCGTCGGCGGCCGCTACGGCCTCGGCACGCCCCTGATCGCGCTCTACGACTGGTTCCAGAAGCTCATCGATGGCACGCCCTACCCCGAGCGGCGCGGCAACGTCCCGAAGGGAGCCAAGACCCCGTCGCGTCGACTCGATCTAAAGCCAGGCGAGCTGGTGCGCGTGCGTGCGCTGCCCGAGATTCTCGACACCGTCGACGAGGCGTTGCGCAATCGAGGCATGGGGTGGCACGCCGAGATGGTCAGGATGACGGGGCGCACGTTCCGCGTGGCCGCGCGCCTCGAGAAGATCGTCAACGAGAAGACCGGCAAGATGATCCACCTAAAGAACGATGTCGTCATCCTCGAGGGTGGTGTATGTTTCGCGCAGTACATCAATAATTGTCGCCGATTTTGTCCTCGGGCCGTGTATCACTACTTCCGCGAGATCTGGCTGGAACGAGTGCCGGATCCGGCCGGCGCGGGCGCCGTCGATCAGGGCGTCACGCCATCGTAAGGGGACCGAGTCAGGCGACGTGATAGCCGCTATGAGCACGGTCACGCACACTTCGCCCCCCCGCGTCTTGATGCCCACGATTCGGCGCATCAACGCTCACGCCGCCTGGTGCTCGCTGTACGACTTCGAAGACGTCATCCGCGCCGTGGACGACGTGCAGCTGCTCGAGCTCGAGCAGGGAGCCTGGTTTGCGCCGCGACATCGGCTGTCGCGCAGTCTCGCCTGGCACGGCAAGCACCATGCAATGACCGGGATCAACCCGGGCGTGAAGCCCGTGGTCGTCGATCGCGACTACGACGTGCTCGTGTTCGTCTGCATGAACATGTGGGACCTGCTCTATCTGAACGCCATTCAGGACTGGCAGTCCCGCTGTCGCGTGAAGATCTGCTATCTCGCCGAGTTCTATTCTTGGCAAGCGAATGACTTCGACCTCATGCTACGCATGCTCGCCAAGTTCGATTACGTCGGGCAGGCGTTCGCGAGCAGCGTGCCCACGCTCAGCGAAGCGGTCGGCAAGACTACGCGCTACATTCCGTTCGCCACGGACGTCGCACGCTTCACACCGTTTCCAAACGCGCGCCCGCGCGTGATCGACGTCTTCAGCATCGGCGGTCGTTACGAGCCCGTGCACGAGGCGTTGCTCAAGCTCGTTGCGAGCCGCGATCTGTTCTACGTCTACGACACCTTGCCATCGCCACTCGTGAAGCCGACGAACCCGAAGCAGCACCGCGACTTGCTGGCGAGCATGGTCAAGCGGAGCCGGTTTTTCGTGGCCAACGAGGCGAAGGCCGGCAATCAAGAAAGTGGCGGTCAATCGGAGCTCGGAGCTCGATACTTCGAGGGAACGGCGGCGGGGGCCGTGCTGTTTGGGCGGGCGCCCACCGTGCCGACGTTCCGCGAGGAGTTCCCTTGGCCCGACCCGGTCGTCGAGGTCAAGGTCGACGGCAGCGACGTGGAATCCGTCTTGCAAGAGCTGGCCGACAAGCCCGAAGAGCTCGAGCGGGTCAGCCTGAGAAACGCCGTCCACGCTCTGCGGCGCCACGACTGGGCGCACCGCTGGAGCACTATGCTGCAACTCGCCGGGGTCGCGCCGCGACCGGCGCTCACGGAACGCCTGCACGCGCTCGAGGCCCTGGCGAATAACGCCGCCTCATCCTCGCCCGCGGGAGATTTCGCCCCGGCGCGCGACCGGCACTCTGCCGCTCGAGGTGAGGCGCGGGACCGGAAGAACGCTCGAAAACCCGCCTAAAAACCGCGACTTGGCTGCCCACAGCGACGCAATGTGCGCTGTTTCCGAGGTCGCTTAGGCGGCCTCTGGTAATCTTCGCATCGCCGCGTACCCGCCCTCGCCGTCTTGCGAGGCAGGGGGCGGGAACACTACGCACGGAAGTCGTCGAGACGTCACGAAATGTTAGATCTGAGCGCCAACGCGAAAATCGACTCGGCGCTGTTCCTCGGTGCCCACAGCGACGATATCGAGATCGGCTGCGGCGGCACGATCCTGCGGCTCGTAGCGGCGCGCCCGAGCGCGCGCATCCATTGGGTCACGCTGAGCTCGAACGGCCTTCGCGCGGAAGAGACGCGCGCCGCCGCCGCGATGCTGACGAGCGGCGCAAAGAGCACGGACGTGCGCACCGAAGCATTCGCCGAGAGCAACTTTCCGTATCACGGCGCCGAGATCAAGGCGTACTTCGAACGTCTGAAGCGAGAGATGAATCCGGACGTCGTCTTCACGCACTACCGTCACGATCTTCACCAAGATCACCGTGTCGTCAACGAGCTCACCTGGAACACATTCCGCAATCACCTGGTGTTCGAATACGAGATCCCGAAGTTCGACGGTGACCTCGGTGTTCCGAACGCGTTCTCGGCGCTGACCAGGGCGCAGCTCGACCGCAAGATCGAGGTGCTGCTCGAGTGCTTCGCGAGCCAACGCGCGAAATCGTGGTTCACGCGCGACACGTTTCAGGGGCTCGCCCGACTTCGCGGCATCGAATGCAACGCGCCGGAAGGTTTCGCGGAAGCGTTTTACGCCCGCAAGGTGAGCCTGTCGTTTTGAGCTACGTAATCTGAAGGAACACACACAACAATGATTTTCACGGAGACTGCGCTCAAAGGCGCCTACACGCTCGATCTCGAGCGCCGCGAAGACTCGCGCGGTTTTTTTGCGCGCGCCTTCTGCCAGAACGAATTCACCGCACACGGCCTCAAGCCCGCCGTGGTGCAAGCGAACGTCGCCTACAACCACACGAAGGGGACGCTGCGGGGCATGCACTTTCAGTCGTTGCCTGCGGCCGAGACCAAGCTCGTGCGCTGCACGCGCGGCTCGATTCTCGACATCATCGTCGACCTTCGGCCGGAATCGCCCACGTACCTGAAGCACATCGCTGTCGAGCTCAACGCAAAGAACTTTCGGGCGTTGTACGTGCCCGAACGATTCGCGCATGGCTACCAAGTGCTCGAGCCCGAGACCGAGACGAGCTACATGGTCAGCGAGTTTTACAGCCCACCGAACGACCGCGCCTTGCGCTACAACGATCCGATGCTCGGCCTGAGCTGGCCGCTGCCTGTCAGCATCATTTCGGACAAGGACCGCAACGCGCCGCTGTTAGAGACCTGGCATGACCGGTTGGTCAAGGAGATGACCCCGCAATGATCATCGTAGACAACGCGCTGAAGGCGCGAGAAGCGCAAGGGAAGCCGCTCCACGTCGGCATGATCGGCGCCGGCTTCATGGGGCGCGGCCTCGTCAATCAGATCGTGCACTCCGTGCCCGGCGAGCGCATGAGCGCGATCTACAACCGGCACGTGCAGAAGGCGATCGACGCTTACAAATACGCTGGCGTCGATCCCGTCGTCGTCACGAAGCAGGGCGAGCTCGAGGACGCGATCCGCAAGGGGCGCGGCGC
>Ga0075428_100001127_pt1 | contig 28561 bp, 26 predicted proteins | sample RhiMetdeltSRZDD2_FD_75291 | JGI IMG/M metagenome (GOLD analysis project Ga0075428, IMG submission 75291) | Populus rhizosphere microbial communities from Tennessee, USA - Rhizosphere MetaG P. deltoides SRZDD2 | ecosystem: Host-associated > Plants > Roots > Rhizosphere > Soil | place: USA... | reverse complement strand
GTCGATTATCCCGTTCATCATGACGCGCTCGGCGCTCTTGCTGGTCGTATTGCTGTCGCCGGCGAGCGCTGACCGCTTCTCGTTGGATTATTGGAAAGGGATGGTCCGCCGGAAGGCGGACACGACGGCGGACCGTGAAGGTCCGCGCCGCGACCGTGAAGGTCCACCTGTAGTGTCCGGCTTCCGCCCGACCCCACTACGATGAACGACGTCACACCCCTCGAGCGTGCAGCCGCGATCTTCCTGACGCGCACGATGCTGGGGTTCGTCTATCTGTTCGCCGGCGTGCACAAGCTGCTCGACCCTGGCGTCCTGGAGTTCGGACGCCGGTGGGCGGTGTCACAGGCATCGCAGCTCCTCCCAGGCGCGCTCCTGATGGCGGTTGGAACGCTGACGCCATGCATCGAGCTGGTGCTCGGAGGCTTGCTGCTGATGGGACTCCGGACGCGGCCCGTCCTCAGGTGCCTCGTCGTCCTCATCGTGGGTATCGCTGTGGCGTACGGCGTCGCCGGATTGATGCGGCCGAGGGGACCCACCGCGATGGACATCACGGTCGTGAACTTCTACATCCTGCCGCGAGCTGCGCTGGTAATGCTGAACCTCTTCCTCTCGGTCGCGGACGACCGATTCTCAATCGATGGGCTCATGAGAAACCCGGTTTGATCCGCGATCACGAATCTCTATCGCGCCACGATCGAATCGCCAGGCTTTTTGACGGACTGGGCGATCGACTACGCCGAGGGTCCCCGGGCAGGACCGCCACGTCGACAAACGACGTCACGCGACCCGCAAGTTGCTGATATTTCTCGCGGCCCTTGCCCGCGATCAGCACGACATCGCCAGACCATCCTCGATCTCTCTGATGCGCAGACCAAGCCAGGCAGCCGTGGCGGTTGCGGCGAGGATGTTGTAGACGTTCGGCCTGCCAACGAGCCTTGATTTCACGTGAGCCGTGCCCTGGGGCATTCGGACGTCGAAGGTCAGTCCTTCGAGGCCAAAGGTCAACGGGCCGGGCGTCACGTCCGCGTCACGGTTGACTGCGTAGGTCACCGGCCAACCGGCGATTTCAATCAGCGATGCGCCGCGCGGATCGTCCAGGTTGAAGACTGCTGGCGAATCTACCGGCAGCATTTCGAACAGCCGGCGCTGGGCGGCAAAGGACGATTCCACGTCGTGGTGGACATCGAGATGGTCGCAGGTCAGGTTGGTGAAGATGCCTGCAGCGAAGCGGATTCCGTCGACGCGGCGCATCGCCAGCGCACGTGATGCAATTTCCACGATGCATGCGCCGCAGCCGGCGTCGACCATCTGCCGCATCAAGCCCTGCACTTCGGGTGCCTCCGGCGTCGTTCTCGTCGCAGCCATCTCGGTATCGCCGATTCGACACGTCACGGTTCCCATCAGCCCGCACTGAACGCCCGCCGCTTCGAAAATCGACCGCATTAGAGAGCCGGTCGTCCTCTTTCCGTTCGTACCGGTAATCCCGACGACCTTCATCCGACGGCTCGGATGCCCAAAGAATTCGGCCGCCAGATGCCCAAGGGCCAGCCGCGCGTTGGGCACGACGATCCACGGCGCGGGCACGTCGGGCATTGCGGCACGCTCGGACAACACGGCGACCGCACCGCCCGCAACTGCGTGCGGCGCGAACGCCGCGCCGTCCGCTCTCTGACCGCGCAGTGCAACAAACACCGAGCCGCGCTTTGCCTGCCGTGAGTCGTAGATGACATCCGTACACGGCACGTCGAGCGCCGGATCCGCGGCGATGACCGGCCGCTGCGACGTCGGCAGCTCACGCAACATCCCCTGCAGCAATTCGCGCACGGTCATTGCACTGCCGCCTGTTCCCGTTCCAGCCACAGCGTCGAAGTGGTTTCGCGATCGATAGGAGCGCCTGGTTCCGCCGCTTGCTTCACGACAAGGCCAGCGCCATTCAGTCGCGCCGTTGGGCCCAGGCGTACTGTGCCGAGAGGCCCGATTGCGACCGCATTTACTCGCAGGGTGCGCACATTACAAGCGGCTGGTCCGGCTGCTCGAACGAATCAAGGCCGACCTGAAGGTCGGCCTCTACGACATCTCAGACCGCGAACGTTTGTAGAGGCGGACCTTCAGGTCCGCCTTCCGTGCCGTTAACGCTGCGGCGTCGGGATGCGATCCCACACGTTGTGACCGCTGTTCCCGGGTCCGCCGTTGAAGTTGGTCCACGTTAGCGTGTTGCCATCCGGTGAGACGCGATACAGCACCCACTCGTCGACGACGCCCTTGGTGGCGCGCTCGCGGAAGAGCGTATTGCGATCGACCACCCACATGGCGACGGTCTGACCGAGCCCGTTCGGTCCCTGCGGGTTCGGGTAAATGTTCTTGCCGTCTAACTTGAAAAAGAACTCGCGCGCATCGTCGGTGAAGACGTTCTTGTAGTCGGCCTTGGTCGGCGGCCAGTACAGGAAGACTTCCTGTTTGATTCCGCCGTTCTCCGCCGTATAGATCACCGTGCCGGTGTCCTTGAAGCGGTTCTGCAGCTTCAGCGCGGGATCCGACCGGTTGAAATTGATTCGCCACGCACCAATGATCGGCAGCTTCGACGGGTCCATCTTGTCGGCGGCGACGCGGTAGCTGCCGAAGAATCCGATCGGCGGCGCTTCCGGCAGGTTCTGGTTCTGGGCCTGACCTCGTCCCTCGCCGCGCCCACGACCGCGTCCCTCCTGGCCGAGCACCAGCTGCTCGACGAACAACGACAGCACAAGTGTCGCCATGAAGAGCGCGAGATAACGGCTTGCTCTGCTCATGATCATCTCCTGATGGCGGTGTCGGTGCCGTACTTCGGCTTGGCATCCTTCCCGTGAGCCTGGTAGTACGTGTTCTTCAAGTGCACGAGATCGACGTTCCCTTCGTGGCAGGTGTCCTCGATGTCGAAATCGGGCACAGCCTTGATCCGCTTCATCGGTGCGGGCGAGGTCATCGTCCACGGACGCGCGAAGACCTTCGGGTTGTCGATCGTCATCGTCCACCTGATCGTGTTCGCGTCGACCATTTGAAATCGTTCGACGATGTGCGCGTCGGCACCGTGGAAGTCACCGCCGAGCGACATGCGCGTCCGATCGTTGAAATTCGTGCTGTCGACGACGAGCGTGTCGCCCTCCCAGTGGCCAACGGGGTCGCCGAGCCACAGACGGATGCCCGGCGGCAGGTGCGGCCGTCCATCCATCGGGACGATGCGCGTGATGTGCTGCGTGGCGTTGATGACGAACGTGTTCCCCACGAACATGTATTCCTGCGTGAAGCTGTGGATGCGGCCGATGTCGTAGAACTCGCAGTGGCCCACCTGATCCTCGTACCCATTGGCATCGTCACGCCGGCGGTCGCGCTCTTCGAGCGCCCGCGGTTGATACGGGATGATGCCGTCCTTCGGGTCGATGATGAGGCTCTTGCCGCCAAGCACGCCGAAACCGGGAGGATGTTCCTCGAGGATCACGGTGTGCGTGACACCGCCTGGTGAGCCGTTCCATGTGCCCGTTAAGTCGGGGTGCCCATCGGGCCGTTTCGGAATCGGGCCTGCCGGACCCGTGGATTTCACCTGACCGTCGACATTCGCCAGCCCGCCGGGACGGCCTATCTCGCCGCCACCCTGACCAGTGATCGGCATGGATGCCGCGGCGAACATGACCAGCGATGCCGCGCTCGACAACAGGACATGTGTTCGCGTGTTCATGCTCGTAGGTCCTCGTCAGTTGTTCTCGTCGAAATCTCTCGGCCACGTGTGGTCGATGCCCAGGTCGTCGAGCATCGCCGTGCATTCGTAGTCGAGCAGCCCGATGTCTTTCTGGCGCTGGATCGTCATCCGAATCGTCCACGGCCGCGTGAAGACCTTCGAATCCGTCATCGTGGCTTCGTACTGCAACGTGTCCGCATTCATCGGCGTGTATCGCTCGACGACCTGCAGCGCGTCGCTGTGGTAGTTGCCGGCCATGTCAAACCACGTGTAGGGATTGAAGTTCGTCACGTTGACGACGAGTGAGTTGCCATCGTAGTGGCCGCGCGCGTAGCCCATCCAGGCGCCGCCATCGTCGGTCGGCACCGGCGTCTTGTTGTCGACGGGAACGACGCGTTTCTTGTGGGCCCACTCGTAGACGAACGTCACCTCTTCGGGCGTCTGGATGATCTGGAACGGCCAGCCGAGATACGTCATCCGCGGAATGCCAGGCAGATAGCACTTCACGAAGGGATCGGAGCTCTTGACCGGATCCAGGGTCTTGGTTCCCTCATAGTTCATGGTGCGTTTCGCCAGCGCCTCAGGCTTGTAGGGAATCCTGCCGTCGGCGGGATCGACGACGAATCCGCGGCCCGCAGGCACACCGGGCTTCGCGCCGTGATCTTCGAGGTCGTATTTGGCCAGATTCCATGCGCGCCAGACACCCTGCAGATCGGGTGTACGTCTGGCCTGCGCCTGCGCTTTCACGGTGGGCGTTACCGAATGCGCGGTTGCCGCGACGGTAGCCGCCGCGATCAACCAAATCAGAACGCGATGACGCATGCAACCCTCTGGGTGCGACTAGGACTTGTCGTAGACGGCTTTCTGGGTGCTCGGTGTATCTCCGACCTGCGTGCGCGTCTTCTCGATCGTCAGCTCGTTGCCGTTAACCGTCCATACTTCCTTGAAATCGACCACAACATCGCCAACCGGCGACGAGAAGGACCGCCGCGAGGTGATGACGAGATTCGAACCGTTCAACATCGCCTGGCCGGTTTCGGTGATCCCTTCCGGCGCCTGCACGTTCACCTTGCTGCCATCGAGCGTGTAGGTTGCGGAAACCGGCCGCTGTCGCACGCTGGTGGCGACCACGGCGATGTCGGTCGGCGTCTGCTTGACGTCGAGCTGACTCGGGAACTGGATGTCCGGGTTGTTGCCGACCACGTTCCGGCTGCTCTTGGACTGACTGATTTTCCAGGTACCGGAAAAATCGGGACGCGCCTGTGCGAGCGCCCCCGTCTGCGCGCCGAATGCGGCGGCGACACACAGGACGCTCATCAATCGCGTCATGGTTCGGACTCCCAGACTTTATTGAGTCTTTTCTTCGTTCACGTACTCTTTTTTCGAATCGACCAGCGTGAAGCTGCTGGCGTTAACGGTGGGCGTGCCATCCTTGGCCAGGTAGCCCTTGATGATGACTTCAGCTCCGACGAAGTCCTCTTTCCGGAGTCCCTGCTTCATCAACGTCGTCGGACCGGCGCTCTCCACTTCCCAGGTGACAACCTTGCCGTCCGCATTCGTCACGCCGACATAGATATGAGCATGCGGGTTCTGCCACCCGAGCTTGACGACCTTGCCTCTCAACGTGATCGGCTTGTTGCCGTCGTAGGTCGCGGAGAATGAATGATGCGCCTGGAGAGCGGCGCCGGCTGCCAGGAGTATCCCGAGAAAGATTGTTGCGAACGCCAGACGTACTCGCATGGCTTCCTCCATCTTCAGGAGCCGAATTCGGCGATCAGAATGAGCCGGATGCTACCAGATATTGCTTGAAAAACGCCATTGTCTTCGGCCACGCATCCGCCGTAGCGGCCATGTTTTTGCCGAGATCCTGCCGGTAGAGAAACACATGCGTGGCTTCGGGATAGACCTCCACCGTGAAGGACTTCCCTAGGCGCTTCATGTCGGCCGTCGCCGGGGCGACCCGCGGCGCCAGCCCGAGATCGTTGGCGCCGAAGAATGCCGCCACGGGCGCCTTGATCCGTGCCATGACCGGCTCAGTCGGCGGGGTGCCATAAAACACCACGGACGCGTTCACGCCCTCGATTTCCGCCGCGGCTTCCCACGCGAGACCGCCGCCCATACAGAAGCCGGTCGCCCCAAGCTTCCCGTTCGCCATCGGCAGTTTCATCGCATAGTCGCGCGCAACCGCGAATGCGATCGAGCACTTCCGCGTGGCTGATTCGGTTGATCGCGCGTGCCGAATCGTCTGGGAACTCAAACGAATCGAAGTTGCCGCCATTGGGACCGAGACCCGAAGTCAGATCAGGAAGGACCGCGATGAATCCTTCGGATGCCAACTGGTCCGCAATCGCGCGCAGCCAGTTCGCGCCGCCGCCTTTGATCGGCGGCTCGCGCATGTCCGTCCCCGGTCCGGGCTGAAACACCAGCACGACGGACGCTCTGGCGACGTTCTGTGGGTAAGCAATCCACGTGTGGAGCTTCGTGCCGGTCGACATTGGGATGTCGATCCATGACGCTTTGCGTGGCGACTGCGCCACCGTCTTGGCAGCCATCAGGAAGTTCGCGGGCAAGTCCGGTCGCTTGCTCGTCATCCCACCGAACGCGTCCGCACCGGGCGCCCCTCCGCGCCCTGCCTGTGCCTGACCGTCGAGCGCGGCGGATAACGATGCGATGGCGATGTGCCATGCATGGTCTGTCAACTGATAGACCCGCGTGCGCGACGGCGAGGCAAGAATCGTTGTCTCGAGACGTGGCGCGCCGCTCAAGTCGAAGCGCACCGTCGCGGCGCGGCCGTTCGAGCCGGGCATGGCGATGGCGAACTGCATCACGTCTCTGTTCAGCACTTCGGGCACGACCGCGATGAATCCATGCTCCGCCGCATCGTCACCGACCGCGCGCACCCAGTCGCTCAGTCCCTGGTTTTCGGCGGCGATCACCACGACTGGCGCGCTGGCCTCGCTGCGATCGGGAAAGACCACGAAGGAACGGACGCTCGTGGACCCCGTGGGAATATCAATCCACCGCGGATGGCGCGTGCCTGCGAGCGCGGCGCTCAGCGCGCGTTTCGCCGTTTGCCCCGTCGGAAGACTGGCCCTCTCCAGCACGGTGACGCTCACCATGCGACGCGCCGGTGACGGCGAGCTGACGAGGAGCGCCAGGACGATCAGACCCCAGGTAAATCCGCGCATGCTGTCCTCCGCGCGCGAACTCTACCACCCTTCCTTTACTGACTGCGCTGGTCTGCGGTATATACGCGCCACGACGGAGGCGAACACTGATGAGTGGATGGCGCCCGGTGTTCTGGAACACGGTAGCGGTGATGGCCTGTGCACTCGGGGTGATGTCTGTACGAATTTCGGCAGGCCAGACCGCGCCGCCTCAGGCGCCGCAATCAACGGAGAACGTCTTCAGGAACATCCAAGTGCTCAAGGGCATTCCCATCGACACGTTCTTCGACGTGATGGGAATGTTCGCCTCCTCCATGGGCGAGGACTGCACATTCTGCCATTCGAAGCAGGCGGTGTTCGACCACAACGCGTTTGGCGATGAGACGCCGCGGATCCGGCGCGCCCGCCAGATGATCGCCATGATGAACGCCATCAACGAGACCAACTTCGGCGGACGTCCAATGGTGACGTGCTTCACCTGCCATCGAGGCAGCAACACCCCGGTCAACTCGCCAAAGCTGGCGCTGCAGTACGGGGAACCCGAAGAAGACCCGAACGTGATCAACTTCCCGCCGGAAACGCAGCCGGCGGCAACCGAACTCCTGGACAAGTACCTGCAGGCCCTCGGTGGCACCGCGCAGCTGGCGAAGCTTACGAGCTTCACCGCGAAGGGCACCTACTCGGGATTCGACACCGACCACAAGGAAATCCCGGTCGACATCTACGCGAGGGCGCCGAATCAGCGCACGTGGATCATCCACATGCCGGACGGCGACAGCTATCGCGTGTTCGACGGCCGCAACGGCTGGTGGGCCGGTCCTGACGGCCCGGCGCCGATCGAGACGCTGACGAGCGGCAATCTCGATCGGTACCGCCTCGAGGCGCTCGTGGGGTTTCCGAATGGGATCAAACAGGCGTTTACGGGATGGAAGGTCGGGCGGACGGCAATTGACGATCGCCCCGTCTACATCGTGCAGGGCACCAATCCACCGTTGCTTCCGGTCAACCTCTACTTCGATGCCAAGTCAGGCCTGCTCGTACGGCTCGTTCGATGGAACGCGACCCCGGTGGGACCGGTGCCGACCGAGATCAACTACGACGATTACCGTGACGTGGCCGGCGTCAAGATGCCGTTTACGTGGACGGTGAGCCAGACGTACATGCAGATGACGATCAAGTTGAGCGGAATTCAGCCGAACGCGGCCGTCGACGCGAAAGTGTTCGCCCGGCCCGCGGCCGCGAAACCGGGTCCTCCAACCGGGCGCTAGTCGCGGCGAGCACGCGCCGCAATCCGTGCCCGCAGATCCGCCTCCCGGGGCACGCCCACGAACTCGAGCGCGCCGTTCATCACGATGAAGGGTGTTGAGAACACGCCATACGCCGCAACCCGGTCGGCAGCCTCGAGGATGTGAATGGCGCGGACCGTCACGTCCGGAAACTCCTGAGCAACTTTGTCGACAACCGCCTGGGCCCTGCCGCAGCTCGGGCAGCCTTCGGGCGCGATGAAAATCTCGAGCAGCATCTTCAGCCGCAACCGTTCATGGCAGATTGACGAGGACGGCGTACATGATGCGCATGCCGGCGAGCGTGCCGGCGCCTGTCACCAACATCCATGCCGCGATGCGAGGCACTGGCGCCGACTGTTTCACGTGGTAGGCGAGCACCGGCAGCACCATCATCGACGTGGCGAACAGCGACTCGTGTGAAATTCCGCTGTAACCATAGACGGTGAACGTACCGACCGCAATCAGCGTCCACGCCAGCGCGTGATCCAGTCTTTGCTTGTGGCGGATCACAGTCTGGAGCGCATCGACGCCACCTCTCGCCAGCATCACGATGATGACAAGTGGAGTCGCCCGGCCAAGGCCGTAGGCCCCCGCAAGCATGGCGCCCGTTCCCAATTCGCCGCGCGCAGCGATGAACGGCACGATACTCAGAAACACCGGGTCCGGACAGCAGAGACCCGTGTTGCCCAGCAGCAGCCCCATTCCGAGCGCGTTCACATGTTCCGACCGGCTCCTGATCGCCACGGGAAAACGGGGAGCGCTGACCGGCATCGGCAGGCGGATCAGCGCGAGGGTCCACAGACCGAAGACGTACGCCGCAATGCCTCCGAGAAGCGAGAGATAGCGCGCGATCTCTCTCAGGCCGAAGAGATCGCCAACCCCGGCGATCGCGATCCCCCACGCCGTCTGCGTCAACGTGAGCCCGAGGCCGAACAGCAACGCCAGTACGAACCCACGTGCCCGTCCGCCCCGCTTGCACAGCGGAACGATGCCGAGGACAACCGGAAAGCGGCAGGGCGTGAGCAGCATCGCCATCCCGCCCGCATACGCCAGCAGCAGCGTCGCGTGGTCCTGACTCACGACGGCGCAACCTCGATCACCTCGAGTTCCACCGCCGGGGCGTCGGATGTCACACGACCACGGAGGCGCACGTTCTTCCCGACCAGCGGCTGCAGCTTCGTTTCGTCGCGCACGGCAAACGCCTGCGGGGGCGCCGGCGCCTGCAGTTGATACCGTCCGTTCTGCCGCTGCAGCCTCCCGCGAACTTGCAGTTCGATCCCACGCAGGCTTTGTCCCGCACGCTCGACGGCCGCCCGCAATTGCGCAGGAGCGACGCGCGCTCCAGGCTTGACCGTAACCGTCGCGACTTGAGACGTGCGTACGACGCGAACTGAGGCCACTCCTTCGACCCGCCGCAGCGAGCGGTCGAGACCCGCCGCACACAAGTTGCAGGTGAGACCATCGACCGTGATCTTCACTTCCTCGATTTGGGCGTCAGCGGACCTCGGCGACACCAAGAGAACCGCTGTTACCGCCAGCGCTGCGAAAATGAAACGCATGAGAGGGTTCCTCCGCGTTAGAGCGCTGCCAGCATCCGCACGGCCTGGTCGTGCGCGGAGCCGGTCTTATATCGTGCCGTCAGCATCTGCAGCGTTCGCCTGGCGTCAGCACGCTTGTTCTGAAACACCAGCGCGCGGGCCAATCCCAGCATTGCGTCCGGCTCGCCCGGGCCCCCGCTGAACTCCCGCAGGTAACGTTCGAAGCTCTCCCCTGCTTCTCGGAACTGCTTCAACTCGAGCTGATTCTGCCCCACGGCGATGATGATTTCGCCGCGCCTGCTCTCCTGGCCGGCCGGGACGCGGGCCCGCATCGCTCTTTCGAAGTACTGATTGCTCGCGCGAAAGAGCTTGGCTGCCTTCAGCTCGCGTCCGAGACCTTCGAGCGCCGCGACATTGTCCTTATCCTTCGCGATGATCTGCGTCAGGCGATTGATGTTCGTGATGTCGCCGGGCAGTTCGTTCAACAGCTCGGTCATGGTCTCGGCCGAAATGTTGCCGCTGAACCGGAAGAGCTCAGTACCGTACGAGTCGGCGACGATCAGCGTCGGCATGCTGGCGATGTCGTACTGCCGCACGATTGATTCGTGCTTGTCGACGTCAATGCGCACCGGCACCACCTTGGACATCGCCTCCTTGACCGCCGCGTTGGGATACACCTGCTCGTCCATGACTTTGCACGGCGGACACCACACCGCCCAGAACTCGATGAGCATCGGCTTGTTCGCCGCGCGGGCGGCGGTGCTGGCGGTGCGCAGGTTGGCCTGCCACGCAATGTCACCTGCGGCACCCGGGGCGGCACCGGCAGCCGCGCACCCGACTACGCAGGCAAAGAGTGTCCGAGCGAGGTGTCTCTGCATCTAGAACTGGTACCGTACGCCGAACTGCGCCTGGAATGGCGCGGTTCGAAGCGTGCTGTTGCGCAGGTAGTTTCCGTTCGCGTCCTTCACCTGCCCAAACGTCGCAGGAATTGGCGCAGTGGTCAACACGCCGTTCTGCAGTACCGCTCCGGGCCCATAGACGACGTTGGCGGAGCCAATCTCGACGTTGTCGAAGTCGAAGATGTTGAACAGCTCGACCGACACGATCACGCGCGAGGAGCCGGTGCCGACCGTAAAGCCGCGTTGTACCCGCAGATCGACATCCGAGTAGCCCGTGTTCCTGAAGGTGTTGCGCGGAATCACTGCCCGGTTGACGACCGGACGATCGCGGATGACGCCGTCGCGATTCAAATCGGTGCCCGCCTGCGCGCTGAAGGGCCGTCCCGAGTTGAAGCGCGCGGTCGCCGACACCTCGATGTCTTTCGGCGCGAAAAACATTCCGTTGGCCGCGAACTGGTGCCGCTCGTCGATGTTCGAATAGTTGTACTCGTTCGCCAGGTTATACGCGTCATCGAAGACGATGCCGCTGATGCCGCGCTCGGTGTCGTCGTGGCTGTAGCTCCAGCTGAGTGTGTAATAGACATCCATCGCGTACCGCGCGCGCTTGACGTTGAACGCCGCCGTCGTACCCGTATAGCGCGATCGCGCGGACGGCTCCGTCACCTGGACGAAGCCATACGCCGGATACGGACGCGCGGACGAATAAATCGGGCGGCCTGTCGCGTCCGGCGCCGGAGGCGTCAGGTTGATGTTGCGGACGCGCGCAATACGGGCGGTGTTGATGTTGGTGAAGTCGATACTCGTCATGACGCCGCGCGCGAGCTCGCGCTCCGCGGCGAGACGCACGTGCACCGCACGCGGCAATCGGAAGTGCGGATCGATGTAGTTCACCGTCTGGCCAATACGGTTCTGGGGCGCCACCAGCTGATTGAGCTGCGCGTTGGTGAATGTCGGCAAGCTTCCGAGCGGTGCGGCCGGTAGGTCGTACCCGAACCGGCCGAAGGCATCAATGACCGCGGTTGGATTGCCCGTCGTGTTAATCAGAAGCTGGCTGCTCAACTCCGGATTGCCGCCGTTAGTCAGGATCGACTGCTCGAACACCGGCATGTACGGCGCCGCATAGAACAGTCCGCTTGCGGCACGGATGACGGTCTTGCCCCGGTTTCCGATGTCCCACGCCAGGCCAAGCCGAGGCGCAACGAGCTCTTTGTCATCGGGAATATGCGCTGCCAGCGGGAAACGGTTCTGCGGCACCGTCGATCGAACATAGTCCGGCAGGAGCGCCATCTCGTACCGAAGTCCCGGACTAATCGTCACACCGGGACGCAGGCGCCACTCATCCTGCGCGTAAATCGCAATCTGATCGATGCTGGCGTCGACCGCGCCCGTGCCCGCGAACTGCTGGTACGAAAACGGACGCCGCCCGATGTAATCGTCCAGCGAGTTGAACGTGTAGATGCCGTTTGCACCCGCGTTGAATGTCGTGCGCCCGTTGAGGAGGTTGGCATCGACGCCAAACTTTGTGGTGTGTGCGCCGGTGACGAGCGACAGGTTGTCGATCACCTGATAACGTCGATCGGTAAAACGGTAACCAATATTGCCGTAGCTGAGGCCGGTTGCCTGCGGACCGTAGATCGCGACAGCCGCGCCGCCATGGCGGACCGTGACCTCGGGACCGCTGAGGTTCTCATTCCACGGCCGGAACTCCCGCATCACTTCTACACGCGCCTCGTTTACCAGCTTCTGCGACAGCACCGTCGTCATCTGCCCCATGCCCGTCAGGTCGTTGCGGTTGGTCAGCAGTGCCGCGTTCGACAGCGCGCGGTTGGTAATGGAGTCCGCTCCGAGCCCCTGGGTCGTCGTAATGCCGCCGACGTTGTCAGTCACACGATTGCGGATGTAATCAAACCGGCCCATCAAGGTGCTGCCGTCGCTCAACCGGTGATCGATACGTCCGACGATCGACTCCGACTGGCTCAGTGCCGTCAGCTCCTCCTCGGGCGCCACACGCAGCAGCTCCTGTGCGCCGGGCAGGTTCCGCACGTTCAGCGTGTCGAGCACGGTGTAGGCGACCTGCACGGGCTTCGTGTTGTGCTGGAACTCGGGAGCAACGAAGAAGAACGTCTTATCCTGCTTGATCGCCCCGCCGAGCGAGCCGCCAAACTGGTTGCCCGCGCCGATCGCTATGCGGCCGAACGGATCCTTCTTGGTGGTCGCATCGTTGCGGAACAGGTAGAAGCCGGTTCCGGTCGTCACGTTGGCGCCCGATTTCGTCGCGAGGTTGACGATCCCGCCCGTCGAACGTCCGTACTCCGCAGAGAACGTGCTGCGGAGGACCTGAAATTCCTCGAGGGCCTCCAGGCTGAAGGTCGGCGAGAACTCGACGTGCCCGCACCAGTGCGTGTTCGTGTAATCGCCGCCGTCGACGTTGATGTTCGTGAAGAGTCCCTTCTGCCCTGAGATCGCAAAGCCGCCGCACTCGGGTTCGATCTGGGTCGCCGGCGTCAGCAGAAACATCGAGCGAATCCGGCGGCCGTTGGCGGGAAGTTCCTGCAGCTGAAGGTCCGTGAGGACAGATTTCGAGAGCGTCGTGCTGCGATCGAGCGTCGGCGCGGTGACATCGACGGACTCGGCTACTCCCCCAACACGAAGATCGAAATTCACAGTCGTGGATCCGCCGAGCGTAACGATGGCTTCCTGCACGGATAGCTGGAGGCCTGCGCTCTGTGCCGTGATTTCGTAGCCCCCAAGCGGCATCTGCGCGAAGGCGTAACGCCCGGCATCGTCGGTGCGAGTGGACCGGATGTAATTGGTTTCCTTGTTTCGTGCGGAGATTTCGACGCCGACGATTGCGCCTCCGGATTGGTCGAAGACCTGACCGACTATCTGTCCGGCGGCGGCTGCAGATTGAGCGTACGCCGGCAACGGCGCGAGGACGCCCGCCAGGGCCAACACGACAACTGTACGAACGAAAACACGAATCGACTCCATGGTCGAAAATCCTCCGCGCACGAGCCGACCTGAACGTGGGCTCTACACGCGAATCGAGTTACAGGAGAATCTGCAGTTTGGGAGGCGGAACGTGGTGAGCCAATTCAGGCTCGAGACAGCAGCGGGGAGCATCCGCTGAAACAGCGGACACAATCGATGGCATCGACGCCGGTTGCTCAGGCTCGACGGCGACGATGCTGGCAAAAACGATGAGCGAAGAACTGTCCGTCGATAGGGCGCAATTGGAATCGCCACTCGTCCCTGACACGTGGTGCAGAGGGCACAAACGCTCGCAGTCCGAACCAGGTTCGGGAGGCGCGCCCGCATCGACACAAATTACGCGCATGCCGCTGAACGGCAGCGTCAGAAGTAGTGCGCTCAGTACAAAACCCCGCATCATTGGCGCTTGAGGCACCGGCACCTTACGTCGCGGCTCGCAACCTGTCAACAGAACCGCTATTGACAGTGAACAGCACGTCCCGTACTGTGCCCCACTTCGGCGGCTCCAGGGCGGCCAATGGTCGCGTCGCAAGCGCCGCGACCGGTCAGCGCTGGCTAGTCGGACCGCCGATGCGGTCCGACTCGTCACGGAAGCGAACGGGGCCCGGTGGCCCTCCCGGTCTTCAAAACCGGTCGCTCGCCGCTTTGCGGGGAGGCTGGGTTCGACTCCCAGGCGCTTCCGCCATACTGCCGTTCTCACGCACATACATATAGGGCTTCGCGATGACTCTCACACTGGAGCGCAGACGTAGCGACTGGTTGTCGAACGGCATCGCGGGCGGATTGCTGCTGCTCGTCCTCGTCGGAGGACTCGTGACGTACAAGACTTCCGGGGCGCTGCGTCAGATCGAGCGGGCGCGCACCACTGGCAGCATCGCCACGCGGGTCGATGTCGTACCAGCGTTCGCGACCCCGTCGCTCCCCGTCGCGGCGAGGTCCGTGAACTATCTCGCGGTGATCTGGCCCGCGCTTGTGCTGATCAGCGCCGCGGTGCGGGCCTTCGTTCCCACGGCGGTGTTGACGCGTCTGTTCGATGCCGGAGGCCTGCGCTCCCAACTGCTGGCAGGTGCATCGGGCGCTCCCCTGATGCTCTGTTCCTGTTGTGTGACGCCGGTCTTCTCGGCAGTTTACCGGCGATCCGCACGACTGGCGCCGTCGCTTGCGATGATGCTGGCGGCGCCTGGGCTCAACCCCGCGGCGCTCACTTTGACGTTCCTCTTGTTCTCGACCCAAATCGCCTGGATGCGTCTCGCGATGAGCATCGTGGCCGTGTTCGCCGGCACTGCCATCGTCGCGCGCCTCGCCGGCGACGCGGCCGTTGCGCCCGCGTCGCCGCCCCCCAACATTCTCGATCGGCCGTCGGAGAACGGCGTGGTGGTGCGCTACCTGGACTCACTGGCCCACGTCTCGATGCGGACGGTACCGCTGATTGTCGGCGGCGTGATCCTCGCCATGATCGTTTCGAATTACGTTCCGACGTGGATCCATTCACCATCCGGCAGCTTGTGGGCAATTGTCGTCGCCGCGTCTGTGGCGGTGCCGCTCGCATTGCCGACGTTCTTCGAGATCCCGCTGGCAGTGGCAATTCTTGCGGCTGGCGGACCAGCGGCGCCGCCGTCGCAGTGTTGTTTGCTGGACCAGCTGTGAACCTGCCTTCTCTCCTGACAGTCGGACAGGTGGCTGGATGGAAGCCGATGATACTGATCGCCTTGATGGTCTGGCTCGTCGCCGTTGTCGGCGGCGCTATTGTCGGCTAACCGAGCTCACTCCTGCGGGATGCGCCACATCATCATCGGAACCGCCGGACACATCGATCATGGCAAGAGCACGCTTGTCCTTGCGCTGACCGGCACCGATCCCGATCGCCTGCAGGAAGAAAAGGTGCGCGGCATCACGATTGACCTCGGCTTCGCGCATACCGTCGAAAACGGCATCGCCCTGTCGTTTGTTGACGTTCCCGGACACGAACGCTTCATCAGAAACATGATGGCGGGCGTCGGTGGAATGGATCTCGTGATGCTGCACGTGGCCGCCGACGAGTCGGTGATGCCCCAGACACGCGAGCATTTCGAGATCTGCCGGCTGCTACGCGTGCCCACCGGTCTCGTGGTGCTGACAAAGGCCGACCTCGTCGATGAGGCGACACTCGACGTGGTGCGTCTGGAGGTGCAGGAGCTCGCAGCCGGCTCGTTTCTCGAGGGCGCGCCTGTCATCGCGGTCTCCGCGCGAACCGGCGCCGGTCTCACCGAGCTGCGCCGAACGCTTGCCGATCTGGGGGCGGCCGCTCCGATGCGGCCGTCGTTCGGGCCGCCGCGGCTTCCGATCGATCGCGTGTTCTCGATGCGAGGCTTCGGCACCGTGGCGACTGGATCACTCGTGGCCGGCCGCCTGCAAGTCGACGACGAGCTGGTCCTGCTTCCCGCCAACCGGCACGTGAAGGTGCGCGGTCTGCAGGTGCACGGCACGAAGGAAACGGAAGCGATTGCCGGTCAGCGCGTCGCCGTCAACCTCACAGGCGTTGACGCGGGCGAGATCGCGCGCGGCGAGACGCTCACCGTTCCCGAGGCGGTGACGATTACGCGTCGTGTCGACGTCGAGATCGAGATGCTGGCTTCGGCTCCGGCGCTGCGACACGGCACACGTGTGCGATTCCACCACGGGACTCGCGAGCTGCTCGGTCGCGTCATCGTGTCCGGCGGCTCCGAGATCCGTCCGGAAAAAAAGATGGGATTGGCCCGGCTTCGTCTCGAGTCGCCCGCCGTTCTGACTCGTGGCGATCGATTCATCCTCCGCGCGTATTCGCCGCTCGTCACGATTGGGGGCGGTACCGTGCTCGATCCGCTTCCGCCGAGAAAGGGCGTTAGGACACCCGCCGGGCAGGCTCGGTTCGCGTCGATTGCAAGTGCCACCGACGCGGCCGACGCGGTCGCCGTCATGATCGACGAAAGCAAACTGGCGGGCTTGCCGGTCGCCAGGCTCGCGGGCCGTGCCGGCGCGCGATACGAACATCACGAAGAACTCATCGCGCGGTTGGAGCAATCCGGACGCGCGAGCCGATTCGGCGATTACCTGATATCGACATCACACCTCGACGCGGTTCGACGCGCCGTGCTCGCGAATCTCGGCGAGTACCATGCGCGCCACCCTTTGGAGGCAGGCATGCCGCGCGAGCAGCTGCGCGAATCGCTGTTCGCCGAGGCGCCGGGCGCGGTTTTTGACAGCATGCTGTCCGAGCTGCAGCAGAAGGGTGCGATTACAGCGCGCGATCGTGTCGCGCTCAAGACCCATCGCCTGATGCTCAGCGACGAGGACGCGCGCGTGCGCGACGCGATCCTGCGGATCGTGCATGAATCCGGCCTCACACCGCCGGACCGGGCCTCGCTGGCCACACGTGCCGGGGCAGCTCCGGAGCTCGTCGAGCGGATGACGGCGCTGCTCGTGCGGCAAAAAGTCCTTATCCGCCTGGGTGACCTGCTCTTTCACGAGGCGACGCTCAACAGGCTGAAATCCGAAATCCAGTCTCTCAAGCGCGAGGGAGCCCGCACCGCCATCGACGTCGCGGCGTTCAAAGAGCGCTACGGCGTCTCTCGCAAGTACGCGATTCCCCTGCTGGAGTTTCTCGACGGCGAGCGCGTCACGCGGCGCGTGGGCGACACGCGTCAGATTCTCTAGCAGGTACGGGTGCGGAGGAGCCGGCTTCAGCCGGCCCGTGATATGTCGAGTTTGGAGAGCTGCGCCGCGAACGCCGCCTCATCATCGAGGCACCGGAAGTCGAAAACTAAGGCACCCTCGTGAGTCCGCCCGATAACGGGCACCGGCAAATCGCGAAATGCCCTCGCGATGCGGTTCAGAACGGAGCCCGCTCCACGATCGGTGACGGGCCTGATCGCGAGACCCGCGCTGGCGATGGTCTGCGTCGGCAGAGCGCCGCTGCCGATCTGGCTTTCGCAATCCACCACCTCGACCGTGGCAACGCCTTGCACTGCCGCCGCGACGCCATCCCGCAGTCGATGTGCCGCGGCACGGACCTCGGCCGCCGGTCGCAGGAGCTCTCGAAGCACGGGAAGGCGCTCAGGCAGCCGATCCGGATCCTCGTAGAGCGCGAGCGTCGACGAAAGCGCCGCGATCGTCGTCTTGTCGACACGCAAGGCGCGCTTCATCGGATTGCGCTTGACCTGCTTGATGAGGTCGGCGCGGCCGACGATGATTCCGGCCTGGGGGCCGCCAAGCAGTTTGTCGCCGCTGAAAGTGACGAGGTCGGCGCCATGAGCGAGCGCTTCTGACGGCATCGGTTCGTGCGGGAGACCGTACCGGACTAGATCCACCAGGCTGCCGCTTCCGAGATCGATAACGAACGGAACGCCTCGCGTACGACAGAGCTTCGCAATATCGGCCTCGGCCACGCTGGAGGTGAACCCAACGATGGCGTAATTGCTCGTGTGCACCTTCATCACGACGCCCGTCTCCCCGCCGATCGCGGCGTCGTAGTCCTCCAGATGCACGCGGTTAGTCGTCCCGATTTCGCGAAGGCGGCAGCCGGCGCTCGCCATGATTTCCGGCATGCGGAACGAGCCTCCAATCTCGATCAGCTCGCCGCGAGACGTCGGCACTTCCCGTCCTTGGGCCAGCGTGTTGAGCACCAGGAGGACGGCAGCGGCATTGTTATTCACCACGGTCGACGCCTCCGCGCCCGTCAACCGGCAGACCAGCGCTTCGACATGCCCATCACGATCGCCGCGGACGCCTTCCGCGAGATCGAACTCGAGATTCGAAGGCCGTGTGGCAGCCACGGCCATTACAGCGGCGGCCGACTCTGCCAGACGCGAGCGCCCGAGGTTGGTATGCACAACGGTGCCGGTGAGATTGAACACCGGACGCGGCGAGGGCTGTGTCATGGCCTCGAGCCGCTCGGTCACGCGGACCCGGAGTATGCTGTCGTCGATCGCGGTTGCCAGAGTGGCCGCGCCGCCGTTCGCCCGCAACTCCACCAGCACTGCACGAATTGCGTCGGTCACCTGTGGGCGGCCGCGGTCCGCGATGAGGGGTGCCGCCCAGGCTGCTCGCAGCACACGATCGACCGAGGGAAGCGACGCGAACGCGGCCTTGTCGCGAGCACTCATGGGCGTGGTGGTCGGCAGATTGTAACTTGCTCGTGATCACGAACTACGAAGGCGGGAGGACTGGTCATGGTTGCACGACGGAAGGCACTGAAACTGAACGGACTGACGCAACAGGTGACCGCGGCGGGTTGAGCGGCGAAGCTCGGCGCCGCCGACCTTGTGCACGTGCTGCACAGCCTGCCGAAATGGGAACACCCGGATCTGATTGTCGGAACCGATACCTCCGACGACGCGGGAGTGTTCCGTCTTCGGGGTGACCTGGCGATCGTCAATACGGTCGATTTCTTCACTCCGATCGTTGACGACCCGTATGTCTTCGGTCAGATCGCTGCCGCCAACGCGCTCAGCGACGTCTATGCGATGGGTGCTGATCCCGTTACGGCGCTGAACATCGTCGCCTTTCCGAAAGGCACGCTGGACCTCGAAGTGCTGGCCGCAGTTCTCAAAGGCGGCGCCGAGCGTGCGCGCAAGGCGGGCGCCGTCGTCGTTGGAGGTCACAGCATCATCGATCAGGAGCTCAAATACGGGATGGCGGTCACGGGCTGCATTCACCCGGATCGCGTCATCCGCAACGTCGGCGTGCTCCCGGGCGACGCGCTCGTCCTCACCAAACCGCTCGGTACGGGAATCATCACAACCGCGCTCAAGCGGCGGAAAGCGTCGTCGGCAAGCGTCCGTGCGGCGGTGGCGTCGATGATCTCGCTGAACAAGACCGCGTCGGTCGTCATGCGGAAGTTCCCGGTTCATGCGTGCTCGGACGTGACGGGATACGGTTTGCTCGGCCACGCGTATGAAATGGCCAGCGGTAGCGGCGTGACGATCGTCCTCGAATCGGCGAAGCTTCCGCTGCTGCCGGGCGTAACGCGTCTCGCGGCAGGCGGCTATCTGACCGGCGGGTGCAAGCGAAACCGAAGCTTCCTCGACGGAAACATCTCCGTGGCTCGCTCCGTTGCGAAAGATTTGGAAGAAGTCGCGTTCGATCCACAGACATCCGGAGGCCTGCTGATCGCCCTGCCGAGGAAAGACGCCCCGCGTCTCGTCAGATCGCTGCGCGCGGCCCGAGTCATCGCCGCTACCGTGGTCGGCACCGCAACCCGTCGCCGCCAGGTCTCCGTCGAGCTCGCCTGACGGAACTTTCTGTATACTCACCCCACCTTCGTCCCAGGGAGACACTGACATGCCGTTGAAACCCAGGGGAAGCTATCTCGTCATCGGTGCCGCTGCCGCGGCAGCGGTTCTGATCTGGTCGAGCGGCAGCGTCATGTCGGCGCGCACTCGCGTCATCGGCGCCGATCGGATTGTGTCGTTCGAGGAGCTGCCTGACCCCGGCGTGGAGATATGCGGGATGGAGGGCATGGAGACGGCGAGTCTCCCCGCCGCGATCCACGCGATGGAGAGTTTGCCGAAGGCGGAGGGCGGCAACCTCGTATGCGCGGTGCCGCCAAGAACATCCACCGGTGTGTTTGCGTCCGCACCTCCGGTCGCAGAGGCCGCGGCGGAGACACCCCAGCAAGTGACAGCCGGGGCCGGCACCTCGTATCAAGCTCGCACGCGCGCCGGGATGATCAACCGGAAGCCGGTGCGCTACCTCAAGGATCCGTATCCTGCGTTCAGCGCGATTGCCGTCAACGCTGAAAACGACATGGTGATGGTCACCGACGAGAATCTCTTCCGGGTGGTCGAGTACTCGCGCCGGGACAACACGCCGGCCAGGACGCAAATCACGGAACCCCGCCGCGTCATCGGCGGGCCCGACACGCGGACCGAGATGATGTGCGGGGCGTACATCGATCCGCAGACGCTCGATGTGTACGTCACCAACAACGACACACAGAACTGGCTGCCGGTGTTTTCGCGCGAGGCCCGTGGCAACGCGAAGCCGGAGAGAATGCTCATGACGCCGCATCGGACCTGGGGCATTGCCGCAGACGAGCAACGTCAGGAGCTGTATCTCACCGTTCAGGACCCGCCGCTCGTCATCGTGTACCGGAAGCAGGCGGCGAACAACGAGGCGCCGCTGCGCATCCTCGAAGGCGACAGCACGGAGCTCGCCGACCCACACGGGCTTGCCCTCGACATGAGGCGCAACCTGATGATCATCACCAACCACGGGCACCGGCGCTTCTACGGCGGTGACGGCCACGCCGTCAACACGATGAAGCAGACGTGGGAGGAGTGGGTCAGCCGGTTGGACGACTTGAATAGTCCGCCGCGCGAGAGGCTGCTGGGCGTGGGCCAGTTCGACATGCCGTCGATCACGATCCATGAACGGGGCGTCAGCGGCAACACCAAGCCGCTGCGCGTGATCAAAGGCCCGAAGACACAGCTGAATTGGCCAAGCCATGTCGCGGTGCATGAAGGGCGAGGCGAAATCTTCGTCGCCAACGACGCTGACGATTCCGTGCTCGTATTCAGGGAGAGCGACAACGGCGATGTGGCGCCGATTCGCGTCATCAAGGGCGCTCGCGCGGCGGTCAAGAATCCGACGGGCCTCACCATCGACGAGAAGAACAACGAGCTCTGGGTGGCAAGCATGGGGAACTACACCATCGCCGTGTTCCCCATTACCGCGGATGGCAACGCGACGCCGCTGCGGATGATTCGCGGTGGTCCTCCGGATCACACGGCGCTGATGATTGGAAATCCTGGAGCCGTCGGCTACGACAGCAAGCGCAAAGAGATCCTGGTTCCTAATTGAGTGGCCCACCCGCAGATTGCGGCATTTGCCAGGTTGGCAAATGGAGGTCAGGCCCCGACGAGAAGAATCTTCGGACAGGCATCGAAGTTGAGCCGGACGATGCACGACATTCGGTACAACGAAGTCAATGACGAGATCCTCGTGCCGAACCCGTTCTCGAACGCCATCCTCGTGTTCCGGGGCGGCGCCAACGGGCAGGAAGCGCCGATTCGTGTGATCCAAGGAGCGAAAACACTGCTCGATGGACCGGACCGCCTGGACATCGACACGATTCACCGAGAAATCTTCGTTCCCGACGGGGGACGGGTGCTCGTCTACCCGCTCGATGGAAACGGCGATGTGGCGCCGTTGCGCGTGATTGAAGGTCCGGAGACGCAGATCGCCGGGCAGTCGCTCGCCGTCGACCCGATCAACAACCTGATCGCGGTCACCGGCCGGGAGCGGTCGATCGTCATCTTTGACCGCACTGCGAACGGCAACGTCAAGCCGCTACGCGTGATCAAAGGTGAAGATACGCAGATCGATCGCATCAACCAGATGGCGATCTACCCACAGGGCAAGCTACTCGTCGTGGCGATGCCGGGCCGGCAGGGCGATGTCGAGCCGCCACGCGTCTTCGTCGGCATGTGGAGTCTCGACGACAATGGAAACGTGCCGCCGAAATGGACCATCAACGGCGACCAAAGCACGCTGCGGAAGCCGTTCGCCGTGGCGCTGAATCCCGATAACAAGGAAATCTATGTCACGGACATGCGCCTGAACGGGGTGATGACGTTCTCCGTGCCGGAAGTCTTTGAACCTGTGGCGAGGTAGAGCCTGCGTCGCGGGCATGCTCGTCTGGGCATGCCTCGCGATGCCGGCCGATGCGCGGCAAACCGCGGGGACTGCCGAGGGGGCCGGCAGCGATTCCGATCCGCTCGCGTGCTGGTGGAGAACCGACCGAAGCGCCGCACACGTCGGCGAGCAGTTCACCCTTACCCTGACGTGCGCCGTTACTGAGACGGCGGATGTTCGCGTGGTTGCGGACCGCGACCGGCTCGACCCCGCAGCCCTCGATCTCACCCCATTCGAAATTGTCGGCGGGACGCGGGACGACGATATTGAGGCCGCTCCGCGCCGCTACTTCCAGTATTCGTACACGCTGAGACTGTTCAGCGACGAGCACTTCGACAAGGATGTCGACATACCGTCGATCCCCGTGACGTACCACGTCGAAACCCCTGGAGCCACCGCCACCCGCGGCCGGGATCAGGTGTACCTCCTGCCTGCGCTGCCTGTGCACGTGAGGTCGCTTGTGCCGGTGACCGCGACGGACATACGTGAGGCCGCGCCGGATACCTTCGGCGACATCGATCGGCGCGCGTTCCGCGCCACGGAAGAGTTCGCGGCGGCGGGTGTGCTCTTCACATTGGCGGTCGCCCTTGCGGCCGTCGGCACCGTGCGCATGGTGCGCCCGCGACTCGGGCGTGCCGCTGCCGCGCGCGGGCTGGTTTCACCGGCGGAAATGCTGCGCGGCTGCAGTCGCGAGGCGAGGCGTGTCAAATCCGAGGTGACACGCACCGGCTGGACGAGCGATCTGGTCGGTGAGGCGCTCACGGTGCTCAGGGTCGCATGTGCAGCAGCGCTCGATAGTCCGATTGCACAGCGATTGGACGGAAGCACGGCCGCTCAGGAGGGACAGCTCACCATTCGCAAGGGGACTCTGCGCACAAAGAGGGTCCTCGTTTCCGCCGCCACCACCCCGACGACGTTCGCTGCAAGACTCGCGGGCGCCAACGGCGCAACGTCGGACCCTCGTCTACGAAGTTCGCTGGAAGAGCTCGGCGAGTCACTGCGTCTGTTCGCGGCCGCTCGTTACCGCCGCAATGAAAATGTCGACGCGCCGGCGCTCGACAAGAGCTTCGAACGAGCGATCGAGATGCTGCAGCGGTTGTACGCGATGCAGCAGTGGCCGGCGCGAACAGCAGACGCCTTGTCGCATGCCGCGGAACGGCTGAAGGGCGCGCTATGGAGCCGCTGAGCGAACTGCCCGGCGTCATGCGCGACACGTTGTCGGCCTGGGTCCGGCTCCGCTGGGATGACCTGCAGTTTGCCAGGCTGTCGATCGCGATCGTGCTCCTCGGCGTGCTGATCGCTCTGCCACTTCTCGTGCTCCTGGTCCGTGCGATCGGCGCGCGATCTCGACGACGCGCGCGCGTGGTGCTGCCGGCCGTTCTGTCTGTCATGCAGCGATCGCTGGTATCGCCCGTTCGCCACGCCGCGCTGGTGCTGTTCCTCCTCGGCGTTCCGTTCTTCGCGATTGCGGTCGCGGACCCGCGGATCGTCTCGGTGAACGAGCAGGCGACCTACTCGGGGGCGCGCGTTGCGCTTCTCATCGACAGCTCCGGCAGCATGGTGCTCCCGTTTGATGCCCCGACGCTCGAGCCGGTTGTCAACCGCACGTTCTACACCGCGGTGGCGGCCGCCGATCGATTCGTGAAGCTGCGCATGAGCGGCGCGCACGCCGATCGTCTCGCAATCATCCAATTCGGCAACGAAGCGTACGTCGTGACGCCGTTCACGACCGACTACCAGAGTGTCCTTCTGAGCCTGAGGCTCATAGGCGAGCCGCGAGCATGGAACCAGTTCAATGTCTTCGGTACCACCATCATTCAGGGGCTCGATCAGGGATTGGAGCTGTTCCGCACCTTCAATCTGCTCGATGGGTCTCAGAACATGGTCATCATCTTCACGGATGGCAATGACGGTGAAGCGACGTTCCGAGGGCGGACGCTCGACGCGATGATGACTGAGGCGCGGGGCAATCGGATTCCGATCTACATGGTGCGGCTCGGATACGGCAAGCAGCTCGGTGACGTGCCGTGGGACCCGCTCTGGAAAGCGGCGGTCGAGCAGAGCGGCGGCCGCTTTTATGCAGCCGCCGACGAGCGCGACATCCTTCGCGCGGTGCGCGATATCGATCGCGCGTCAGCGGGGACGATTACCGAACACCGGTCCGCGGTCGCGGCGCCTGCCTTCGCCGGCCATGCGCTCATTGCAGTCATACTCTGGCTCGCCGCAGGAACGCTGAAGCTGATGTTTCCGTACTTCAGGACCTTCCCGTGAGGGTTGAGTACATCAAATGAAGGGCGTCGCGCGTTACATGATCGGATCGATCGTGGTGGCACTCGCAGGAACGGTCTACCTGGCGGCCGGCATGCTCGATCGACGCGTCGCCGATGCCGGACGGGAATTCGCCGTGCGACAGTACGATCGCGCCGATGCCAGTCTCGAGCCGGTCGAGCGCTATCTCGCATACGGCCGGTGGATTCCGTCGCTGGACGCTGCGCTGAACGACGTCCGGACGCGCAGAGCCGCCACGCAGTACTGGAATCGTCAATACGACCGGATTGTGTCGGATCGGGCCGACCTCTCTTCGGCCGGAGCCCCCAACATCGACCGGCAGCTGATCGCCGCTAATGCCGTGTTCCGGCGCGGGCAGCCGAAGGCCACCGACCGCCGGAGCTCTCTCGAAGCGCTGCAGGCCGCGGCCAACGCCTATCTCATGGTGCTGAAGAACACGCCGCGCAATGAGGTCGCCGCCTACAACTACGAATACGTGGTGCGCACACGTGAAGACATTGACAAGGGACGCCACGCGCCCGAGCTGACGGACAAGGCCGACGATGGCCCCGCGGGGCGCCGCGGCGGACCTCCGCCGCCACAGGATCCGAAGCGCGATCTGAAGCTGCTCGTTCCACTCGAGCCCGGAGAGATTGACAAGGGACTCGAACCCGGCAAAGGCGGTGCGATTGAACGCAAGGGCTGACGCCTTCGGGTTCGGAGAGCCCGTCTACCTCTGGCTGCTCTTCGTCCCGGCACTGCTGCTCGTGGTCTGGGCGTTGGATCTGCTGCGCCGCCGGATCGATGCGAAGCGGTACGCCGGCGTCCAAGGACTCTCAGGCCGGGAACGGTACTCCGCTGCGGGCGATTTTCCGTTCTGGTTGTGCGTCGTTGTCGCCACCGCACTGTGCATTACGGCGCTGGCCCGGCCGCACATCCGCGTACGTGTCGCTGGCACCGCCGGTGCTGACTTCGTGATCCTTCAGGACGGCTCGGCGTCGATGCACGTGACAGACGTGGCGCCGGACCGTTGGCGGCGATCCATGCGATTCCTGCGCACCTTCGCCGACACGCTGACGTGGAAGCAGGACCGCGTCGGTCTTGCGCTCTTCGCCTACTTCGCCGCGCCCCAGCTGCGCCTCACCAGAGACCCTGAGGCGCTGCTCTTCTTTCTCGATCACCTCGCTGACCGGCCGCCATTCCGGCTCGAGGACGACCCCACGTGGAATACGAACATTGAACAAGCCATCCAGTGGGGACTGCGACTGATCGAGACCGACGAGAAGCTCTTTGGACGAACGAATGCCCCCAAGGCGTTCGTGATCATCTCGGACGGCCAGGCGTGGAGTGGAAAGGTGGCGAACGCGCTTGCCGCCGCGCGCGCTACCGGCATCGCCATCTACGTCGTCGGGGTTGGTACCGACGCGGGGGGTTACATACCTGCGGCTGATTCAAGCCGCCGCCTCAGCCGCCTCTATGCCGTGCTCGATCGGGAGTCGCTTCGCACAATTGCCCGCGGCGGGGGCGGCGACTATTTCGAGCTCGGGCGGACGTCGGACCGCGACATCGCGGCGCGGATCATCAGCAGCGTACGCCGGCGCGCTCCGGCTGCGCCGCAGGAGGAGAGGCAGGAGGAGTTGTACTGGCGCTTTCTTGCCGCCGCGGGACTGGTCCTGTGCCCCGGGACGCTCGTGCTGGCGGCGGTTCTGTATAATCCGCGGCACTAAAAATTCGGCGCGTCGATGGGAGGTGGATGTGGGTCGAATCCTCAGGCTCGCAGTGCTGTTCTCGTCGGTGATGACCATCGTTTGCTCGTCCGCGTACGCACAGGCGTCCATCGCAGGCGTGGCCAAGGATTCCTCGGGTGCGGTGCTGCCCGGCGTAACCGTCGAAGCGGCCAGTCCCGCTCTCATCGAAAAGGTTCGAACCGTCGTCACGGACGGAAGCGGTCAATACAAGATCGAATCGCTGCGAACCGGCACGTATACGGTCACCTTTACGCTTCCTGGCTTCAACACTGTCAAGCGCGAGGGCGTCGAGCTGACGGGAACATTCACCGCCACGATCAACGCCGACATGCGCGTCGGTGCCCTCGAAGAGACCATCACGGTGACAGGCGAAACACCGATCGTCGACGTGCAGAACACGAAGCGCCAATTCGTGCTGGGTGAGGAGCTGATTCACGAGATCCCGTCGAGCCGGAACACGACCAATCTGGCCACCCTCCTGCCGGGCGTGACGAAGGCCAATCAGGATGTTGGAGGGCTGAACGGCGAATCGGGATCGACAGCGGGTGCGGTCACCATCCACGGCAACGCGGACGTGCGCACCGAGGTCAACGGCGTCTCCGTTCATGCGACGCAGGGAAGCGGCACCAACGGTGCCGGCAACATGGCCGCGTATCAGGAAATGCAGATCGACACCAGCGGCGTGTCCGCGGAACAGAAAGAGGGTGGCGTTCGCATCAACCTCATCCCGCGCGACGGTAGCAACGAGTTCCACGGCTACTACTACGGCGCGTTTGCGACCAGCTCGATGCAGGGCTCGAACGTGACGCAGCAGCTGACGGATCGCGGCCTGCTGGCGCCGAACGCCCTCAAGCGGTATGTCGAGGTGAATCCGTTCGGCGGCGGCCGCATCGTACGGGACAGACTCTGGTTCTTCGGGACGGTTCGCTACAACAGCGCACGCTCCTATTCGGCCATCTACTACAACCGCAATGCGGGCGATCCGACGTCGTGGACCTATGAGCCCGACACGAGCCGCGGTCCCGCGACCAACGAAAACATCTGGAAGAGCGGCAATGGACGGCTCACGTGGCAGGCGACTCCGAAGAACAAGTTCGGGGGCAGTTACGACTACGCGAGCTCCTGCCCGTGTCCGAGAAACATTTCCGCGACCGTTTCGCCTGAGGCGGGTGTCACCGGCTACGCCCCGATCAAGCCGGGCACGATGCTGTTCCTCGATTGGACGTCGACGGTGACCAAGCGCCTCCTCCTCGAGGCGCGCTTCATGAAGCGCGACTCGCTGAGCACGCGCCCGCTGACGAACATCTACTTCACGCACAACCCGGGCGTTGGCGTGCTGTTGAACTCGGTCACGGAGCAGTCGACCGGATTGAGCTATCGCGCGTCGAATACAGCGGCGACCAGTTCCCGAAATCCCACCCGGCAGCCACGGTTGACGCTGTCCTACATTACGGGCGCGCAAGACTTCAAGGTCGGCTTCAATCTCGCGTACCAGAGCCAGGACCAGAAGGCGTACAGCATCGATTCGCCTATCAGCTACCGGTTCAACAACGGCATGCCGAACCAGTTGACGCTGCTGGCGACGCCGTGGCGGACGTTCATCGACGAGCAGGATCACGGGATGTTCGTTCAGGATCGGTGGAGAGTGGGTCGGGCGACACTGACGGGGGGTCTGCGTTATGACTACTTCCACGTGTCGTTTCCGGCCCAGAGCGTCGGCCCCAGCCCGGTCGCTCCCGCGCGCAGCTTCGACTTTCCGGAAACCAAAGGCGTGACGTGGCACGACCTCGAGCCGAGGTCAGGCGTTGCATACGACCTGTTTGGCGACGGCAAGACAGCCGTGAAAGTCAGTCTGAACAAGTACCTCGCGTTTTACGGAGCGCCCAACGCGGGTGGCACCGATACGGTCGCGACGTTTACGTCGAACATGAATCCGACGGCGCGTCTCGTCAACACGACGAACCGATCTTGGACAGACACGAACCGCAACTTCGTACCCGACTGCAATCTGCTCGACCCTGCCACCAACGGTGAATGCGGCCCCATGGCGAACCGCGATTTTGGAAGCACGCGGCCGGGATCGAGCTACGACCCCGACACGCTGAGCGGATGGAACAGACGTCCTGACTCCAACTGGCAGTTCTCCGCGGGTGTTCAGCGCGAGCTGCTGCCCAATGTCTCCGTGGACGTCAGCTACTTCCGGACCTGGTACACGAACATCGTCGTGACCGACGACCGCGCGATCGGTCCTTCCGACTTCGATACGTTCAGCATCACCGCGCCATCAGATCCGAACCTGCCGA
>Ga0075428_100001125_pt1 | contig 28571 bp, 19 predicted proteins | sample RhiMetdeltSRZDD2_FD_75291 | JGI IMG/M metagenome (GOLD analysis project Ga0075428, IMG submission 75291) | Populus rhizosphere microbial communities from Tennessee, USA - Rhizosphere MetaG P. deltoides SRZDD2 | ecosystem: Host-associated > Plants > Roots > Rhizosphere > Soil | place: USA... | reverse complement strand
CTTCAATTCTTATCTTTTTTAGTTTTTGTGAAATAATAATTGCTACTCCATTGTCCTTTTCTTTTTTTCCAATTCCCCACTGATTGAATAGCGTTAAAGTGAATTGCTCAAAATCATTTACTGATTTTATAGCAACTGAGTCAAGAGCGAGTGAAACAATTGCTATTTCATTACCTGATTCTTCCTCATGTTTAGCAATAATACTATCCAAAGTTTTTATCTGTTCATCTGTAAAAACTTTTTCAAAATCCGAAACCCATCCAATGGGTTTAGCAGGGATGAGTTTTTTAAATTTACTTTCCTGGCTGAATCCTGCAGAAGTGACAATAAAAAGGATTAATATCGAAAATGATCGTCTCAAGACTTAGGCTTAGGCTTCAGCGTCGTTATAACTTCTAACGCCTTTTTTACGCCGGGGTCAGACCGGTTTATTACTTCATAAAACCCTTCAGTTCTCCATTTATATCTTGCGAGTTGGGCCTTACTTCTTTTTTGTACAAATTCTTTATCGGCAGCCGAAATTTTTGTGAGGTCAATATTCTCTTTTGCTGCATAATTCACCAGTTCCTGCCATCTGCTCTCTTCATTATCATAATTCTTAATAAACTCATCCGGACTGTTGTACTTATTTATCTCATCAATATGCTCGATATAATATCTATACGTGAAATTATTTAGTAAACCACTTCCAAAAAGCTCGGTCACATTTTGATTTAAGATACCGGTGTCAAGCCCTACAAATACTTTCGGTGTAATGCCACCGCCACCATAAACAGTATCGCCGCACTGCGTGGTGTAAATTTTACCACTTACAACCTTAGCTGTGTCAAGGTGAGAGGTTTCGCCGTTTTGATAACGATCTGCAATTTCCTCAAGATACTTTTCCTTTCCTTTCTCATAAGAACGTTGTATACTTCTTCCCTTAGGAGTATAATATCGTGCCACTGTAAGCCTGATCGCCGAGCCATCACTAAGAGAATATTGCTCCTGCACAAGACCTTTTCCAAATGTTCTTCGGCCTACTATAGTTGCACGACAGTAATCCTGCAAAGCACCTGCTAACACTTCACTTGCACTTGCAGAAAGCTCATCAACTAAAACAACAAGCCCGCCTTCTTCAAATAAACCCGGACGTTTGCATTTATATTCTATTTTTGGAACATTGGCTCCCTGCGTATACACCACCAGCTTATCACCACTCAAAAATTCATCAGCGATCTGCACAGCTTCGTTCATAAAACCGCCTCCATTTCCACGCAGATCAAGCACAAGGTTAGTAATTCTTGTTTTCTGTAGACTTTCCAATGATCTCATAAATTCCTCGTAAGCGGATTCCGAAAACTTGTTCAACTTGATATACCCTGTACTGTCATTGAGTTTATAAGCAGCATCAACGGCATTGATCGGTATAGTGCCTCTTGTGATAGACACTTCTTTGATCGCTCCTTTCCTTACTACTGTAATTTTTACTGGTGTTCCTCTTTCACCGCGTATCTTCTTTTTAATATCATCAGAAGAAATAGAAGTGCCGGCCACATTTTCATTGTTTACTTTAATTATCTTGTCGCCAACTTGTAAACCGGCTTTATCACTCGGTCCGCTGGCAAGTACATGTACAATATGAATTGTGTCTGCAATAATATTGAACTCAACGCCAATACCTTCGAAATTGCCGATCAGATCCTCGTTTACTGCCTGCAAATTGGAAGCGGGTATAAATATTGAGTGCGGGTCTAAATGATCCATCATTTCATCAATGGCACTGTATTGCAAAGAGTCAAGTCCAACGGGATCTACATAGCGTTGCCGTACAAGATCAAGTATTTCCTGTAAAGAGGTTTTTTTATCGGGTTTGAAAAATCCATTTCCTGAAGGTGTATTTTCTCTTAACTTAAAGCCAAAGAACATTCCGCCGATCAGTACAATTGAGAAAATAAGAGGAAGCCACACCTGCAATTTTTTATTAGCCATCGTTACCGTTTCTTTGTATTTTAATGCAAAATAGAAAAAAGTTTCTGGTTGCTATCTTTCGTTGCTGGTTACCGGTTCCTGGTTTCCGGTAAATTAGAGTTAAATAATTTGAAGATCCGAGTCACTAATTGAATGGAACTCGGAACAGGTAATCTGAAACTGGCAACTGATCCGAATACCCAACAACCAACAAAATGCCTTCGACAAAACTTATAGCTGATAGCGGAGCTACAAAAGCTGAATGGTGCCTTGTAAATAATCGTAATAAGAAAACGATTTTTACTCATGGCATCAGCCCCTATTTTTTAAACTCCCAGCAAATAGCTGAGCTGTTAAAAAAGGAATTGTATCCTAAACTAAAACGATACAAGATAGACGAAGTGCATTACTACGGAACCGGTTGTGTTGATCCAAGAAATGCCCGATCCGTAAAGAAGGCCATTGAACAGGTTTTCGCGGATGCGGAAGTAGAAGTAACGCATGATATGATGGCGGCGGCCCGTTCCTTGAATGGAAAAAATAAAGGGCTTACATGCAACCTCGGCACTGGTTCTTTTTGCTGTTATTATGATGGGAAGAAAATTGCAAAGCAATCACCAGGTATCGGGTATGTGTTGGGTGATGAGGGCAGCGGGGCTTATCTTGGAAAAAAAGTGATACAGTATTTTTTATATGAGACATTTGACGAGGAGCTGAGGTCACGATTCAATGCGAAATATAGTACGACAAGAGCTGAAGTGCTTGAAAATGTATATAAAAAACCTATGGCTAACCGTTATCTTGCCACTTTTACACTTTTTCTTGCTGAGAACAGGGGACACTACATGATAGAAAATATTATTGAAGACGGATTGAATGATTTTTTCTTTTATCATCTTTGTAAATACCGTGAATCCTGGCTGATGCCCATCAATTTCGTCGGCAGTATTGCATTTGGATTTAAGGACGTGTTGCAGCACCTTTGCAACACTTATGAATTTGAGTTAGGGAGGGTGATAAAGAATCCAATGGAAGGGTTAGTAGCGTATCACAGCAGCCCCTAAATCCTCTAAGAGGGACTTAGGAAAAATATTATAATTGATAAAATAAAAAATCGAGTTGAAGATTTGTTTTATAGTTGAATTGAATTAGGAAAGCTTTGAGTCCCGCTTCTTTCGGGATTTGGAGGGTTTAATTATGTCTTTTGAAAAAATTACGGAGCAAGCGAGTAATTACCGACATCTTGATAAAATGCCGGTGGGTGAGCTATTGATCAACATAAATAATGAGGATAAAACAGTTCCTTATGCAATAGAAAAGGCGATCCCTCAAATCGAGAGGCTTGTTGAAGCAGCGAGTGACAAAATGCTTGGTGGAGGAAGATTGTTTTATGTTGGCGCCGGTACAAGCGGTCGTTTGGGCGTAGTAGATGCCAGCGAATGTCCACCGACTTATGGAGTCCCTTATGGGCTGGTAAATGCAATAATTGCGGGTGGCGATAAAGCGATTACTATGGCTGTTGAATATGCGGAGGATAACAAAGAAGAAGGATGGAATGACCTGCTTAAGAATAATATCTCGGAAAAGGATTTTGTGATTGGAATAGCAGCAAGCGGATCCACGCCGTATGTGATCGGTGCTTTGGAAGGCTGTAGAGCCCAGGGCATACTTACCGGTAGTATTACAAACAATCCGGGTTCACCTCTGGCGCTGATTGCAGATTACCCCATAGAAATCGAAGTAGGACCGGAGTTTGTTACAGGCAGTACAAGAATGAAAAGCGGCACGTCTCAAAAACTGGTGCTGAACATGATCTCAACCGCCGTAATGATACAACTTGGAAGAGTGGAGGATAACAAAATGGTAAATATGCAGCTTACAAATGAGAAGCTTGTTGACCGTGGTACCAAGATGCTCATGGAGAAGCTAAAGATGAATAACTACGATAATGCAAAAGAGCTGCTATTGAAATATGGCAGCGTAAAAAAGGCGGTAGAAAATTCTTCAAAATAACTAGTGTTATTGCTTTTCTTTTTTATCTTGTGAGCCTATCGTATTTGTAGTGAAATCAAACAGATCATATATCATTTCTTCTCCTGCCAGTAGCAGATCTATTACCGCTACAACAACTACAACAATCCCGTACGTACGGGATTGAAATTACCATATCAACCAAAGGGCTTTTAGCTGTAAACGACAAGGGTCCCTATTTAAATAACATTATAAAATCTTTTCAATAAAAATAGTATGCAGGTTTTAAAATTCGGCGGCACATCAGTAGCGAATGCTGAAAATATTTCGAAAGTCGTCGCCATTGTGAAAGAAATTTTGAAAAAAGATAAGGCCATCGTAGTTGTTTCTGCGCTTGGCGGAGTTACGGATCTTTTATTAGATGCTGCTTCTTTAGCGTCGGCAGGGGATGAAACATACAAGGATACATTATTAGTGATCGAACAAAGACATTTGGACACGGTAAAGCAATTGATACCTGTTGCCCACCAAAGCCAGCTGTTAAGTTTGGTAAAGAAAAGTTGTAATGAGATTGAAGATATCTGTAATGGTGTCTTTTTATTGAGGGAATTGACACCAAGAACAAAAGACAGGATCAGCAGTTACGGTGAATTGATCTCTTCACAGATCATTGCAGCAAAATTCAATAATGAAGGTATCAATGCGACGTGGAAAGACTCCCGTGAACTGATCCTTACGAATTCTGTGTTTACTGCTGCAGAAGTTGATTACCCTGAAACTAATCAAAGGGTAAATGATTACTTCAGATCCCAAACATCTTCACTATTTATTTTACCTGGTTTTGTTGCAACAGATAAAAATGGCGTAACGACTACACTTGGCCGAGGTGGCTCTGATTTTACAGCGGCTATTGTTGCTTCAGCAGTAAAAGCTAATGTTTTGGAAATATGGACAGATGTAAGTGGTATGATGACCGCCGATCCACGACTTACCAACAATGCCCGTATCATTCCACATATCTCTTACCAGGAGGCTATGGAGCTCTCACATTTTGGCGCTAAAGTTATTTATCCCCCGACGATTCAACCGGTAATGAGTTTGGGAATTCCGGTTTGGATAAAAAACACATTTGCCCCGGCTGACGAAGGTACATTGATAGAATCCGTTTCTACAAAAAATGGAAATATTGTTCGTGGTATTTCAAGTATTAACAGCATTGTTCTTGTAAGTCTGGAAGGAAGTGGAATGATCGGTATTCCCGGTTTTTCAAAAAGATTGTTTGAAGCGCTGAGTAATGAAAAGATAAATGTTATTCTTATTACCCAAAGCTCTTCCGAACATTCTATCTGCGTTGGAATAGAAGCGGCCTCAGCACAAAGGGCAAAACATGCAGTTGATTCAGCTTTTGTAAATGAGATCACACTACAAAAAGTGGAGCCGCTAAAAATTGAAACCGAGCTTTCCATCGTTGCGCTGGTTGGTGAAAACATGAAAAGCCATCCGGGTATCAGCGGCCGCATGTTCAGCGCCATGGGAAGAAATGGTGTGAATATTCGTGCTATTGCACAAGGCTCATCTGAAAAAAATATTTCTGCCGTTATTGCTACAAAAGATGTAAAGAAGGCGATCAACGTTTTACATGAAGAGTTTTTTGAAACGACGTATAAACAAGTAAACCTATTTGTTGTTGGCACTGGTAACGTCGGTAAGAAATTATTAGGACAATTGCAACAGCAACTTGAATTTTTACAAAAGCAAATGAAGCTTGTTGTAAATGTTGTTGGTATTTGTAATAGCAGGAAAATGCTGATCGATGAGAACGGGATAGCGCTTTCTCAATGGGAGAAAAGACTTAATGATGGCAATAATGCCAATATTCAGCAATTTATCAATGAAATAATTGAACGCAATCTTCGCAATTCTATTTTTGTAGATATAACAGCAAATGATACGGTGGCTTCTGTTTATGAGCAATTATTAAGAAAGAGCATTTCGGTAGTAGCCTGTAATAAAGTGGCAGCTTCTTCAGCCTACACTAATTATAGGAAACTAAAAGATATTGCAAGTGAGTTCAATTGTCATTTTCTATTTGAGACAAATGTTGGTGCTGGTTTGCCAGTGATCGCAACGTTAAATGATTTACTCAATAGTGGCGATCGGATACATCGCATACAAGCGGTATTAAGCGGCACACTCAATTTTGTGTTTAATAATTATGATGGCACAAGAAAGTTTGCTGAAGTGGTGAAGCAGGCACAGGATGAAGGTTATACCGAACCCGATCCGAGACTCGATCTTAGTGGCACGGATGTAATGAGAAAGATCATGATCCTGGCAAGAGAGGCCGGAGAAAAAATTGAAATGGATGAGATCAGTAACAATTCGTTTATGCCTGAATCATGTATGAAAGGAACGGTTGATGATTTTTATGTAGCCATGGCAAAAGAGGAGGATCATTTTAAAAAGATATTTGAAAAAGCAAATGCTGCAGGATGTAAATTAAAATTTGTTGCTTCTTTTAATGAAGGCAAAGCTTCTGTTGGTTTGCAACATATCGATCCTAAACATGATCTTTACCATTTGTATGGAAAAGATAATGTAGTATTGTTTTACACGGATCGCTATAAAGAACAGCCAATGGTTGTGAAGGGAGCGGGCGCAGGAGCTGAAGTGACAGCAAGCGGTGTGTTTGCCGATATTTTAAGAGCAGTAAAGATGTAACCCTCCTGGTCCCCTAAAAGGGAAACTTAGGTTTGAAAGGACTATTATATGAGAAGTTTGAGGTTTGAAATTCATAATCATGTTGCCAGCGATGATTCTACGATTGACCTTATGTGGCGTCGCAAGCCGACGCTTGCGGTCGGCATCCCGACAATTATCGCCGGGACTCTTATACGATCAGTAATTCTAGTCATCAATGGATAAATCAAATCATAATACTCCTTTAGGGGTTGGAGGGGTAACAGTACATTCACCGGGAACTGTGGCAAATCTTGTATGCGGGTTTGATATTCTTGGCCTGGCATTGAAAGAACCTTATGATGTGATGAAGGTTAGTTTACTTGAGGAGCCAAAAGTTATCATTCGAAATAAAGATGAATTCAATTTACCAACAGAACCAGAAAAAAATGTTGCGGGAGTTGTCTTATTATCAATGATAGAAAGGATGGAGGATAAAATTGGTTTTGAACTTGAAATTGAAAAGCACATAAAACCAGGAAGCGGAATAGGAAGCAGTGCAGCAAGTGCCGCCGGGGCCGCAGTAGCCGCAAATCATTTACTCGGAAATATCTTTTCAGATGATGAATTGGTGCAGTTTGCAATGAATGGGGAAAAGCTGGCGTCAGGGGTGAAACACGCCGATAATATTGCTCCCTGCATCTTTGGTGGAGTAAGTTTGATACGCTGTATTCACCCGCTTGATATCGTTTCTATTTCTTCACCCGACCTGTTTGTAACAGTTGTTCATCCACAAATTGAAGTAAGAACTTCTGATGCAAGACAAATTCTTAGGCAGCAAATTCTTTTAAAAGATGCCATTCGTCAATGGGGAAATATTGCGGGACTTGTCACCGGGTTCTTGAAAAATGACCTTGATCTTATTAGTCGTTCTTTAGAAGATGTGATCATCGAACCCGTTCGCAGCATTCTTATTCCAGGATTTGATGAAGTAAAATCGAAATGTAAAGAAGCTGGCGCATTGGGCGGTGGTATTTCGGGTTCCGGTCCTTCTGTTTTTATGCTGAGCAAAGATGAGTCAACGGCAAGAAATGTGGCATCAGTAATGAAAGACGTTTATACAAAAATTGGAATTGACTTTAATACTTATGTGACTACAATTAATAAGAAGGGTGTAGAGATAGTGTCGGGCCAATTAAAAATTAAGAATTAAAAATTAAAAATTTTTGAAATACTATAGTACGAACAAAAATTCTGAGAGAGTTTCATTTAAAGAAGCAACGATCAAAGGACAGGCACCTGACAAAGGATTATATTTTCCTGACACAATTCCACAAGTAGATAAAAATTTAATTGCAGGTATTGATAAATTTTCCAATGAAGAAATAGCTTTTCGTGTCATCGAGCCCTATGTGGCAAATGAAATTGACGATGATGACTTGTTTAGAATAGTAACTGAAACGGTGAGCTTTCCTATCCCTCTTGTTAAACTTAACGAGAATATTTTCTCACTTGAGCTTTTTCATGGTCCCACGCTTGCCTTTAAAGATATTGGTGCAAGATTTATGAGTCGTTGCCTTGGCTTTTTTTTGAAAGGCGAAAAGAAAAAGGTAACTGTCTTGGTTGCCACTTCAGGTGATACTGGTGGTGCCGTTGCCAATGGATTTTATGCTATCGACGGTGTTGAGGTAATTATTCTTTATCCCTCAGGAAAAGTTAGTCCTGTACAGGAAAAGCAATTGACAACCCTTGGAAAAAATATAAAGGCAATTGAAATAGACGGAACTTTTGATGATTGCCAGCAAATGGTCAAGCAAGCTTTCGCCGATAAAGACGTTAATCACAAATTATTTCTTACTTCGGCCAATTCAATTAATGTGGCTCGTTGGTTGCCGCAACAGGTTTATTATTTTTTTGCTTACAAACAATGGCCGGAAAAAGATCATGCACCTGTTGTTTCTGTTCCAAGCGGAAATTTCGGGAACATCTGCGCTGGTATTTTGGCAAAACAATCCGGCTTGCCAATTCATCATTTTATTGCCGCTTGTAACGTCAATGATTCTGTAACTAAATATTTGCAAACGGAGATTTTTCAATCACAACCTGCGGTACCAACCCTTTCAAATGCCATGGATGTTGGGAACCCAAGTAACTTCATTCGCATACTGGAGATTTTTCATCACCAGTTTCCTGACTTGTCAAAGAATCTCTCATCATTTAGTATCTCCGATGAAGAAACAATGGCCACCATAAGAGAAGTCTATGAACGATCAAAATATCTTTTAGATCCTCATGGCGCCGTTGGTTATTTATCGCTTAAGCGATTCCTGGAAAAACATCCGAACAGAAGAGGCATTTTTCTTGAAACGGCCCATCCTGTTAAATTTCCCGACGCTGTAGAAAAAGTCACTGGTAAGAAAATAGAGCTGCCATCCTCAATCAGTCCACTGATGAATCGCGAAAAGAAAAGTTTAGTGATGAAAGCAAATTTTGATTCATTCAAACAATTCTTATTGTCGGAAACCTAAAGTGAGTTCGTGATGAAATTTTCTTTTCTTTTCAGCAGTTTATTTTTTTGCATTTCTTCTTATTCGCAACAAAGCCCTGATCTGAAATTGAATTTATTTTTTGATGTCGACAAGTATGATCTAACAAAAGAGCATTTGCTGTTGATCGATTCGGCGATCGCCAGCAAAAACATGGCAGTAATTAGTATTAAAGGCTTTGCGGATTCGACAGGTAATGGAGCCTATAATATGGATCTTTCCCAAAAAAGAGCATTGACAGTGTTTCGCTATTTCGCTAATCGACACTATTCTGACTCAATGATCATCGACTATTTTGGCGAGCAACTTGCTTCCGGTCAGGAAAGTCATTATAACAGAAGAGTTGAAATCTGGTATAAAGAAAAAATAACTAAGAAGATAAATGGTCCGGACGCAAATAAAAACAGGGACATCTTAGCGGTGGTTGAAAAGTATGAGTTAAACAATATTTATTTTATTCCTGACAAGGCTATTATTGACCCTCTTTCTTTCAATGCTATAGATGATGCGATTAAATATTTGAAAAAATTTCCAGGTTGTCATTTTGAAATAATCGGGCATGTGAATTATGTGATGCTTGCTTCTGTAACGAATAACCCCAAAGCAGTAGAGCCTGCACAAAAACTTTCTCAGGAAAGAGCAAAACTTGTCTATGATCTGCTTGCTGAGAAAGGAATACCGATTCAGCAAATGACGCATAAGGGTGTGGGCAACTCCCAGATGGTTTTCAAAAATCCTAAGAGCGAGGAGGAAAAGCGTAAAAATATGAGAGTTGAGATCCTGATCTTATGTAATAAATAAAATTTATTTATAAAAATTTTTTGATGTTTTTTTTCTTTGATAAACTAAGTTAAAAATCAGGTATCTCTTCCTCTTCTCTTATTTGGTGATGTATCTTTGTACGGGAGTTTCTTGTGTATGCATGATATAGAGCCATTTTATAATTGGAGACATATTTATGTAGCTGAGGAGGATCAGCGTTCCCCCTTTTTTGGTCAAACACATTCTGAGTTTGAGTTCACTCAAACAGTTTATAATTACTATATACATCCGCAATGGGATGAATTTGGCAGCCGTACACTTTATATGAAAGTGCTAATGGCTGATTACGAGGAGAAATATGCGGTCATTGAATTGATAGGAGAGTGGAACGATGCAATCGAAAATGATATCATGACGTTGAAACGTGAAGTGATCGATGTTTTTGAGCTGCAAGGCATCAATAAATTTATATTGATCGCGGAGAATGTTCTGAACTTTCACAGCGGCGACAGGGATTATTATGAAGAATGGTATGAAGAAACTTCAGATGAACATGGCTGGATCGTTATCTTAAATATGCCGGAAGCAACACAACATGATTTTAAAAAAGCAAGATTGAATCGCTATCTCGAATTAATGGAACTTCCTGAATGGCGAACCTATAAACCTTTCCACCTGTTTAAAAAGATTGATTCTGTAGAACAGGCACGATTGCCGGGCTAATAGTTATTCATTCACGTTATTTGTTATATCTCCGTATAACAGGGATATTATTTTTTATTCTTTTATCTCTCAGAAAGCCGGTTATTTCAATCATAAACTTTTCTGACAAGTCTGGAGTTCCGATAGTATTTTTGCCGCCGGAAAATAGTTCCAACTAAACTACTCTCATTATATGAATTGGTCCCAGGTGTTCACTTCTACTATAGGTAAAAAGATCGTGGTGGCTGTAACGGGTTTGTTTTTAGTTTCTTTTTTGGTGATTCATGTTAGCATTAACTCCTGCATTTTTAAAGACGCTTTTGTCCCGGATGATAATGGAGATATGTTCAATCGTGCGGCAGATTTTATGGCCAGAACAATTGTAATACGGATAATGGAATATGTATTGTTTATCGGGTTCTTTATTCATATTATTCAGGGTTTGATCGTTGAGTTTCAGAACAGGGCCAAAAGAAAAATTGGGTATGAAGTAAATCTTGGCAACCGGGGAAGCAAATGGTATAGTCGCTCAATGGGTTTACTCGGAAGCATTCTTTTGATATTTCTTATAATTCACTGGTCACATTTTTGGGTGCCTTCAAGATTCACGCATGCAGGTTTAGAGGTGGTTCCTTTAACCAATGGAAGAGCAAGCCATGATATGTTTCATTTGATGAAAGAAACGTTTACTCATTGGTGGATTGTGATATTATATGTTGTCGGTTGTATTTCTCTCGCCTGGCATCTTATGCATGGTTTTCAAAGTGCATTCAGGACATTGGGTTTGCATAACAAAAAATATCTGAATATGGTAAATGCAGTTGGTGTTGGATTTTCAATTATTGTTCCATTACTTTTTGCATTGATGCCATTGAGCTTTAAGTTTGGATGGATTGGGTAAAATGCAAATATGCAAATGTGAAAATGTGCAAATGAGTTGAACAGTTCTTTAATTGTAATTTTTATCAGCAAAAAGAAATAATCAATTGGGGGTGGACAATAGTTGAGCAGAATTTGGAACCCAGAAGTGAGCAATTTGCGTGACGAAGAAGCAAATTGGAAACGACAGGCGATGATAAGAATTACTAAAGTTAGTAACCAAAAAAATAAAATTGGGGGGATTGCTTCGGCTTCGCCTCGCAAGACAAACTATAAACTGATTTATGCTTGACGCAAAAATTCCACAGGGAGTTCCTTTAGACGACAAATGGACTTATTACAAAGGTCACTGCAAACTGGTGAACCCGGCGAACAAACGGAAACTCGAAGTAATCGTAGTGGGCACAGGCCTCGCCGGTGCATCAGCAGCAGCTTCATTGGGCGAGTTAGGTTACCAGGTAAAAGCATTTTGTTTCCAGGATTCTCCGCGTCGTGCACATAGCATCGCTGCGCAAGGTGGCATCAATGCTGCAAAGAATTATCAGAATGATGGTGATAGTGTATTCCGTTTGTTTTATGATACCATAAAGGGTGGCGATTATCGTGCAAGGGAAGCGAATGTTCATCGACTGGCGGAAGTTAGTACAAGTATCATTGACCAATGTGTGGCGCAGGGTGTACCCTTTGCCAGGGAATATGGTGGGTTATTAAGCAATCGTTCATTTGGCGGTACACAAGTGCAAAGAACATTTTATGCTGCAGGCCAAACCGGTCAGCAATTGTTGATCGGTGCCTACCAGGCATTAGAAAGACAAGTGGCGCTGGGTAATGTAAAGATGTACAGCCGTCATGAAATGCTTGATGTGGTGATGATCGATGAAAAAGCAAGAGGAATTATTTGTCGCAACCTGGTGACAGGCGAACTGGAAAGATTTTTTGGACATGCAATATTGCTTTGTTCCGGCGGATATGGAAATGTTTTTTATCTCAGTACAAATGCGATGGGCTGCAATGTGACCGCAGCCTGGAAAGCACATAAAAGAGGCGCATGGTTTGGCAATCCTTGTTTTACGCAGATACACCCCACATGTATTCCTGTGACAGGAGAACATCAAAGTAAATTGACCTTGATGAGTGAATCATTAAGAAACGATGGTCGTATTTGGGTGCCAAAGAAAAAAGATGATAGCAGGAAGCCAAATGAAATTCCTGAGGAAGAAAGAGATTATTATTTGGAAAGAAGATATCCTGCATTTGGAAATTTGGTGCCAAGAGATGTTGCATCAAGAGCTGCAAAAGAAAGGTGTGATGCGGGCTATGGTGTAGGTACATCAAAGCAGGCTGTTTATCTTGATTATGCCGATGCTATAAAACGATATGGAAGAATTGAAGCGGGGAAACAAGGATTAGAAAATCCTGACGAGAATACTATAATCATTTTAGGCAAAGAAGCCGTGAAAGAGAAATACGGTAATCTTTTTGACATGTATGAAAAGATCACAGGTGAGAATCCTTATGAAGTACCCATGCGAATTTATCCGGCTGTACATTATACTATGGGGGGTCTCTGGGTAGATTATGAATTAATGACTACGGTTCCCGGTTTATATTGTTTGGGTGAAGCAAACTTTTCTGATCATGGTGCCAATCGTTTGGGTGCATCTGCATTGATGCAGGGATTAGCTGACGGGTATTTTGTAGTTCCTTATACAATTGGTAATTATTTGTCTGATGAGATAAGAACAAAAGCAATTCCAACGGATCATCCTGCATTTGCAGAAACGGAGAAAGCGGTTGCTGATGGCATCGACAAATTGATGAACATTAAAGGCAAACAAACTGTCGAAAGCTTTCATAAGCGTTTGGGAAAAATTATGTGGGATAAATGTGGCATGGCGAGAAATGCGGAAGGATTAAAACAAGCAATATCTGAAATTCAGCAATTGAAAAAGGAATTCTGGAGTGATCTGAGAATTCCGGGTGAAATAAATGAGATAAATCCCGAATTAGATAAAGCCGGCCGTGTTGCGGACTTTATTGAGTTAGGTGAATTGATGTGTATCGATGCTTTACAAAGAAATGAAAGTTGTGGTGGCCATTTCAGAGAGGAGAGTCAAACAGCAGAAGGAGAAGCCGAGAGAAGGGACATGGAATATGCTTATGTATCGGCATGGGAATTCAAAGGCGAACATCAATGGGAGTTGCATAAAGAGGAATTGAAATTTGAAGTGGCGAAACCGAGTCAGCGTTCATATAAATAAGTATTGATGGCACGCAGATTTCTTATGATCGTTATGATTAAATTAAGATAATCTGCGTAGATCATAAAAATCATAAAGATCAGCGTTCTATCCGTGGAACAGGAAAATTTTAAGCATTCAGATGTAACTGAAAAAATCATCAAAGCCTTTTATAACGTTTATAATAAACTCGGATTTGGTTTTTTTGGAGAAGGTCTATGACCATGCAATGGTAATTGAATTATGTAAGATGGGTGTAAATGTTGTGAGTCAACACATGATTAAGGTCTTTTATGATGGGATTGAAGTGGGTAACTATTTTGCAGATTTATTTGTAGAGGGCGTTGTGATTGTTGAGATAAAAGCAGGGACTGGGCTAATTGAGGAACACGAAGCACAACTTGTGAACTACTTAAAAGCTACAAATATTGAAGTAGGATTGTTATTGAATTTTGGTGATAAGCCTGCTTTTAAAAGAAAAGTGTTTTCAAATACATATAAAACATTGATTTGATATGAAGCATTATACGATGAACCTGACTTTGAAAGTATGGAAACAAAAGAACGGAAATACACCGGGCAAATTCGAAACATTCCAGGTAAAGGATATTTCTTCTGAGATGTCATTCTTAGAAATGTTCGATGTCTTGAATGAGCAATTGATTAGAGAAGGCAAAGAACCAATAGCGTTTGATCATGATTGTCGTGAAGGCATTTGCGGTACTTGTTCAATGTATATTAATGGTCGTCCGCATGGGCCATGGCATGCAACTACAACTTGCCAATTACACATGAGAGCATTTCAGGATGGTGAAACAATTGTTGTAGAACCCTGGAGAGCCAACGCCTTTCCGGTGATAAAAGATTTGATGGTAGACAGAACTTCATTTGACAGAATTATACAAGCCGGTGGGTTTATTTCTGTAAATACCGGTAATGCAGTTGATGCAAACTCCCTCCCTGTTGAAAAAGATAAAGCTGATGCATCTTTTGCCGCCGCTGCATGCATTGGTTGTGGCGCTTGTGTTGCTGCCTGTAAAAATTCATCGGCCATGCTGTTTGTTTCGGCAAAGATCACTCACCTCGCTTTATTGCCACAAGGTGATCCTGAAAGAAAAAGAAGAGCATTGAACATGGTTGCACAAATGGATAAAGAAGGTTTTGGTGGTTGTACAAATACAGGCGCCTGCGAAGCGGTTTGCCCCAAGGAGATCTCAATTGAAAACATCGCCCGTTTGAACAAGGAATACCTGATGGCGGCGATCACGTCTGAGAAATAATTCTTGTCAAACAAGATTTACGCCCTTTATACCAGGGCTTTTTTATTTAGATCAGGTGTTCGTATATTCAACGACTTTAAACCAGTAAGTATGAACTTAAAACATCTTTTACCGGCAGCAGTACCGCTGCTTTTTATTTCATGTAACGATAATACAAAAGGAGTGATAACAGAAAATAAATTCGAATGGCCGCAAGGTGTAACTGCACCTACAGCAGAAAAGAAACCATATGAAATGGTTGCGCATGGTGACAAGCGAGTTGATAATTATTACTGGATGAACGATTTCTTTAAAAAGGGTCCTGACAGTACAAAGGTTGTGGACTATCTGAAAGCTGAAAATGCCTATGTGGATACGATGATGTCTGGGGCTAAAAAATTCCGTGAAGATCTTTTTAAAGAATTAAAAGGAAGAATTAAAGAAAAAGATGAATCAGTACCCTACAAGGATAATGGGTATTGGTATTATACAAGACTTGAAGAAGGAAAGAATTATGCTGTTTATTGCCGTAAAAAAGAAACATTGGATGCACCTGAAGAAATCATTCATAATGCAAATGCGGTTGGTGAAGGCAAACCATATTACAGCGTTGCCGGTCTTGAAATAAGTGATAATAATGAGATGGCGGCGATCGGGGAAGATGAAGTTAGCCGTCGCTTATATAAGTTAAGATTTAAGAATTTAAAGACGGGTGAGTATTCTCCTGAAACAATTCCAAATACCGAAGGTGGTTCGTATGCATGGGCCGCTGACAACAAAACTGTTTTCTACATTTTAAAAGACCTGACAACATTGTTGGGTTTCCAGGTTTGGAGACATGAAGTGGGAACTGATCCAAAGAACGATGTAAAAGTGTATGAAGAAAAGGATAATCGTCATTATATCGGTGTTAGCAGAACAAAATCAAAAAAGTATGTCATCATTTATTCTGAATTAAGTGAACAACAAAGTGAACATCGCTTTCTCGATGCATCTGATGCCAAAGGAGAATTCAAGGTTTTTCATCCACGTACAATGGGGCTGGTGTATGATATCGATCACTACAATGATAAATTCTATGTCCGTACAAATCTTGATGCTACCAATTTCCGCTTGATGGAAACTCCGCTTGATAAGACCTCAAAGGAGAACTGGAAAGAAGTAATACCAAACAGGAAAGATGTTTACCTCGCCGGATTTACATTGTTTAAAGATCACATGGTGGTGTCGGAATTAAAAGAAGGGTTACTGAATTTGAGAGTAATAAATCAAAAGGATAAAATAGAGCATTATCTGCAATTTGATGAACCGGCCTATCTTTCTTCAGTTGGCGTAAATGCTGATTTCAATACGAATATTCTGCGCTTTAATTATCAATCCATGATCACACCCGGTTCTGTGTTTGATTATAATATGGACACCAAAGCAAAAGAATTAAAAAAGCAAAATGAAGTGGTGGGCGGGTATGATAAAAGTGATTATGTAACCGAAAGGACTTTTGCAACAGCAAAAGATGGAAAAAGAGTTCCGGTTTCCATTGTTTATAAGAAAGGATTTTCAAAAGATGGTAGTCATCCGTTATTGTTGACAGGCTATGGCTCTTACGGGTCATCATCATTTGCAACATTTAGCAGTAACCGGTTGAGTTTGTTAAACCGGGGCTTTGTTGTTGCCATTGCACACGTTCGTGGAGGACAAGAAATGGGTCGTGAGTGGTATGATGACGGAAAGATGATGAAGAAGAAAAACACATTTACGGATTTTATTGATTGTGCTGAATTTTTGATTTCTCAAAAATATACTTCAAAAGGTCATGTGTATGCACAGGGTGGAAGCGCCGGCGGATTATTAATGGGTGCTATTGTCAATATGCGTCCCGATCTCTGGAATGGAATCGTTGCCCAGGTTCCTTATGTGGATGTAATAACTACCATGAGTGATCCAAGTATTCCATTAACGACCGGTGAATATCTTGAGTGGGGTAATCCTGCAAATAAAGAAGAATATTTTTATATGAAGTCATATTCACCTTATGATAATGTTGAAGCCAAAGCGTATCCAAATATACTCATCACAACAGGGCTTCATGATAGCCAGGTTCAATATTTTGAACCTGCAAAATGGGTAGCCAAAATGAGAGAAATGAAAACGGATAAAAACATAATCTTGTTTAAAACAAATATGGAAGCGGGGCATGGTGGTGCATCGGGTCGTTTCAGGGCACTGGAAGATGTTGCATTGATCTACGCATTCCTGTTTTCATTGGAAGGGATTTCGGAGTAAGGACTATAAAGCTTAATAAAACGAGAAATTAACCTGCAGGTTATTTCAATAAAAATAGTTCATCACCTGATCAAAATTGCTGTTCCCTTTTTATTGATAATTTTTCCGTCAGGATTTTTTGCACGAATCCACCAGACAAATACACCGGGAGGCTGCTTTATTCCATTTACCAACCCATTCCAGCCTTCACTTGTTTTACTGGTAAAAAAAACTTTTTGTCCCCAACGATTATAAACAGTAAACTCATTTAGTATAAACCCTTGTCCAAGGAAAGGGCGGAAAAAATCATTCAGTCCGTCATTATTTGGAGTAAAACCACTGGGCACATAAATATCATTTGCAGGACACACTTTTATAGTTACAGAGTCGCTGTCTGTACATCCGGAATTGTTTGATGCGCTAACAACGTAGGTAATATCAGTTAATGGGCTGGCAATCGGGTTTGAAATGGTGGAATTGCTTAACCAATTAGAAGGTGTCCATGTAAATTGTGTGCCACCTCCGGTTACGGATAATTGGACGGTTTGCCCAATATCAATTGTTTGATCGGGTGGCGCTTGTATATCCAGTAACTGCAAACTTAACTGTCGTGAAACAGAATCATTAAGGCATGCTTTTGGGGTAATGATTTTTAATTTTACATCGTACGTTCCAGAACCGGGGAAACGGTGCACAGGTGATTCACCAGTTGAGACAGTACCATCGCCAAAATCCCATAAGTATTGAAAATTGCCACCAGGAAAAACAGTGGATGTATTGGTGAACCGCACAAAGCCCGAATCACAGCGGTTAATATAATCGTAAGAAGCGGTTGCCGAAATACCACCTGGAAAAACAGACAAACTTTTTTCAATTGTACCACAGCTTGCCGGGGAGGAGATGACAAGATTAACCGTATAAATCTGACCGGTATTCTGATAAGCATGCAGCGGATTTTGCTGGGTAGAAGTAGTACCATCACCAAAATCCCATTGATAGATTGCACCGGGCAGAGTTGTTTGCGCATTGAACCCTACTGCACCGGCGCAACTATCCATAATTGTATAATTAAAAACAGTATTCAGGGCAAGGTCATTAACAAATGCTGGTAAATTAAGACCTGAACGGCCGGTTACAGGAATATTATCTAATTCAAAAGTGCAACCAGTTCCTTTTATATTGGGGTTACTGATAACGCTCAAACTAAATCCAGACCGGGTAATATATATTTTATTATCGGGGCCAAGCTGTAAACCATAAAACCCCGTCGAAGCATTTATTGAAGCTCTGGATGACACGATCAAAGCTGGACTTGACAACGTGGCTTCAAACTGGTCTATAGTTCCGGTATTTTCCTGAGTGATGTACAAAAGTTTTGAATCAGGTGAATATTCGCAAGCTAAATACCGGCTTGACGGCACAGCAATTTTTTTTGCATTTGAAAGAGCACCCGTACTGTTATTAAAATCAAAAAGTTGGAAAAAATTATTGGCATAGATTATATCTGATTCAGCAAAATGAGTTTGGCAAAGTTGTTTGCCATCCGGGCTTATTTTCATCGCACCAAAACCCATATCGGGATGCACATTTAAAACATCTCCCACAATTGAAAGTACAGGAGTGGGCTGAAGACCATTACAGGTTATAAGATATGACCGAAACCTGTTTGAATTTAATTCATTAGTGATCACCCATACATCCAGGCCATTTGCATGCCTGGCAGCTGTCAGTCTTTCTGTGGACGGTGCAAATAGTAAAATGTTTTTTGTTATCACTTCCCCCTTTCCATTATCCCTTTTTGTATTTACTATATTATAACGGTATCCGTTTCTAAAACTATTTTCATAGGCGTCGGCTGTAAAAACATAATACAGACTGTCATTGCCCGGTACAGGAACTATAACCGATGCCTGAAATGCTGAGTTATGACCAAAAAGACCTGTGCCATTCAGCATAGGCTGGTGATTTTTGTTATAGATTGTTTCCCCATTTGTATAAAAAAGGATGGCGCCATTTTTATCACAAACAGTAGCAGTGCCTTCATTAGCAATCATTGCACTGTTTGAAATGGCATGAGGCAAATTACTTCCGGAAACAGGGTTGAAACTGAGCCCGGATTGGTTTCCAAAATACCAGATATTTGTTTGTTGCGCTAGTAAATAATCTGACGTTATCAGCAGGTATGCTAAGAAAAAAATTGAGCTCGGTCGCTTCATAATAAGTACTGGCATCAATCAACTTCCAAATCAATTCAAAATTGCCTAATTTTTTTTAATTATCATTAGGGATTCAGTTTATGCCATAAAATCCTGAATTTTACGTTTAACAATAATGAAAAACCACCGCTTTTGAGCAAAAAACGGCTGATACTGGTTCTCGTTACCCTCATGTTTGCTGTCCTGGAAATCCGAGCCCAGATTCCCGTGCAGAATGCTAAACCCATTTCTAATCTCCGAACGAAAAAAATTGCCGTTGTTGCAGATACTATTCGCGTCGATACTTTCAGCGTTATTCCCAATACATTATTAATAGAAGGCTTTACTGATTCAACTTATTTCTTTGACAATATAAATGCATTGCTGAAATGGAAAACATTACCATCGACAGATAGTGTTACGATCGTTTACAGGGTATTCCCTTATAAGTTGAATTCAGTTGTTCAGCGATTGAATTATGATAGCGTCAGTTATAAGTTTTATGCAAAACCATTCGAATTTGGTGCAAACGATCAGCAAATAGCAAGAGGACTATTTGACTTTGGTAATCTTCAGTATAGCGGTAGTATTGACCGCGGCATTTCATTTGGCAATAGCCAGGATGCAGTTGTCAATTCTAATTTGAACCTGACATTAAGTGGAATGTTAGGAGACAGTATCGAGATCCGCGCGGCCATCACAGATAATAATTTACCAATTCAACCAGATGGAACTACACAACAGCTAAATGAATTTGACCAGGTATTTCTTCAATTCAAAAAAAGAACATGGCAGTTGAACCTCGGCGATATTGACATCAGGCAAAACAATAGCTACTTCCTTAATTTTTATAAACGATTACAAGGCATTTCATTTGAAACGAGAAATAATATCGGTCAAAATTCGGTATCAAAAAGTTTAGTAAGCGGTTCAATTGCAAAAGGAAAATTTACACGTAATATTTTCCAGGGATTGGAAGGTAACCAGGGACCTTACCGGCTCACCGGCGCTAACAACGAATTCTTCTTTATCGTTCTTGCAGGTACGGAACGGGTTTTTATTGATGGTGAATTATTGCAGCGAGGCGAGGACCAGGATTATGTCATCAACTACAATACTGCGGAAGTTACTTTCACACCAAAAAGAATGATCACAAAAGACAGCAGGATACAAGTGGAGTTTGAATATGCAGACAGGAATTATTTGAATGCAAATATGTATGTATCGCAGGAATTCGAATTAAATAAGAAGCTGAAGATCTTTGTCAGCGCTTTTAATAACAGTGATGCAAAGAATTCACAGATCAACCAGTCATTGGATGACGAGCAGAAATTATTCCTCACAAATCTTGGCGATAGTATTCAAAATGCTCTTTATCCATCAGCGCTTATTGACACTGCATTTGACGCGGGCAAAATTTTGTATGAAAAACTCTATTATAATCCCGGTACCGGTATAGATTCGTTTTATCAGTATTCAACAGATCCTTTGGTTGCAAAATATAATCTTGCTTTTACTGATGTTGGTGCAGGAAGAGGGAACTACGTTCCGGAGTTTAATGGAGCAAATGGGAAAGTGTACAAATTCATTATGCCCGTTGGCGGAGTTAAACAAGGAAGTTTTGACCCGGTGATTATATTGGTTACTCCAAAAAAGCAACAGCTAATGACAGTGGGTACAGATTATAAGATCAGCAACAACACATCGCTAAAAACCGAAGTTGCACTAAGTAATTATGATGCCAATACATTTTCGGAAAAAGATAATGGTGATGATGTTGGCATTGCCGCTAAAGTGCAGTTTAATAATTCATCACTAATAAAATCGTCAGGCGCAAAGAGAACACAATTGATCACTAATCTTGACTATGAATTTGTGCAGGGAAAATTCAAGCCATTAGAAAGAATTCGAAATGTGGAATTCTCCAGAGATTGGGGACTTGGATTGCAGGTATTACCATCCGATGAGCATATTATTCGGGCCTCAGCAAGATTGCAGAATGCAAAAAACAATTCGGTAAGTTATCAGTTGATGAATTATAACCGCGGTGATGATTATAATGGATTTCAAAATAATATTCAACAAGTGTTTAACTGGAAAGGCTGGCAACTAAATAACCAGTTTGCTTTTACAAATTTTAAAGCCCGGTTCACGAAAGGAAGTTTTATAAAACCTGTTCTTGATATTAGTAAAGAACTTAAGCGACTAAAGGACTTCAGGCTTGGTTTCCGCTATGCACTTGAAGAAAACAAAACGAAGGATAAAGCATCTGATACGCTGACGATTCAAAGTTTTTCTTTTGATACCTATTCGGCTTACCTCAGATCTTCGGAGAAAAAGAAAAATAAATATGGGGTCACTTTTTTTACAAGATCTGATAAATATCCTGGCGGCAAAAATTTAGTTCGGGGTGACAGGAGCTTGAATGTAAACCTGCAAACTGAAATAGTAGCTAATCAACATCATCAGTTTTTGTTCAATACAACTTTCAGAAAACTGAAAGTGCTCAATGATATTTCAAAACAGAAGGCTGATGAAACGATACTTGGGAGAGCTGAATATATTATTAATGAGTGGAAGGGCCTGTTGATGGGCAACATTTTGTATGAATTAGGAACAGGGCAGGAACAGAGAAGAGATTTTGTTTATCTCGAAGTACCAGCGGGTACCGGCCAATATACATGGATCGATTATAATAACGATGGCATTCAGCAATTGAATGAATTTGAAGAAGCGTTATTTCCTGACCAGGCAAAGTTTATCCGCATATTTACTCCTACCAATCAATTTGTAAAAGCGAACTATACAACCTTCAATTATAGTTTTCAATTGAATCCAAAAGCCGCGTTGAACAGGAGTGATATAAAAGGATTTCAAAAATTTGTTTCAAAGACCAATCTAAAATCCACTTTGCAGATTACAAAAAAGTCTGTTGCGAAAGGAAATACTGAATTCAGTCCATTCAAATATGAACTGGTGGATACGGCTTTGATCACTTTAAATACTGTTTTCCTGAATACATTTTCATTTAACCGGTTTAGCAGCAAATGGGGTTTTGATATAAGTAACCTTCGCAATAGCGGTAAACATCTTCTTACTTATGGGTATGAAAGCCGTAAGATAAATGATTGGGTAATTAAACTCAGATGGAACCTTGGCCGTGCATTTACTTTTGATATCAATGGTAAACGGGGTTTCAATGCATTATATACTCCCAGCTTTGGCAATCGCAATTATGAGCTGGACATTTTTAATATCGAACCCCGGATCATTTTTATAGAGGGAACCAAATTCAGGTTATCGACAGGATATAAATATGATAACAAAAAGAACAAGCCATTATACGGAGGCGAGAAGTCATCATCGAATTCTATAAATGTTGAAACGAAATACAATGTTCTTCAAAACAGCTCTATAACAGGAAAATTTACTTTTAGCAATATTGATTATAAGTTTCCAGCCAATACTACGGTTAGCTATATAATGCTTGATGGTTTATTACCGGGTAGCAATTATCTCTGGAGCCTTGATCTTACAAAACGTTTATTCAGCAATATTGAATTGAACTTTGTATATGAAGGCAGGAAACCAGGCAGCGCAAGAACGGTACATATTGGAAGGGTAGCGGCAAGAGCCTTATTCTAAACCCGACCCCCTGTCCCCCTAAAGGGGAGACTTAGATCGATTCTTTTCTCCTTTTCAAAACTTTGGAATTGATAAAAAAAATGATTTATGAAGCTGATCCCTTGATGAGAATAGTCTTTTCAACTATAGTAAAATTAACCGCAAGCAAAGACACGAGTACCTAAGTCTCCCCTTTAGGGGGACAGGGGGAGAGGTCATACATTAAATCTGAAATGCATCACATCTCCATCTTTCACCACATATTCTTTTCCTTCAATTCTCAATTTACCAACTTCGCGGCAGGCAGCTTCAGATTCATATTTAATAAAATCGTCATAGCTGATCACTTCGGCTTTTATAAACCCTTTTTCAAAATCAGTGTGAATAACGCCTGCAGCTTGCGGTGCTTTCCAGCCGTCATGTATAGTCCATGCCCTTACTTCCTGCACACCCGCAGTGAAATAAGTATATAAACCCAGCAATTTATAAGTAGCATGTATCAACCTGTCTAATGCCGGTTCTTTCATTCCATACTCTTCCATGAACAATTGCCGGTCATCAGGATTTTCCATTTCCTGTATCTGTGCTTCAATGGAATTATTCATAATGATCACTTCAGCATTTTCATTTTTTACAGCTTCTTTCAATGCATCACAAAATTTATTTCCTGTATGCATTGATGCTTCATCAACATTGGCAACATATAAAACAGGTTTATCAGTAAGCAGGAACAAATCGGCAATTGCCATCTTTTCTTCCTTACTTAATTTCAACTCACGAATGCTTTTGCCTTTTTCAAGATGTTCCTTGCAGCGGATCAATACATCCAGCTCAGCTTTCAATTTTGGATCAATACGTGCCTGCTTCTCTGTTTTTTGAATTTTTCTATCTACCCCATCAAGATCTTTCAACTGAAGTTCTGTATCAATAATTTCTTTATCGCTTACAGGATTGATAGCTCCTTCATCACGCAACACATTTTCATCTTCAAAACAACGTATCACATGAATGATGGCATCCACTTCACGAATATTGCCCAGGAATTTATTGCCAAGACCTTCGCCTTTGCTTGCGCCACGAACCAATCCTGCGATATCAACGATCTCCAATTGTGTGGGCACTATCTTATTTGGTTTTACTAAGTCAGCCAGTTTATACAACCGCGGATCAGGCACATCAACCAATCCAATATTTGGATCAATTGTACAAAAGCGATAATTACTTGCCTGCGCTTTTGCGCTATTACTTACTGCATTAAACAAAGTTGATTTTCCCACATTTGGCAATCCAACAATTCCAGCTTGTAAACCCATGTAATGATTTTAGATTTCAGATTTAAGATTTCGGATTTGGGGCGGCAAAGATAAGGGTCAACTGCTTAGTGACGAAATGTGAAAAGAAGCTTTTGGAGAATCGGTTAAAATCCATAATCTTCAACTTTATAAAATCTAAACTCCGATCCCGAAAGCCCTCGGGACGTAAATCCTCCGAAGGAATTCCTTTGGAATAAAATTACAGTATGGCTCTTAGCAGAATATGGTCGGCATTTGTTATCATAGCTATTTTGGTAGCAACAATAAAATTTACATTCCAACCTGGTCAGCAAAAAATATTCAGCCAGTTAGTAACAGGAAAAAATACAGATACAGTTTCTACCCGTCTTGTTGATTCGGCAAGTCTTCCCGTCAATGTTTCGCGTCAACTTCAATACGAAAAAACTGCAGTGTGGGACAAAGAAAGAGTTGTAAAAGAAGGAACAGGCTATAAAGCCTATCGTTTATTACCATCAAATGGAGTTATTGATACTTGTAAAGGAGCCGTGGAAATTTGTATTGGTCTGATAGGCATCATGGCCTTGTTTATGGGTTTTATGAATATTGCGGAAAGAGCGGGTGGTATTCGGTTTTTATCCCGTATCATCGGACCCTTCTTTTCAAAAATATTTCCGGATATACCTAAAGGACATCCATCAATGGGTCATATGGTGATGAATTTTTCTGCCAACTTGCTTGGCCTGGATAATGCAGCAACACCTTTTGGAATAAAAGCAATGGAGAGTTTGCAGGAATTGAATCCTGATAAAAACAGGGCAACGAATGCACAGGTAATGTTCATGTGTCTTCATGCTGCCGGACTAACATTGATACCGGTTGCTATTATTGCGGCAAGAGCGGCTGTAAAACCTCCGTCAGCAAATCCTACTGATATTTTTGTGCCGTGCATGATCGCCACTTTTGTTGCTACGATGGCCGCCATGCTTATGGTGGCATTTAAACAAAAGATAAATATTTTTCAACCTGTGATACTTGCATGGGTTGGCGGCATTTCGGCTATCATTGCAGCATTGGTTTTATATCTCAATTCGCTGAGTTCTGAACGTGTGCAGGCGGTTTCAGGAATCCTGGGTAATGGGATCTTATTGTTAATTCTTTTTTTAATTGTACTTGGTGGTATTTATAAAAAGATAAACATCTTCGAAGCTTTTATTGAAGGTGCAAAAGGAGGGTTTGAAACGGCGATCCGCATTATTCCTTATCTCGTTGGTTTATTAGTTGCCATAAGTTTATTGCGTAACAGCGGGACATTCGATCTGATCATTGACGGACTTAAAAATTTGTTTGCTGCGTTAGGTGCCGATACAAGATTTGTTGATGGCCTGCCAACCGCTTTGATAAAACCATTGACCGGCAGCGGTGCCAGAGGCATGATGATCGATACAATGAATGCTTATGGTGCTGATTCATTTGCGGGCCGGCTCGCCTGTATTTTACAAGGCTCTTCTGATACTACTTTCTATGTGATCGCAGTGTATTTTGGCGCTGTCGCCGTAAAAAACACAAGATACTCAGTTGGTGTTATGTTGTTGGCAGATCTTGTTGGTATCATTACTTCGATATTCCTTGCCTATATGTTTTTTGGGTAAGAAAAATTTATCAGTTCAGTTTTCCCTGCGGGTCCTTAAAAAAAATAACTGCTACAATACTGAAGCAGCTATTTTTTATATAAAGACTTCTTTATGGTTTATTAGGATAAACCCATGCACCAATTGCCAACGTTCCGGCTCCTCCTGTAAATCCCCTGACAGCAATTGTATAAATTCTATCTGGCAATAAAACCTGGGAAGAAGTAGTGTACACTGTTGCCCCGGTAGAATTATTGGTAAATAAGAATGTATAAGTGCCGGCATCAATCTCAATAAATTTTTCACGCTCAGCATTTCCTACCTGGTCATTAAAACTGCGGTTAGTAAATATTTTTCCTGTGCCGCCTTGAATTGAAACATCCAATGGAACGGTATTCGGAGAGAAATGAAAAAACCTGATCTTCACTTTTCCAGGTGTAGGGTCTGAAAGATCATCATTAACAATTGCTACTTTCAATTTGTTAGCAGAATCAATCAAAAAAGTTGAATATACTTTTTCGTCCTCCAGGTCTTTTGTTCCTGACGCAAGTGCAGTAGGCGTGCCTGTTAAATTATACGCAATGGTGCTTCCTGGTTTTGGCTCTACTGTGTAATAAGGAAGCGTGTATCGTATAGTGGGGGTGAAGGTGGAAGCAGTTTGTGTAGTGTAGGCAACTGATGTTGCATACAGCGTGCCATTGATTGAAAAATCAACGGATGCGGCATTCGGGGATAAGTGTACTAAGAGTACCTGGGCAATTTTACTTTCCGGATCTTTTTTTATACAACCGGAGTCAACAAACAAAACAAAGCCTATTGAAAAAATCACAATTAAATAACTCTTTTTAATTTTCATAAATGTTTTAATTAGCGGTTAGTAATCAGCTGGGCAGCCGGGGTTTTATTAGTGACGCCTGTTTTACCTCTTGCTAACATGGTGTACATGCGCAAGCCTGTTGGTGAAAAACCAGGTACCTGCACATAAGCAGTCGTAGTTCCTTTTTTCCTGAATATTAAAGTATCACTGATCACCGGCAACGGAATTTGCACCCAGTCGCTTACATTTTTATGTGTGATATTACTGATGATCTCGGCATTTTGCCTGGCGCTAAAAAGGGTTATTGTGTCAAGAGGGTTCATTAGAAAATTTGCCACCCGTATTTTATAGGTTTGATATTCGGGCAAAGGAAAAAGATCTTCTTTCACAGTTACACGAACAGTGGGCACTGTATCCCCAATATAGAGACTGTAATATTTTCCTTTATCAACAGTAGCAGTAAATGTGGCAAGCGTATCTCCTGCCATATATGCAGGCACATTGGGCACCACGCTTAAGTTCAGTCGCGCATTAATAATATCAAACCTTGTGCTGCCGGCAGGAATGTTTGCATACACATTGGTTATTGGCCATACACCGCCATAGCTCAGCGCTGCGCCATTAAGCTTCTTACCATTCGCATAAATAAAAACCTGAGGACCGGTGGTTGCGTTTGGCGCCGTTGGGATCTGCGGCGTATTGCCTGCGAATACCTGTATAACTTTGATATTTGCCGAATTGGATGAATCTAAATAAACCCATTTATTGTTTGCGTCAATCAGGTTTATATCGTTTTTATTACAGCCGGCAATGCCACAAGCGATGACAGATGTAAGAATTATTATCGGATGAAATATTTTTTTCATTGTGCTGATTAAGTTTAGGGTTTAGTGAACCATACTTTTTTAGTATGATAATCCGGGTCAAATCCACCAACTGCAGTCAGGGCATCAATATTCCACAAGTATTCTGAGTTATATCTTGGGCGTATTCTTTCCGCCAGCTTTCCTCCATTATCAGGATAAAGACTTATTATATCCAAACGTTTATAGCCGGGATATATATTTATTTCATCATATGAATACCGTCGCATATCAACCCAGGTTTCTACAAATCCCCAACCCCACAATGCAAGATATTTTTGACACATAATATGTTTTAATGTAAGACTTGCTGCAGGAGGAACAAAAGCAGGATCAGCGAGGTAAGCGGCTTTTTCAGCAGCAGGTATAGTAACCTTTGTCATTGCAGCTGGTGAGTTGGTTCCCACTGTATTTAAATAGCCATAAAAATGGGTATTCAGCATTTCAAAATGACCATCAATTCCATTTATGTATGCAATTCTTGCATTCGTCACATCTCCTTTAAGAAAAAATGCTTCGGCTCTTAAGAACTGCATCTCGCTATAAGTCATTATCGGGAACTTGCTATCATTTCTAAAGAAAGTTCTTCCACCAGTGTCTACACCTAACCCTGGGGCACTCGTTTCACCAATTCTTCCCCAAAAACTCGGCACTCTTCTGTCTGGTGCCGGCGTTGAAGGATTATCTGCATATTGCCCGGCTGTAATCCCACGATAGATTCCATCAGGCGATGGACGAATTATATATTTTACTCTTGGATCATTTGTTGTATTTCCAAAAACACTTCCTGGTACATCTACACTTCCTGTCATGATATTGATGGGAAACGCACCTATTCTAAATGCTCCTAAATTATTCCTGCTGGGACCAAAAAAGTTTCTTGCTGTAACGTCCGGGAAGGCCATATTGAATTGTATCAT
>Ga0075428_100001124_pt1 | contig 28573 bp, 26 predicted proteins | sample RhiMetdeltSRZDD2_FD_75291 | JGI IMG/M metagenome (GOLD analysis project Ga0075428, IMG submission 75291) | Populus rhizosphere microbial communities from Tennessee, USA - Rhizosphere MetaG P. deltoides SRZDD2 | ecosystem: Host-associated > Plants > Roots > Rhizosphere > Soil | place: USA... | reverse complement strand
CGCGCCGACGAAGGTGGTCTTGCCCACGCCGAACCCACCCGCGATAAGGATCTTCGCCGACGTCACCGTTCTCGCCGCGATCGCCGGGGTGGCGGTGTCACCAGCCAGGGCCTGGCCGGTGAAGGTCTGCCATGGTGTCGTGTTCATGCCCGTGCGGGTAGCCGCGGCTGCGGGGTCAGGGTCGCACCGCTGCGCGCGATGAGGCAGGCCATCTCGTAACTGACCTGGCCGAGAACGCAGTCTTTGGTTGCCAGCACGGTCATGGTCGACCCATCGCCGATCGCCATCACGATCAGGTAGCCGCCGGCCATCTCGACGATGACCTGCTCCACCGGGTCGGCGCTCATCAACCGCGCCGCTCCGGTGGTCAGCGACGCCAACCCGGACGTGAACGCGGACAGCTGATCGACACGATCATCGGGCAGTGCCTGGTCGGCCGCGAACTTCAGCCCGTCAGCGGTGACCACCAGCGCGTGCGCGATCCCCTGCACCTGATCGCACAGTTGGTCAAGTAGAAAGCCCCAGTCGCGTGCGCCTGTCATGATCTTTTGTCCTCCGGTCGATGTGGCGGGTTTCGGTGGCCGGCCAGGATGCCTCGCTGGAACCCGTTGAGCTGCTGCCGCAGCCGCTGCGGGTCCCGGCGGATAGGGCTGGAAGCCTGGATGGCGGGTTGGGCAATGACACGTTGGCCCGGATCGCGTATCGGCAGACCGGACGCTGTAGTCGCCGTGGCGACGACCGGGCCGGCCGTGGGCGCGGCTGGGTATCCGGCGGCCCGGGCTACCGCACCGACCGGCTCCGGCGGTGGCGTTGCCGCCGGTGCGGGCCTGCCGGCGGTGCTGGGTGGCTGGAACCACGACTGGGTCGGGTCGCGCCGCAGCTGCTCGAAGATCACAGGTGTGGCGGTGGTCGCCGGTGCGGCCGCGGGCAACGCCCACGCCGATGTCGCCGTCGCAGTGGCGCCGGGCGCCAACTGTCGCGTCGGTCCAGCTACCGCTGGACGATGGATGAACAGCGTGCCCGGCACGGTCAGATCCACCGTCGTGCCCTGCGACGGCGCCGACCGAATGTCAACCTTGATCCCCAGCTGCTGGGCTAGCGCACCGACCACGGGCATGCCCATCTGCCGGGTGGACTGGTGGTCAATCCGCAAGGGGTTGGCCAACCGTTCCCGCACGGTGCGCAGCTGCTGTTCGGTCATGCCCGTGCCACCGTCGTGGACCTGGATGTAGAGCAGATCCCCGACTGGGCGCGCGGCCACCTGGACCGGGCGTTGCGGCGGCGAGAACCGGGCCGCGTTGTCCATCAGCTCGGCCAGCAGATGGATCAGCTGATCCGCCGACTCGCCACGCACCTGGACACTGTCGTCGACGTCAACGGCCTGGACCCTTTGGTAGTGTTCGATCTCCTGCCCGGCGGCGCGCAGCAGATCGGGCAGGGCCACCTGGCCCGTGCGCGGTTGGCCCGCAGTTGCGCCGGCCAGCACCTGCAAACTGGCGATCAGCCGCCGGATCAGGACAGCGGTGTGGTCAAGTTTGAACAGCTTGCGCAGCCGATCCGTGTCGGTCTCATTGCGTTGCAGCCCATCGAGGCTGACCATCATCGCGTCCGCGCGTCCTTGCAGCCGCCATGCCAGCGAGACCAGGATCGCGCCCACTCCCGCGCGCAGCGCCGCCTGTTCCCCGGCGATCCGCACCGCCGCCGCCGCAGTCGTGTTGAACGCCGCGGCGACCTGCCCCACCTCATCGCGGCCCTCCACCGCGATCGGCTCGGCCGCCTCCTGCATCAACCGCTCGAACGTGTCCGGGTCGGTATTGTCCGAGTTCAGCCGGGCGACCATGCTGGGCAGCCGCCGGTCGGCCACCTCCAACGCGCCGGCCCGAAGCCGCGACAACGAGCCGGCCAACGACCGGGCCACCATCCCGCCCAGCACCAGCACCACCAGCAGCAGCCCCGCCACCGCCGCGGCGGATACGACGATCGTTTGCTGCTGCCCGTCACGCTCCTGGGTCACCGCGGCCAACGACTCGGCGTCCAGTTCGGCCTCCAGGGCGTGCATCCGGTCGATCCGCGTGCCCATCGCCTGCGACCATCCGCGAGCGTCGACACCAGGCTCCAATGTGGATCCTGGCTGTGCGCGGGTCACCAAACTCTGCAGCCGTTCACCCGCCACGATCTCCGGCCCGCCACCGATGTGGCCGCTCAGCCGGGCAGGCCACCCTGGCGCCCCTAGATCACCGAACGTCTGCAACGCCTCAGTGATCCCGGCCGCGGCGGCCACGATCTCCTGCTGACTCGCCGGTGTCAGCCGCCCGCCAGTCATCGCCCGCATCGCCGCGACCTGCAACTGGCTGTGCGACTCAATCGCCTGCGACAACGCCGCCACCGACCGCAACCCGTTCGCGGTCGCCGCGTCCACTCCTACCTGACCCAACGCCTGCCGATAGGCGATCAGATCAGCGATGACCGCCCGGTACCGGAACACCACCACACTGAGCACCGCATCCGGCGCCACAGCAACCTTGAGCCGCAACGGACCCAGCCCAGTCAACGCGCCATCAATGCGGTCGATCACCGGCCGCGCACTCGAGGGCAGCCGGGTACGCTCACGCTGCCAGCGGAATGCCGCCACAGCGGCATCGGTTGCCGCAGCCTCACGCTGATACTCCGCCACTGCGGCGCCGCTGCCCGCCTCCGCGAACACCAACACCGCCGCCGCCCGCTCGTGCTGCAAGGCCACAATCAGTCGTGCACCGCTACCACCGAGCGCCACCAACTCGCGTGCCTGACCGGCCTGCGACGCCCTGCCCGCCGCCGACACCACATTCAGGCCGGCCAACACGACGCTTGCCAGCACCGGCAACGCCAAAATAATCGCCAGCTTCGTGTGGATACGACGATCCCGCAGCCACCGGCGTCGGCGGCGCACCCGCTTCGTGCGCACAGCGGCATGGCCCATCACAACCCCACCGCCAAGTCCCGCCGATCGGAATCCTCCACCGGCGTGGACCGCGGGCCACGCGCGACACCGGGTGCCGCAGTCGCTGGCTTGTCACATGCAACGAGGCGCGCGTGCATCCAGCCGTAGAATTCGTCGTTGACTATGGGGCAACCGCAAACGCATCTTGCCGAGGCGTCAATTGGAGCATCGATACCGCCCGCCCAGAACCGGAACGCTAGCGTCTCCTGGACTGCGAAATCAGGCTGCGGCACATGCTCGGGCACCGGCAGGGGGTACGGCCGCCGTTGTTCGGCGCTGACGACGCGACGTCGTCTAGCTGGAAGGGTCATCCTGTCACCGCCTTTGTACAGGCATCGGTATGCTCGCTCGAAGCCAGCTTTTCTTGAGCGGTGCTTGAAGCTGTCGTACCGATGGCGTGAGGTTCTCCCAGCCTTCTCAATTCGCTTGCAGGAGTGGGAGTAGCCCTAGGTAACGGCTGAGCGGGGCCGCCTTCGACGGCGTGGTTGATGCGCCGAGGGAGATGCGCTAGATGTCGAAAGTGCCGATCGGACAGCGATGCGATGTCCAGACGGCTGTCAGGTACGGCGTGCAGAACCACCGGCCCACGGACGCGGACGTTAGGGCCCGCGCCGAGGCGATGGAAGAGTTCGGTGGCGACTCGATTGAAGGTTCCGGGAGGTTCAGTCAGCGCTACCACTCCCCACTTCGGCGCAGTGGCTTGGCTAAGCAGCCGGACGAGGTCTCCCAGGCCAATCCCTCTCACCAGCTCCTGTTTGTATCCGAACTGGTCAGGTGACTTGCCGTTCATAGGGATCAGTTCCGTCCTATGCCTTCGATGAAGCCGCAAGCAGGCGGTGAGCCCCGGTCTGCCGATGGATACCCGCGACCAGTCGTCAACGAGCGTCCTCCGTGCTTTGACCGGGGCGCGAGACCGGACCTGCCGATCAGCAATGACCGTTAGCCATCATCGATATGGTGTTGATTGGATCAGGATTTTGGCAGGCCGGTCCGGGGCGTCGAAGTGATCCCCTGGCGCCCGAGAGTCGATTATGTGTAGCGTCTCCAGACCACGGCCGCTCCGGTTAGCAAGCCCCGGAGTCTGCGGGCAACTTCGTCCGCAAGTTGTGGTCTGCCAGGCAGATCCGCAAGGACACTGGTCACCGCTTGGAGGTCACGAAGGTCACGCAAGAGCGGCCATCTTTCGTCGCGCATGACGTCAAATCCGAGCGCACTGACCAGCTGTCGATAACCGCCTGGGTCTCGGCCGAAGCGCAGAAGGCCGAATGCGGCTGGGGCCAGATCCCACTCGCGCGGACCGAATGCGACCGAGTCGAGATCACACCACAGCGCAGTGCCGTCGTTGGCGAGGACGAGATTTCCGGTGTGCGCGTCGCCGTGGATGACTCCCTGAGGGAGATGCCATTCCGCGGTAGCGAGCTGAGATCGAACGGTATCGAGGCGACCTCGTAGCTCGTGAATTAGCGCTCTTAGCGACGTTTGTACCGACCGAACCGCCCAGTCCTCGAGCATGCGACGTTGCGCACCTTGGGCAGCAACCACTGCCGCCAAGCGTCCCTCAATCTTGCTTGGCATGTCCCAGGCCGGTAGTTGGTCGGGATCCAGCGTTACCTCGTGGAGCGCTCTTAAGGGCTCCACGATCGCGGCGGCGTTGCCCGACTGTTCGGTGGGAAACGGTAGCATCATGCGCCAAAATGTTGTGGACCAACCGTTTGTGCGAACCGGCTGAGGTATCTCGTCGGCCAGCCAGGCAATCGGTGCCTCTGCGCGCTGTAAGAGCCTGGCAACGCGAACCAGGTCCTGAGGGGAGTTGCCACCGCGACGATCGTCAGCCGTCATACGGACAATCAATCCGTAGCGGTCCAACGCCCACACCGCGTTCATGGTGTACCGGACGAGCCTCGCGCCGGAAGCATTGAGACCTGCGCTGCGGCAGACGTCCTTGAGATCCGCGGTTAGGGAGGATCTAAGTCGCTTGGCCAGTACCGTACTCATCACCGGTCACCAATGCGATGCGATGGCCTCGACGCGATCCGACAGCTCCTCGAATTCCGCTCCCGCACCGAGAGAATCTGCTAGGTCGATCACATCACGCAGCCTGTCGATCGCACGTTCGGAGCTGATCTCAGCAAGCCGATCCGTCGCTAGGAGCCCCAAACGGATCGAAGCATCCGAATCACCACTCAGGAGGTGAGCGGCGGAAAGCCCGATCATGTCGAGGACGCGGCTTCTGCCTTCCTCGGGGCGTCGGCTGTCAAGGGCTGCTTCGCAACGCAACAGGGCCTCCGGGACATAGCGGTTGCGGTGCTCGGGATGACTGGCCAGGGCGGAGTACACGAGTCCAGACATGCCCATCATGTCGGCCGGCATAGTGAAAAAGCGAGCCCATCCCGGTACCTGGTTGTCCTTGGCACGATGCCGCTCCGCCTCCGCGCGATTGAGCGCATCTCGTACCCGAAGATCATCGCCCATGCAGGCATAGGCCCAGGCTTCGTTCGCGTGGAGCACCGCGACCGAGATCGAGCATCCGCTATCCTGCGCCGCGATTTGTCCCAGCTGCCAGACCTTGAGCGCTTCGGCCGGCCGCTTCAAGTGGATGCTGACACGCCCGAGCCGGTACAGGGCGCCAGCGGCCAAAGGGAGGTCATCAACCTGCTTTGCGAGTGCGAGTGCGTCAAGGAGTACCCGACGAGCAAGCGAGTGGTCACCCAAATCATGGCATGCCCAACCCACGACCTGATGGAGATCCGAAAGAGCCGAGATAAGCGCCCGTCCAACAGCTTCAGAGCTGGCACGGACCTCGTGAAGGCCCTTCGCCCACGCCAGGTATGCCATCGCGGCATCGCGGCATGACCCGCCACCGAACTCGGCATCGTAGCGGCGATGAAACGAGGTCATCTCTTTCACGAGCTCTACCTCTCGCGTCGTCACAAGGGGCGGCAGACGCGAGGCTCGCGAGAGATCTGTGGCTGGTGCAGAGGTTGCCATCGACCCGACGGCCATGTTGGCGACGAGTGCGACGAAGTCCTGGATCTCTCCGAGCGGCGGATCAACGATCCGTTCAGGTGAACGGCTCTCGACCTCCTCATCGACGTACGCCAGGCCCATCAGACCTCGCGGGATACTGAGCCCGTCAGCGATGCGCTCAAGCACGTCGACACGCACAACGCGACGGCGATCGTGCCAGCACTCGCGTACCGCGGTCTCCGTCATTCCGGTCACCGTCGCGATGGCCAGCCGGCTCCAGCCGCGCCCATGCAGGAATCTCAGTAACGTTCCTATGTCACGCTCGGCGAGAACATCCTTAATAGACCGGTCCTCGAAGACCGCGCAGGTCCACCACGTCTGATCGATGGTGCCAGCCGACCACGTCATGGCGACCCTTTGCCTGATCGGCCAGCCGCCCTGCGACTCATCGCGGTACTCATGCCCGCCTCCTCCGCATAGGACGGTCATACGAGCGCGTATATCGGTGGTCACGACTATACGGGCGCGTATATCGGCAGGCAAGGGGTTTGCCGCTAACCCGGATTGATCGTTTGCTAGTCGCGCCGAGCTTTGATCACGAGGCCAGTGAAGCCGAGGGAGCCCAAAAGCAGCAGGATCGTCGCGACGAAGAACGGACCTTCCAGCCCGATCCAGTGTGCGACGAACCCACCAAGGATCCCCCCGACGGCCGCGGAACCAAATCCGAGTAGCCGGGTAACGGCCACGACGCGACCAAGGTAGTCAGGCGGCGTGATCATCTGCCGTGCGGTGGACCCGACAACTGTGATTACGGTCGACGTTGCGCCGAGGATCGCAAGAGCAGCCGCCGCAGTCCATACGTTGGTGGTGGCAACGGTCAGCCAGACTGCGCCCTGTATTGCCAGCGCGATGGCATAGGCTCCATACGTCGAGACCTTGTTGGCCAGATGGGGCGCAAGCCAACCGGCGGCGACTCCGCCGACGGCACCGGTCGCGAGCAAGAGTCCGAAACCGACGCTGCCGAGTCCAAAGTGATCCTGTGCGAACAGTACGAGCATGGCGAAACTGACGTTGAATGGAAGGTTGTAGCTCATCTGCCCGATCGCGAGCGCCCGCAACTTCGTATGCGTAGCTACATAAACCACGCCTTGGCGGACGGCTCTCCACAACGACGTCTTGTTCGATTCGGCTTGCTTGTGGCTATCGGGCAGCCGCGTGAGAAAGATGGCGGACGCGAGGAACGATAGCGCATCGCCCACAAACGGAGCGCTGGCCCGCCAGGCGAAGGCAGCCGCCCCTAGCGGCGGCCCAGCGAGCGAACGTCCAAACGTATCGATCGCCCACAGGCGGCTATTGATCCTGTTCAGCTCAGCTTCGTTCCGGCCGACAACCTCCGGGATAGCTGCTTGAACTGCTGGATCGTAGAAGCATGCGCCGATACCAACCAAAAACATCGTTAGGACCAGCGCCGGAATCGTCGCGGCTCCTGTCAGCACCAGGGCAGCGAAGAGCACGAGCACGATGGCCCGTGCCAGATCCGAGACGATCATTGTCCATTTAAGGTTCCAGCGGTCGACCAGCGCGCCGGCTGGCAACCCGAAGATGCCTACTGCCGCGAAGAAACTCGCGGCCACGAGACCTACTTGAACAGCGTCCCTGCTCAGCTGCGCTGCCATCAACGGGGCGGCGGCAATGAGGGCTCCGTCGCCTGTGATCGAAATCCCGGCAGCAGAAAGCAGGGCTATCCTGCCGCGCTGGCCACGGGGTGCCGGCGCGGCAAGCTCGTTCTTCTGTGTCACGGTCATGGGCTAAGAACGCAGCGCATCGATCGTGAACTCGTGATTGTGGACGCCGCCGAGAAATGCCTGCCACTCGGTCTCGGTGAACACGAGTACGGGACCGCGACCATCGTCCTTGGTGTCGCGTACGCCGATCTTTCCGTTCTTGAACGCTACTTCGACGCATCCGCCTCCCTCGCTAGGGGTTGCCTTCCGCCAGCGGGCTCCGGTGAAATCGACCGACTCGGTCATTATGGACCTCCCCTTCATCTTTTATCGGATAGGCGTTTCGCCTGCCGCGTAAGGACCTCAAGGTATTTTCGGGACTCCTCACGGTCAAGCGAGTTCTCACTCAGCCGTGCGAATGTTTGAGTGTATGCCTGCACATCCGCATCGTGGGAAAGGTAGACGTCAGCAGTCTGCGACTCAATGAACACGACAGCGCTCTCTGGCTGACGGAAGTCGTAGATCACAAACGGAACGGTGCAGAAGGCGTCAAGGCCCGCGTCCAATGGGATGATCCTGACGCTCACCGCTGCAAGGTCCATGCGTCGTCGAAGGAATCTCGTCTGCTCATCAATAAGGTCACGAGATGGCCAGGCCAAGAAGACGCGGGCGTCGAGCACAGCTTCGTATGCAGGCGAGGAGGGCTCCGCGAGGATGACCTGGCGCGCTGCCCGGCGCCGAACGATCTCGTCAGGATCACCAAAACGGCCGGCTGCGGCGAGTGCCCGCGCAAGGCCAGGCGCTTGAAGCTGACCGGGAAGGTAATGCATCTGATAGTGCCGGATTCGACGAACCCTACCCTCGGTCGCCGCCACCTCGCCTTGGCGCCTCGGTGGTCCGCCCGCGCGCACGATCCACGCTCCGTCCGCCATCCTGTCGCCGGAGACCATACTGATGAGCTCGGCCGTGACCTCCTCGCGCGCCCCGTAGTAGGTCAGGAGCTTGAGAAGGTCGCCTGGCGCAATGGCGTGTACGCCGGTCTCGATCCTCGTAACCTTTGGCTGGGACCAGCCGAACTCGTCGGCTACCGACTGCGCCGAGATTCCGATCTCCTCCCGGATCCGGCGCAGCTCTGCACCCAGGCGGCGGTCGCGCGCGTCAGCCATAGACGATGTCCACCATACGCGCACGCATAACGCCACCATACCCGGGCAAGACGAACCTGCCTAGATCACTCTTTCCGGTCCGGCGAGTCGGCCGATTTCGGTGGACAACGTCGATAGCCTGACCGCTACACTGTCGTCGCGCGGAAGGCGATGAAGGGGACGAGTAGCGGCGCAAGCCACCAAGAGCGAGTTAGGGATGGTGCGAGCCTAGCGGTGAGCCCGCCGTGAACATCACCCCGGAGCTGCCGGCAGAAAGATGACTAGGTTGTTGAGTAGATCCGGTGCCGCGTGACCGAAGTTGAGAGGTTGGGCAGTAACGCCCGGCAAGGAGGGTGGTACCGCGATGCGCACGCGTCGTCCCTCCGTTAGAACACGTACGCGTCTAACGGAGAGAACCTGTGAACCCCACATCACATCACCAGTTTCCAGCGCTTGCCGCTGACGTCGATCTTCCAGCTGTCGAGCGAGAGGTCCTCGAACGCTGGAAATCCAACAAGGTATTCCAACGCTCCCTCGAGCAAACCGCGTCCGGACCGCGATGGATCTTCTACGAGGGGCCACCAACCGCCAACGGGAAGCCAGGCGTACACCACGTTGAAGCTCGCGTCTTCAAGGATCTTTTCCCCAGATTCAAGACAATGAAGGGCTTTCACGTCCCCCGCCGGGCCGGTTGGGACTGCCACGGCCTTCCGGTCGAGCTGTTGGTTGAAAAGGAGCTCGGCTTCACCCAGAAGCAGGACATCGAAGAGTACGGGATCGCGGAGTTCAACGCCCTCTGCCGGAAGTCGGCGCTGCGTTACGTCGGCGACTTCGCTGCGATGACCGAGCGGATGGGCTACTGGGTTGACCTTGAGAACGCCTACCTGACCATGAACCCGGAGTACATCGAGAGTGTCTGGTGGTCGCTGCAGCAGGTATTCCATGCCGGGCGGTTGGTGGAGGACTACCGCGTTACACCGTACTGCCCGCGTGACGAGACGCCGCTGTCCGATCACGAGGTTGCTCTGGGTTACACGGAGGTGGTCGATCCTTCGGTGTTCGTCCGCTTCCCGATCAGGTCTGGACCATGGGCAGATCAAGGTGCCTCGCTCTTGGTCTGGACGACTACACCGTGGACCCTGGTCTCCAATACAGCGGTGGCGGTAAATCCCTTGGTGACCTACGTTCTCGCCAGGACGGACAACGAGCTGCTGGTACTTGCGGAAGATCTTGCACAAGCCCTCCTGGGCGACTCCGTTAAGGTCGAAGACAGGCTCACCGGCGAAGCCCTGGTCGGCACAACCTACGATCGGCCCTTCGAGTTGCTGCCGCTCGAGGATTTTGGGGGCGCTGCTCATAGGGTCGTGCCGGCGGACTACGTGACCACCGACAGCGGCACGGGCCTCGTCCACCTGGCTCCCGCGTTCGGTGCCGAAGATCTCGCCGTGGCACGCGTACACGGGCTAGGGCTGGTCAACCCGATCGCCGCCAACGGACACTTCAAGGCCGACGTTCCACTTGTTGGCGGCAAATTCTTCAAGGATGCCGACGACTCGCTGGTCGCCGACCTTCGTGATCGCGGCCTGCTCTGGCGATTCGAGCCCTACCGGCACACATATCCGCTCTGCTGGCGGTGCGACACGAAATTGATCTATTACGCGCTGCCGTCATGGTACATAAAGACCACCAGTATCAAAGATCGCCTGGTTGAGGAGAACGAGCGGACCAACTGGTACCCCAACCACATCAAGGACGGCCGGTATGGCGAGTGGCTCAAGAACAACGTGGACTGGGCGCTGTCGCGAAACCGTTACTGGGGCACGCCGCTGCCGATCTGGCGATGCACCGAGGACGCAACTCACCTGACCTGTATCGGGTCGCTGGCCGAGCTCTCAGAGCTGGCAGGGCAAGACCTGTCCGAGTTGGACCCGCACAGGCCGTATGTTGACGAGATCGTCATCTCCTGTCCGACCTGCCACGCGCCGGCTCGCCGGGTGGAAGAGGTCATCGACGTCTGGTACGACAGCGGCGCGATGCCGTTCGCACAATGGGGCGCGCCCCATCGAAACAAGCAAGCCTTCGAAGAGTCGTACCCAGCGCAGTACATCTGCGAAGCCATCGACCAAACTCGTGGATGGTTCTACTCGTTGATGGCCGAAGGCACGTTGCTGTTCGACCGCTCCTCCTACGAGACCGTCTTGTGCCTTGGCCTCATCCTTGACGCCGACGGACGCAAGATGAGCAAGCATCTCGGCAACGTCGTCGATCCATTCATGTTGTTCGACCGGTACGGCGCGGACGCGGTGCGATGGCTCATGCTCGCTGGCGGCTCACCCTGGGTCGACCGGCGAGTCGGCCCTGAGGCGCTCGAAGAGGTCGTACGGAAGGTGCTCCTCACCTACTGGAACACCGCGGCGTTCCTGACCCTCTACGCCCGCGCCGCCCGGTGGTCACCGGCCGAGATGTCCATTCCGAAGGTGGCCGAGCGGCCCCTGCTCGATCGGTGGATCCTGGCTGATCTTCAGGCAACGGTACGAGACGTCGACGCATGCCTGGAGAACTTCGACTCGCCAGGTGCCGGCCGGCGCATCGCCACCTTCATCGACGGCCTCTCCAACTGGTACGTGCGCCGGTCGAGACGCAGGTTCTGGCGAGGGGAGGGCGCAGCGCTGGCGACCCTGCACGAGTGCATGAACGTACTCACCCGCCTGCTGGCGCCGTTTGTTCCCTTCCTTTCGGATCACCTGTGGGATCGCCTTCAGGTCTCCGTCATACCCGGCACGGTGGACTCCGTGCATCTGGCAGAGTGGCCGGCCGTGGAGGAGCACATCCTTGACAATGAACTCCTGAGCCAGATGGCCTTGGTGCAGCGGATAGTCGAACTCGGACGATCCACCCGCGCAGCGAGCAAGGTCAGGATCAGGCAGCCTCTGGCGCGTGCCATGGTGTCCGCAGCCGGTTTCGCGGACCTTCCAGAGGAGCTTCAGTCGCAGATCGCCGAAGAACTGAACGTCAGCAAGGTTGAGGAGCTGACGCGCGAGCTGGTCGACGTCAGCGTAAAGCCGAACTTCCGCGCGCTCGGATCCCGGTTCGGCTCGCGCACCCAGCTGGTCGCCCGCGCGATCGCAGGTGCTGGGCTGCCGGTCGATGGACAGCTCGTTGTAACAGTTGATGGCGAGGAGATCCTGCTGTCCGATGCCGACCTCATCATCACCGAGACGCCTCGCGAAGGCTGGGCGGTAACAAGCGATGCGGGAATGTCCGTAGCGCTTGATCTCGAACTGACCGACGAGCTGCGTGCCGCGGGCCTGGTCCGCGACACGCTCAGGTTCATCCAGGATGCGCGGAAGACGGCTGGCCTCGAGGTTACCGATCGGATCCACCTGAGGTGGGCTTCTACCCGGATCGACGTGGCCACGGCCCTCAGGCAGTCGGCGGCGCTCATAGCAGAGGAGGTTCTCGCGGCATCGGTCACCGAGGCAGCGTCGGACGGTCTCGACTCATCGATGCAAAACGACGACCTCGGCCTTGCGATTTCGGTGAGCAAGGCATAGAGCGACAGACGGGTCGGTTTTGGGGGTCGAGGTTTATCAGACCACTGGCCCCCAAACCGTGCTCATGGTACCCATGTCCGGGTGCCGCCGTCATCGACGGGTGGCGTGTCAACGCCGAAGATCCGGCGGTAGAAGGCGAGTTCTGCCTCAAGGGCCGCGGCCCTATTGCCGGCGTCACGCAGACCATGCCGCTCGCCTTCAAAAGCAACATATGTGTGGGGCACGTTGTGGGTTTTCAGCGCCTCGATTAAAGCTCGCGATTGGGTAGCCGGCACGATAGGGTCATCGAGCCCCTGCAAGATCAGGACTGGGGTACGGATCCGGTGAACATTGTTGAGCGGAGACCGCTGATCGTAGACCTCCTGTGCGAAAGGCAACGGCCCGATCAGGGCGTCCAGGTAGTGCGACTCAAAGTCGTGGGTCTCGGTGACCAGCTTCGCCGCGTCTACCACCCCGCATAGAGATACCGCCCCGCGAAACACGGTGTCGCGAGCGATGGCACACAGGGCGGTCCATCCTCCGGCGCTGCCACCACGGATAGCCAGCATGGACTGGTCGGCCTCCCCCGCATCGACCAGCCAGCGTGCGGCATCCAAGCAATCATCGGCATCGAGAACACCCCACCGTCCATAGAGACTCTGTCGCCATTGCCTGCCCCACCCAGAGGAGCCCGCGTAGTCCACATCGGCAACGCCGAACCCCCTGGAGGTGAAGTATGCGATCTCCAGCGGCGTCGCCGCCCGTCGCCAGGTCGGTCCACCGTGGACGAAGATAATCCAAGGCGGACGCTTGCCCGGAGGTCCCTCATGCTGTGCAGACGCTGGCCCGTACAGCTGCACCGGTACGCTTCCGGATCCGTCCCGGCGTGGGATCCGCACGCGGTGGGAGCGGCTGGTCAGGGCTGGTGCGGTCAGACTGCCCCTGGTCGAGGCAATGGTCCGACGCTCACCCGTGCAACGATCCTGGACCGTGATCTGGCTGATGCCGTCGGGCGTCTCTCCGATGAAGGCGATCGTCTGGTCACGCGTGTCCAGACTGGTGTGCAGCTCGACGAATGGAAGCTCTATGTCATCGAGCTTGCCCGTCTTGAGGTCGAGGATGCCGAGGTTACACGGAGGCGTTCCGTAACGGACGACCGCATGAGCCGTGCCGAGGAGACTGTACGTTCGCATGCCGAGAACCCATGGCGGCTCGCCGAATTCGCTCGCCTCCAGCCTGACAGGCACTAGACCCGTTGGGTCGCAACGGTATAGGTTCCACCATCCGGTCCGATCGCTTAGCACGTATAGGTTCCCGCCAGCCGCCCACTCGGGTTGGATTAGCGACTCGTCTCGCTCCCCGGCAACTGAAATCAGGCTTCTGTCCGTGAGCATCATCCGCCGGAGTTGGCTACGATCCCATGGCATTGCCGGGTGGTCCCACGTGATGAAGGCGATTTCGGCACCATCGGGCGAGATCCGCGGTGAGCTCACGAAGTCCGAGCCCGCGAAGAGTACCTCCGGGTCGCGCTGAAATTGATCAAGCGAGATCCGCACCAGCTGGCGGTTAACCAGACCCTCACCGTGCCGTTCACGTACCGCGACGACGCCGAGCATGTCCGGGAGAACCGCAATATCCGCATAGCGGTCGTCCGGTTGGTCCGGCGTCAGCGGGACTCGGTCGGCGCCAACCTGGGGCACAAGGTACAGGCGCCCGTCCTCGTACTCGGAGAATATGAAACCTTCGCCGCACAGGCCCCACGCTGCGCCGCCATACTCGTGTACCCGGCTTCGCACGTCCCAGGATGGGTCTGTTAGCTCGACGGGTTCGCCTTGTGGATGGCATCGAAAGACGCCTGTTCTACCGGCCTGCTCAGGAAACGTTTCGGCCCACCAGACGGTCCCTTTGCCATCTATCGTCAGGTCGCTGAACGCTCGGGTTTCCTTGGCCACCATGGTCGCGGAGATGTCCGATGGCCAGGTACCGAAGGGACGCACTTGCTTACTCATCGTCGGACCAGCCGGTCTGCCGTAGGTACCACGCCAGGATCTCGTAGCTCACCTCGGGTGCCGCTTTGCGTGCCACCGTGAGCGTTTCACAATCCCAGCCGCTCTCATGAAGCGAGCCGTGCGACGGCCGGATGCAGGCGTCCGCTCCACGAAGCATGTCGGCGTCGAGCAAGGAGTCACCTCCCGCGATCGAACGGCTAACCTCAAGCCGGCGCGCGAGGTAGGCGACGGCATTACGCTTATCCAGCGCCACCGGCAGGATGTATAGGTCCTTACCCTCGGACACGGTCTTCCAGCCGCGTCCGTATGCCCAAGCATCAATCTCGTGCCGCGCTGTCGCAGGCGTCTTGCCGCGCAGTACGGCGACACAGTAGGCGTCTGCAGCGATGTAGATGCGCTCAAGCAATCCCGCGGATACATGTCTGCGAAGGTAGGCCACTACGTGCTTGAGGTTGATGCTCTCCCGGGCGATCTGATCTCGAAACGTCCGGTGCCAGCTTCGATCGGGCTGTCCGTCAACGATGATGTCCGCCCCGAGCAAGGTGACTGCATATCTCGGCGGCCGCCCGGGGAGCGTCAGTCGCCGATACTGCTCGATAGTTCGGCCAGTCGCCGGAACGACAACCGCGCGCGTGCCAAGCAGGCTCCAAAGTCTTGACGCCGTCGACGTCATGACAGACCGAGGTTTCCCACTTCGCCCTTCCACGAGATTCATCGCTCGGCCGCACAAGTAGGAAGCCGACGCCGGGTAGATGGTGGTTGAGTCAAGATCAGTCGCAACGAGGATCTGCTCCAGGCGCGGGCTCACGCGGCTGCCCACTCTGCCTACGAATTCTTCGGCACGGCGGTGATGAACCGGATCGTGTCGCGATAGAAGTCCTGCCGGGCGATTCTGAGCCTGGGACGACCATGCCGGTTCCTCAACTGCTCGACTGTCTGCGCGGCAGTAACGAGCATCCCGGCTGCCTCCAGGTCGCCGATATAGAGGGAGGGCTCTGTATAACCTTCGATGCACAACTGATGCCCGCGCTCGGGTGGCGCAGGGTACCTGTCCGCAACCGATTGAAGCCACGACAGGAACGAGAACGGTTCGCCATCTTTCAGCCGCGTCATCGCCTGAGTGAACTCTTCGTTGATGCGGTCGTTGTGCTCGCCGGCCCAGAAGTTGAAGTAGCCGCGTTCACCCAGCCACCCGTGGATCCATGTCTGTTCGAGTGCTGGCAAGTCGGCCTCGGTGATCGCAGCCGCTCCATGAGGAGCAAAACCGTCCTCGGCGGCGACAGCAAGCGTGGGACCCGCCCAGCAGGATGCGAACCAGTCCCAGAACGCAAGACGACCGCCCGGTACGAGCGACGCGCGTACCCACTCGAAGATGCGTTGCTTATCCGTCGAACGGAAGTAGGCTCCACCGCTGACAACCACGTCGTATTGCCATGGTCGCGGCAACACTGAACGCCCGAGTTCGTAGAGATTGGCCTCGATCAGCGCCTCAATCTCCACCTCAAGGCTGTACGCACCTGTAGACCGAGCCACCTCCATGACTCTGATGACCCGCTCGGCTGCATAGTTGAGAGATCGCGCCGACGCGTCCAACAGAGACAGTGACACCTTCCGCATTCCGGCGAGGGCAATCTGCCTCAACACGGGCACGATTGTGTCGCCGCGTCCCGTCCCCATGTCGAGCACTCGCAGCACCGCGCCATCCTGGGCGGAGTACAGAACTTTCGATGTGCTGCCCCGGTGCTGTGCGAGTGGCTGGAGGCTTGGTAGATGGGCGGCCCGCTGGGCGCGGACGAGACGGCCGACCTCGAAGCCGAGTAGTGCGTTGGCTCCAAACACTGCTGGCGCGCTCGCGTCTTGATCTACCTCAGTCGCGGGATTGGGGTCGAACACGCTCTCGCTCGTATAGGTTGAAGATCCGATCAGCCCGATGGCATCGATCAGACAGTCCCGGACACCAGCGTCTTCAGATGTAGCAACACTATTGGTGTCCTCAAGTACCGCACGAAGAAGCGCCTGCAGATCGATCCAGCGCGGGAGGTAGTGGCGATCGACCCGTGTGGTGCTGCCAAGGTGGGAGAGCGGATATGGCAGGTCCGGTTCGTCGTTTGGGCCGAACAGCGCCCTGTATCGGCTCGTAATGACAGGGCCTTCGTTCGGCGGCCTTTCCCGGTCAAGCAACGCCGTGGTGAACACTTCCACCAGGGGCGCCGTATCCGCTACCGCGGCGTGGTAGCGGCGAAGCGTCTCTTGCCACATCTTCGATAACTCCTCATCGTCGGCAGTGCGCTCATGCAGGATTCGCCGATCTCGATGCATTCGGTGACGCCGGTTGATGACCGGTGCGCCTGGCGCCGGCCATCAACCCCTCCTGCGGGCTCAGACGGAAATCAGAGCTGCGCCTCGTCGTAGTAGCCCCGAATCTCTTCGGTCTCAAACGGCGCGAACCGGCGGTGCGTGAGGGTGCAGTAGGTGAAGTTCAGTCCGTCGAGCGTCGTGTCGATCATTTGGACGCCGGCGACCGGGCGCGCGAGTACGGTGTCGCTGTCGTAGCCGTACGGGATGCTGGTGAAGCCCTTGTAGATGGTGCCGCTCTCGCCTCGGACGCGGAAGTGCGACAACACGACCGCCTTGCCGGGCCCGTTGGGCAACAGGTTGTAGTTGTAGTGGACGATACCGGTCAAGGGCTCAGGCAGCTGCATGTCGGACCTCATCTTGATCCTGTACTGCAGCGTGTCCTCGACCCGCTTGTAGTCACCCACGGCGGCCACCTTGCCGACCAGCAGGCCGGCGTCGTCATACATCTCGCCAAGGCGGAGCCGGCCCGGCTCGGTGTAGTAGTGCCACGACGAGAGCGACATCAGGCTGGGCACGGCCTCGGTGCCCATCGAGATCCCGACGCGCGACGGTCCCGAGCAGATCAGTGGCAGCACGAACGGATGCCAGCCGTCGGGAATGGACGACAACTTGATGCTGACCTCTTCGACGCCTTCGTCGAAGTCCGCAGTGCCGGAACCGATGTTCTGGATCTGGACGCCGTTGAGAAGGCCGTCCATGCGATAGTCGATCTTCAATCTCACTGAGCTATCTCCTTTCCGGTACCGGTTTGGTGCGAGCAGCGTCGCCGTAAGCATGGCTTGACCTCCAGCCCTGGCAGGGGCGTCGAGGCGACCCCCTGGAGCGTGGACGCACGTCGATGAACGCGTTAGCTTGCGTGGCATGGCAAGTAGACCCGGGGATCGCGACGCCTTGCATGTGGGCAACGGACATCCCGCGCTGCGAGCGTGGTGGCATCCGGTTGCACACGCAGATGAGCTGTCAGACGGGCAGGTAGTCGGGGTCCAGCTGCTGGGCGAGTTCTTCGCCGTGTTCAGGTCGGCCAACGGTCTCGGCGCGTTGGTAGACCGATGCCCGCATCGGCGAGCCAGCCTGTCTCGCGGCACGATCGTCGGCGAGTCGCTTCAATGTGCCTACCATGGCTGGCGATTCGGCGCCGATGGATCTTGCCAGGGCGTTCCCGGCGCATCATCAACACTTGACCTGGCGCGGCTGTCTGCGACTCCGATTGGCATCCGTGAGGAAGCCGGGCTTGTGTGGTTGGCAGTGGAAGAGCCCGCTAGTTCCCCGCCGATCCTCGCAGGATCCGACACCTCGGTCGAGGTACGGCTTCCGATCTACCGCACACGAGCGAATGCCGCCGCAATGATCGAGAACTTCCTCGACGTTGCGCACTTCCCGTTCGTACATGCTGAGAGCTTCGGAGGCAGCAAGCTAAGCGCGGAGCGAATAGCTTCAGTCGGGGACTACGAGATCCAACGGAACGCGCATTCGCTGGTAGCAACCGGCAGTCACGCGTGTACTGACGAGTGTCCTCCTCAAATTGGCAGCGACTGCCGTCAGATCTTCACCTATCGCTATCAAGTCCCGTTCGCCGCATCGGTCTCGCTCGAGCACTCCGCCACCGGCGCCCGATCCACCTCGCTCCTGTTGCTACAGCCCGAAAGCGGCGAGTACATACGAGTCTTCTACAGCGTGGCCTTCAACCAGATCGCCGCGAGTGCAGTTGACATCGAGGAGGTACGCAAGTTCGAAGAGCAAATAATGCACGAGGATATGACCGTTCAGGAGGCCATCCGTGAACCCGAGCTGTGCCTGCGTGGCACGAACGAAGCGAGCACCCGCCTGGATCGGCTAACGCTGACCTTCCGCAAGGTCCTTGCTACCGCGCTATTCGAGGAGCGCTGACATAATGATCGCGACTGGACCCGAGGTCGCGGGTGGTTCCGCTACCGGCCTGCTCATCAACAGGTTTGAAGATCTACTGTTCGAGGCTGGTTTCCCTGGGCTCGCATGTGCCTCATTCGGTGCTCGGACATCCGTTGTCGCTCAAACTCCGCACCTTCAGGCGGTCCGTGACGTGGGAGCAGGTGTGGCAGCGCCGTTGCTCTACTCGTTTGTGCGGTGGGTCGCCGAAGACGCCGGCGCCAAGGGGATACGCAGGCTTCATTTCGTTGCCAGGGACGGCGATACCCTAAGACTCATCGCGAAAGCCTGCCGGGACATCCGCGAGACGACGGACCTCATGCTGCTCCATGGCAGCAGGCAGTCTTGGCACCTTGCCGGTCTTGATATCCGTGAGACGGCTCGCCAGACATGGCTCACAGAGCACGCGGAGAGGCTGACTGTCCGGCAGTTCCTTGAACGTGTTGGCCTCACACCAGATGACGTCCCGCGCCACGACAAAGCAGATGACCTTCTCGGTGCTGAGGGTGTCGCACGAATGCTGGAAGTTCTCGAGCGTCCAGCGGTGAGAGCGGTTCTACAGAGGCAAGTGGAGCTGCGACGGCACCAGGTTCGCCGGTACCTACACCAAGAGGGTGTATCGAATCAGCACCGGTCAGCCTTCGTCGATCTGGGGTGGACGGGCCGGATGTTCTCCTCGTTGCATACCGTCTTCGGCGAGGCACGTGACTCGCTACCGCCGGTATACCTGTTCGGGCTGGTCAGGGTCGAAGCAGTCCAAGGTGACTACCGTGCATGGCTTTTCGACGTCGAGTCGGTGAAGGACGTGCCGGTCCATCGTGTCGCTGCAGCGCTGGAAACCTTCTGCCTAACCGACTCAGGACACACCGTCGGCTACAACGAAGACCGCTCGGGTCTCGTTACGCCTGTTCAGAAGTACGGCCACGATCCGGCAGCACTACGCTGGGGTTCTGACACGCTAAAGCAAGCCATCATCCGCTTCACGGAGGAGGCGGGAACCGCAGCAGCGTTGGACCGACAGACGGCGATCGACTTGCTCAAGCGCTTCTGGTACCACCCTGAGCCGACGGAAGCCACGGCATGGGGAGACGCGCCCTACGAGGATGACCAGCAGGGCCTACTGGAACGACGGCTCGCGCGACCGTCTGATTGGTCTGAAGCCACACGCTACCTCCGAGATCGGAGCGTACCCTGGGCAAGCGCGTGCTGGCCCGCGGGCGCCAGGCTCCGTACTCCAACTGCCATACGGCTGCTCGTTCAGCTTGCAGTGAAGTCCGGCTGGATCACCTCACCGCCGGAGCCGCTGTAATGAAGGCACAGCTGGAAATCGGAGCTGGAAATCGGAAACGGCACGGCGGCGTTAGCCTTGACTGCAACCCAAGTACATCGCCGGACGTCGTCCACGATTTGAACGTCTTCCCGTATCCTTTCCAGGACTCGGTGTTTGACGAGGTTTACGCGGACAACGTCCTGGAACATCTGGAGGATCCACCTGCGGTCATGACCGAGCTGCACCGGATTACCAAGCCGACTGGGACGATTCATATCTGGGTGCCGCACTTTCGGTCCTATTGGGCTGCAATCGATCCCACCCACAAGCACACCTTCACGATGGCGTCCATGGACTATTTCACCGTCGGACACGACTTTCACCGTGACTACCCATACAGCCCGGCCACCTTTGAACTTCTGTCGGCAAGGCTCAACGAGCGGTGGCCGAGCCCTGGACTCCGCGGGGTGGTCCGCTGGGTCGCCAACATGTGGCCCTTCTTCTACGACTACCGGATTAGCCATCTCTTTCCACTCGACGAGATCTCTTTCCGGCTGAGGCCGATCAAGGGTTGACTTTGTCCGTGTCTGGAAAGCCTTCGCTGGCGGCCTCGAGCAGTCCGGCAACTTCGGGATGGTCCAACCGGAGATCAGTATCAGCGAATCTCGTTGCGATCTCCCGCCACATCGGCCGCTGCTCGAAGAGCCGCCCGACAATTGCCTGCGCTCGGTCGCGCTTCCCCACGGACGCCAGAGCAACAGCTCGAAGGAGCACCCACTCGGGCTTTTCGTCGCCCAAACTCTCGAACGGCGCCAACGACTCCTGAGGATTACCGTCGAGGAGTAGCCCGAGTGCCTTGATGTATACCTCGTAATTGCGGTCAATCGACACCAAAGCTGCGAGGTCGTCCACCGGCGACTCGCTCCAGTCGATGCGAAGGTCCGTTACGCGCTCCCATTCACTTCCGGCTGTCGAGACAACCAAGAGCGCGGCGGAGTGGTCACCCCTCACGTCGCCTCCGGCTGTGTGGCCAGCTCGGAGGGCTTGAAGCAGGCGCTCCGAAAACTCGGCGGTGCAAGTCTCAAACGCCTCCGCCATGGCGCACCAGGAGTCGGGCGCGGCCATCATGTTGGCCTGAACCGAGTAGCCGCGACCGACCACATGACCGGCATGGCGAAGGCACAGGTCGCCGGTATGCGCGGCGCAACGGCCCTCCCGATCAAGTAGTCCCATCTGCCAACCTCGCGGGTTCTCATGCTGCTGAGCAATCGCAGCCAACGCCTCGTCGGCACGAAGTTCACCGGACCGCAACAACTCCAGCGCCTGCGGCCCGGTACGAGGAGTGAGGTCAGCCTGGGTTGCGGCCACGCCCACGCCGCCCATTGCCCACGTACCCGCCCTGCCCACGCCGTGCCCGCTCGCGCACGCCGCGACGCCCATCAGACCCCGAAACGGATCGTAAGCCACAATTGAATAGGTCATCGTCGCGTCCTTGCCTACTGTCGAAGCATCCCGTAAGCCGGCGTCAGCGCTGGCCGCACAGTTGAGCGAGCTGCTCCACGGCGCGCTTGGCGCCTTGGGCGAGTTCGTCGGTGAGTTGGTAGGCGTGGGGGTGGTCGGGGTGACCGACGATCCAGATTCCGCAGACCTTGATGATGTGGTCAATGTCCAAGGGTCGCAACAGGATGGCCATGGTGGCGCTAATGTCTTCAGGTGGTGCGTGCTCCCACAATCGTTGCCAGGAGCCGGCTTCGGTATCGAAGGCCAGATGCCGGGTTCCGGCGGGGTTGGCCAGGATGTAGGTGGCCGACGTTTCCGTGCCCTCCGGCATCCATGGTCGTTCGTCGATGGTCATCGCTGGCCCCCTTGTCGCTCTCGCGATGCCTCACCATAACCTGAGGAAGGCGTTGACGGGTGACAACCTTTTGGGACAGTGTCGTTCGGCATTTGACGTCTGGTGCGAGGACTCGCGGAACAGACGAACGTCGTTAGCCGTATCGACAGCTCGGGGATAGCCGGCAAGCTGGTGACAAACCCCAAACCTAGCATTCGTTGGGTGGTGGCGGCGGAAGGTGCGGTGCGCGCGATAGGTTGACCTCACCGTCCTTTCGCCACGTGCGCCGCGGCACTAGCCGCCTAGCATCTCGTCTCGGTTGACCTCTACGCCGATTGACGAGCGTCCGCGGTGACGAAGTTTCGCAGCTCAGTCTGGCCCTTACGCCTCGGATTTTTCGGCAGATTTCTGGTGCGCTACGGGTTGGGGCTACATCGATCTCTTGATCAAGAGTTCCCAGGTCACCCACCGGTCAATTAGGAATTGGGTCGACAACGGACTGTCCAATGTGGTCGCGATTTTCCGACATGCCCTATCGGAGATCGTTTGTCGCTGGTACTTTTGTTGATCAACGGAGGCAGGCCGTTCGAGAAGGGGTCACCGGCCTGTGTCTCACAGCGTTCCAACGTGGAACGGATACGGGGGATGACACAGTGACGCGTACACCGAGAAGGGACCTTCCCACCGCCCGACCCGGGCCTATCCTGCTGCGCCGCGCTATGGCCGGCATAAGCGCGGCGATTATCATGACCGCGTTAGGCGCATTCAGCTGCGACGATGGCGGTGGTCCAGCTCAGCCGCCGGTGACCTATCCAAAGCTGCCCGCCTCGCCGATCAGCTACAAGCTGCCCGATCCGGGACCCAGCCGGTACGAGGTCGTCTATCAGAGCGGTCGGCTCAACCTGCGCGCGGACGCCGATTCGTCCAGGCTCATGATCGGGTTCCGGGTTGATCTGGCCAACCGCGACAATTCGGAGCTGGTCAAGAACAACAAGGCGACAGGTGAGAAGAACGGCTGGGGCATGGAGCCGATCAGCCCGGATGGCGGCAGCGGCTACCGGGCCGAGTACCAGGACGGCGAAGACCGATACTTGTTCTACTTCTTCGCCAAGGGCATCGTCAGCGCCACGCTGACGGTCAACCTCGGGCCGGGCCGCGATGCGCAGTTGCGCACGGCAGCGGAGGAAGTCATCTCCAGCTTCAAGTTCGATGAGAGCAAGCTTGCCGGTCCGGCTCCGCTATCCGACCCGCCCCAGCCGTTTACCTATGTCCTGCCCAAACATCTGGTCGGGCAGCCACAGTCCGCGTTGTTGCGCGATTTCACGGTGAACCTGTTCTACGGCGCACAGCCGGTGCAGGTCGTGACCAGCGTGGTCGAGTCGGCCGACTTGGCGCACAAGACCTACGTCGAGCGGCGTGACAACATCGCCAAGACCGGTGCCACCATCCGTGAGCTCAAAGACCAGCACGACAACCCGGATCTGGTTGCCCTGTCCAAGAAAGTGGACGAAGGCTACGTGCTGAAGATCACTACTCAGGGGCAGCCAGCCTTGGGCGCGCTGATCTTCCGGCGCGGTGCTCTGTACTGCACCGTCACCGTACGGGCGGTGGAACCCCTGACCGAAGAGGGATTGCCGGCGCTGGTGGCCCCCTTCGAGATGGCCAAGACCATCACGTTCAGAGACTGAACGATCGATTGCGTGCGTGAGGGAACGGCCTGCCTCACGCGCGACCGGATGACGCAACGCCTGACAGCCCACCGATGACAGTCCCGGCCTGACGGGGTTGCCAGGGAGCGGCGCTTTCGAATCGCTTATGGCGCAGCTGAACCCACCTCCCTCCTGCGCATTGCGAAGTCACCGTGCCGAGCCAAGAAGCTGTCGGCGCATCCGGTCTCCCGCCCGGAACCTCCGGGCGACGCGGGGAAGGAGTGACCCAAGGTGTTCTGCGACATGTGCGGGCAGCCGCTGTCTCCTGCCGCCGCGCGCTGCTCACGCTGTGGTACCGCGGTGGGCTCCTTCCCCGTTGCTCTTGCCGAGCGGATCCGTGTCCGCCACGCGGTGCTGCCGCCCCGGCGGGCGTGGAAGGCCGCATTCGGTGGCCGCCAGTTCCCTGGCGTGGCGGCCAGTGTCATTGGCGCCTGGTTCGGCGTGCCGTTCGTGCTGCTGCTGGGTGCGCTGGGTGCCCTGGTCGGCGGGATCAGCGGCGCGGTGTCGGGCACGTTCGTCGGCGAAGGCGTACTCGACCGCCTGGACAAGCTGCTGACCTGGATCATCCCGCTTCCGGTGAAGCCCGCCGAGCTGCTTCCTACGGCCGCCGCTCAGATCGGTGGCCTATTTGGAGGGTTCCTCGGTGCGATCAGTGGCGCGCTCAAGCTGGGCTGGATGGCCGGGGTGTGGCCGTGGCAGACCATGTACGAAGCCGATCCGCTTCTGCCCTGGACCGTCGCCGTGGGCAATGTCATCACCGCCTTCGTGTGCGGCTGGTTGTTTGTCGGCCTCTGGACGGTCAGCGAGCGGGTCCTGTGGCACATCTGGGGTGCCCGCCGGATGTCGCGGCGGGAGGCGGCGTGGCTGCAACCGATCGTCGACGAAGCCGCCGCCGGGATAGGCATCAACCGGCCTCCGGAGCTGATGGTCTATGACGGGCATCGCCCGGCCGCTTTCGCCGGCGTACGCCACATCGCCGTGTCGCGCGGCATGCTGCGGTTGATGGAACACGACCGCGAGATGATCGCGGCCACCGTGGCATTCCAGCTTGCCAAATGGCACCACGGCGACGTCATTGCCACCTTGTTCGCCCGCGGGGTTGGGCTGCCGCTGTACCTAATGCACGAGCTTGCCTTCCGGCTGGTCAAACACACTCCGTGGCGTCCGCTGCAATGGCTGTTGCGCATCCTGCTCTGGTCGGTACTGGCCACCGTCAACTACGTGGTGCGCCCGTTTCACCGCCGCTCGATCCGCCAAGGCACGTTCGACGCCGACGACGCAGTGCGCCGGGCCGGATATGCCCGCGGCTGGCGGCGCTCGCTGCTGCTGTTCCAGGAGTTCGAACAGGGCCGCGACGGTTGGGCGCAAGTCATGCTCGCCCTCGTCCCGCCGCTGGAGCTGCGCCTAGAACGCCTAGAAGAACCCGGCCGCCATTACCACCTGTCCGAAGACCACCGCATCATCGCCGCGATGCTCGGCGCCCCGCAAAGCACCGTGGAGGTGACCGACTGATGAGCACGCCCCATCTGCAAGACACACGCGCCGTGGACATGGACCAGTTCGTGCTGCCCGACCGGCTCATCTTGAGGCCGCGGCGTCAGCTGTTTCTCGGGCACCAGCTGCAAGACGGTGGGCGGCGTGCTTGGACCACCAACCTACGCGACAGCATGGCAATCATCGCCCCGCCCGGCTACGGCAAGACTTCCGGGTTGATGGTGCCCAACATTCTCGGCTGGGATGGGCCGGTAATCTCCACCTCTACCCGTGGCGATGTCCTTCACGATACCGGCGACTTCCGGCGGCTGATCGCATCCCACGGGGGGCTGTCCGACGCGCTGCTGGCCGAGCTGGCCGCGAGCGTCCTCGACGACACCAAGCCGTGGCGGAGGCGGATCGCGGGCGCGTACGGCGGTCGGGTCTACGTCTACGACCCGCTCGGCTCCGAACCCGGTGTGACCAGTATGGGTTGGTCACCGTACACCGGATGCGCCGACCCGAAGGTGTGCTTCCGCCGGGTCGCTGCGATCACCTCCTCCTCCGGGGAGGGCATGACCGACGGCAAGCATTGGCGGCTGGGTGCGGCGGCGATCCTGCGAGGCTACTTCCAGGCCGCCGCCTTGGCCGGTCTGTCGATGGCGACGGTGCGGCGATGGATCGCCCGCCAAGAGGTCGACGAGCCGATCCAGATTCTGCGCACCGACCCACGAGGCGTACAGACCTGGGCCGACGACCTGGAAGGCATGCCACTGCTGGGAGAGCGTGAACGCGGCAGCTTCTATTCGGTGTGCCGCGGCGCATTGGAGGCCACCGCCGAACCCACCGTCCTGGCCTCCTGCGACCTGCCCGGTCTAGACATCGATGAATTCCTGACCACCAAAAGCACCCTGTACGTGGTTGGCCCGGCCCACTACCAGGACGTCACCGCACCGCTGATCATCGGTTTGATCGACTCGATGGTGCAGCGCGCCGCAGAGATAGCCGCCCGCAACCCTGGCGGCAAGCTGGCCGACCCGCTGCTGCTGGCGCTCGACGAGCTTCCCAACACCGCACCGATGAAAAGCCTGCCAGTATTGGTCAGCGAGCTGGGCGGACGGGGTGTGAAGACCATCTACGCGGCCCAGTCCGTCGCCGCGCTGCGGATGCGCTACGGCGCAGACCAGAGCCAGGCCATCCTGTCGGCCACCGCTGCGAAGGTCATCTACGGCGGGATGAGCAACGACACCGACTTGCGCAATGTCAGTGGCTGGGCCGGTGAGCACCGTGAGCATCAGCTGACCGTCTATTCGCACCAGGACCCGCGCACCATGGGCGGCGACGGCCGTGGCCAGCACGCCATCGGCTACCAGTACCGGCCGGCTCTTCCGGTTACTGCGATCCAGAACATGCCGCCGTTTCACGCGTGGCTGTTCTACCGTTCGGATCCGCCCGTGGTGGTGCAGACTCCACCCGCCGGGCTGATCGCGACCTACGCACATCTGGCCGGGTTCACCCCTGACCTCGCCGCTGGGAACCCACCATGATGGGCCTGAGAGGTTCACGCCACGCCACTGTCCTGTGTGGACATTGCGGGGCGACAAACCGCGCTCAGGCGGGGTTCTGCCAGGCCTGCGGTGTCAAGCTGGAGGTCGGCAACGGCGCGCTCGCAGCGAAGCGGGGGCGGTGGCCGGTGTGGGTCACCCGCGGCAAACTGATCACCGCCGCGGTGCTGGTCGTGGTGCTCGGCGTCGGCGCCTACCTGTGGCGCGGAGCCAATGTGTCCTATCCACCCGAGCAGCCCGTGCGCGACTACTTCGCCGCGCTCGCCCGCCGTGACACGCCCGCTGCGGCGGCGCTGGCCGGCCTGTCCAGTTCCCTGCTCGCCGGTGACGCCTTGGCGCACGGATATGAGCCACCGACCGACCTGGTAATCGGAGACGTCTCCTACGGCGGTGCCCTGGACCAGACCCGTCGGCCCAACAAGCACATCGCCTACGTCGAGGTCACCTACACGTTGGCGGGCAGGCCATACCAGTCCACCATCGAGGTACTGCGCGCCCGGGATGGACCAGTGCGGCCGTGGAGTCTGGGCTCGGGCACTACCGGACTGATCGACGTCATCTCCGAGCACGTCACGCAGGCGACGGTGGCCAGGGCGAGCGTGGCCACGTTGCCCACTAAGCGCCTGGGCGGCGGCACCGAGAAGGCCATCGCGGTACCACCCGGCGTCTACCAGATCGGCCTGCCCGAACATCCGCTGCTGGCCGCCAGAGCGGCCATTGTCGCGGTTCCCGCCCAGCTTCGCCCATCCTCCACAGTGCAGGTCCCGCTGGAGCTCGAGCTCGCCGCGGGAGCCGGTGCTGCGGTGGACAAAGCGACCCGCCTGTGGCTTGACCAATGCGCCCGCCAGCACAACATCGAACCGCCCACGTGCGGCTTCCGCTACGACGCCTACACCGACGGGCTCTTCATGGTCGGCGAACCCAGCGACGTCCGCTGGACCATCCACCGGTACCCGACCTTGACCCTGACGGTGAGCAGACGCGCCTACGACGGCATGGTCACCTTCACTACCGACAGACCCGGCGCGGCAACCGTCGTATTCACCGCAACGGTGGGCAGTGCCCGCAAGACGTACACCAAAGACGTCGAGATCAAAGTCGTTGGCGCGGCCGCCCTCGACGAACAGGGACAGGTCGCGCTCAAAACCTTCGGCAAGGGATGACACCCTGCCGCCCAGCACATCGATCACGGGGGATATGTACACATGGCCAGTCTGTACCAGACCGCTGAGACGATCGCTCAACGGCGGGAGGTGACCGCCGAGGCTGTGCTCGAACAGCGCGCGGATCTTCGCGGCTATCCACATCATTACCTTCGCATGACCAGCGATGCCATCAACCACAACGAGGCTCTGCACACGGTCACGATCGCCGTGGATTACCTGCGCCACTACGGGTGGCGGCTGGTGACCATCACGGTGCTTGATGGCACAGTCGTCGCGACGGTCGGCCGCGATCTGGCTCCCGCAATACCCGATCGAGGTGAGTCGCATGTCTGAGCATCCCTTCCGGCCCGCCCGCGAGATCACGATCGCGGTCAGGCGCGCGGCGAGCCACGACCCGGCCAACTTCGACAGCTCAGGCAGCGCAGATCCCATCGACAGGCGCACCGAAATGCTGGAAACGAAAGCAACCAGGCCCCGACCACCGATATGGCCATATGCGGTGGTAGCGACGCTGCTGGGCGGATGCGCGCTGACCCGGCTCGACCAGATGCCTTGGTGGGGTGCCGCCGCGCTCGCCGTCGTAGCGATGTTGGTCATGGTGTGGCCGGTCATGGCCGGCGGCTACCGGGGGCGGCACCGCGGAAACAGAGTCAAGCGTTGAACGAGAACGCCTGTCGAAGCCGGCGTCTGGCAGTCCGGGGCGCGGGCCTGCTTGCCATGGCCGGGATGTCTTTCGGGTGACGGCCCTTTCGGCAGCGGCGAATCCGCCGACCTGCATGCCTTCAGAGCCAGCTTTGGCTGCCTGCGATGAAAGCCGGACGGGCAGTTCTAGCGATCTTTGGTCTCCAAGTTCTTCATGATTGTGTCAAGTTTCGCCGGGATCAGCGCAGGCGCGCCTGTGCGGTGTATGCCTTGATGTGTCTGTCGATTGTGGA
>Ga0075428_100001122_pt1 | contig 28577 bp, 26 predicted proteins | sample RhiMetdeltSRZDD2_FD_75291 | JGI IMG/M metagenome (GOLD analysis project Ga0075428, IMG submission 75291) | Populus rhizosphere microbial communities from Tennessee, USA - Rhizosphere MetaG P. deltoides SRZDD2 | ecosystem: Host-associated > Plants > Roots > Rhizosphere > Soil | place: USA... | reverse complement strand
GAGGACGTGCCGGTCGTATCGGCCGCGGCCAATCCATAGCCCGTCGCCACCGCGGTGACAAGCCACGCTGCCACTGCCATGCCGCCGTATCCGCCGAGCTTTGCGGCACTGTGGGCTGCTCGTCGTGACGAGGCGGACGCGAACAGGGGGTTGACGGGTGGATAGGTAGCGGTCATGGGCTCGACTCCGGTGGCGTAGCGACCAATCTTGATCGATCGATCAAATGATAAGGTGGCGCATGTTTATCACGATCCGAAACTTTCGGTCAACCCCCTCGCGACTGGGGTCTTGAATGGCAACGGCGCGGAAGGCGAAGGCAGACGACGGCGGAACCCGACGCCGTCTGCTCGATGCGACCGCCCAGATCATGCACGACGAGGGGTATGCCGCCGCCACATCACGCCGAGTGGCCGCAAAGGCCGGCATCAGACAGCCTCTCGTCCACTACTACTTCCCGACGATGGACGACTTGTTTCTCGCAGTGCTGCGCGCGGGCGCGGACGTCGCACTAGATCAGATGCGCGCAGCGCTCACCGACAACAACCCGCTGCGCGCCCTTTGGGTCCTCAATAGCGACCCTCGGCGAAGCGTCCTCAATACCGAGTTTATGGCACTTGCCAACCACCGCAAGGCAATTGGGGTGGAGCTTAGGGCATACGCCGAGCGTGTGCGCGATATGGAGACCGCAGCCGTCACGCTGGTGCTGCGCGCCCATGGCGTCGACTTGAACGCCTACCCGCCGGTCGTGATCTCGATGCTGATCGCCCAAATCGCACGCAGCCTTTGCAACGAGGATGCCGTCGGAGTCACCCTCGGCCACGACGAGATGCGCCGCTTCGTCGAGCAGCAGATTGACGCACTGGCTGAGCCATCCACCGTCTCGGGCAGCTGATCTCGCCTAGCCCGCGTCTGCTGCCAACAGGCCCATTCGTAAACCGAGATGCGCCAGCGACGCATGGTGTTGACGGCGCGCGCGACCAAATGTCCAAGGTTTCTGATCGATCGATCAATATGAAGACTGCGTTGCTCACAGCAGCCGCGGAACCGCGACGTCGCCGGCGAGGCCGAAAACAAGGTGCTCGACGAGGTCCCAGCCCATGTAGAACGTCGGCGCGAAATCTTCCGGCTCCTCGCCCCACGATTGCTCGAACCCGATCAGGCGCCGGCGCGGATTATCGGGCCACAGGATCGCGTTGGCGAGGTACTCATGCCCGCCGGCGTCCTCGAGGGGTGGGTCGCACGCCGACGTTATGACGCCGCGCTCGCCGGTGGTCATCATGTCTTCGAACCAATACGAGCCGACGAGCACGGGTTGGTGTTGCAGGGTCGCCAGCAGCGAGTCCATGCCGCCACTGATAATCCAGTCGTATCCGGTGATGACGCCGAGCTCGCGCCAAACAGGTCTTGATTCCATGTTGCGGCGAGCGTGTCGGTGGAGCCTATGCCGCCTCTTCATGAAGCTCTGGACTCGTCAAAATTCGCAGAAACTCTTCTGTTTGGTCATGTGAAGTCGTCGATTTGCACTCAGCCAAGGCTTCGCTGACGGCCGCGACTAGCAACGGCATGACTTCGGCTTGAATGCCGTCTTTGTCAGCTGGGGCCATGGGCCGCGGTTTTTCACCTGACTTCACAAAGTTGAATATCTGCTTGAACGCCTCCGACCGCTCGGTGGCCGCGGGAGAATTTATCGCAGTCTCTGCAGCCGCGAACGCCGCGACCGTCGCTGCCAGCTTGTCAGGGTGCTCCAAGAGTTCCGCGACCCGGGAATCGCGAGGACAGCCTTTCGTACCCTGCTCCCCATGCAAACGCAGGATCGCCTCCAGGATGTTCATCACCCCTTCCATGTACACGACTTCGAATCGCTGGTGCTTGAACAGCCTGATTGCGTTATCTCCTTGCAAGTCCGCACTTTCGGGCAGAACGGGAACCCCGAACCGCCGATGCATCAGGACAACCGTCCTGACTGCACTCTTCACTTGGCTGGGACTGAATGCGTACGTGGTGGCGAACCTCTTTATGGCAGGCTGGAAATAATCGCCCGGCCGCAGCGATGCCAGTGCGGCACGGCCGACGTAGGGACCCACCGCGATGAGCGTGTTGGGCACCTTGATTTCAGCACTGACATATGCACGAAAGCATTCAGGACTGATATAGCCATCTTCATTGGCTTCCGACATTGCCACTTCCTTGATTAGAGTCCCTGCGCGGTGTGATCCGATGCTCTCAAGTCAGTGTGCGCAACGGCGTCGCTTTTGTACGCCCGTTTGCCGGAGATCCAGGTTTCATCGACGTTGCGGTCGTCGCCGACCATCATGACGCCGAAAAGCAGCTGTGCCGCCTGATCCACAGTCTCTGGGGCACCCTCGACGATCAGCGATTGGCGCCACCGCATGGCCGCCTGCCCGGCGTTCCAGTCGATCGCGACGAAGTCGGCCTCCTTACCCTTGGCGAAATTCCCCAGGAGGTCGTCGAGGTAAAGGGCGCGAGCGCCGCCCAGCGTGGCCAGGTAGTAGGCCCGGTAGGGCGACAGGATGTTGCGCTCGGCCTCCGCTGGGTCCTGGTCACGCGGGTCGACCGAGCCGTCGAGCATGGTGTTGTTGCACATGCCGACCTTGTAGGCCTCCTCCAGGACGCGGATGATGCTGAGGGCGTTGCCACCGCCCATGTCGGAGCCCAGCGCAACGCGCACCGGGTGCTCGGGGTCGAGGGCCCGGCCGAGAGGGAACAGGCCGCTGCCCAGAAACAGGTTGGATAGCGGACAAAAGGCGATGGTTGCTCCCGCCGCGGAGAAGCGGCGGAACTCGTCGCGGGACAGCCAGACACCGTGCCCGGCAACGAATTTGGGGCCCAAGAGGCCGTGGCTGGCATGCACCGCCGTGTAGTCCTGACAATCCGGAAATTCCGACCGCACCATCCGCACCTCCGAGGGGTTCTCGGAGATGTGGGTGTTGATCCAGCAGTCCTGGTGCTCTTGCTTCAGCTGCCGGCAGCGCTCCAACATCTCGGAGCTGCAGACCCCCGGGAAGCGGGGCGTGATGGCGTAAAGGTTCCGGCCCGTGCGGTGGTAGCGCTCGATGAGCCGCTTGGATTCGCGGTAGAAGTCGTCGGCTGTGATCAGGAAATCGTCCGGTCCGTACTGGTCGATCCCTGCCAGGCCGGCGATGACGCGCATGCCGCGCCGGGTCGCCTCGTCAAAGAACTCCTCGGTGGACACCGGGAAGCTGGTGGTGAAGGCCATGGCCGTGGTCGTGCCGCCGGCCAGCAGTGCGTCGAAAAAGTACCCGGCGGCGGTGCGCGCGTAGCTGCGGTCCTTGTATTTGAGTTCCTCGGGGAAGATCCAGGTCTGTATCCAGTCGAGCAGTTGACCGCCGAAGACGCCCAGGGCGCGGAGCTGAGGGAAGTGGATGTGGCCGTCGATGAACCCGGGAAGGATCAGGCGATCTTGGAGGTGCGTCACCGGCAGGTCGGCGTGGCGCCGGGAGAGGTCGGCGAAGTGACCATAGTCCTCGATGATGCCGTCCTTGACGACCAGGAGGCCGTCGCCGACAAAGCGCGCGGCCCGGTCCTCATGGCCGGGGTGCTTCCACGGGTCGTCCACGAAATCGAAGAAGCTGCCGCGGATGGCGCAACTGGCCGGCATCAAATGTTTCCTCGGCATCCGGTGCGAAACGGCAATGCGAAAGGCTCAGACTACGCGTCCCCTGGCGCCATTCCGTGGAGGCGAGGACGTGAGGCGTGGCGGCGGCTAGCCGCTGTTACCCGCTATTTCGGAGCGCGCTCGCCAGCCCGTTCATCGTCAGCAAGATGCCACGCTGTAATAATTCGTCGTCATCGCCCGAGCGGTAGCGGCGGAGTAACTCCACCTGAAGGTGGTTCAGCGGCTCCAGGTACGGGAAGCGGTTGAACACCGAGCGCGCCAGGGCCGGGTTGTCGGCCAGTAAGTTGTCTTGACCCGTGATGAGTTTGTGCATGGCGATAGTTCGCTGGTGCTCATCTGAAATCTTGTCAAACACCCTGCGCCGCAATGATTCGTCCGGCACCAGCTCGGCATAGCGGGCCGCCAGGCCCAGGTCGCTCTTCGCCAGTGCCTCCGCCATGTTCGACAGCACGCTGCGGAAGAACGGCCACCGCTGATACAGGTCGTGCAGTATTGCCACTCGCTCGCCTTCGCTTTCGGGCCCCGCCGCGATCCACTGCTGGAACGCCGATCCGGTGCCGTACCAACCCGGGAGCATGACCCTCGACTGATTCCACGCCAGCACCCACGGAATGGCGCGCAGATCTGCGATCGACTGAGTGGGCTTGCGTGACGTCGGCCGGCTGCCGATGTTCAGCGCCCCGACTTCGCTGACGGGTGTGGAAGCCTTGAAGTACTCAACGAAACCCGGTGTCTCGTGGACTAATTCGGCGTAAGCACGCTGCGCCAGGGTGGCCACCTCGTTGAGCACTGCATAAGCTGGTTCCGCACCGTTACCCAGGCCCTCGACATCCAGCAGCGTCGACTCCAGGGTGGCTGCCACCAAGCTCTCCAGATTGCGTCGCGCCAGTTGGGGTTCGGCGTATTTGGCGGCGATGACCTCACCCTGTTCGGTGAGACGCAGCGAGCCGTTCACCGCTCCCGGTGGTTGCGCCAGGATGGCTTGGTAACTGGGGCCGCCACCGCGGCCGACGCTGCCACCGCGACCGTGGAAGAGCCGCAACCGGATTCCCGTTTTGCGGGCCACTTCGACCAAGGTGAGTTCGGCCCGGTAGACGGCCCAGTTGGCGGCCAGATACCCGCCGTCTTTGTTGGAGTCGGAGTAGCCGAGCATCACTTCCTGGCATCCGCCCCGAGCGTCTACGAGGGATCGATAGAGCGGAAGTTCTAGCATCGCGTGCAAAATCAAGGCCCCGTTGTGCAGGTCGTCGATCGTCTCGAACAGCGGTGAGATTCCTACCGGGCAATAGGGTTCCGCCCCTGAGGCATCCAACAGGCCAACCTCTTTCAGCAGGATCGCGGCCTCCAAGACGTCCGACACCGACTGGCACATCGAGATGATGTAGTTCGGCACCGCGGCCGCACCGTAGACCTCGACGGCGTGGGCGGCGGCGGCGACGACGTCCAGCTCGCCGCGGGCCAACTGTGACAATTGCGCACGGTCGCTGACCAGCTGCCGACGGGTGCTGAGTTCGCTCGTCAATAGCTCGACCCGCTTATCTTCGGGCAGCGACCCATAGTCCGGGTGCACCCCGGCCGACGCCAGCAGTTCGCCGACCACCTCTTCGTGCACGTCGGAGTTTTGCCGCATATCGAGGCCGCACAGGTGAAACCCGAAGACGTGCACGCTTTCTCGCAAGTGTGCCAGCCGATCGTCGGCCAATAACGCGGCGCCGTGCGTGCGCAGCGAAGCGTCGATGGCGTCGAGATCGGTCCGCAGTTCGGCCGGTGTGCCATATGGGGGCAAGCCCAGGTCAAGACCGTCCTGCGGCTGATGATCCAGGATCTCGGCCGCGGTTGCGGTAAGCCGGCCGCGGATTGTGCGCAAGGCCCGCCGGTACGGCTCGTCGAGGTCGACGGTATCGGTGCAAACGTCGGCCAGCGCGGCCACTTCGGGGGTGACGGTGATCAGCCGCGCCGACATCGACAGCTCCCGCTCGAGGTCCGTTAGTTCGGCGAGGTAGCGCGCCAGCGCGGTGAATGCTGCGCTGCCGGTTGCCAGCCGGACCACGTCGGCGGTGACGTTCGGATTTCCGTCGCGATCGCCACCGATCCACGATCCGGGCCGCAGAATGGGCTCGGCAAGCAGATCCGCGTCTGGCCAGCGGGCACGTAACGCTTCACGAACGTCGGCGTTGACCTGCGGGAGCACCTCGAACAACGCGGCAGCGTAATACCGCAGCCCAACCGCGATCTCGTCGGTGATCTTCAGCCGGGACAACCGGATCAGCGCGGTCTGCCACAGCGTGAGGACGTGACGGCGCAACTCCAATTCGATGCTGCGGCCGTCGTTGGTCTCGGTACGTCCTTCGGCATGCTGCCGCATCAGCTCGGTGATCCGGTGGTGGGTGACAAAAACGGTGCGCCGCCGGGTCTCGGTGGGATGGGCGGTGATCACCGGGGACACCAGCGCACCCTGCAAGGCGTCCGCGACGCTGGACGAATCCAGCTCCGCCAGATCGAGTTTCGCGTAAGCGGCGGCCAGGCTGCCGTCCTGGGGCGGTTCGCCGGCGACGTGAATGCCGCGGCGGCGGTCCCGGTGGATGTCTTCGGCGACGTTGGCGAACAGGGCGAAATGGCTGAACGCCTGGATGATCGGGATCGCCAGGTGGATATCGATGCCGTCGAACATGCGCGACATCTCCGCCCGGTCGATCTCCGAGCGCCGCACCCGGAAGGATTCCACCCGGGCGCGTTCGACGAGGTCGAACACCTCGTCACCGTTCTGCTCGCGCACGGTGTCGCCGAGGATGGTGCCCAGCAGCCTGATGTCCGCACGCATCGGCTCGCTCGCCTCGCGACCGACCCGGGTCCGCTGGACGGCGCGGGCCGCGAGCGGTGCGAAGAACATGTCGAAGACGCCGAGGAGTGGCGTGTTGCTGTCACCGTGCTCCTCGCGGCGCAGCGCGCTGCCGTAAGTCATGATTGAACCCCTTCAGATGAGCGAGGACGTGTTAACTGGCACATGGTGGTCGGTTGCCATTCGTTGAAGACGCCGGGTATTACCATTCTTCTTTCTTCCTGTCTGTGCGATGTCGAGGTTTTTTGCGCGGCTATTCGCGATGACTTTTCGCGATAGCTGAGTTGGTTAGCGCCGCGATCGTGCGACGTATTTGGATTTGGAGTCACCGAATTTACGGCGCTGCTACGGATGTGTCGCTCGTGTAAGCGATAGTGGGAATAGGCAACGATTTCACGGTTTTGCGCATTGTGCTGACTCGGCATCGGCGCGACAGAGTGCGGTCGGCCAGAACTCATCTCTTCACAGGTGAGCTGGCGAACTGCATCCGGCGGGCCCGGTAGTCGCGTGCGACCGGGCGGGCGGCCCTGCCAGGACCCGTGGACCGCCCGCCCGGCCGCTCAGGCGCTGGCCAGCGCGACGGCATCCTCGCGGGCGCCGTACCGTCGCGCGAGCCAGGCGCACACCATCAGTTGCAGCTGGTGGAACAACATCAGCGGCAATACGGCCAAGCCCACCGTGGCCGCGGGGAACAGCACAGTCCCCATCGGCAGGCCGCTGGCCAACGACTTCTTCGAACCGCAGAACACGATGGCGATCGCGTCTTCGGTGGAGAACCGCAGCCTTCGAGCCGCGAAGGTGGTCCCCACCATCACCACCGCAAGCAAGGCGGCGTTAACGGCGAACAGCACCAGCAGCGACACCACGGACAGCCGTCCCCAGATGCCGCCGACCACGCCCGCGCTGAACGCGGAGTACACCACGAGCAGGACCGAGCCGCGGTCGACGTAGCCGAGCACCTTCTTGTGCCGGGTGATAAACCCGCCGATCCAGCGCCGCAGCAGCTGACCGGCCACGAACGGCACCAGCAGCTGCACCATGATGTCCCGCACCGCGCCGAGCGAGACGCCGCCGGTGCCGGTGAACAGGAACACTGTTACCAGCAACGGCGTGAGCACGATGCCGATCAGGTTGGAGAACGAGGCGCTGCAGATCGCCGCGGCCACGTTGCCGCGGGCAATCGAGGTGAACGCGATCGAGGACTGCACCGTCGACGGCAGGCAGCACAGGAACATCACCCCGGCGTACAGCGCCGGGGGGAGCGCCCACGGCACCAACAGTAGGCACAGCAAGCCCAGCAACGGGAACAGGACGAACGTCGCCAAGAACACCAGCCCGTGCAGCCGCCAGTGCTTGAGGCCGTCCACCGCCTCACGGGTGGAAAGCCTTGCCCCGTAAAGGAAGAACAGCAGCCCGATGGCAATGGTCGTTGCGTGGCCGAAGCCGGTGGCCACCGCCCCTCTCGCCGGGAACAGCGAGGCGACGGCCACCGTCAACAGCAGCGCCAAGATGTAGGGATCAACCCGCAACCGGGACATCAGACGCGGTCGATCTTGGGGTGGTGCCGGGAGATGTTGCGCTCCAACAGGTCGATGGAGGCGGCGACGCCGACGTCGCCCTCCTTGACCTCCGGCAGCCGGCCGTCGTTGGCGCGCAACTCCAGCAGCGCGTTGTCGATCGCGGTGTGCGCGGCGAACAGGCACGGCGTGGAGTAGATCGCCACGTTGACGCCGAGGTCCTCCAGCTCGGTCAGCGACAGCCGCGGCGACTTGCCTCCGGCGATCTGGTTGAACAGCAGCGGCTTGTCGCCGATCACGCCGCGCACCTTGGTGATCCAGTCGACGCTGCGCACGCCGTCCACCAGCAGCACGTCGGCGTCCGTGGCGGCGAGCGCCTCGGCGCGGCGCAGGATCTCCGACTCCTCCGTCGCGTCGGTGCGGGCAACCACGACCAGGTCCTTGCGAGTCTCCAGCACCAGGTTCAGCTTCTCCAGGTACTCGTCGAGCGGCAGGATCTGCTTGCCGTCGACGTGGCCGCAGCGACGCGGACGCTTCTGGTCCTCGAGGATCACGCCGGACGCGCCGATGCGCTCGAGGTTCTCCACCACGTGGCAGGCCACCTCGGGGTCGACATAGCCGTCATCGATGTCCACCAGCAGGTGATGCTGCGGGAACGCCAGGCGCAGCCGCTGCACGAAGTTGACCATGTCCGGCCACGCGATGAAACCGATGTCGGGCAGCCCGTAGTAGGACGCCGCGAAGCCGAATCCGGAGACGAACATGCCGCCGTAGTGCTGGGCCGAGAGCGATGCGGAAAACATGTCGAAGACGCCGATGAGTGGCGTGATGCTGTTACCGTTCACGTCGCGGCGTAGCGCGCTGCCGTAAGTCATGACTGAACCCCCTTGAAGGGGCGAAGACGCGGCAATTGGACCGCGGGCCGGTTGCCGTTTGTTGAGGGTGCCAGGTACTACCATTTTCTTTCTCCTTGTGTGTGACGTCGACGTTTTTTGCGCGGCTATTCGCGAATGAGTTTCGCGATAGCTTGAGTTGGTTTTGCGTTGAGATCGTGCGACGTATTCCGATTTGGAGACACCGAATTTAGGGCGATGCTACGGGTGTGTCGGTCTTGTAAGCGATAGCCGGAGTAAGCAACGATTTCACGGTTTTGCGCATTGTGCTCAGATGGTGGGTTCGCCGACCCTCACGGCATTTCGTAGGTTTGCTGGCGGTTGTGCACCTGTGACCACAATGCGCAAAAGCTGAAATTCGCGCAATGCGCGAGTTGTGCGGACAAGCGAGCCACGGCGATTGCGGACCCCTAACTTCGGTTGTGACACGTCAACCAACTGGTCGACATGTCACCAGAACCGGGTAAGAGCCAAATCGCTACTCACACAGGAGAATTCAAATGAACGCAACTGATCCAATCCGCGCGGAGCTGCGCGCTAATGCTGCCGCGTATGGCACTACTGAGGACTACTGGGCTAGCTACCTCGGCATTGCCGACATTGAAGGACCACGTCAGTAACGAGGAGTAGGCAGATGCACGAGGAGATGATGGTCGGCTTCCGTCGACGTCGCACCCAGAGCAGGAGCGGATGGGGGACGCCGAGGCCATCCCTTGTCGCATCGGATGTCGTCTCGTCCCGCCTAGTTGTGGGGCCCGTCGCTGCCATCATCGGCGGTGCCTTGGGATTAACGGCCGACGCTAATGCGGCGAACCCCGACCAGCTGAACCTCAATCCGCGGCCATGTCGAAGGCACCACCTCGTCATCACCGCCGTCGTGCTCGAAGGGCGTAGCAAAAGCGAGGTGGCCCACACCCGAAAACAGGCCGTAGATGCCAATGATGTCTCGGGACACCTGTCAACGATGTCCCGAGACATCACACTCCAAGGTGCATACCCAAGTGGCCGCCTCCGAGCGCGCAGCGTTGCATTGACGCAACCTCTTTGCCGCCCAACCACCTTGCAATGACCGCCGGAGCGGTTCATCCAGGAACACCGTGGCACGGCACTCATCCACGTTCATTGGCCTATCCCAGATGGTGACTAATAAGCCCACAGCGTGTCGCGCACCGGCCGCACAAGTTCCTTGCGCGCGCAGGCAGCCCGTAGCGAAGGGACGTACTAACTATCCCTAAGGGTTGCCTCCAAAGGGGGGCCGCGCCGCGTCGACAAGCCCCGACTTCACCAATGCACTGTCGATGAATCGCTGCACCGGCCGTGAGCGGAAAAACCCGGTGTGGCCTCCCGGATACCAACAGATTTCGGGTCTGCCCCAGTGCTCCCAGAGTCGGGTCGCCTCGTCGCGCGGGTGCACCAGCCTGTCAGCGATGCCAGCACATATGAAGCGGCCCTGCATCGGCACGCGCGGAGTGAGCCCAAGCGGCGAAATCATGCGGCTGATGGGCTTGGCCAACGTGAGCATCTGGCGAAGGTCAAGGTAGTCGCTCACGCCGGCATGGCGAGCGACTAGCTCGACCAGATCGGCGAGCGGGACGCTGACGATCGCACAAGCGAGGTCGTCCTCGAGGCTGGCGATCAGCGAAGTGAGATAGCCCCCGAGCGAGATGCCGTTCAGCCCGATCGCTGACTCAGGCTCCTGTGACCGGATCCAGGACAGCAGCCGCCGGATGTCCCACACCGCCTGAGCGACACCGTGGACGTTATCGACCACGTCCTCGCTGGGGAACGCGGCGCCTTTGGGCAGGCCTCGTCCACGGGGGCCGTGCATGGGAAGTACGGGAAGCATGACATTCAGGCCGAGATGCTGATGCAGATGCCAGGCTCGAAACAGCCTGAGATCCAGGGCGGCACGACCCATTTCCGCGCCGTGCACACACACCAGCCACGGTCGCGGCTCCCGGTGTCGCAACATCAGGCCGTACTCGCGCTCGTTTGGGGTGTAGCTCAACCAGCGGTCCCGGCCGGGATCACCCGCAGAAGGCTCATATTCACTTTCGAAGTAGATGCGCTCGTAGGTGCGCCCCATGCTGCTGACGTCCCTGATGGCAATCTCGGTCAGTGGCGGGGGTGCCGCGAAAAAACTCTCAGGCACTTGGAGCCAACCCTTTTCGCCATAGAACTCAAGCGCCGCGATGACCTCGAGATGTATGCGCTCCAGTCGCGTCGCGTCGGGCGCCGAGCGCAGCAGGTGAAAACCCAAGAGCACGATTTCGTCGCTGAAGGCCTGCGCCGCGAGTGCGAGGGTAGGCCGAGCCACGGGAAGCTCGTCGGGTTGACGATCCAGATAGGTCGCCCACGACCGGGCGTAGAAACCACCGGTCCGGGTGAACGGCCTTAGCGCCTGGCCGAGCGGTAAAGCCCGAACGCCCCACCGACTACGGTTGCCTCGTCGCCGGCGGTTGGCATCGTCTGGCGCGGTGACACTTGTATGCTCGCTGTCCTGCATCTTTCCTCCACTTCGCCGTCACCCAGATCTCGGGGCGATTTCAGCTCGCAGGCCGGTCGCCGGCCGCGACATCGTCGGGGTACTCGTCGTAGTACTGGACGTAGCCTTCGTCGCGGCCATTGAGCACGTAGAGCGGATCGTCGATGTCGGGCCCGTATCCCTGCTCGCGCAGATCGACCTTCTTGGTCTTCAACGTCGCGGTGTGCTCCAGCGAATCGACGACCCGCACGAACAACGGCACCGCGTAGCCGGGCAAATGGTCGTACACGGTATTGGCCAGCGAAGCGCCGTCGAATTCCTTGTCTTCGTTCAGCACCACGGCCGCCATGCCGGCGCGCCCGTCGGCGCCGGGCACCTCAACCCCGAAAACCGTCACGGCTTCGATGGTCGGGTCGGCCGCCACGGCAGCCTCGACGTCCGTCGTCGCCACGTTCTCGCCCTTCCACCGGAACGTGTCACCGAGCCGGTCGACGAACACGGCATGGCGCCAACCCTGCGGACGCAGCAGGTCACCACTGTTCAGCCAAACGTCGCCGTCTCGAAATGCGTTGCGTACCAACTTTTTCTCGCTGGCTTCCGGATCGGTGTAGCCGTCGAACGGCTGCGCTTTGGTGACCTTGCTCAGTAGCAGCCCCGGCTGGCCGCGGCGCACCTTGCGCACCCGGCCGTTCGCATCGCGAACCGGGTCGCCGGTGTCCGGGTCGTACTCGGCGAACGCCACCGTGGTGGGGCAGAGGCCAGCGGTTTTGGGTATGTGAAAGATGTTGACGAACCCTGTGTTGCCTTCACTGGCCCCATAGAACTCGAAGACACGCGGGATTTCGAAGCGAGTAGTGAACTCGTCCCAGATCTCTGGGCGTAGTCCGTTGCCCGCGATGACCCGCACCTTGTTGGTGCGGTCGGTGTCCTTCTCTGGCTGGTTGAGCAGATAGCGGCAGACCTCGCCGATGTAGACGAAGGCGGTGGCGTCGTAGCGGACCACCTCATCCCAGAACCGCGAAGCAGAAAACGACCGGCCCAGCGCCAGTGTGGCACCGGCGCTGATCACCGCCGACACGGCCACGGTCAGTGCGTTGTTGTGGTACAGCGGCAGGCAGCAGTACAACGTGTCGCTGCTCTTCAACCGCATGCCGAGGGCGCCGGACCCGCCCATTGCCCGCAGCCACCGGTAGTGCGTCATCACGCTGGCCTTGGGCGCTCCGGTGGTGCCGGAGGTGAAGATGTAGAACGCCCTGTCCTTGGCCAGTACCGACGATGTCACCTCCGGGTTGGTGGCGGGCGCGCCTGCGGCCAGGCGCTCCAATTCGTCGACGGTCAAGGTGTCGGAGATATCGCCCGATTCGTCGACCGACGCGAGCAGGTCGTCCTCGCCGATCAAGACCTTGGCGCGCAGTAGCCCGACGCTGTGCGCCAGCATGTTGCCGTGCTGCCGGTGGTTCAGCATGCCGGCGATTGCACCGAGTTTGACCACTGCGAGCATCAGCAGCACCGTGCGCGGTGAATTGCGCATCATGATGCCCACCACGTCGCCGCGAGCGACGCCGCGTTCGGCCAGCACCGCCGCATAGCGGTTGACAGTGTGGTTGGCGTCGCGATAGGTCCAGGCTTCGTCATCGAAGCGGATGAAGACATGATCTCCGTAGCGCGCCGCTCGGTCTTGAAACACCCTGCCGATCGACCTCTTGGCTGACCGGCGGGCAAGGAACGCGGTGAGCACGCCGCGCAGAACGACGGGCGCGTCCATCGCCAGCGCGGGTAGGCGCACGGCGATGTCGGTCAGCCCGACGGTGTCACCACTCATCGGTGCTAGCCGCTAGGGGATCGTTGACTGCGGCGCCGCCGCGTCTGCCGGGGAGAAGATAGGCCGGCGGCGTGCTCGAGCTCGCGCAGTGCCGGTTCAATGCCGTCGGCCAACTCGTCGATGTCGTTCGCAATTTCGGGCGTGGTGACGAAGCCGAAGTCGACCGATCCGCGGTAGCTGAAGCAGGTGATGTTGAGCCCGACGTCCATCACCAGCGGACCGATCGGCACCAGGGTTTCCAGGACCGCGCCGGCCATGTAGATCGGGAAATCCGGCCCGGGCACGTTGGAGACCACCAGGTTGATCGGCGCGACGTTTTCCCCGAGTCGGCTGGCGGTGTAGGCGCGCGCAGCCAGTGCGAGCAGCCCGGGCGGCGTTATCTCGGTCAATCCCATGATCTGGTGTGCGGTGAGCGCTTTGGCCATCGCTTTGGCGCCCTGCGCGCTGGCGTGGATGGCTCTAATCCGGTCACTGGGGTCCGAGTTTTCGGTGGGAAGACTCACCGTTGTCGAGGTGATTTGGTTGCCCACCCCAGTGTCCTCGCCGCGGGTGGACACCGGTATCTGGGCGAGTAGCGACCGGTCCGGAAGCTCACCGCGGTCCAGCAGGTAGCGGCGCAGCGCCCCGCACACCATCGCCAGCACGACATCGTTGACCTTCACGCCGAACGCGTCTTTGACCGTCTTGACCCGATCCAGCGGCACGCGGCTACCGCTGACGCGCCGATGCGGCGAGATCGTGGCATTGAAGCGCGTGGTCGGCGCGTCGAAGTAGCGGGGTGGCTTGTTGGCCAGTCCGAACACCGCCAGCTGCTGGCGCACGGTCTGCTCAACCATGCGCAGGACCCGGTAGGGCGTCATCACCGCGAGGTTGAACATTCCGCCGAGCGCGCGGAGCTCGAACCGCGGCATGCCGACACCAACCAACGATTCCTTGGGCTCAGCCGCGGGCGGGCGCGGTTCGGGAGTGGCGTCGAGCAGGATTTCACTGAGCCCGGCGCCGGACACGCCATCGATGAGAGCGTGGTGCATCTTGGTCAGAATGGCCACGCGGCCGTTTTCGACACCCTCGATGAACCACAGTTCCCATAGCGGGCGCGCGCGATCGAGCTTGTAAGACATCAACCGGCCGACAAGGTCGTCGAGTTCCTTGCGGCCGCCCGGCGGCGGCACCGCGATCCGGCGGATGTGAAAGTCGATGTCGAGCTCGGCGTCCTCCACAAGCCACGGGCGGTCTAACCCCAGTGGCGCACCCGCCACCCGATACCGCAGCTGCGGCACTTCGGGCAGCCGGCTGGCCAGCAGCTCGCGAACAGCATCGAACGAGAAGTCCGCAGCGTTCGACGGGTCGCATATCACCAGGCCGCCGACGTGCATGTGCCATCCCGGTGTCTCTGCGAACCAAAACGCCGCATCAACACTCGAGAGCCGCTTCATCTCCACCACCGCCCCGACGCGCGTGCCACTGCCTCGGCCACGGCGAGAAACTCCCCCACTGCAATGATCGTGACGGCTATCTTAGTAATAATAGTGATGAAAGGGAACGGGTTTCTGATCCACCGCACCGAACGGCCCTTCGCGCCCCAAGTTTTTATGCTCGTCCAAGACCTCGACGTCCGGATCATCAACGCCGCCACGGGCGAACTGATCCTCGAGCTAACCATCGATCAAACCAGGGACTACCACCCACGCCACGTCCCCAGCGGCCGCCCCAAACAAAAAGCTGTGAACCCAAACGCAGGTTCACAGCTATGCCGATGTCTAGAGACGTCACAGGGTGGCAGGTGCAGGATTCGAACCTGCGTAGGCGTTAGCCGACGGATTTACAGTCCGCTCCCATTGGCCGCTCGGGCAACCTGCCTTGTTGCGACTAGCAGGGTACAACGACCCAGTACCCCGGTCACAAATCGGCAGAAGCCTACCGGCCCCGCTTGAGCGAATCCGCGACAATACGCATGTGGCCATCGCTCGAGCCTGCCCCACTCTGCTCGTCGTGGTGGTCATCGCCGGCTGCGGCGGGAGCGACCCGCAGCCCACGCCGTCGAGCCACTCGTCAAGCCCGCCCACCAGCGCAACTGCGCAAACCCCACCAAGCAGCAGCCAACCCAGCGCCGCGGTGTCCCCCGTGTCCCAGGCGGCCAGTGCGGCGGGGTTCGTCGACGTTCGGACCATCGTTCCCGACGCGGTCGTCGACCTGCGGTATGCGACGCCGAACAACTTCGTCGGGGTGCCGCTGTATCCAACCGACGCCCGCTGCCTCGTGCACGAATCGATGGCGCCCGGCTTGACGAGCGCAGCAGCAGTCCTGCGGCAACAGGGCGAGGCGCTCGTCTTCTGGGACTGCTATCGACCGCACGACGTCCAGGTCCGGATGTTCGAGGCCGTCCCGAACCCAGCCTGGGTCGCCCGGCCGGGCAGCTACGCACGCAGCCACGAGGCCGGCCGCTCGGTCGACGTGACAATTGCGCGCGCACAACAGGATTGCCCGCCACCGCGGCAAGTGGGGAAATTCTGTCTCGTCGAGATGGGTACCGACTTCGATGACTTCTCGCCCAGCGCAACCGCATTCGCAACCGACGGCGTCAGCGCCGAAGCACAGGCGAACCGCGCCCGTCTACGCGACGCCATGGGGTCCGGCGGGTTGACGGTATACACGGGCGAGTGGTGGCATTTCGACGGTCCGGGCGCCGACGTCGAACGTCCGATTCTGGACGTCCCGGTCAATTAGTCAGCTGCGCCGCATGGTCGCGTGAATCGTAAAGTCGCGCTGCTGCGACGCCGAAAAGTAGACAGATTTGTACAGCACCGTGCCGTCGTCCTGCGGCGTGAGTGTGACCTCCGCTGGTACACACGTACCTTGGGTGATCTTCTCCGTGATGAACCGCACGCCATTCCCTGCGGGACCGTTTTCCTGCCACGTACCCGCGCAGTTGAGTTGAGGATAGGTGACATTCGCGGTCAGGGGTTTATCAGCGGTGATGTCGGCGACCACGTCGAAGCCGGATTGGTCTCCGCTGACGGGCCCCGACCACTTGCCCACCAACGACGTCGGGAACGCACTAGTGGTCCTCGTTGGTGTGCCCGGCAGCGTCGACGGCGTCATCAGCGGCTCGTCTGCAATAGGGACACTTGTCGCCCGGCTTGATGTCCGCGTGGATTCAGTCGTGTCACCGCCGTCGCTGGTGCTTCGCACGAAGGCACCGACCATGACGGCCACCACCGCGAGTGCGAGAACAGCCGCAAGGCCGAGTGCGACCTTGGCGGCTCGGCCCGTTCCATGCCTCGCCCCCTTCGCAGGAGGTGACGGCGCAGGTGGCGGCGGCGGGGGCGGAACGACGGGTGCTGCCGACGGCGGGTACGCCGACGTCACGGTCGCCGGGGCGGGGCGCTCGGGGGGTGGCCGGGGAGGCTGCGGCATCGGTGCGGTGACGGCAGAGCGGGCGGCTTTGGCCAACTCCAACGTGGTGCGATACCGCTCGTTGGGATCCTTCGCCATGCCCTTGGCTATCACCGCATCAAAGTTCGCGGGTACGCCGCGCCGGGCGGTCGACGGTCGCGGAGGCGGCCTCAACATGTGGCCGGCAATTTGGCTCGGCACACTGTCACCGGGATACGGCTGCGCGCCCGTCAAGCACTCGTACAGCACGCAAGCCAGCGCATAGATGTCGGCTCGCGCGTCTACGTCGCCGCCGTCGATCCGCTCGGGAGCCATGTACTGATAGGTCCCGATCATCGCGGCAGTGTTCGTCAACCGCGTCTCGTCAGCACCGCGGGCAATCCCGAAATCAATCAAGTAGGCGAAGTCGAATTCGTTCACCAAGATGTTGGACGGCTTCACATCCCGGTGCACCAATCTCACCCTGTGCGCCGCGTGCAACGCCTGTGCTATCTGCTCGACGATCGTCACCGCCCGTGCGGGCGCCAGGGGTCCCGCACGGAGGATGGTTTCCAGATCGCGGCCCTCGATCAGGCGCATGTCCACATAGAGGCGACCATCGATTTCGCCGTAGCCATGGATCGGAATCACATGCGGCTCGTTGAGCTGCGCCGCCGCGCGGGCCTCGCGCCGGAACCGCTGCTGAAATACAGCGTCGTTGGCCAATTCCGGTGGCAAGACTTTGATCGCGACGATTCGGTCGGTGGCTGTGTCGTGCGCTCGCCACACTTCGCCCATCCCGCCGCGGCCCAGCAATTCGACGAACTCGTAGCGCCCGAACGGAGTCCCGTCCACCATGTCCACCCCCGTGGCCAGATAGCAAATCCACCATAATTCTTGGCGCAGCGCGGGTGACGGCATTCGCAAAGGCCGTGCGCGGGCGCGATCGACTGCCGTGCACCTGCCTTGGTGCGCCCGAAGCGCTAGGACGAGAATGTCCCCGAGTTCACAAGTAGACGCACCGAGGAGGGCCGAATCCCATGGCGGATTCATCGTTCGATGTCGTGAGCAAGGTCGACCGCCAGGAGGTCGACAACGCGCTGAACCAGGCCGCCAAGGAGCTGGCCACCCGCTTCGACTTCCGCGGCACTGACACGTCCATCGCGTGGCAGGGCGAGGAGACCGTCGTGATCACCTCGTCCACCGAGGAGCGCATCAAGGCGGCCATCGACGTGTTCAAGGAAAAGCTCATCCGCCGCGACATCTCCATGAAGGCCTTCGACGTCGGCGATCCCCAGGCCAGCGGCAAGACCTTTAAGGTCAGCGGCGCCATCAAGCAGGGCATCAGCAGCGAGGACGCCAAGAAGATCACCAAGCTGATTCGCGATGACGGCCCCAAGGGCGTCAAGACTCAGATCCAGGGCGACGAGGTCCGCGTCAGCTCCAAGAAGCGCGACGACCTTCAGGCCGTCATCGCCATGCTCAAGAAGGCCGACCTCGACGTGGCGCTGCAGTTCGTCAACTACCGGTGAGCTGCGCCGTGATCTCGACCCCGACGGTCTTGCCGTCGGCGCGGTGGTCCGTGATGTTGCCGCACTGCCCGCACAGCTGGACGGACCCCCGCATGTCGGCCGCTGATGCCCTGGCGATGATCGCCATGACCGTCTCTGTGTGAATGACCACACCGATCGGACACTTCCCCGGCGGAGGTCCGTCGATCCACCCCTGCGTCAGCATCACCGCTGCAATCTGCTGAAAGTACGCATCGGGCTCGGCGCCGGCGGGCATCGCGAAGCTCATCTCTACGCGCCCGCGATACGGCGGGTCACCCTGGTCGTTGCACGACTCGAATAAGAAGCCCCCGCTCACGTCCTGCAGGCCCGCAAGCCGGATGATCTGCCTGGCCGGCTCGACCACTTGCGCCATTGCCTCTTCGTCAGACAGCCGAGGCAGTGCGTCCTCAGTCACGTTGACTCCAATCCGCGAACGGCTTCCGGGTCGATCGAGGCGGGCGTGCCCGGTATGCGAGTGTCAATGTGTGGCAAGCTGATTCGGCCCAGCCCGGGAATATTGATCTCGCGAGGCGTGGTCGCATGCGGCTGCCGCCTTCCCTCCGCCACCAAGTCGTCCCGTGCCAGCGCACCGCCATTGCCGGTGACGATGTGGACGATGCTGCGCAGCGCTTCGCCGCCGACGTCGTAGTAATGCGAATGGTCACCCATGTCCAGCCTGTCGCGCCCCATCACCTCCGCCTCGAAGCGAACAGAGCCAAAACCATCACCGGCCGGGTCGGCGCCCAGCCCAACGTCGGGGCCGAATGGATGGCCAAACACGTCGTTCAGTATGTCCGGCACGCTTCCCGATACTCCGATCCAGCTGACGGGGTCCGTCGACGCGGCGCCGACATACACCTCGCCGGAGTCGACGTGGAAGTCTGCGGCACTCTTGGCTAGGTCTGTCCCCGGGCTGCCCAGCAGGATCGCATCGTTCGCACGCATGCCGCTGCCGGCGAAGGCATCCGCGACCGTCGTCGCCCCATAGGAATGCCCGAGCACGCTCACGTGGGGTGGGTTCGATTCCGCGTGCGTCACCCACAGGCCGTTGACGTCCTGGGCCAACAGCTCACCCCCGGCTCGGGCCAACAACGGCGCCGCGATTCCCAGATCGCTGAAATTGTCTGGCGCGTCGTAACCCATCCACGCGATCACCGACATGTCTTCGTCTGGATACGCGGCAATCGACCGGTCATAGACGTTGATGGCAGCGTTGTGCCCTCCGGACAACCATCCGCCCGCGACGCTGCTACCCGCTCCCGGCACGATGACCGCGATGTCGCCCGCTTCGTCCGGGTCACCGATCGCGATCGCTGCACTGCCCTGCCCGTGAAATGCCGACGGGTGATAAGCCCACAGCATCACCGGTCGCGGGTTGCCCGGGTCGGATCCCCGGTCGTGGTCGAGGCCCCGCCTGGTTTGGACGGCGTTCCGATACCGCACGGCGTCATCGTTCGAAAGGCCATAGCGCGCAGGACTTGCCAACACATCGTCGACCGATACGGCGTGCCCGGCGGCCGCGTCCGCGATGCGGGATAGGTCGTCGTTCATCACCGCGTTATTGATCTGGTCTCGGATGCCGGCCGGGATGCCATTGAGATTCCCCAGCCCCGACGGGTGCTCGGCGAGCAGTCGGTCTCGGTCCGCCTGGCCGAGCGAACCCCACCACGCATTGACCTCTTCGGCGCTGCCACCGGTTGGGGTCACGGCGGCCGCCGGCTTTTGAGGATCGACGCGAGTCGGGTCTGACATGGGTACGCCTATGCGCGCTGCGGACGCTTTGAACGTACCCGTCCACCACGGCAGCAGCGCACAAGTCAGTCGGATTCGCACTGCTAAACCGCCCCGGCCTGCCAGCCGACAGACCTACGCTGATCGGCATGGCACCTGCGCAACGCGAACCCAATGTCGTCGTCCTCGGCGGAGGATCCTGGGGCACCACTGTGGCGTCCATCTGCGCCAGGCGCGGGCCAACGTTGCAGTGGGTGCGCTCGGAGGAGACCGCCGAGGACATCAACAAGAATCACCGCAACACGAAGTATCTCGGCGATGACGTCGAGCTGTCGCCAACGCTGCAAGCCACCAACGACTTCTCCGAAGCGGCCAATGCCGCCGACGTCGTCGTGATGGGCGTGCCGTCGCACGGCTTCCGTGGCGTGCTCGAACAGCTGGCCAAGGAGCTGCGGCCGTGGGTGCCGGTGGTGTCCCTGGTCAAAGGCCTTGAGCAGGGCACGAACTACCGGATGAGCCAGATCGTCGATGAGGTGCTGCCCGGCCATCCGGCGGGCATACTGGCCGGGCCGAACATCGCGCGCGAGGTCGGAGAGGGATACGCCGCTGCCGCGGTGCTGGCGATGCCGGATCAGCACCTGGCCGCCAAATTGGCGGAACTGTTCCGCACCAAGCGATTCCGCACCTATACGACCGACGACGTCGTCGGTGTTGAGATGGCAGGCGCGCTGAAGAACGTCTACGCGATCGCGGTCGGCATGGGCTACTCGCTGGGCATCGGCGAAAACACGCGCGCGATGGTGATCACGCGCGCGGTGCGGGAAATGTCGAAGCTAGGCGAGGCGGTCGGTGGGCACCGCGACACGTTCGCAGGCCTGGCCGGGACCGGCGATCTGATCGTGACGTGCACCAGCCAGCGCAGCCGCAACCGTCACGTCGGCGAACAGCTGGGCGCCGGTAAGCCGATCGACGAGATCATCGCGTCGATGAATCAGGTCGCCGAGGGCGTCAAGGCCTCCAGCGTCATCATGGAATTCGCCGACAAATACGGCATCAACATGCCGATCGCCCGCGAGGTCGACGGCGTCATCAACCACGGCAGCACGGTCGAAGACGCGTACCGCGGGCTCGTCGCGGAGAAGCCGGGCCACGAGGTGCACGGCTCGGGGTTCTGAGGAGCACTAGCCGGTTGGCGGCCGTCAACAAATGATGGCGGCCCGCAGACCGAACTAGCTGGACTTCTTCCCGCTCTTTTTGCCGCCCTTCTTTGAAGCTCCAGGCGTATTGGCGATCTTCGCGGCCCGCGCCTTGCTCATGCCCTTCTTGCGCAGGCCCTCGTACTGCTTGTCGTTCTTGACGCTTGGGCCATGATCCTTCGCCATTCGTGCCTCCCCGGTCTCGTTCCCTTCGAGTACCCGGTTTCGCGGCACGAAAGCTCAGTTAGCGAACGGACCCCTGTTATCGGGTCGGTACAGCAGCGGAGGTGTCTCGTTGAGAATGAAGCTGCCCGCCGGGCTGATCACAAATCCCGACTGGCTGCGACCGTCGACGCACGTCGTTGTCGCGCCGTCGTTGCCGCAACTGACGGTCTGATAGCTGATCCGCGAACCAGCCGGCAGCGGTTTGACCGCACCGGCCGCGGCGAACACGTCGCCGGGTGAGATCGCGAAGCCCGGCACCCCGCCATAGGAGCCGCTGACGAGGTTCGCCCCCTCGGGGGCGCCGGGAATTGGACCACTGCACCCATAGCTGCCCGCGCGCTGCAGCACGCAGGTGACTCCGCCCGACGTGAACGCGTACCAGGTGTCGTTCATGGTCGCGTAATCGGACAGCTTCACCGGCGCCAAGGCGTTGACGTTGGGTGGTGGAGGCGGCTGTGGCGGTGGATCTGGCGGCGGCTCAGCCCCCGCAATGCCAGGCACGCCGAGGACGGCCACTGCTCCCAAAACGCCTGCCAGAACTCTGCTCAGCACTGCCATAGCCTATGTGTCGCAGAAATGACCAGCAGTGTTTCTAGCCGAACGTGTAGCTGCCGTCGGGGCTGAGCACAAAACCCGACTGGTCGACGCTGTTCAGGCACGTCGTGACGAACCCGTCCGTCCCACAGCTGACCGTGCGGAAGCTGAGCCGCGTATTCGGCGGCAGCGCCTTCGCATCCTCGACCACGCCGTACACGGGGCGGTCAGCGTTGGCGAATCCAGGCTTACCCGACGCACGTGCACTGACCAGATTCGCGCCGCCCGGCGCAGCGGGAATCGGCCCGCTGCAGCCATAACTGCCCGACTGCTTGTCCAGGACGCACGTAACGCCGTCGAGCACGCCGAAGGCGTACCGGGCGCCGTCGTTCACCGAATACTCCGACGGCTTCGCCGACGGAAACGCATTGATGTTCGGCAGCGGTGGCGGGTCAGCCGCCGCGATGCCCGGCACGCCAACCAGGGCCGCCCCCGCGATCCCCGCAACGCCGATCAGAATTCTGCGCAGCACGGACCACACCCTAGGGGGCGCGGCCAAAGGGCGCACGCCGACCTCAGTACAACCCAGGTCCGCGGCCTGCCATCGCTTCCAGCCTGCGGATCCGGTCCTCCATCGGCGGGTGCGTCGAGAACAGCTTGCCGATGCGCTCACCGGAGCGGAACGGGTTGGCGATCATCAGGTGCGCCTGATCTGCCAGCTGGGGCTCCGGCGGCAGAGGCGCCTGCTGCACACCTGCGCTGATCTTCCGCAATGCTGAAGCCAACGCCAGCGGATCGCCCGTCAGCTCCGCGCCCGATTGGTCAGCCTGGTACTCACGCGACCGCGACACCGCCAGCCGGATCACCGTTGCGGCGATCGGACCCAACAGCGCAATCAGCAACAGCGCGAAGGGATTCGAGCCACCGTCGCGGCTCCCGCCGAACATTCCCGCGAAGTGCGCGACGAAGGCCAGCGCCGTGATCACTGAAGCCATCGCACCGGCCACACACGAGATGAGAATGTCGCGGTTGTACACGTGGGAAAGCTCATGGCCCAGCACCGCACGAAGCTCGCGCTCGTTGAGGATCTGCAGGATTCCTGTCGTGCAGCACACCGCCGCATTGCGCGGGTTCCGGCCCGTGGCGAACGCGTTCGGTGCCGCGGTATCGCTGATGTACAGCCGCGGCATTGGCTGTCGTGCCGTCGTCGCCAGCTCCCGCACGATGCGGTACATCACCGGCGCCTGCATCTCGTTCACCGGCTGGGCATGCATCGCCCGCAGCGCCAGCTTGTCGCTGTTGAAGTAGACATAGACGTTCATGCCGACGGCGAACAGCACCGCCAGGCCCAGAATCGCCCTGCTATTGAACAGCGCGCCGATGAACATGATCAGCGCCGACATACCCACCAGCAACAGGAACGTCTTGGCCCTGTTGGCGTGCGGATGCCAGGTCATCAGCTACCTCCTACGAAGTCTTCGCTGAGTCAACGCTTAGCCAGCCTCCGCGGGTTCCTGTCGCGTCAGCCGTGCCTGTTCACCGTGTAGTCCACCAGCGTGGCCAGCGCTTGGCGACCCGGGCCTTCAGGAAGGTTGGCCAGCTCGTCGCGGGCTTGTTTGGCGTACCGCGCCACGGTGTCCTTGGCCTGCGCCATTCCCGGCGACTTGCGGAGCAGCCGCAGCGCCTCGGCCAGGTCGTCATCGTTTTCGACCGGACCTTTGAGCAGCTGCCGAAGCCGGTCCCCGTCCGGGCCCGTCTCACGCAGCGCGTACAGCACCGGCAGTGTGTGCACGCCCTCGCGCAGGTCGGTGCCCGGCACCTTGCCCGATTCGTCGGGGTCGCTGTCGATGTCGATGATGTCGTCGGAGATCTGGAACGCCGTGCCGACGATGCCGCCGAGCCGGCTCAGCCGCTCGATCTGCTCCTCGCCGGCTCCGGAGAACGTCGCGCCGAACCGGCCCGACGCCGCGATCAGGCACGCCGTCTTTTCGTACACCACCTTCAGGTAGTGCTCGACCTCGTCGACACCCTCGGCCACGCCGCGGGTCTCACGCATCTGCCCCGTCACCAGTTGCGCGAAGGTATCGGCGATGACGCGCACGGCCTCCGGACCCAGTCGGGAGACGAGGCGGGAGGCCGTCGCGAACAAATAGTCGCCGGCCAGGATCGCAATGTTGTTGCTCCAGCGGGCGTTGGCGCTGGGGGCGCCGCGGCGCACCTGCGCCTCGTCCATTACGTCGTCGTGGTAGAGCGTTGCCAAGTGCACCAGCTCGATGACGGCCCCCGCGACGGAGACCTGCCATGCATCGGGTTCTGGCCCCAGCCGCGCCGAAAGGACGGTGAACAGCGGGCGGAACCGTTTTCCGCCTGCCTGGAACAGGTGCTGGACGGCCTCGGACATCAGCTCGTCGGCTTTGCCCAGCTCAGTGGCCATCAGGTCCTCGATGCGCGCCACACCATCGCGGACCTCCTGCGCGAAGACGGGGTCGGCGAAATCCACCCCCGCCACCACACTCGCTGGTGTCCTCACCCTGCCAACATACTGGGAAGCGTGGATACACGAGCCGACGTGGTGGTCGTCGGGGCTGGGCCTGCCGGCTCGGCCGCGGCGGCGTGGGCGTGTCGCGCCGGACACGACGTGCTCGTGATCGACTCGGCGCAGTTCCCGCGCGATAAGGCCTGCGGCGACGGCCTGACCCCGCGCGCCGTCTTGGAGTTGCAGCGGCTGGGGCTCGGGCCGTGGCTCGAGGGCCGGGTACAGCACCGCGGCTTGCGGCTTGTCGGGTTCGGCGGTGACGTAGAGGTCGACTGGCCGGGCCCGTCGTTCCCGGCGGTCAGCAGCGCGGTGCCACGTACAGAGCTCGACGACCGCATCCGGATGGTCGCCGTCGACGACGGCGCCAAGATGCTGCTGGGCGTGAAAGCCGTTGATGTGCGCCATGATTCGAGCGGACGCGTGTCGTCGCTGTTGTTGGACTCCGGCGCGGAGATCGGGTGCAGGTCGCTGATCGTCGCCGACGGGGCACGCTCGCCGTTGGGCCGGGTGTTGGGCCGGCAGTGGCATCAGCAGACGGTGTACGGCGTGGCGGTCCGCGGGTACATCGCGACGCCTCGCGCCGACGAGCCGTGGATTACGTCGCACTTGGAACTGCGCTCACCCGAGGGGCGGGTGCTGCCCGGATATGGGTGGATCTTCCCGCTCGGCAATGGCGAGGTGAATATCGGCGTCGGCGCGCTGGCGACGTCGAAACGCCCCGCCGATGCCGCTTTGCGGCCGCTGATGTCGTACTACACGTCACTGAGGCGTAAGGAATGGGGCTTCGAGGGCGAGCCGCGGTTGGCGTTGTCAGCGTTGTTGCCGATGGGCGGCGCGGTCTCCGGCGTGGCCGGGCCGAACTGGATGCTGATCGGCGATGCCGCGGCCTGCGTCAACCCGCTGAACGGCGAGGGCATCGACTACGGGCTGGAGACCGGCCGGCTGGCGGCCGAGATGCTGGGCGTCGGCGACGTGTCGTCGGCATGGCCTGAGGTGCTGTCGTCGCATTACGCGCGGGCGTTCTCAGTCGCGCGCCGGCTGGGGCTGCTGCTGACGATTCCGCGGTTCCTGCCGGCGACGGGTCCTGTTGCGATGCGATCGGCGTTCCTGATGAACATCGCGGTGCGGGTGATGGGGAATTTGGTGACCGACGAGGACGTCGACTGGATCGCGCGGGTGTGGCGGTCGGCGGGTTTGGCGTCGCGCCGGATCGACAGGCGGCCACCCTTCAGCTGATCTGGACTTGCAAGTCGATTCCGAATTCTCAACGATCTGACGGTGATCACACGACGCGACTTCGCGCGCACCGTCGGATTCGCGGTCGCCGCTACCTCAGTGGCCAGTTCTGCAATCGCTTCGGCTTCACCGGCGCAGTCGCACACGTCGTTCGCGTCGCTCAAACAGGTTGACGCCGCAGTGCTCAACGTCGGCTATGCCGAGGACGGCCCAGCTGACGGCCCACCCGTCATCCTGTTGCACGGTTGGCCGTACGACATCTACAGCTACGTCGACGTCGCGCCGATTCTCGCCGCCCGCGGATACCGGGTGCTCATTCCCTTTTTGCGCGGCTACGGGAGCACTCGATTCCTCTCGTCGGACACCGTTCGTAATGGACAGCAGGCGGCACTAGCGCAGGACGTCGTCGCGCTCATGGATGCGCTGAACATCGACCGGGCGGTGCTCGGTGGATTCGACTGGGGCGCACGGACCGCCGACATTGTCGCCGCGATCTGGCCGGAGAGAGTCAAGGCGCTGGTGTCGGTGAGTGGCTACCTGATCGTGAATCTCGTTGCCAATCAACAGCCTTTGTCGCCGCAGGCCGAACACGGCTGGTGGTACCAGTACTATTTCGCGACCGATCGTGGAGTTCGCGGGTACCGCCAGAACACACACGACTTCAACAAACTCATCTGGCAGGAGGCGTCGCCGACGTGGAAGTTCGACGACGCCACCTACGACCGCAGCGCCGCGGCGTTCACCAACCCGGATCATGTCGCCATCGTCATCGACAACTACCGCTGGCGACTCGGGTTGTCGGCCGGCGAAACGCAGTACGACGACATTGACGGCAAGCTGGCCGATAGCCCACCGATCGCCGTGCCGACCGTCACGATCGGCAGCGACTTCGATGGCGCCAACAAGGACGGTGCCGCCTACCGCAAGATGTTCACGGGCCCCTATTCACACCGCATCCTCCACGGCATCGGACACAACGTGCCGCAGGAGGCGCCGCAGGCTTTCGCCGATGCCATCATCGCGGCGGACAAGATGTAGCGACGGCTAGTCGCTCGACGACGACGATCCGGAATCACTGGATGAAGATCCGGAATCACCCGAGGAGTAATCACTCGAGGACGAGGAGTAGTCGCTCGGCGACGAGCCAGAGTCAGTCGAGAAGCTGAAGGCCGTCGACGAAAACGGGTCGTAGGTGCTCGACGAGCTCGATTGATCGCTGCTGCTGGATTGTCGGCGCTTGGCCACGGCCAACGCGATGCGGGCATCGGCAGGCGCCCTTTTCGGGTCGCTGGCGTTGGTGAGGCCCAACGCGATGAGCACGTCGGCCGCGGTGATGAACAGTCCGGCCCAATACGCCCATTTCATGGCCGGATCCGGTTGCGTAGCAAAGTAAATGCCCAAGAAGATCGGCCCGACGCACCCGAAAACGAACACCACCAGCTGGATGCGGACGTAGCGCCAAAATGTGGCCACGGGCCGCAGCATATCGCGGGCAATATCTCGAGTAGTCGAGTACCCACGACGCTGTCGCGGATTCGCGTCAGGATGACACCGCGGAAGTCATTCCACTACGAGGGGGTCATCGATGAACCGCAAGGAATTCAGCGTTGCGACGTTCAACCTGTTCAACCTGCAAGAGCCTGGCAAGCCGATGAACAGGGGGCAAACACCTTGGACGCCAGAACAATTCAGGATGAAGATTCAGTGGATCGTCTGGCAGTTGACGATCCTCGCCCCCGACATCGTCGGGCTGCAGGAGCTGTGGAGCAAGGAGGCACTAGACGCTGTCCTCGACTTCAACTACGGCACCCCGGGAGATCCGCCAAAGCGACTGAAGGACGAGTACCAACAGCTTGCCACGCCTGCGACTGGCGACAAGATCGTCTGTGGGGCGCTGGTGCGCAAAGAACTTCTAGTCGGTGAACCGAAGTGGGTGGACAAGTTTCCCGAGGCGACGCGGCTGGACTTGAAAGAGGATCCCGACGACCCTCAGTCCCCGGAGATCAAGGTCACTATCAATGCGTTCTCTCGCCCCGTTCTGCGTTTCCAGGTCAAACTACGAGACGACCAACCGGTAACCGAGGTGTTCGTGACGCACCTCAAGTCCAAGCTTCCGACCGACGTCAGCGAGGAAGCCTGGTTCGAAAACAATCCGGCGACGTTCAAACCGCATCAGAAAGCGCTCGGCGCAGGCATCTCGACGATCCGGCGAACGGCGGAGGCCGTCGCACTTCGAGTCATGCTCACCGGCGTCATGAAGGGCACCACAACGCCGGTCATTGTGTTGGGGGATTTGAACGACGGGCAGACCAGCAACACTGCGAACATCCTCACCGAGCAGCCACAGATCCTTGTGGGCGGCGCGCAAGGAGGAAGCGATGTGGGCCTCTATACGGCTCAGACGCTGCAGGAGTACCGGGACACACGCGACGTGTACTACACGCACGTGCATCAGGATCTCCGCGAGTCGCTGGACCACGTGCTCGTCAGCGAGCAGTTCTACGACAACAGCAGGAAGCGCGTGTGGTTGTTCGACGGTTTGGTCATCAACAACGACCATCTCAACTTCGAGGACCACAAAGGGACCGGCACCGGTGACCATGGTGTGGTGAAAGTGAGCTTCAAGTTCAACCCGGCTTGATCCGCCCGCGGCCGGCTTTGCTAACGATCGGTTATCAGAACCGCACCGTCGACGACCTCATCGCCGCGCTGCGAGCCGCAAGAGTGAAAGTCCTTGTGGACGTGCGGCTTACACCGATGTCGCGCAAAGCCGGCCTGTCGAAGAACGGTCTCGCGGCGCGGCTGCACGAGGCGGGAATCGACTCTGTACATCTGCCGGGCGCTCGGCAACCCGCGTGACAACCGTGACGCTTATCGGCGCGGCGACGAGGCGGCCGTCGCGAAATACCGCGATGTCTTGAGAACACCGGAAGGCCAAGCGGCCCTTGATCAATTGGTTCGTATGGCTAGACATCGG
>Ga0075428_100001121_pt1 | contig 28599 bp, 22 predicted proteins | sample RhiMetdeltSRZDD2_FD_75291 | JGI IMG/M metagenome (GOLD analysis project Ga0075428, IMG submission 75291) | Populus rhizosphere microbial communities from Tennessee, USA - Rhizosphere MetaG P. deltoides SRZDD2 | ecosystem: Host-associated > Plants > Roots > Rhizosphere > Soil | place: USA... | reverse complement strand
CCGTCGTGACGTTCGCGGACGTCGCCGGCGTCGACGAGGCCAAGACCGAGCTCCAGGAAGTCGTCGAGTTCCTGAAGTACCCCGAGAAGTTCAACTCGCTCGGCGCGCGCATCCCGCGCGGCGTGCTCCTCGTCGGCCCGCCTGGCACCGGCAAGACGCTCATGGCCCGCGCCGTCGCGGGTGAGGCCGGCGTGCCGTTCTTCAGCATCTCCGGCTCGGAGTTCGTCGAGATGTTCGTCGGCGTCGGCGCAAGCCGCGTCCGCGACCTCTTCGACCAGGCCAAGCGCAATGCGCCATGCATCGTCTTCGTCGACGAGATCGACGCGGTCGGCCGCCAGCGCGGTGCCGGCCTCGGTGGCTCCCACGACGAGCGCGAGCAGACGCTTAACCAGATCCTCGTGGAGATGGACGGCTTCGACACGAACACGAACGTCATCGTCGTTGCCGCAACGAACCGACCCGACGTCCTCGACCCGGCGCTCCTGCGGCCCGGCCGCTTCGACCGCCAGGTCATCCTCGACCGGCCCGACATGAAGGGCCGCGTCGCGATCCTCAAGGTCCACACGAAGGGCAAGCCGATCGACAAGGTCGCGTCGATCGAGGAGCTCGCCCGCCAGTCGCCCGGATTCTCGGGCGCTGACCTCGCCAATCTCGTGAACGAGGCCGCCATCCTCGCGGCCCGCCGCAACAAGAAGACGATCGGCATGTCCGAGTTCTCGGAGGCGCTCGAGCGAATCGTCGCCGGGCCGGAGCGCAAGTCACGCGTGATCTCCGACGCCGAGAAGCTTGTCATCGCCTATCACGAGGGCGGCCACGCGGTCGTCCAGCGCGTCCTGCCGAAGTGCGATCCAGTCTCGAAGGTCACGATCATCAGCCGTGGCATGGCCCTCGGCTACACGATGGCCCTGCCGACCGAGGATCGCTACCTCCAGTCGAAGAGTGAGTTCGAGGACAAGATCGCCGGCTTCCTCGGCGGCAACGCCTCGGAGCGGCTGATCTTCGGCGACACCACGACCGGCGCGAGCAACGACATCGAGAAGGCGACGACGCTGGCGCGGCGGATGGTCACCGAGTTCGGGATGAGCGACAAGCTCGGCCCGCTGGCCTTCGGCAAGCGCGATGAGCTCGTGTTCCTCGGCCGCGAGATCGGCGAGCAGCGGAACTACTCGGACGACATCGCGAAGCAGATCGACGAGGAGATCCGAGCGATCATCGACCGCGCCTACGAGCGCGCGATGGACGTCCTGGTCGAGCATCGAGACCGCCTCGAAGCCCTCGCCCAGAAGCTGATCGCCGAGGAGACCGTGGACGCGGAAGGCTTCGAGAAGCTCTTCAGCGACCTGCCGCCGAAGGAGACGCTGCACGGCCTGCCGCCACGCAACAAGGGCGGCACCACCGTGGAGCCGATGCCCGAGGCGGCCGCGAAGGGCCACCCCGGCACGACGTCGCCCGCCCCGAACCCGGCCTGACCGGGCTCCCCGAGGCGTGACGGCGGACCTCGAAGCGTTCCTCGCGGAGTCGGCCGAGCGCCGGCTCGCGAGCTATCACGAGCTGCTGCGCATCCCGAGCATCTCGGGCCTGAGCGCGCATGCCGGCGATTGCCGGCGGACCGCGGAGTGGGTCGCAGCGGACCTGCGCGCCTCGGGCGTGGAGAACGTCGACGTCAGCGACACCGGCGGCCATCCGGTCGTCTACGGCGACTGGCTGCACGCGGACGGCGCGCCGACGGTGCTCGTCTACGGTCACTACGACGTCCAGCCGGTCGACCCGCTCGACCTGTGGAAGCACCCGCCGTTCGAACCGTTCGTCGAGAACGGCCGGATGTACGGCCGCGGCGCCGCCGACGACAAGGGCCAGGTCCACGCTCATCTGCGCGCCGCCGAGGCGCTGCTCGCGACCCGTGGCCGCTATCCGGTCAATGTCCGCTACCTCTTCGAAGGAGAGGAAGAGTCCGGCTCGCCCAACCTCGAAGCCTGGCTCGACGCGAATCGCGAGCGCCTGAAGGCCGACGTCGCCCTCATCTCCGATACCGGCTTCTTGCAGGGCAATCGACCGGCGATCTGCCTCTCGCTGCGGGGCAACATGTATGCCCAGATCGACGTCACCGGCCCCAGCGTCGACGTCCACTCCGGCGGCTACGGCGGCGCGGTCCAGAACCCGGCGAACGCGCTTGCCTGGATCCTCGCCGAGCTCAAGGGCCGCGATGGCGTCGTCCGGATCCCGGGGTTCTACGACGAGGTCGTCCCGCTGTCCGAGGCCGACCGCGCCCAGTTCGCCGGCCAGCCCTTCGACCCAGACGCGCTTGCCGCCGAGACCGGTGTGCCCGAGCTCGCCGGCGAGGTCGGCTACACGGTTCCCGAGCGACGAGGTGGTCGCCCGACGCTCGACGTCAACGGGCTCTGGGGCGGCTTCCAGGGTGAGCGCACCAAGACGATCATCCCGGCCCACGCACATGCAAAGGTCAGCTGTCGGCTCGTTGCGGACCAGGAACCTCTTGTCATCTTCGAACGCCTCAAGGCATTCGTCCTGCAGCTCGCGCCCGTCGGCGTCCGCGTCGACGTGACGCTCCTCGACACGGCCCGACCGCTCAACACGTCGGCCGAAGAGCCGGCGGTCCAGGCGGCGAGTCGGGCGGTCGAGCAGGCGTTCGGTGCCGCGCCGCTGTACCAGCGTGGCGGCGGCTCGATTCCGGTCGCGGCCATGGTCCGCGACGCGATGCATGCGCCCGTGGTGTTGATGGGCTTCGCAAACGACGACGACAACGCCCACGCACCGAACGAATCGATGATCCTGTCGAACTACGAAAACGGCATTCGGGCGATCGTCCACTTCTTCGACGACCTCGCGACGACGCCGCTTGCCTGAGGCCATCGACGCCGAGCCGAACGGTACTTTCGGTGCACGCCAGGCCGTCCGCTCGGGTCACTGGCGATCAGGAAGCCGGTGCTACGATGCGGGCCGGCGTCTAGACCGGGGAGGATGACCGAACGTGGCGACTGCAACCAAGGCTGAGAAGGCCGCAACCTGGCGGCTCGAGACCGACAACGGGGCCCTGGCCCCGCGTTCCGCCGTCGACGTCCTCGTCGACCTGAACGACAAGGTCGTCAGCGGCCAGCTCGGCGAGTACCAGCCCGTTCCCCTCGGCTTCACCCCGATGGACAAGACCCTCGGCGCCGGCATTCGCCCCGGCGAGATGCTGCTGCTCGGCGGAGCGCAGGGCACCGGCAAGACGACGATGGCCCTCCAGATGGCGCGCAACGTCGCGGCCTCGGGCCAGGCGAACGTCCTCTACATCTGCTTCGAGCACGACGAGGCCTACCTCCTGAACCGCCTGATCTCGATGGAGTCGGCCCTGGCCCACCTCCCGCAGAAGACGGGCGCGATCAAGATCCAGGACGTCCGCAAGGAGATCCTCGGGTCGTGGATGTCCGAAGGAGCCGGCGCCAACCTCGCATCGAACCCGCGACTGCGGCCCTCGCTGGACCGGATCGCGCGCTACGGCCAGAACCTCTTCCTCATGAAGGGCTCGGCGACGGCGAGCACGGTGGACAACATCCGCAAACTCGTCCGCCAGCACCGCGAGCTGTCGGGCGAACGGCGCCTGCTCGTCATCGTGGACTACCTCCAGAAGGTGCCCCAGATCCCGGAGCCCGACACCGAGAGCGAGAAGGTCACGTACGTCGTGAACGGGCTCAAGGACGTCGCCCTGTCCGAAGAGGTGCCGCTCATCGCGATCGTCGCGGCGGACAAGGAGGGCCTGAAGGCCGCGCGCCTACGGAACTTCCACCTGCGCGGCTCGTCGGCGATCAACTACGAGGCCGACATCATCCTGATCCTCAACGAGAAGTACCAGATCGTCGCCAAGGTCAACATCGAGTTCAACCCGTACCAGGCGCAGCGCTTCCGCGACTGGATCGTGGTCTCGGTCGAGAAGAACCGCGGCGGTCAGGACAACGTCGACCTCGAGTTCGAGAAGCACTTCGAGTTCAGCACCTTCGATCCGCACGGCCGGACGGTGCAGGAGAAGCTCATCGAGGAGCGCCTCTACAACGACTAGCGCGAGGTGGCGCGGCCACCTCTAGACTCGGCGGGTGAGTCCCGCTCCCGGTCGCTTTCCTGCGGTCATCGAGATCGTCGTCGAGATTCCCAGCGGCAGCCGCAACAAGATCGAGTTTGACGAGGCCGCCGGCGTCTTCCGGCTCGACCGTGTCCTCTCGTCGGCCGTCTTCTACAACTTCGACTACGGCTTCATCGAGCGCACGCGCGCCGATGACGGCGATCACACGGACGCCCTCCTGATCATCGACGAGCCGACGTTCACCGGCTGCCACGTTTGGGCCCGCCCGATCGGCGTGCTCGAGATGCGCGACGAGAAGGGCGGCGACTTCAAAATCCTGTCCGTCGCGGTCGCTGACCCGAACCAGGAGCATGTCGAACGGCTCGACCAGGTGCGGCCGCACCGACTCGTCGAGATCGAGCACTTCTTCCAGACGTACAAGCTGCTCGAGGACAAGCGGGTCGAGGTCGTCGGCTGGCGCGACGCCGAGCGGGCGCGTGAGATCCTCGTCGCGGATCGCGAACGCTGGGAGCTCGAGTCGCCGGAGCGCTGAGCCGATGATGGGCGGGGCTGCGCGGCGATACGAGCCAGAGGCGCGACTGTTCGTCGCTGTTCCGCTGCCCGCCGCGACTTGCACGGCGGTCACCGCCGTGGTCGATCGCGTCCGCGATCGTCTCGCCGCTGCCGACGCGGACGCTGCGACCCGCGGCGGGGCGCCGGGTGGGCGAGTCCGCTGGGTCCGCATGGATGGCCTCCATCTCACGTTGCGGTTCCTCGGTGGCACCGCGGAAGAGCATCTCGCCGCCCTCTCGCGGGCCGTGGACGCGGCGGCCGCTGGATCGGCCGCGTTCGAGGTCGCGATCGATGGCGCTGGCGCGTTCCCGAGCCCGGCCCGGCCGCGGTCGCTGTGGCTCGCGATCGTCGCCGGCGGCGATGCGCTGACGGACCTCGCCGTCCGGATCGACGAGGCGGTCGTCGGGGAAGGCTGGCCCCACGACGATCGACCGTTCCGGGCCCACCTCACGCTGGCTCGGACCGACGGCGTCCGGGCCGGTCCACTCGCGGCCCGGGAGCTGGCCGACGCCGCGAGCGGCCTCAACGAACGCTTCCTCGCCGATCGGATCGTCCTGTTTCGGAGCCATCTCGGTGGCGGTCCGGCGCGCTACGAACCGCTGCATGAGGCTGCGCTCGGCGCACCGATTGCCGGGCCGGATGCGCAGCGCTAGCCTTCCGGTCCCGACACCCTCAAGCGAGGCGAACCACCATGGCGATCCAGCACTCGCAGCGCACCCGCTTCACTCTTGACGAGGATCGGATCCCGCGGGCCTGGTACAACATCGCGGCCGACCTGCCAGAGCCTGCGCCTCCGGTGCTGCATCCCGGAACCGGCAACCCGATCGGCCCCGCCGATCTCGCTCCGTTGTTCCCGATGGAGCTGATCAAGCAGGTCGTCAGCCAGGACCGCGAGATCGAGATCCCGGACCCGGTCCGGGCCGCCTACGCACTCTACCGGCCAAGCCCGCTGCACCGGGCCTGGCGCCTCGAGAAGGCGCTCGATACGCCCGCGCACATTTACTACAAATACGAGGGCGGGAGCCCGTCCGGGAGCCACAAGCCGAACACCGCGCTGGCGCAGGCCTTCTACAACAAGGAGGAGGGCGTCACGCGCCTCGCAACCGAGACCGGCGCGGGCCAGTGGGGCAGCGCCCTCGCGTTCGCCGGCGCTGTTTTTGGGCTCGACGTGAAGGTCTACATGGTCCGCAGCAGCTACGACCAGAAGCCGTATCGCCGGGTCCTCATGGAGACGTACGGCGCCGAGGTCGTCGCGAGCCCGAGCCCGGAGACGGAGTACGGCCGCTCGGTCCTCGCCGAGAAGCCGGACCACACGGGTTCGCTCGGGATCGCGATCAGCGAGGCGATCGAGGACACGGTCACGCACCCCGGGACCAAGTATTCGCTCGGCTCGGTGTTCGACTTCGTGCTGCTCCATCAGACGGTCATCGGCCAGGAGTCGATCGAGCAGATGGCCATGGCCGGTGAGGAGCCCGACGTCATCATCGGCTGTGCCGGAGGTGGCTCGAACTTCGCCGGGCTGACCTTCCCGTGGCTCGGCCGGATGTTCCGTGACGGCGCCCGCTACCGGATCATCGCGGCGGAGCCCGAGGCGGCGCCGTCACTGACGCGCGGCGTCTACGCGTACGACTTCGGCGATACCGCCAAGATGACGCCGCTCGTGAAGATGCACACCCTCGGGTCCGGCTTCATCCCCGAGCCGATCCACGCAGGTGGGCTCCGGTATCACGGGATGTCGCCGCTCGTGTCCATGCTCAAGGAGCGCGGCTCGATCGAGGCCCGGAGCGTGCACCAGCTCGCCTGCTTCGATGCCGGCGTCCGGTTCGCCCGTGCCGAAGGCATCCTGCCGGCCCCCGAGCCGACCCACGCGATCAAGGTGGCGATCGACGAAGCGATTGCGGCGCGTGAGGCGGGCGAGCCGCGCGTGATCCTGTTCAACCTCTGTGGCCACGGCCACTTCGACGTGTCCGCGTACCAGCAGTACCTCGGCGGGACGCTCGAGGACTACGAGTATCCGGCCGCCGCGGTCGAGGCAGCGCTGCTGTCGCTGCCGCGCGTGTAGGGTCGTGTCCGGGGGCGGATTGCTCCAATCCCGGAGGGGCGCTAGGCTTTCGGTCCCGCGACCTCAACAGCGACGTTGCATCGCGACAACGGAGACCTGGCAGGCCTCTGTCGCACTCGCTCGTCTGGCCTCAAACTGGGACGCGGGGGGATCGAACAGTGCCGAAGCTCGTTTGTCGTTCGTGCGGACAGGGCGTCTACACCACCGCCCCGTTCGAGCAGCTGTTCGCCGATGAGCGACGCTGCCCGCGCTGCACCCAGCTCCTGTTTTCCGACCGACGCTCGGGTGCGAATCGACGCAGGGCGCAGCGTCGCCGGCCCATGGAAGCGATGGCCGGATCGCCGGCGGCTGCGGTGACGAGCGGCGCGCCGACCAATGGGTCCTCGGGGAACGGCGCCGTCCCGCACGACACCCCGATGGCGTCAGAACGGGCGAACGAGACGCCGGTTGCTGCGCTCGTCGCCGCCGAGGCGGAGCGTCGAACCGGCGATCGCCGCCAGGTCCGCCGACGCCGCGATGATCTGAACCCCTTCCAGCGAGCGTCCGAAGAGGCCGGCTGGGTCGAATAGCCGGCGTCCGCGTCCCCGATAATCGGCGGATGCGGATCGCGTTCCTCGGTCTCGGCCTGATCGGCGGGTCGATCGCACGCGCGCTCCGCGCCGCGGATTCCAACGCGGCTGGCGAGCTGCGCAGCGCAACGCTCGTCGCGTGGACGCCGACGGGAGCCGGACCGAAGGCCGCTCTCGCAGCCGGGGCGATCGACGAGGTTGCGCCGACGCTCGAGGCGGCCGTTGACGGAGCCGACCTCGTGATCCTGGCCGCGCCGCCGCTGCGGGTCCTCGAGCTGCTCGCTGCGCTCGCGGCGATCGGCCACACGGGCCTCGTCACGGATGTCGCGAGCACGAAGGCCGCGATCGTTGCGCGCGCCTCGGAGCTCCACCTCAGGTTCGTTGGCGGGCACCCGCTGGCGGGCCGCGACACGAGCGGCTTCGAGGCCGCCGACGCCGGGCTGTTCGACGGGCGGCCATGGGCCGCCACCACCGACGACGCGTCAGCCGACGACCTCGACCGAGTCGACGCCCTTGCCGCGGCCTGCCGGGCCATTCCACGCCGAGTGACGGCCGCGGACCATGACGCCGCGGTCGCGGGCATCAGCCACCTGCCGCTGACGCTTGCCGCGGCCCTCGTCGAGGCCGTCGCGGGTCGAAGCGTGGGCGGCGCCCCCGCGGCCTGGCCGCTCGCCGCTGAGCTGGCCGCGAGCGGCTGGCGCGACATGACCCGTCTCGCCCGCGGCGACGCGGAGATGGGCTCCGGGATCGCGGCCACGAATGCCGGCCCGCTCGCGGCTGGCCTGCGCGATGTCCGCGCAATCCTCGACAGCTGGATCGAGGCGCTCGAACGACCCGGCGGTCCGGATGCCGAGGCGCTCGCGGCACGGCTTCGAGATGCCCGGGCCCGCCTCGTGGACGACGCATGACCGAGGCGACCACCAGCGTCGAACAGGTCCTCGTCGTCCCGCGATCGACGCTCATGGGCGACCCCGGCTGGCACGGCATCCGGACGAACGGCCTCGGGGCGTTCGAAGCGTTCGTGGCATCAGCCGGGCGGTTCGCGCCGCGACCCGAGATGGAGGTCAGCCGCGCCTGGAAGCAGGTGATCCCGTATCTGGTGCTCCGCGACGCGGATCGCTATTTCCTGATGCAGCGCACGCGCGCCGGCGGCGATGTGCGGCTCCACGATCGCTGGTCGATCGGCGTCGGCGGTCATCTGAATCCCGGCGACCGCGACCTGCTCGGTGGGCTGCGCCGGGAGTGGCACGAGGAGCTGGTCGCGGACTTCGAGCCGGCGTTTCGGCTCGTTGGCCTGCTCAACGACGACACGACCGACGTCGGCGCCGTGCACCTTGGCGCGGTCTACGTCGCGGAATCGGACGGGCGGCCCGTCGAGGTGCGTGAGACGGACAAGCTGCGCGGCGCGTTTGCGAGCGCCGCCGAGGTCCGGGCGGTGGCACCGGATCTCGAGACGTGGAGCCGGCTCGCGTTCGACTTCCTGGAGGAGGGCCGAGTCCTCAACTCGTGATCTCTGGCAGGCAACAGATTCGACACAGTCCGGTCGGATCGTTGCCTCGGAGGTTTTGCGTCGACGCGATGACGACGAAGGTGACGACGTGGACGGTCGAATCGGTGCCTGCGGCAGGACGCATCGACGGCTACCAGACGAATTCGTACCGTCTCGGGCATCACCGACTCGGACGCCGCGGGCCCCCCAGCGGCAGTGGTGCGATACTTCGAAGCGGAACACAGACGATGAACACACGTGGCCGCCGGAGGGTTCGACGCGGCCTCTCGCTCATCACGGCCCTTCTGGGCGTCCTCATGTTCGCGGCGGGTGCTGCAGCCAAGGGCCCCACCGTCGTCGTCCTGCCCACGACCGGCATCGTCGACCAGGGCATGGCCCAGTACCTGGCCGACGGCATCGCCAATGCCGAACGCGATGGCGCCGCCGCGGTCGTCATCAAGCTGAACACGCCGGGCGGCTTCCTGACGACGACGAACGACATCGTCGGGACGCTCCTCGAGGCGAACGTCCCGGTCATCGTCTGGGTCGCGCCGGCCGGCGGTTTCGCGGCCAGCGCCGGGACGTTCATCACGCTCGCCGGCAACATCGCGCTCATGGCGCCGGGCACGAGCATCGGCGCCGCGTCGCCGGTCGGCGCGGAGGGCGAGGACATCCCCGAGACCCTCCACGACAAGGTCTACAACGACGCGATCGCGAAGATCACGGCGATCGCCGAGGAGCGCGGCCGAAACGTCGAATGGGCCGTCAGCGCCGTCAAGGATGCGAAGTCGTCGCCGGCGAGCGAAGCGGTCGAGCTCGGCGTCGTCGACGGCATCGCTGCGTCGCTCGAGGACGTCATCTCGTTCGCGAACGGCCGCGAGGTCACGGTCGCCGGCGAGCAGGTCACCCTCGAGCTCACCGGGGCCGTGACCAGCGAGCAGACGATGAGCCCGTTCCTGTCGTTCATCCGCCTGCTCTCGGACCCGACGATCGCGTTCCTCCTGTTCAGCGTCGGCTCGGCTGGCCTGATCGCGGAGCTCTGGAACCCGAACTTCGTCACCGGCATCCTCGGCGGGATCGCGATCATCCTCGCGTTCATCGGCCTCGGCGCGCTGCCACTCAACGTCGGCGGGCTGATCCTCGTGATCTTCGGGATCGTGCTCATCGGCCTCGAGCTGACCGTCACGAGCCACGGCCTCCTCGGTTTTGGCGGGGTTCTCTGCCTCGCGATCGGCGCCACGGCCCTCTTCCGGCCGCCGACGAACCCGTTCGAACCGCTGCTGCAGGTCGCCCCGCTGCTCATCGCCGTCATCACCGTTACGGCCGGCGCGTTCGTTGCGCTGGTCGCCTTCGCGGCCGTCCGCAGCCGGCGCTACGCCCAGGCAGGAGGCGTCGGGCTGGCGGTGCCCAGCGGGACCGCGGGCATCGTCCGTCGCCCGCTCGAGCCCCTCGGCTCGATCTATGCCGGCGGCGAGGAATGGAGCGCGAAGACCTCTGACGGTCGATCGCTCGAACGGGGTACGCCGGTCAGGGTCGTTGGCAACGCGGGACTGACGCTCATCGTCGAACCCGATCGGTCACCATCGTCGTCCTAGGAATCCTGGAGGAACCCCGTGGAAGGTCTGCCGGTCACTCTCGCGATCGTCGCGTTCGTCCTCGTCGTCGTGATCGTGATCCTCTACCTGTCGGTCCGCGTGGTCCGGCAGGGCTTCATGATGGTCGTCTATCGCCTCGGCCAAGCCCGCGAGGAGTGGGTCCGCGGACCGGGCCTCAACTTCCTGATCCCGTTCATCTGGACGCCCAAGATCGTCGACACCCGCGAGCAGTTCATCGAGGTCCCCAGCCAGACGACGATCACGAAGGACAACGCCCCGATCAACGTCGACTTCCTCATCTACTGGCGGATCGCTGATCCGCTGAAGAGCGTCGTCAACGTGGCGAACTTCGCCGGCGCGCTCCAGGGCGTCGCCACGACGACCCTCCGCGCCGTCATCGGCGACATCCTTCTCGACGAGGTCCTTTCGAAGCGCGAGCAGATCAACGAGGTCCTCAGGGTCAAGCTGGACGAGGTCACCGAGCGCTGGGGCGGCAAGGTCACGACGGTCGAGATCCGCGAGATCACGCCGCCGCGCGACGTCCAGGACGCCATGAACCGCCAGCTATCTGCAGAGCGGACGCGGCGCGCCGTCATCACCGAGTCCGAGGGCACCCGGCAGGCCGCAATCAACGTCGCCGAGGGCGCGAAGCAGGCGAACATCCTCAACGCCGAGGGCGATCGCCAGGCGGCGATCCTGCGAGCCGAGGGCTTCAGCCTCGCGCTCACGCAGATCTTTGGTGCGGCGAAGGGCATCGATCAGAAGACGATGGCGCTGCAGTACCTCGAGGCTCTCAAGGCGCTCGGCAACAGCCCGTCGACGAAGTTCGTGATCCCGACAGAGTTCACGCAGCTCGTTGGGCCGGTGAGCGCGTTCATCGGGGACGCGATGAAGGGCGAGCGCGCCGAGCGCGGCTGACCCGCCATCCGCGGCTATACTCGCCTGCGTCGTCCGGGGGACCGCGATCCCGGGCGCCACCGTGCGCGTGGAGGCCCCTCCGACATATGACGAAGATCCTCGTCATCGACGATGACGCGAACGTCCAGCGCGTCCTTCAGTACACCCTCAAGCAGGAAGGCTTCGAGGTCGTCGTAGCGATCGACGGACCCGAGGGCATCCGCATGTGGGAGGAGCAGGTCCCGGACCTCGTCCTGTTGGACGTCAGCCTGCCGAAGCTGGACGGCTACGCGGTCGCCGCGAAGATCCGTGAGACCGAGGGCGGCACGGGCCACGTCCCGATCATCATGCTCACGGTCGAGAAAGAGGTCGAGCAGAAGGTCCGCGGCCTTCGCGCCGGCGCCGACGACTACCTGATCAAGCCCTTCCATCGGGCCGAGCTGCTGGCCCGGATGAAGTCGCTGCTCGCACGATTCACGCCGCGGGCCGGTGGCAGCCAGGTCGGCCGGCCGCCGCTCGGCCGGCTGCTCGCGTTCTATGGGGCCAAGGGCGGCGTTGGCGCGACGACGATCGCGATCAACGCCGCAATCGCGCTCCACAAGGAGCTCAACCGAAAGGTCGTCCTCGTCGACGAGGTCCTCCAGTTCGGCGACCATCGCGTCTTCCTCGATCTCGGCCTGGATCGAAAGAGCGTCTACGACCTCGTCTCGGCGCCGAACATCGACGCCGATCTCGTCCGCTCGGTCGTCGTGAAGCACGAGTCGGGGATCGACCTTCTCCTCGCCCCACCCAGCCCGGAGCAGGGCGATCTCGTCACCGAGCCCCAGATGCTGTCCGTGCTGACCCAGCTGCGCCAGCAGTACGACTACGTCATCGTCGACGTCGAGAAGCGACTCGGCGACCTCACGCTGTCGACGCTGGACCATGCCGACCTGATCTTCGTCGTCATGACCGCGGACCTGTCGTGCCTGAAGAACGTCCGGCTGATGCTCGAGGCGCTGACCCACGTCGGCTACGACCCGCTGCGCGTGAAGCTCGTGCTCAACCGTTCGAACGCGTTCACCGGGATCAGCATCCAGAGTGCCGAAGGCGCCCTCAAGCGGACGATCGAGCACAAGATCTCCAACGAGTACCGCGTCGCGATCAGCGCCCAGAACAGCGGCGACCCGTTCATGCATTCGAAAGCCGACTCGCCGCTCGGCCGTGAGCTCGTCGAGTTCGTGCGGGCCGTCGACAAGCAGCTCGGGCCGGCGGCCGTCGCCGGTGCCCCGGCAGCCTCGGCGGCCGCGCGCGGCTAGACCCTCCGCGACCCCTGGTCCGCGCCAGGTGATCGCGGGCTAAGCGCCAGGTGATCGCCGGGTGAGCGGTCGCCGCCACCATCGGCGGCGTGCTGGCGACGATCCTCTCCGCGACGCTCTTCGGCCTCGACGGCCGCGTCATCCGGGTTGAGGTCGACGTCGCGCCCGGCCTGCCCGGAATGACGATCGTCGGCCTCGCAGATGCCGCGATGCGCGAGGCCCGCGAACGGGTCCGCGGCGCGATCCGCAACTCCGGGTTCGTCTACCCGCCTCGACGAATCTCGGTGAACCTCGCCCCGGCGGACCTTCCCAAAGGCGGCGCCTCGGTCGACCTCGCGCTGGCGATTGGCATCCTCCTCGGGTCTGAGCAGTTCCAACCGCGGCTCGAGCGCACGGCGCTCATCGGCGAGCTCTCGATGGGCGGCGAGGTCCGCCCGGTCCCGGGCACCCTGCCGATGGTCCTCGCCCTCGCCCGGCGGGGCGTGCGCCGTGTCCTCGTCGCGAGCGCTGCTGCGCCCGAGGCGGCGCTCCTGCCGGGCATTGACGTCGAGCCGGTTGACACGCTCGGAGGAGCGGTCGACGCGTTGCGCCGCCGCCGGCGTGCCGCGGCTCGACGTCCGCCTCGGGTCGAGCTTGGGGAGGCGGGCTCCGAAGGTGCGGTCGCCCGCCGCCCGACGGTCGTCGCGATCGATGTCGCCCTGCCGACGCCAGACCTCGCCGAGGTCCGCGGCCAGCTCGCGGCCCGGCGCGCGCTGGAGATCGCGCTCGCCGGCGGACACGGCCTGCTCCTGTACGGCCCGCCGGGGACGGGCAAAACCCTGCTTGCGCGGACGGTGCCCGGGCTCCTTCCGGAGCTCGACGAACGGGCCTCCCTGGCGGCGACGGTCGTTGCGTCGGTTGCCGCGTCGACTCCGCTCTGCGCGCTCGTCCGCCAGCCACCGTTCCGTGCGCCACACCACACGAGCTCATACGCGGCGATGGTCGGCGGGGGTCCGCGGCTGTCGCCCGGCGAAGTCACGCGGGCCGACCACGGCGTCCTCTTCCTCGACGAGCTGGCCGAGTTCAGCCGCGACGTCCTCGAGGCACTCCGGGAGCCGCTCGAGGAGGGTCGCGTCGAGATCGCGAGGGTCGGCCGGGCCGCGGTGTTCCCGGCGCGCTTCCAGCTCGTGGCGGCGATGAACCCCTGTCCCTGCGGCATGGCTGGTGCGAATGACGGTCGCTGCGTCTGCAGGCACAGCGTGCCCGAGCGATATCTGGCCCGGATCTCGGGGCCGTTGCGTGATCGGATCGACCTCTGGGTGCCGATGACGCGTGTTTCGGCGGCGGAGTTCCTGGCGCCGCGGGAGCCCGAGTCGAGCGCGGTGGTCGCGCGACGAATCGGCGACGCCCGACGCCGCCAGACGACGCGTCCGCCGGGTCGCCTGAACGCGCGTGTTGGTGGCCGCGCGATGCGGACGGCGGCACGCCTCGAGCCGCGAGCCGCCGCGCGCCTGGCGGAGCTCGCCGATTCCGAAGGGCTTTCGGGCCGCGGGACGGACCGACTGCTGCGGGTTGCCCGCACGATCGCCGATCTCGCCGTCGCCGAAACCGTCGAGGAGGCGTTCCTCGACGAGGCGGCGACGTTCCGGGCCCCGGCCGCGAAGCCGCTGGATGCGCTGACCGCCGCGGGTCACGCCGGATGACCGGGCCGGCAACGCTCAACGCGGGCGCGGAGATGAGCGAGCGCGATGCGCTCGCCGTCCTCGTCGCCGTCGAAGGCGTCGGTCCGATCGCCCTCGCCCGGATGCTCGGCCGGCTCGGCTCCGCGAGGCAGATCCTCGAGGTCGCTCAGCGGGGCGCCGCTGCCATCCCGGCGCTGATCGCGGCCAGCGCGCCGGAGGCCGGCGACGGCCGATCGATGCCCGGCGCGGTCGCTGCAGCCCTCGTGTCGGCGGCCGATGCGGCTCCGGCGATCCTGGCCGACATCCGTGATTCGGGGCTGACCGTGATCGCGCTCGGCGAACCCGGCTATCCGCCACGCCTCGCGGCGATCGCCACGCCGCCCCACGTCCTGTTCGTGCACGGTAATGCGGCCGCGCTCCTCGGCACGCGCAGCCTCGCGATCGTCGGCACGCGCCGTCCGACGATTGGCGGCCGGATGACGGCCTCGCGGATCGCCGCGGCGCTCAGTCGGGCGGGCGCCACGATCGTTTCCGGTCTCGCGGTCGGCATCGACGGCGCCGCCCACGCGGCAGTGGTCGCCGAAGGTGGCTCGACGGTCGCGGTCATCGCCGGCGGCCACCGCCATCTCTTCCCGAGCGGTCACCGTGCGCTGGCCGATGCGATCGTCGCCGGCGGCGGTGCCGTGGTCAGCGAGCATCCGCCGGGATCGCAGCCCAACCGGGGCACGTTCCCGCGCCGGAATCGGATCATCAGCGGGCTCGCGGACGCCGTCATCGTCGTCGAGGCCGGTGCCCGCAGCGGCGCACTGACCACAGCGGCATGGGCGCTCGAGCAGGGTCGCGGCTGCTACCTCGTACCCGGCGCGATCGACGCTCCGATGTCGGCCGGCTGTCTGGCGTTCCTGCGCGAATGCGCCGGCGAGGCCCGGATCGTCGCCGGCGTGCCGCAGCTCCTCGAGGATCTCGGCATCGCCGTGCCGGAGCCACGCCGCCAACCCAGCGCGCGCCCGTCCACCACGCCTCCGCCTTCGGCCCACCCCGAGCCGCCGTCAGCTGATGCGTTGCTGAACGGCTTGCCACCCGCGACGCGACGAACCGCGGATGCCGTCCTTGCCGGCTTCGCAACCGCCGATGAGCTCGTCGCGGTCACCGACCTGCCGATCGCCGCAGTCCTGAGCGCCCTGACGGTTCTCGAGATTCGTGGCCTCGTCGCCGGGACGTATGGCCGCTACCATCCGGCCGGCTCACTCATGCGGGCGGGCCCGGCGAAGGTCCCGGACCGGCTCCGTTGAAGCCCGTGGTAAGGTGTCGCCGGCCTAGACGGGCTGACAGCTTCACGAAGCCAGCGTCCCCCCAGAACGACCGTGCCAGGAGACTGTCTATTGCGAAAGCTCGCCGCGGCGGCGCTCGCCATCCCTGTTCTCGGACCTGTCTACCTGCGCGTGCTCATGGCGCGGCGACGGGGCGTGGGGATCGCGGCCAGCCTGCTTGTGGCAGCAACGGTCGTGGCCGGCAGCGTGATCAGCACGCCTCCGCCGACGACCGCGACGATCCCCGCTCCGCGCTTCGATGCGCTCGCGCCGCTCGAGTTCGCAACCGAGATTCGGACCTCCGAGTCGCCGTCCGCGCCGGTCACGATCGCCTTCCCGGTCCGGATGAGCCCGTCGAGCGTCGCGGCCTCGCTGTCGGTGGATCCGCGGACTGACGTCAGGCTCACCTGGGACGAGACGTTCACGATGCTGACCGTCCGCCCGAAGACGGCCTGGGCGCCAGCGACGTACCACACGATCAGCGTCAGCGCCGGCGCCCTCGACGCGACCGGCTCGCCGACATCGCGGGCGACCCGCGCGGCGTTCCTGACCCGCGAGCCGACGACGGCGGCGCTCAGCGCGTCGGACACCTTCCGCGGCGAGGCGCTCTCGAACAGCAGCGTGATCGTGACGTTCGACCGGCCGATCCGCGACGCGACGCTCGCGCTCCAGGTGTCACCAGCGGGCATCGACTTCGAACGCGTCGACAACGGCGGCACGCCGACGACGAGCTATCGCTTCGCTCCGTCGGCGACGCTGGAGCCGGACACGACGTACACGATTTCGCTCGTGGCGGGCACCCTCGATGCCGACGGCGCGCCGATCGCGCCGGCCAGCCTGGAGCTCCGGACCGCCGGGGTGCCGGCCGTTGTCCGTTTCCGCCCGCGATCGAAGGAGACCGGCGTCTCCACGACGGCCAAGCTGTCCGTGCGGTTCACCGAACCGATGGACCACGCAACGACCGAGGCGGCGTGGTCTGCGAGCGCCGGGACGAAGAAGCTCGCCGGGACATTCCGCTGGGCCGAGAACGACACGGTTCTCGTGTTCACACCGTCGGCCAAGCTCGGCTACGGCACGAACATCTCGATCGGGGTTGGCGGCGGCGCGATGTCCCAGGCCGGGATGGCCCTCGCAAGCGCGTCGAGCATCACCTTCAGGACCGCGGCGAAGCCGACGCCGCGGCTGGTGTCCAGCGGCGGGGGCGGGGGCGTCGGCGGCGGCTCGTGGGCCGCAGTTGAGACCTACTACCTCGGCCTGCTCAACTGCACGCGCCAGGGCGGCTGGGTGACCTCGACGGGCGCCTGCTCGAGTCCCGGCGGCAGCGGCCTGAACGCATTGACGCTGTCGAAGGGCATCAGCGACTACGTCGCGCGGCCGTACGCGAAGCTCCTCGCCGTCAAGGGCCTGTGCACGCACACCGCCGACGGCGATCCAGGCACCCGCCTGCGACGCGCCGGGTACACGAGCGCGTACTGGGGTGAGAACATCGGCTGCCGCGCCGGCGACCCGTTCGCCTCGGTGCTCGCGTCGCATCTCTACTTCCAGAGCGAGTCCTCGTACAACGGCGGCCACTGGCGGAACATCATGCGAGCCGACTTCACCCACGTCGGCATCGGCGTCTGGGTCTACTCGGGCCGCGTCCGGCTCGTCTGCGACTTCTACTGGCCGCACTGATCGCTCGCGACGCCTGAACCCGGCCCGTGACGCCGGGTGATCGGCCGCGAATGACCATGCGATAGACTCCCGGCCGATGCCGAAGCACCTGGTGATCGTCGAATCGCCCGCCAAGGCGCGGACAATCGAGCGTTATCTCGGCGACGATTACCGCGTCCTGGCCTCGTTCGGCCATGTCCGCGACCTGCCCGAGAATCCTGGCAAGGGCAAGTTCGGCGTCGACGTCGACCACGGCTTCGCGCCCGAGTACGTCGTCAGCGAGGATCGCCGCCGCCAGGTCGACGACATCGCGAAAGCCGCCCGGAGCGCCGACCTCGTCTGGCTCGCGACGGACCTCGACCGCGAGGGCGAGGCGATCGCCTGGCACGTCACCGAAGCCGCGCACGTCCCCCGCGAGAAGACCCGCCGGGTGACGTTCTCGGAGATCACCGAACGGGCGATCCGCGACGCCTTCGCACATCCGCGCGACATCGACGTGAACCTCGTCGACGCGCAGCAGACGCGCCGGATCGTTGACCGCCTCGTTGGCTACACCCTGAGCCCGCTCCTCTCGCGCAAGGTCCGCGGCGGGCTCTCGGCCGGGCGCGTTCAGTCGGTCGCCGTCCGCCTCGTCGTCGAGCGCGAGCGCGAGATCCAGGCATTCGTCGCGCGCGAGTACTGGTCGCTGCACGCGACGCTCGCGACCGAGCGCGGCGAGGAGTTCGGCGCGGAGGTCGTCCGGATCGGCGGCGAGCCGCTCGACGTCGACAACGGCACGCTCGCCGAGCACCACGCCGAGACGCTGCGGGGGCTCAGCCCGCGCGTTGTCTCGATCGGGACGAAGACGCAGAAGCGGAGCCCGGCGCCGCCGTTCACGACGTCAACGCTGCAGCAGGAGGCTAGCCGGAAGCTCGGCTTCAGCCCGAAGCGGACGATGTCGGTCGCCCAGCGGCTGTACGAAGGCGTCGACACGCCCGACGGCCACGTCGGCCTGATCACGTACATGCGCACGGATTCGGTCGCGATGGCCGGGGTCGCGATGGGCGAGGCGCGCGACGTCATCCGCGAGCGTTTCGGTGCGCCGTACACGATGCCGAAGGGCCGGGTCTACAAGACGAAGACGAAGGGCGCCCAGGAAGCCCACGAGTCGATCCGTCCGACGAGCTTCCAGCGCGATCCCGACTCGCTCGCCCAGTTCCTCAAGCCCGAGGAGCTGCGCCTCTACCGGCTCATCTGGCAGCGGGCGCTCGCGAGCCAGATGGAGGCGAAGGAGCTCGAGACGACGACCGCCGAGCTCGCCGCGGAGCCGTATGAGCTGCGGGCAACCGCCACGCGCGTCGTGTTCGATGGCTTTGCCCGCGTCTACACCGAGGGTCGCGACGAGGGCGACGAGGACGAGGCGGCCACGACGCTGCCCGCGCTTGCCGAGGGCGACGTCACGACCGTGCGCTCGATCGAGCCGGCCCAGCACTTCACCGAGCCGCCGCCCCGCTTCACCGAGGCGACGCTCATCAAGGCGCTCGAGGAGCACGGCATCGGCCGGCCCTCGACGTACGCCGCGACGATCTCGACGATCGTCGACCGTGGCTACGTGATCACGAAGGATCGTCGGCTCGTGCCCGAGAAGATCGGCGAGATCGTCACGGACTTCCTCGTCGAGCACTTCCGGGACTATGTCGATCTCGACTTCACGGCCCGCATGGAGGCCGACCTCGACGACGTCGCCTCGGGCCGGAAGCAATGGATCCCGCTCCTCGAGGACTTCTTTCCACCGCTCCGCGACCAGGTCGCCGAGGTTCGCCGGACCGTCAAGCGAAGCGACATCACGACAGAGCCGTCGGACGAGGTCTGCTCGCTCGGCCACCCGATGGTCATCCGCCTGGGCCGGAACGGCCGCTTCCTGGCGTGCTCGATGTATCCCGAGCACAAGGAATCGCGCCCGCTACCCGAGGACGAGGCGGCGACGCCGGCGCTGCCGGGGACCGGCGAGGTCTGCCCGCAGTGCGGCGAGGGCACGCTCGTGGCGAAGCGCGGGCGGTTCGGGATGTTCGTCGGCTGCTCCCGGTATCCCGATTGCGACTACATCCGCCGCGACGGCCCCCCGCCGCCGGACCAGCTGCCGTTCGAGGTCATCTGCCCGAAGAACGGCGACGGCCACCTCGTCGCGCGTCGCGCGCGCCGCACCGGAAACGTCTTCTGGGGGTGTTCCGCGTATCCGAAGTGCGACTACACGACGAACTTCGAGCCGCTCGGCGCGTTCCACGATGCCGACGACGGTCCGGTGGCGAAGCGCACCGAGGGCGCGTTGTGCCTCAAGTGCGGCGCGACGATCGAGCTGCCGGCAGGCGATGGCAGCATCGTCGGACGCAGGCTGGCGGGTGGCCCGCCGGATCCGGCTGCCCTTGCGCCGCGGCGCGGCGGTGGGGCACGTCGGGGTGCGCCACGGCGGGGCACGGGTCGCGGCGGGCGGTCGAGTGGTGGGCGGGCCGATGGCCGCGGGTCCACGTCGCGGCGAACGTCGGGTGGGGCCGCACGCGGCGGGACCGCGCCGAACGCGTGAGCCGAACGCCGGCCGGCGGTGACGCCGCGCTCGCGCGATTCCTCGGCGGATTGGCGGCTCGCGACGCGTCCGAGCACACGCAGCGCGCCTATAGGACGGCCGTCGGCACGTATCTCGACTGGCTCGCCGAGCGCGACGTCGACTGGCGCCAGCCGGACCGCGCGGCCCTGCGGGCCTACCTCGCCCGTCTGGCATCCACGAATGCGCGGCGATCGGTCGCCCAGCGGCTTGCGGCGATCCGGTCCTTTCATCGGTTCGCGGTGCGGGCCGGCCTCGCCCCGGGCGATCCGTGGGGCGCGATTGCCACGCCACGGCTGCCGCGCCGCCTGCCGCGGGTCCTCGAGATCGATCAGGTTGGGCGGCTCCTCGCCGCCGTGGATGGCGAGCTCGCGGCCGCCGCGGACGAACCCCGTCGGGCGCAGCTCGCGACGGCGATCGCGCTGCGCGATCGGGCGGTCATCGAGGTCGCCTATGCCGCCGGACTGCGGATCAGCGAGCTCGCCGGCGCCGAGCTGAGCTCGCTCGACCTTCGGCGGGCCGAGATCCGGGTCACCGGCAAGGGCCGCAAGGAACGGATCGGCCTGCTCGGCCGCCCGGCTGTCGCCGCCCTGGGTACGTACCTCGAGGAAGCCCGGGCCGTCCTCCTTGCCCGCCGCCCAGCCGACGCAGGCCCGGAACCCGCGGTCATCTTCCTCAACCACCGCGGCGATGGTCTCGGCGTTCGCGGCCTGCGGTTCCGAATCGATCGCCTATGCCGGCTCGCCGGGCTTCCGGCCGGCGTCTCGCCGCACACGCTGCGCCACTCGTTCGCGACGCACCTCCTCGACGGTGGCGCGGACCTGCGCGTCGTCCAGGAGCTGCTCGGCCACGAGAGCCTCGCCACGACACAGGTCTACACGCACGTCTCGCCGGCGCGACTGCGGACCGCCTACGCGAGTGCCCATCCGCGGGCTCTCGCGCGCCAGCCGGACACGCCCGCCTCTCAGCCGAGCGCCACAAAACCATGACCGCCGGCGGCGCGCTGGCGCGAGCCGGCCTCCTCGTCAGTGGTGCGTTCCTCGCGTCGCGAGTGCTCGGTTACCTGCGCGTCACGATCACGACCGCGATCTTCGGTGCAGGCCCGGAGCTCGACGCGTTCTTCGCGGCATTCCGGATCCCGGACCTGATGTTCCAGCTCGTGGCTGCGGGCGCGATGGGCTCGGCGCTCGTGCCGATCGTCGCCGGGCTCCGGGCGACGGGCGAGTCGGACCGCGGGTTCCGGATCGGCGCGACCGTCGCGAACCTCGTGCTGCTCTCGCTCGCGGCGCTCGCGATCCTCTTTGCGATCCTGGCCCCGTTCATCGTTCCGGCGATCACGCCCGGCTTCGACCCGGCCACCGGCCAGCTCGCGATCGACCTCACGCGGATCATGCTCGTCTCCCCGGTCCTGCTCGCGCTCGGTTCGGTCTCGGCGAGCCTCCTCAACGCCTCGGGCCGATTCCTGTCCGCGGCCGTCGCGCCGATCGCCTACAACGCCGCGATCATCGTCGCTGCGCTGCTCTTTGGCCGCTCCGGCGGCGTCACGGCGCTCGCGATCGGGGTCGTCGCCGGGTCGGCGCTCCACGTCCTCGTCCAGCTGCCGGCGCTATGGCGGGCGTCCTTCCGGCCGCGCCTCAGCGTTGACGTGGCCGATCCGCTCGCGCGGAAGGTCTTCTGGCTGATGGGCCCCCGGGCGATCGGCCTGGCCTCGGTCCAGCTGACGTTCCTCGTGAACACGACACTGGCCTCGAGCCTCGGCGCGGGCGCGATCACCGCGTACACGGTCGCGTTCACGCTCCTGCAGCTGCCGATCGGCACGATTGCTCAGCCGCTCGGGATCGTGGCACTGCCAACGATGTCGCAGGCGGCCGCGACCGGTTCCCACGACGAGCTTCGCTCGCTCGTCGTCCGGTCACTGCGTCTCCTGGCGTTCGCGCTCCTGCTCGTGGCCGGGGTCGGGCTGGTGCTTCGAACCGAGATCGTGCGGCTGCTCTTCGCCTACGGCCGGTTCGACGAGGTCGCGGTCGGCGCGGCTGCCGGAGCGCTTGGCGTGTTCCTCCTCGGGCTCCCGGCGCACGGGCTGATCGCCGTCCTCGCCAGGGCGTTCTATGCCGACCAGGACACGCGGACACCGGTGGTTGGCGCGGTCATCGCGGTCGCGATCAACATCGTGGTCTCGATCCTCACCGCGCCGGTCCTCGGCATCCGCGGCCTGGCCCTCGGGATCGCGCTGGGAGCCTGGGTGGAGGCGACGTTCCTGCTCTTCCGGCTCGCGAGAAAGCTGCCCGGCCTCGAGCCCCCGCGCGAGCTGCTGGCGTGGCTGAAGTCCGGAGTCCTGGCGGCTGGCGGCGCGGCGGTCTGCTGGCTCGCGCTCAGCGGTCTCCACGCCTGGCTCGGAGACCCGTTCACGTCGAAGCCCATCGTCGCGATCGCGAGCGTGGTTGCCGGAGGGCTCGCGGCGGGCGCCTACATCGGCGCGGCGATGATTCTCGGCCAGCCGGAACCGGCGACGATCCGGCGCCTGCTCGCCGGCGCGCTTCGGCGGCGGCAGCAACCCGCATGACCGGCCTGCCCGCGAGCGAGCTCGCCCCGGACATCGGCGCGGCCGAGTGGGACCGGCTGGTCGAGGGCGATCCGAGCGGCACGTTCTACCAGCTCGACGCGTGGGTCCGGATCAAGGCCGCGACCGGCTGGTCGCCAGTCCGCTGGCGCCTCGACCCGGCGATGGCGCTCCTTAGCGCGCAGGTCCTCGTCACGCACCGGTCGCCGCTGCCGTGGGGCTTCGCGTACGGGCCGCGCGCTCCATTCGGCCTGCGGCTCGAAGAGCGAACGATCGGAGACTTCACGAGCGGCATCCGCAACGCGCTGGCGAACCGCAAGATCGGGCTCGTTCGCATCGAACCCGAGGTCGAGGCCGGCGGCCCGCTCGACCGCGACGGCGCCTTCGTTCGGGCGTTGAGCGCTGCCGGCTGGAAGCCGGCGCCGCCGGTCCAACGGGCCGACACCTGGCTCCTCGACCTCAAGCCCGGCGAACACGGGCTGTGGCACGGTCTCCGGAAGAAGTGGCGCCAGTACGTCAACCGTGCCCGCGCGAACGGCGTCGTCATCCGCGGTGCCGGCCGCGAGGCGCTTCCAGCGTTCCATCGGCTGCTCAGCGGGACGGCCGGACGGATGGGCTTCGTGGCCCGGCCGCTGTCGACGTTCGAGCGGATGTGGGACGAGTTCGCCGCCGACCAGCGTGTCGGTCTGCTGTTCGCCGACACGCCGGCTGGCGAACCGATCGCGAGCCTCTTCCTGGTGCGCTGCGGCGGCCGCCTGAGCGAGCCGTGGGGCGGCTACACGTCGGCGGCCGGAGAGCTGCACGCGAACTACCTCTTGAAGTGGGAGTCGATCCGGGCCGCCGCCGAAGGCGGACTCAGCGAGTACGACATGTGCGGCCTGGTGAACCCCGGCATCACGTACTTCAAGTCGGGTTTCGGCGGCCGCTCGATCCGCTACATCGGCGCCTGGGATCTCGACCTGGATCGGTTCGGCGCACGAGCCTGGCGGGCGGCCAGCGGCGCGGCGCTCGCGATCCGGCGGTTCGGCCGCGCCCGACCGGCCGCGGACGGCGACCGCGACGCGTGAGCACCAGGCAGCGGGTCATCGCGGTCGCGAACGTCGAGGTCGAAGCGCCAGGCGACTGGGATACCAGCGTCGTGGACGTCCCCGGTGGCGACATCCACCAGTCGACGCTCAACGCGGAGCATCGCGCGGCGCAGGGCTGGTGGCCGCACTACCTCACGTTCGAGGACGGCCGCCGCGCCCTCGTGCTCCTGCGCGCCCAACCGCCGATCCCGGGCTCCACCGCGTACGCGCCGCGCGGGCCGGTCGCAGCAGGCGATCCCCCAGATACCGTCGCAGCGCGGGCGATCGGCCTGGCCGCCTGGGCCCGCAGCGTGGGCTCGTCCATCCTTGCTGTCGATCCCATCCTCCGCGCCGACCGGACGTACGACGATGCCCTGGCGGGCGCCGGCTTTCGTGAGACCGAGGAGCTCCAGGCGGAGCGACACCGCATGATCCTCGACATTCCTGCCGGCACGACCGTCGATGCGATGCTTGCGAGCGTGTCGAAGGGAACGCGCCAGCGGATCCGGGCAGCGGAGGAGGCCGGGCTGCGCGTCGAGGCAGCATCGGACGAGGCCGCGATCGACCGATTCGCGGAGATCTACGAGACGACGGCCGAGCGAAAACGCTTCTGGATCGGGCGCACGGACGCGATGCTCACCTGGTGGCGGCGCCTGCTGGCCGCCGATCGCGGCGTGCTGCTCGTGGCCCGCGCCGATGCGCGGATCGTCGGCGGGCTCCTGCTCATCCGGCAGGGTGGGGGACTCGCGACGGCCGTCTCGGGCGATGACGCGTCGGTTCGAGAGCGGCTCCCCGGGACGATGCACCTCCTGCGCTGGTCGGCGATCCGGCGAGCCGTCGAGGCTGGGCATCCGTCGATCGACCTTGGCGGCGTGGACGTGCCCGGTGCTCGCCGCGAGCCCCGGCCCGGCGAGCCGACGTTCGGGTTGTTCGAGCACAAACGCTCGTTCGGTGCCGTCTTCACCGAGCACGCTGCGGCGCACGAGATCGTCCTCCGGCCGTGGGTTCATCGCAGCCGCGCGATCGCCAGGGCGCTGGCACGGGTGGTCCGGCGCCGGACCGTCGGTGGCGCGCCGTGACGAAAGTCATCGCGGAGCCGCACGAGGCGACGGCCGACGAGCTCGCCGACTGGGATGCCCACACGGTCGAGCCCGAGGGCGGCGACGTCTACCAGTCCCGGGCCTGGGCCGAGTACCGCGCCCGGCACGGCTGGACGCCACGCTTCATCGTCTTCCCGGACGACTACCGGCTGCTCGCCCTGACGCGCCCGTGGCCGGTGGTCGGCGGCGCCGGCGCATACATCTCGCGCGGCCCGCTTGCGCTCGGCGAACCGCCGGAGACGACCGCCGCGCGGCTCATCGTCGCCTCGCGCTGGCTCGCGGCACAGGGCGTGGACGTGGTCTCGAGCGATGCGGAGATCCCGACCGGCGTTGGCTACGCGGAGCGTCTCGCGAAGGCCGGCTTCCGCTCGATCGAGGAGATCCAGCCGGCCCGCCATCGCATGGCCGTCGACCTGGCCGGGCTGGACGAGGATGCGCTGTTCGCCCGCCTCCACTCGACGACGCGACGCTGGATCCGGGACGCCCAGAAGGCCGAGCTCCGGGTCATCCGCTACGACCGCGCTGTCGGCGCGGACGGCGATCCCGGCGAGGGCTTCGAACGGCCACCGTCGGACGATCGGGCCGCCGTCGAGGCGGTGTTCGGACGGCTGCACGAGATCCTCGTCGAGACGGCCGCCAGGCGGTCGTTCGGGCTCGGCGGCCGCGGCCCCTTCCTCGATTGGACCCGGCTGGGGTTCGAGGCCGGCCACATCGTCCTCTTCGAGACCTTGCAGCCGGACGGCGAGCCTCTCGGCGCGGCGATGTTCTACCGCCACGGTCGGCGGCTGACGTTCTCACACGGTGGCGATCGCGCGGCGACGCGCGGGCGGGTGCGGGGCGTCGCGCACCTCCAGCAGTGGCGCGCGATGCAGCTCGCGCTCCGCGAGGGCCGGACCGAGATGGACCTCGGTGGCGTGGACGTGCCGGGCATCCGCCGCCAGCCCCGCGAGGGCGAGGCGATGCACGGGTTGTGGCGGTTCAAGGACGCGCTCGGGGCGCGCTGGATCGAGCAGGTCGGCAACCTCGAGTGGGTCGCCCGGCCGTGGCGCTACGCCGCCGGCCGCGTGGCGCTGCGACTCTTCGGATCGAGGAGCGGCAGCTGATGGCGCCGGCGTCGCTCCAGATCGACCTCGCCCGGGAGTCGGACCGCCCGGGCTGGGACGCCTTCGTTGCCGCGCGACCCGAGGGCGACATCCTGCAGCTCTGGGCCTGGGGCGACGTGGCCGCCACGACCGGCGAGCGGCCTGTCCGCCTCGCCGCCCGCGGCCCTGACGGCGCGATTCGCGGCCTCGCCCAGGCGCTCGTGCGACGGACGTCGTTCAGCCGGTCGGTCGTCTACGTGCCCCACGGCCCGCTGTGGGACCGCGACGCGGCAGAGGCGCCGCTCGTCCTCGCGGTGCTCCTCGGCGGGTTGCGCGACCTGGCCCGACGCGAGCGCGGCATCGTCGTCAAGCTCGATCCGCGCGCAACCGGCCCCGACGATCAACGGCTGGCCCGAATCCTCCACGCCGCCGGGCTGCAGCAGGCCCGGTTCGACCTCCAGGCGAGGCTCACCCAGGTCGCGACGATCTCCTCGGATCGTGAGGCGCTGCAGTCGGCCTGGACGTCGAATGCCCGGAACCTCGCGCGGCGGGCGGTGAAGGAGGGGACGACGGTCGACGTGTCCCGAGGCGCCGACGCCGCCGCGATCGCGGCGTTCGCCGAGCTTCATGGGCGAACGGCGTCGCGCGCGGGGTTCCGCGCCCACTCGGCAGCGTTCCTCGAACGGCTCGCCGGCGCCCTTGCGCCGCCGGCCGGCTGGTACCTCGTGAGCGCTCGCAGCGGCGGCCGCCTGATCGCGGGAATGGTCGTCGCACGCGTGGCGGATCGCGCGTACTACCTCTACGGCGCGACCGATCGCGATGCCTCGCCGAACTCGAACGGCGCCTATGCCGCGATGGCGGCGACCTTCGATGCGCTCTCCGAGGACGGTGTTCGAACCTTCGACCTGTGGGGCGTCGACGACCCCGATGACCCGGGCCAGGACGCGAGCTGGGCCGGTTTTGGGGCGTTCAAGCGGCGATTTGGAGGCGCGGACGTCCGGCATCCGGGCACGTTCGACCTCGTCGTCGATCGCGGCTGGTGGCTCATTCGCGATCTCCGCGAACGGCTGACCGCCCGACGATGAGCGCGACGCTCGCCAGGCTCATCGCGGCGGCCGACGATCGCGCCGCCCAGCCGCTCGCTGGCCTCGCGGCACGCCTCGGCGCGGAGCTGACCGCGGATGCGACCGAGGTTGCCGTCCGCGGCGTGGCGTTCGACTCACGCGAGGTCCAGCCCGGGAACGTCTTTGTCGCGATCCCAGGAGCGCGCGCCGATGGCCACGACCACCTCGCAGCGGCTGCGGCCGCCGGTGCGGTGGCCGCGATCGTCGAGCGGCGGCTGGATGTGGCGCTGCCGCAGCTCGTGGTCGAGCACTCGCGTCCCGCCCTGGCCACGGCCGCCTGCTGGTGGTACGGCGACCCCTCGGCTGAGCTCGGTGTCGTGGGCATCACCGGCACCGATGGCAAGACGACGACGAGCTACCTGGCTACGGCGGCGCTCGAGGCGGCAGGCGTCCCGACCGGCATGCTCGGGACCGCGGCGCTGGAGGTCGGCGACACCCGCGAGCCGAACCCGGAGCATGCGACGACCCCGGAGGCGCCGCGCCTGCAGGCGATCCTCCGGGCGATGGTCACCGCCGGCGACCGCGCTGCCGTTGTCGAAACCACGTCCCACGCCCTTGCGCTCGATCGTGTCGCCGGCGTCCGCTACGACGTTGCGATCCTGACGAACCTCACGAGCGAGCACCTCGAGCTCCACGGCACCTGGGAGGCGTACCGCGATGCGAAGCGCTCACTCTTCGACCGCCTGGCCGTCGGCGCCGACAACCCGGCGAAGCCCGATCCGGGCTGGCCGCGAACCGGGATCGTGAATGCGATGGACCCGTCGGCCGAAGTCTTCGTTGAGGCAACGCAGCGCGCGAGCGCACGGGTCGTCACGTACTCGGCAAACCGGCAGCGCTGGCCCGCAGACGTCGTCGCGACCAACATCATGATCGGGCGCCTCGGCGGCGGCCTGCGACTCTGGTACGCGACGCCGCGTGGCGATGGCCAGCTCCGCTCGAAGCTCAGCGGCGGGTTCAACATCCATAACCTGCTCGCGGTCATCGCGCTCGGTGAGGCGCTCGGGCTCGATCCAGCCGCGATTCAGGGCGGCCTCGAGTCCGTCGAACGGGTGCCCGGTCGAATGGAGCGGATCGTCGCCGGCCAGCCGTTCGAGGTTGTCGTCGACTTCGCCCACACGGCCGCGTCTTTGGAAGGCGTTCTCGCGGAGCTGAAGCGTCAACCTGGACGGGGGCAGCTCATCGCCGTGTTCGGCTCCGCCGGCGAGCGTGACACGGAGAAGCGACCGGACATGGGTCGTGTCGCCGCCAGGCGCGCGGACGTCGTGATCCTGACGGACGAGGACCCACGCGGCGAGGACCCCGGGTCGATCCTCGCCGAGATCGCTGTCGGCGCGGAGGCCGGGGGCAAGGTACGCGGTCGCGACCTGCTGCTGATCGCTGACCGGCGGGCCGCGATCCGCGCGGCCTTCGAACGTGCCCGGCCGGGCGACATCGTCCTCCTCGCGGGCAAGGGCCACGAGCGGACGATCGAGTACGCGGACCACGACGAGCCGTGGGACGAGGCCGCCGAAGCCCGGACGGCCCTCGCACAGCTGGGCTTCGAGGCCTGACCGGTCCGGTTAGAGGCTCAAGTGGAGACGTAAGGCATCCTCGAGCTCCCGCAGGAGCGGCGGGGTTAGTCGTCCGACGAGGCTGCCGACGCGCTCGACCGCAACGGCCCGGACCTGCTCGGCCTGGGCCTTGGAGTCCCGATCTAGCGCTACCGCGCGGTGCGGGAGGAGCACCTGGAAGGGGTAGACGCGACGGGTGTTCGACGTGATTGGCACGACGGTGAGCACGCCTTTCCCCAGGCGAGCCGCCGTCGCATTCGCCGCGTCATTGCTGACGATCACCGCCGGTCGCCGCATGGCCGCCTCGGCACCGCGGACGGGCTCGAAGTCGACCCAGCGGATCTCACCGCGGCGCATCGGACTCCAGTCCATCG
>Ga0075428_100001118_pt1 | contig 28611 bp, 23 predicted proteins | sample RhiMetdeltSRZDD2_FD_75291 | JGI IMG/M metagenome (GOLD analysis project Ga0075428, IMG submission 75291) | Populus rhizosphere microbial communities from Tennessee, USA - Rhizosphere MetaG P. deltoides SRZDD2 | ecosystem: Host-associated > Plants > Roots > Rhizosphere > Soil | place: USA... | reverse complement strand
TCTGACCGACGTCTTTCACTTTCACCCGATCGCGGTTGAAGACGCCCTCAGCGCCATCCATCACCCGAAGATCGAGCCGTACGACGGCTACCTGTATCTCATCCTCCACGGCATCGACTTCCGGGTGGAAGAACACTGGTTCGCGACGCGCGACGTCGATTTCTTCCTCGGCCCCAACTACCTGGTGACGGTGCACGACGGGGGCTCCCGAAGCATCGCGGCCGTCAAGGACGTGTGCAACAAGCACGATCGCGTCCTAGCCGAAGGACCCGCGGCGTTGTTGCATCGGATCATCGATTCGATGGTCGACCACTATCGTCCCGAGATCGAGTCGCTCGAGAAGCACATGAACGGGCTGGAGGACGAGGCGATCCTGGGCCGGCGAGTTGACCTGGTGCGCGACATCCTCGGGCTCAAACGCGACCTCGCGTCGCTGCGCCGCATCGTGATTCCAGAGCGCGACGCCGTCGGGCGGCTGGCGCGACGGGAGTTTCCGGCCATCAACGACGAGCTGACCTACCGGTTCCGCGACGTCTACGATCATCTCGTGCGGCTTTCCGACGAAGCCACGCTGCTGCAGGATCGGGTGACCGGCATTCTCGAGGCGCACCTCTCCACGATTTCCAACCGCCTCAACATGGTGATGAAAGTCCTCACGGTGATGTCGACGATCTTTCTGCCGCTGACCGTGCTGACGGGGATGTGGGGCATGAACGTGCCGCTACCGGCGTTCCCCGGAGGCGAGGCGCTGCAGTTCTGGTGGGTCGCCGGGTGCATGGCCGCGATCTCTGGGTTCATGCTCGCGATGTTCCGCCGTAACGGCTGGCTGTAGCCGTGGGCCGCATCCAGATTCTTCCCGGCGATCTCGCGAACCAGATTGCGGCGGGCGAAGTCGTCGAGCGCCCCGCGTCGGTGATCAAGGAGCTTGTCGAGAATTCTATTGACGCCGGGGCGCGGCGCGTGTCGATCGCGATCGAGCTGGGCGGCAAGAAGCTCATTCGCGTCGAAGACGACGGCGACGGGATGGAGCCCGAGGATGCACGGCTGGCGGTCGAGCGGCACGCAACCAGCAAGATCCGGCGGTCGGAGGATCTGGAGGGGATTTCGACCCTCGGCTTCCGCGGCGAGGCGCTGCCGAGCATCGCCTCCGTTTCGCACTTCGTGCTGCGAAGCCGCGCGCGCGGCGCCTCGTCTGGCACAGAAATTCGGATCAACGGCGGAGCAGTGGCGTCGGTGTCGGAGATCGGTATGGCGGAGGGCACGGCGATTGACGTCGCCGATCTCTTTTACAACCTGCCGGCCCGGCGGAAGTTCCTGAAGTCCGACGGCGCCGAATCGGCGCAGGTCTCGCGCATCGTCACCCAGCTCGCGCTCTGTTATCCGGAAATCGGGTTCACGTTGACCAGCGCCGGCCGGAAGGTCGTTCAGTGCCCGCCCGTCGCTTTACTGCGCGACCGGCTCTACCAGCTGTACGGCGAGCGTGACGACCTCGTGGAGGTTCGCCGCGATGCCGGGGACGTCAAGGTGCTGGGCTACATCGCCGCGCTGGCTGAACAGGGGCCGACGCGCGGTCCGCAGAACGTGTTCGTCAACCGACGGATCGTCAAGGACCGCACGATCGCGCACGCGATCATCGATTCCTACAGCGTTGCATCGATCAAGGAGCGCAGTCCCGAGGTGCACCTGTTCATCACGATGCCTCCGGCGTCGGTCGATGTGAACGTCCATCCGACGAAGGCGGAAGTGCGCTTCCGCGACCAGTCCCACGTCCACGAGATCATTCGCCGCACGCTCGGCGACGCGCTCGGCCGCGGCCCGGCGCCGGAACTGCAGCTCGAGGCGCCGGCGCCGTACGCGCGGCCGGCGACGACGCTGCCGCTGCCGACGACCTACGCCGGCACGTTCCCGAGCCGGTGGGTTCCGGGTCCGCCTAACCACCTTCGCCAAGGCTCCGGCGGTCAAGAAGGCGGACACTACGACTCTGCGTTGATCACTCCGGAGACAAACGTAGTGTCCGGCTTAAGCCGGACCGAGGACGCGTCAGTGAGCCGGCTCGAGGGTGCGCCGGTCATCCGCCCGATGATCGCGCTGGGCCAGTTTCGCGACACTTTCATCATCGCCGTCGACGAAGAGGGGATTGCGATCATCGATCAGCACGTCGCCCACGAGCGTGTGCTGTTTGAGCGGATCATCGAGCGGCTGGCCGCCGGCCGGCTGGAAAGCCAGCGGCTGCTCGAGCCGATGCTGATTGAACTGCCCGCCGCCGCCCGGCAGGCGCTTGCGGCCCACGCCGCCGAGCTCGAGCGCCTGGGGTTCGAGCTCGAGGAGTTCGGCGGGGAATCGATCCGGCTCGTGTCTGTGCCGGCGTTGCTGCGCCGCGAGGAATGCGATGCGGCAATCCGCGCGCTGGCCGAGGATCTGGAGGGGCTCGACCGGGGCTCAGGCGTGGACGCGGCGCTCAAGCGGACGGCCGCCACGATGGCCTGTCACGCGGCCGTGAAGGCGAACTATCCGCTGACCGCTGAAAAAATGGCGCATATTCTCGAAGAGCTGCGTCGGACGGCGTATTCGACCATATGCCCCCACGGCCGCCCGGTCATGCTGCGGCTGACGCGGCGGGAGGTCGAAAAGAATTTCCAGAGGATATGACGTCATAACAAGTTGTTGTTTGACAGCGCTCCTGCCGATAGCTAAAGTAGACGTCGCTCGCAATTCACTGACAACTAAGCGTTTACCTCATCCGTTTCCACGGCTGGAGCGAAGAGTGTCTGTACGCCGAATCGTCCTGTACGCTGGTCTGACGTTTTCGCTGTCGTCCCTGGCGTTCAGCCTGGGCAGCTGGTCCGCGCAGCGGGCCATGGCGCAGCAAATCGCCGATAACGACGCCCGCCTGTCGGCTCTGCAGGACAATCTGGCGCTCGGCATCCTTCGCTCGCGCGAAGGCGCGGTCGTTCCGTCAGGCACTGACGGCCAGCGGCAGCCGGAGGTTGTCCCGGCCGATGGAGAAGCCCAGAGCGCCCTGATTGACGAGATCAAGCGGCAGCTTCAGAGCGAAATGGGGCTGATGCCGGTGCGCCTCCTGCGTGAACGCCGCGACAGCTTCGTCGAGCTCAACGCCGTCGACAACTTCGGCAAGACCAGCTACGGAACCGCAGGCTATCTCGGCGACGGCTACTTCATCACCGTCAAGCACGGCGTGATCGCGCTCGACGATCCCGCCGAGGGGCGCGACGGCCGCCGCATCGTGTCGATCACTGTTCGTCACAAGAACCGGGATCTACCCGCTATGCTCGTCGACAGCGGCGACGCGAACGTCGAAGTGCACTCGGGCGACTGGGCGATCATCAGGGTACGGGGGAAGGTCGATCTGCCCGCGCTGCGGATCGATACGGCGTACAACTACGACTTCGCGGAACCGATCTTCCGGCTCGGGAACGACTACTCGAAGGGCATCATCCTCAGCACCGGTTATGTCGGCCAGCGGACCCCGAACGGGCTCGTCACGTGCCTGACCGATGGCCATCCGGGCGTGTCGGGCGGTGGGGTGCTGAACCAGCAGGGCGACCTGGTGGGGATTCCGATCGGCCGGATGCAGGGCGACTACCGCTTCTCGTTCATTCTGCCGGTGCGGTCCGAGATGTTCCGCAAGATCCCGGGGATGAACCGCGGGTCCAGCGCCAACGGGGAATAACTCAACTCCCAACTCCGCAACTTCCAACTCCCAATGTTCCCACTCCCAAACTTGGGTGTTGGGAATTGGCGGCTTGGGAGTTGACCATTCAAGTCTTGCGGCGAATCTTCTTCCAGTCCTCTAACCTTTTCCGGATTTCTCTCTCAAACCCGCGATCAACCGGCTTGTAGTACTGCCGGTCCCCGAGCGCCTCGGGCAGACACGTCATGTCGGCAATTGCGTCCGGCTCGTCGTGCGCGTAGCGGTAGTCCTTCCCGTACGAGAGGTCCTTCATGAGTCTGGTTGGCGCGTTGCGCAGATGCAGCGGAACCGGGTCGGCCGCCTGCGTGTGTGCATCGGCCGCGGCGGCGCCGTACGCGATGTAGACGGCGTTGCTCTTGGGTGCGGTCGCCAGGTAGATAGCCGCCTGCGCAAGCGCGGTGTTGCCTTCGGGCATGCCGATGAAATGCGCGGCGTCCTTCGCGGCAACCGCGACGGTGAGCGCCTGCGGGTCGGCGTTGCCGATGTCCTCGGACGCAAAGCGAATCAACCGGCGCGCGATATACAGCGGATCCTCACCGGCTTCGAGCATCCGCGCCACCCAGTAAACGGCGGCGTCCGGGTCGCTGTTGCGCATCGACTTGTGGAGGGCGGAGATGAGGTTGTAATGCTCTTCGCCGCTCTTGTCATAGAGCAATGCCCGGCGCTGGATGGAATGTTCCAGCTGCGGCAGGTCGAGGCGCCGCCGCGAGCCTTCGGCGGCGTCGGGTGCGGCGGCGACCGAGAATTCGAGCAGGTTCAGCGCGCTGCGGGCATCGCCGTTCGCGAACCGGGCGATCGCGCCGATCGCCTCGTCGGTGACGTCAACCTCCGCCAATCCGAGACCGCGCTCCCGATCGGCCAGCGCACGGTGAAGAATCGTTTCGATCCCGGCCGCCGTCAGCGGCTGCAGCACGAACACCTTGGACCGGGAGAGCAGCGCGGCGTTCACCTCGAAGGAAGGGTTCTCGGTGGTGGCGCCGATCAGAACGATGTCGCCCCCTTCGACGCGCGGCAGAAACGCATCCTGCTGTGCCTTGTTGAAGCGGTGGATCTCGTCGATGAAGACGATGGTTCGCCGCCCGGAGGCCCGCCGGCGAAGTTCGGCGGCCGCCATGACGTCCTTGATCTCCTTGATGCCCGAGAGTACCGCGCTGAACTGCACGAAGTGCGCCTTGGTCATGTCGGCGACGATGCGCGCGAGCGTGGTCTTGCCGGTGCCGGGCGGGCCCCACAGGATGATCGACTGCAGCAGATCGCGCTCGATCGCCTCGCGCAGCGGCGTCCCGGGCGCGAGAATATGGTCCTGGCCGACGACCTCGTTCAGCGTCCGCGGCCGCACGCGGTCCGCGAGCGGCGTGCCCGAGGAAGGTGATTTCGAGGGCGGGTGGTCGTCGAAGAGCGAGCCGCTCATCCTCGTTGGCGGCGCGCCGCGTAGATGAGCACTCCGCCGGCGACCGCGACGTTCAGCGACTCGACGTGCGGCGCCATCGGAATCGTCACCCGGTCATCGCATCGAGCGACGACGTCGTCGGAAAGCCCGGGCCCCTCGCCGCCGAGCAGCAGCGCCACGGAGCCGGTCCAGTCGATGTCGTCGGGCGCGCGTCCGCCGCGCGCCACCGACGCCACCGTTCGGGTGCCGGCCGCCTGGATGCAATCGACGATCATCCAGAGGTCGGACGCTTTCGCGACCGGGAGGCGAATACCGCTGCCCATGCTCCCGCGCAGCGCTTTCCACGAGAATGGCTGCGCGGACACGCCGCTGACGACCACGCCGGTGACGCCGCCGGCTTCGGCCGCGCGGATCAGTGCCCCGAGGTTGCCGGGATCCTGCACGTCGATGGCGACGAGGGTGAACCCGTTCCGCGAATTCCAGATGGCGGTTGCGTCGATCGGCGTCCGGAGTGCGATCGCGACGATCCCGGACGGTGATCGCACCGGGCTCATGGCGGCGAAGACAAGGTCGGGAGCGCTGACCACCGGCACGCCGGCCGCTTCGAGCGCCCGCGCCACCTCGGCTTCTTCGGTCTCTTCCGTAAGCCTGGACGCCGCGATGGCGACCGATTCGAAATCCAGCCGGGCCGCGTACGCGTCGCGCACGAGATGCACGCCGTCGAGCAGCAGCCGCGCGCCGTTGACGTCGGCCTCGCTCGCCAGCTCACGATACGTGTGCACGATCGGATTATCGCGACTCGAAATCGTCTTCATCCGGCTCGAATTCGAGCATAACAGAGTGTGCTAGAGTCTGAATCTGCCGTGAAAGATCGCATCCTGAAGCGCTTCAACGACCAGATCGCCGCGCTCGAGCGCGAGCTCAAATTCGAGCTCCCGAAGGAGATCCAGCGCGCGCGGGAGCTGGGCGACCTGCGCGAGAACGCCGAGTACAAGGCCGCGAAAGAACGGCAGGAGATCGTCAACGCACGCATCGCGATGCTGAAGAAGCGCGTGGGCGAGATCTCCATGATCAACCTCGATCGCATTCCGCACGACCGCGCCGGGTTCGGATCGACCGTCCACCTGCGGTCCGAGACTGGCGACACGCTTGTCTACCAGCTCTGCATGCCCGAGGATGCGGATGCGGAGAAGGGCCTGATTTCCACGTCGTCGCCGATCGGCCGCGCCATTCTCAACAAGGAAGAAGGCGACGAGATCAAAGTGACCACGCCGGCAGGCGGCCGGCGGTTCGAGCTGGTGAAGGTCATCACCATCCACGACGACGCCGCCGACCAATGACCCTTGCAACCCTATTCTCCTGAGCGCCGCACGGCGCTCGTGCTGTGCGGCACCGGCGCCCACGGCGCGTACCACGCGGGGGTGCTGCGCGCCCTCCAGGAGGCAGGCGTCAAGATCGACGTAATGGCGGGGCACGGCGCGGGGGCCGCCGCCGCCGCGCTGGCCGCGATCGACGGCGGCGCCAGGCTGTGGGACGCCGATGGTATCTGGCGCGGCGCCGGGGCGCGCTCGATGTATCGGTGGAAATGGCCGCTCCGGGCCGCCGCGTGGACGGCCGCGCTCCTCCTCGCGACTCTCGCCGTTCCGTTTTTCCTCTTCCTCGCCGGCCAGCCGTCGTATCCGATTTATTTCGTCGCCGCTGCGCTCTTCGAAGCCGCGTTCGTCGCGCTGGCGGTCGCGACCGGCATCGCGATCGACGCGCGGCGCCTGCCGCAGCGCCGCAAGGCGGCGGGCGCCTGGTGGTGGCGGATGCTGGGCGCGCCGGTCGGCGTAGAATCGGCGCGCCGCCGGTTTGGTGACGCCCTCTGGCAGTTGATTCGGGGCGGCGCACACATCGCGCGTCCCGGAGGCGCGGCGCTCGGCCGCCGCTATTCGGATGTGCTGGCGGAGAATCTCGGGCAGCCGGGCTTTCGCGAAGTGATGCTGATCGTCACCGACCTCGACGCCCGTCGCGACGTCGTCGGGGCGCTGCTCCAGGAGCCGTACCGGCGCGAGTTCAACGCGCCGCGGCCGGGCCGCGAGCGGCGCTCGGAGGCGATCGACCTGGCGGGCGCGGGACGCGATCATGCGTTTGATTTCGTCGCCGCCGGGTTGACCCCTCCTGTCGGCTGCGACCCGCATCTGATGACGTTCGCCCCTGACACGTTCTGGCGCGGCGAAACCCACCGCACGTGCGATCGGCCAGGCGCGGTGTTGCGGCTGCTCGAGGAGCTGGCAGGGGCCGGCGTGTCGCAGGCAGTCATCGTCAGCGCCGTGGCGACGCCGCCGCCGCACCGGCTGAGCGTGCCGCGCCTGGAGATTCAGCAGCGGGTGGGCGAGTTCCTGGCGGCGGCGGAATCCGCGGCGCTCCGCGACGCGCTGGAGCTGGCGCGTCTCCGGTTCGATTCGGTCTACCTGATTTGTCCGGCACACAATCCGGTCGGCGTGTTCGACGTCGGCGGGGCGTATGATGACGCCTCGGACCGTCGGCAGGATCTCGTGGAACTGATGGAGCGCGCCTACGAGGACGCGTACCGCCAGTTCATCGAACCGGTCGTCGGGGGCAGCGGCGAACATCTCGCCCGCGTCACCTCCCGGACCTGACCATGCATCGCGACACGCGCATCGTGCACGCCGGCTACCGCAAGACCGGCGAGCCCGGTCCCTTTCTCGCCGGGCCGCAGTTTTCCTCCACGTTCACCTCGCCCGGCGACCCGGCTGCGCACGCGCTCACCTACGGCCGCTTTCACAATCCCACCTGGAGCGCCTGGGAAGATGCGCTGCGATCGCTCGAAGGGGGAGACGTCGTCGCGTTCGCCTCGGGGATGGCGGCGGTCTCTGCCGTGTTCGGCGTCACGCTTCGGCCCGGCGACGTCCTGGTGCTCGCGGCGGACTGCTATTACACGATCCGGCGGATGGCGGCGGCGTGGCTCGAAGAGATAGGCGTGCAGGTGCGGCTCGTGCCCACTCGCGACAACGCCCAGCTCGACGCACTCGAGGGTGCACGGCTCGTCTGGATCGAGACGCCGACCAATCCGATGCTCGACGTCTGCGATATCCGGGTGCTCGCCGACGCGGCACGGGCGCGCGGCGCACTCGTTGCGGTTGACAACACGACCGCGACCCCATATCTGCAACAGCCGCTGGCGCTGGGAGCCACGTTCGTCGTCGCCTCGGACACCAAGGCGATGTCAGGGCACAGCGATCTGATACTCGGACACGTCGGGACCACGGACGCGAAGCTTGCGGATGCACTCCGGTTGTGGCGCACTCAACATGGCGCCATCCCCGGACCAATGGAGGTGTGGCTGGCCCACCGGTCGCTGCCAACCCTGCCGCTTCGTCTGACTCGCCAGTGCGCCACAGCGGAGGAACTGGCGGGATTCCTTGCAGCCCGGCGCGACGTGGCTGCCGTCTACTATCCTGGCCTGTCGACTCATCCTGGCCACCCCATCGCGACGCGCCAGATGCAGGCCTTCGGGTCGGTCGTCAGTTTCGATCTGGCGACGCGGGCGCGCGCCGAGACGTTCCTCGGCGCCCTGACGCTCGTGCGCGAGGCCACCAGCTTCGGGGGTGTCCATTCGATTGCCGAACGCCGCGCGCGCTGGGGCGGCGATGCGGTCAGCGAGGGGTTCATCCGGTTCAGTGTGGGGTGTGAAGCGGCTGACGACATTCTCTCGGACGTCGGCGCAGCGCTGGAGCGCGCCCGCCCGTAAGCGGCAGTGCGCCAAGGTGAAGGGCCAGAGCGACCACTGCCGTTGCCACTACGCGATCCAGGGGGATAGGAATCCCACGCGACGCCGTACGGCGTTGCACTGATTTACGGTCGCGTCGGCTCAGCCGTTCGCGGCGGTGAGGATCGCCGCTGTACCGATGATGGGAACCTCGGTCTGAAGCGAACGGCCGACGCCACAGCAGTCGAACAGGCGGGTGGTCGCCGGGCCCTGTATTGCGTCTTCTATAGCCGCTCTCCTTGAGGCCGCCCACCGGTCTCTGCAGTCAATATCGCCCTCGCGCGGCAGGATGTCAATCCCATCGGCGTGAAGCGATGAGGTCGAACGATCAAGCCTTGACGAGCCTCTTGTCGGCGGGCTGGTGCTCGTGGAGGAACTCGAGCGCCATGGCGAGCACGCGCTCGGTAACGCCTTCGGACTGCAGGTTGCCGAACTTGGCGCGGAAGGCGGCGAGCGGGACGACCGCCTTCGCCATCGCCCGATGGCCGCCGGCGCTGCCGATATCGGCGAAATACTTCCGCACGAACTCGCCGGCGTTGCGCGAATATCCGAGGTTGCGCACCGACATGATCAGTGAGTCGTTGACGATGCCCGCGACGATCGTCCACTTGACGTTTTCGAGCTGCAGGTAGAAGTCGGCCACGTACGGGATGACGTCTTCCCGCGGTGAGGTGCCGAGAAACGCGCAGAAGACCTGTTCGGTCATCCGGCCGTTCTGCTGTGCCCTGAGGACGTATTCGAGCCGCTCGGTGGTGATTTCCGCGCCCTCCATCTTCCGAATCAGCGCCGCATCCGCAAGCGGATAGAGGTAGGAAAACGCTTCGATGTCCACGCGATTCGCCTGCCGGTTGAAGAACAGCGTATCGGACTTGATGGCGTAGAGCATGGCGGTCGCGGTTCGCTCGGAAATGTTCGCGTCCACCGCGCGCAGGTGCTCGGTCAGGATCGTGGACGTCGAGCCGTAGTTGTCGCGGATGTCCTTGAACACGGCGCTGTAGCCCGGCTGCTCGGGGTGGTGATCGATCACCAGGTCGACCCGATCGATCTCGCCGCCGAAGTAGTGCGGCTGCACGTCGACCATCGCGACGCGGTCGTAGGCATGCACGTCCGTGGGCTTGATGATCTCGACGTGGATATCGAGCAGGTTCACCATCCGCAGGTTTTCGGGACGCGTGACGCCCTGGATGGCGGCGATGATCGCCGTCTGCTTGTTCCGCCGCAGGACGTTGCGCAGGGCGAGCCCGCTGGCCAGGGCGTCGGGGTCCGGGTCGTTGTGGAGCACTATGAGCACGCGCTCGGCGTCACTCAGGAACCGCTGGTACTGCTGGACCTTGAGGCGCGTCAGTGAGCGGCTGAACTCGGTCAGCAGCGGCCCGCCGAACAGCTCCGACAGCGCCAGGTAGTACAGCTCGGGGAACTGCGCTTTCAGGTCCTCTTCGCGCTTGCGGAAATCCGAGATGCCGACCCCCAGCACGTAGACGAGCGTGCCGCCGGCGTCGCGAATCGAATCGAGAATCTTCTTCAGGCTGCGGCGGCCGTTGTCTTCGACGATGACGCAGGTGCCGGGGGTAATGTCGGCTTTGAGATAGGTATCGGTGCGGCGTGGGTCGGCGGCGGTGACGTTCATGCCCGCCTCGTGCAGGCGACGCGCGAGCGGCTTGCTTTCGACGAGAAAGTCGACCTCGAAGCTGGGCAACAGGATTTCGTCGAGCATCCTGATGACCAGCTCGGTCTGACAGACGGCGAGGCACCTCATGAAAAGACCGCGACCGGCTCAGGGCGGGCCCGGAGCGAGGGCGCGAAACACTGATTATACGCCGGTGGTTATCGGCACCCTGGTTATCGGCAGGGCGGGGGCGCCGGTGTAGGATCGAACCGCTGCAATGACTGCACTCAAGTCCCGGCTTGTCGTGATGACCATGGTGGCGGGCGCCGCGCTTCCCATCCCGCGCGGCTTTGCCGGCTTGCAGGCCTCCGGGCAGCAGCCGACGTTCCGCGCCGGGATCGATCTCGTGAACTTCGGGGTCACCGTCACCGACAGGAAGGGCAGCTTCATCGATGATTTGACCGTCGATGATTTTGAGATTGTCGAGGACGGGAAGAAGCAGACGGCGACCTATTTCGCGCGCGGCGACCAGGCCACGTCGGCGCCGCCGCTGCACATCGGGCTGCTGTTCGACACGAGCGGCAGCATGGGCGAGGACATCAAGCTGGCGCGATCGGCAGCGGTCCGGTTTCTCAACACGCTCAGCGACGCCGTCGACATGACGCTGGTCGACTTCGACACCGAAGTGCGCGTCGCGAAGTACGGCCAGCAGGACTTCCCGAGGATGGTCGAGCGGATCCGCAGCCGCCAGCCTGACGGCTGGACGGCGATGTACGACGCGCTCGGCGTCTTTCTCCATGGCGCCGCGGAAAACGACGGCCGGACGATTCTGCTGCTGTACACCGATGGCGGCGATACACGGAGCGCGATTGCCCTTGGTGACGTCATGACGCTGGTCCGCGCTTCAGACGTCACGATCCACACCGTCGGATTCCTGGAGCACCAGCCGAGCAACGCGCGCGTCGTGCAGCGCGCGCGCCTCACGGAAATCGCCGAAACCACCGGCGGCCAGGCATTCTTCCCGACCGCCATGAAGGATGTCGAGGCGGCGTACGACAAAGTTGTCGCGCAGATCCGGGCGCAGTACAGCATCGGCTACACCTCGACCAACGCCGCGCTCGACGGCCGGTGGCGCCGGGTGCAGATCCGCGTGGTGCGCCCCGACCTGAAAGACGCGCGCATCCAGTCGCGAAAGGGTTACTTCGCCCTCTTCAAAGAAGGTCAGTAATCACAAATCGCTGTGCCGTCCGTCCACGATCAATTCAAGCTTGTCAGTGACTTCGAGATACGCGGGGATCAGGTCCGCGCGATCCCGGAACTGATTGAAGGGCTGAACCGCGGCGACGCGCACCAGGTGCTGCTCGGCGTCACCGGGTCGGGGAAGACCTTCACAATGGCGCAGGTGGTCGCGTCGGTGAACCGCCCGACGCTGGTGATGGCGCACAACAAGACGCTCGCCGCCCAGCTCTACCAGGAGTTCAAGCGGTTCTTCCCCGAGAACGCGGTCGAGTACTTCGTCAGCTACTACGACTACTACCAGCCCGAAGCCTACGTCCCCGCCACCGACTCCTACATCGAGAAGGAGGCGACCATCAACGACGAAATCGACCGCATGCGGCTGTCCGCCACCCGCTCGCTCTTCGAGCGGCGCGACGTCATCATCGTCGCCAGTGTCTCGTGCATCTACGGCCTCGGCTCGCCGGAGGCGTACTACGGCATGCTGCTGCCGCTCGAGCGGGGACAGCGCATCGACCGCGACCAGATTCTGCGGAAGCTCGTCGAGATCCAGTACGAGCGCAACGACACGGAGTTCGGCCGCGGCACGTTTCGCGTCCGCGGCGACATCGTCGAAGTCGTCCCCTCCTACGAGGAGCACGCGCTCCGCATCGGGCTGTTCGGCGACGAGGTCGACGAGCTGTCGTGGTTCGACGCGTTGACCGGCAAGGTAATCCGCCAGCTCGACAAGGTGGCGGTCTACCCGAAGTCGCACTTCGTTACGTCGCGCGATCGGACCAAGCTCGCGGTGGAATCGATCAAGCGCGAGCTCGAGGAGTACCGCGGATATCTCGAAAAGGAAGGCAAGCTGCTGGAGGCGCAGCGGCTTCACCAGCGGACGATGTTCGACCTCGAGATGATCCGTGAGATCGGCTACTGCCACGGCATCGAGAACTATGCGCGGCACCTGACCGGCCGCGCGCCGGGCGAGCCGCCGCCGACGCTGCTCGACTACCTCCCGGACGACGCGCTCGTCATCGTCGACGAGAGCCACCAGACGGTGCCGCAGATCCGCGGCATGTATCACGGCGACCGGTCGCGCAAGGAAGTGCTGGTCGCCTACGGCTTCCGCCTGCCGTCGGCGCTGGACAACAGGCCGCTCAATTTCGAGGAGTGGGAGCAGCGCGTCAGCCAGGTGGTGTTCGTCTCGGCGACACCGGGTCCTTATGAGCTCTCGAAAGCGGCGGGCGTCGTCGTCGAGCAGGTAATCCGGCCGACTGGCCTGATGGATCCGCCGATCGAAGTGCGGCCCGTACGCGGGCAGGTCGACGATCTGCTCAAGGAGATTCGCGACCGCGTGGCCCAGAAGGAGCGCGTGCTGGTTACCACGCTGACCAAACGCATGGCCGAGGACCTGACGACCTACTACCAGGAGCTCGGCGTGAAGGTTCGCTACCTGCACTCCGATATCGATACGCTCGAGCGTGTCGAAATTCTGCGCGATCTGCGGCGCGGCGCGTTTGACGTCCTCGTCGGCATCAACCTGCTGCGCGAAGGCCTCGATCTCCCGGAGGTGTCGCTCGTCGCGATCCTCGATGCCGACAAGGAAGGCTTCCTGCGTTCGGGCGGATCGCTGATTCAGACGTCCGGCCGCGCCGCCCGCAACGTCAACGGCCGCGTCCTCATGTACGCGGACACGGTCACGGCGTCGATGAAGACCGCGATCGCCGAAACCGAGCGGCGGCGGGCGCTGCAGGCGGCCTACAACGCCGAGCACGGCATCACGCCGGAATCGGTGGTTCGCGAGATCGACGACGTGCTCTCCAGCGTTTACGAGCGCGATTACTCCACCGGGCCGTCGCTCCGGGAGTCGCGCGAGACGTTCCGCACGCAGGCGGAGCTCGATGCGGAAATCAGCCGCCTGGAGGCCGAGATGAAATCGGCCGCCGCCAATCTCGACTTCGAGCGTGCGGCGGCGGTGCGCGACGCGCTCAAAACACTGCGCAGCCGCGAGCTTGGGCTGACCGGTCTGTCGGCAGGCCGCTGACGCGTGCTCAGGCTTCTCGACGAGTGGGTGAAGTCGGCGCTGCAGGAGATCCAGGAGTACGTGCTGCTGCAGATGGCGACGCTTCGCGGATGCGTGACCCGCCCGTTCTATTTCTACGACATCGTCGAGCAGTTCGAACAGATCGGCATCGGCTCGCTCACCGTCGTCCTGCTCACCGGCTTCTTCACGGGGGCCGTGCTGGCACTCCAGACCGGCATTACGCTCGACCAGTTCGGCGCGCGTCCATTCGTGGGCAGGTTGATCAGCGCGTCGATGATCAAGGAACTCGGCCCCGTGCTCACCGGGCTCATGCTGGCGGGCCGCGTCGGATCGGGGATTGCCGCGGAGCTCGGGTCGATGGTGGTGACCGACCAGATAAACGCGCTGAGGGCGCTCGGCACGGACCCGGTCCGCAAGCTCGTGGTGCCGCGGGTGCTCGCGGGCTTTTTCATGGCGCCGGTGCTGACGGTGGTGGCGAATACCGTGGGGATCATCGGCGGGTGGCTGATTGCCGTCTTTCAGTTGCGCGTGGCTTCGAGCTTGTACTGGTCGTCAGTGATCGAGGGCCTGTACCTGCAGGACGCATGGATGGGCCTGATCAAGCCGTTCGCCCTCGGCTTCGCGATCGTCACGATTGGCTGTCATGTCGGCCTGCGGACCAGGGGCGGCACGCAGGGCGTCGGCCGCGCCACGACCAACGCGGTGGTCGCCTCGTCGGTGGCGGTGATTGCGGTCGATTTTTTTGTCACCCGCCTGTTGATTACGCTGTTGTACTAGTGGCACACGCGACGAAACGGTCACCGGAACTCGAAGAAGCGCTCGGCCCTGGCTCGCCGATCGTCGTCTTCGACAAGGTGTCGCTGGCCTTCGACGACAAGGTGATTCTGCGGGAGGTCAGCTTCACGCTGATCACCGGGCGAACGAAGATCATCCTTGGCGCGAGCGGCGCGGGCAAGTCGACGATCCTGAAGCTGATCCTCGGACTGCTCAAACCGGACACCGGCGTCATCTGGGTCAACGGCGAGCGCGTCGACGCCATGTCGGAGCTCGAGATGATGAAGGTACGCGCCGATCTGGGCATGGTCTTCCAGGAGGGCGCGTTGTTCGATTCGCTCACCGTGGCCGAGAATGTGGGGTACAAGCTTTACGAAGAAACTGACATGGCGCCGCATCTCGTTCGCACCCGGGTGGAAGAAGTGCTCGGGTTCATCGGCCTGGCGGAGTACATCGACCGCATGCCGTCCGAACTCTCCGGCGGACAGCGGCGCCGCGTGGCGATTGCGCGCGCGATGGCGGCCAAGCCGCGAATCCTTCTCTACGACGAGCCCACGACCGGCCTGGATCCGATTACGGCCAGCACGGTGGACGACGAGATCATCAAGCTGCGCGACCTCGAAAACGTCAGTTCCATCGTCGTCACGCACCAGCTGCGGGACGCGTTCTACGTCGCCACCCACGAGGCGATCCGGCGCGACGACGGGCTGCTGCGGATTGAGCCGGCGGACCCGGACAAGTCGGAGGAAGCCGAGTTCATCATGTTGAAGGATGGCCGTGTTTCGTTCGAAGGCCATGCCGCCGAGCTGCGGGCGTCCGGCGATCCGTACCTGCAGACGTTTCTGTCATAACCTAGTAGGTCTAATTCATGCCGCGCACGCGCTCTCTTGCCTGGTCGGAGCTGAAAATCGGCCTCGTGACAGTGTTCGCCCTGTTCATGGCCACGTGGCTCATCTTCCTGCTGAGCGGCGAGGGGGGCTTCTTCTGGCAGCGCTACTCGCTGAAGACCGTGTTTCCAAATGTCGCGGGACTGAAAGAGGGAGCGCCTGTCCGGGTCGCCGGCGTCGAGAAAGGATCGGTCACCAGCGTCGACCTGATCGGCGATCGCGTCGAGGTCGTCGTGGAAATTTCGCGCGACATGCAGTCGCTCGTTACGGACACGTCGGTCGCCTCGCTCGGGTCGGTGTCGCTGCTCGGTGAGGCCGCGGTGGACATCACCGCGTCCAGCCGGGGCACGCCAATCCCGGAATGGGGCTACGTCCGGGCTGGCCCGGCCGCGGGATCGCTGACCGAGGTGACCACACAGGCTGCCGAGGGAATCGAGGAGCTGACGGTGCTCCTGCAGGACATCCGCCGAGGTCGAGGGACTATTGGACGCCTGATCACGGACGAGGCGCTGTACAACCAGATGAACGGCCTCGTCGCGGCGGCGGAAGATGTGGTCCGCAACGTCGGCCAGGGGCGCGGCACGCTCGGCCGGCTCGCCAACGATCCCGCCGCGGCCAAGGCGCTCGAGGCCTCGCTCCAGAACTTCGAGGCGGTCACCGCGCGCATCAAGGCGGGAGAGGGCAGTCTCGGGAAACTGCTGAACGACGACGCGCTGGCCAAGTCGCTGACGGCGACGACAACCAACCTCGACTCGATCACCGGCCGCATCAGCCGTGGCGAGGGGACCGCGGGGGCGCTGATCAGCGAGCGGCAGCTCTACGATCGACTGAACTCGATGTCCGATCGGCTCGACAAGGTGATGAGCGGGCTGGAGCAGGGGCAGGGCACCGCGGGGCAGCTGCTGCGCGATCGCCAGCTGTATGAAAACATGAACGCCGCGGTCGGCGAGCTCCGCGATCTGCTGCGCGACGTCCGCGCCGATCCCCGCAAATTCCTGAACGTTCGCGTCAGCCTGTTCTGACAGGATTGACCCCAAGCCCATCCGGTGATACAAGTCGCATCCTGCAACTGGGGGTGCCCATGACTCACCGTGTTCGTGGCGGATTGTGCCGTGCCGCGGCCGCGTTTGTGCTGCTCGCCGTGCCCGCGCTGGCCGCTGCTCAGGAATCGCGTTCCTCGCAGCTGGCAACCGAACTCGTCAAGATGCTCGATGCCCTGAAGCTTGACGCCGTCGCGGCCAAGATCGAGGGCGATCAGTATGTCGGCGCATTGTATTTCCCCGGCAGCCAGCTTCTCGTCGTCAAGGCCCGCTACATCGTCCCGGAGCGGATGGACGCTCAGCTCCAGGGCAAGAATTATCGGGACGTCTACATCGACTTGAACAGCGCGTCGATCAAGGACTCGAAGATGCTGATCGCCGATCTGGGCGCCAACGGACTCCAACTCGGCCGGCGTAATCAGCCGTACGACACTGTTGACACGGGCGGCAAGAGCTTCTCGTTCGACGGCGACTGGGGCAAGGCCAAGATCTCGGAACAGGAATACACCAAGACGTTCCAGACCAGCGACGCCGAATACACCCGGATGCTGGAAGCGCTCGTCGCCCAGCTGAAGAAGACCTCGTAAACGGCGCCAGTCGCCAATGTTGCGAGGCAGAAAAGGGCAGCCCTTCGGGGCTGCCCTTTTTGTATCCGCTCTCTGTATACTCCGATCGCTGGAGGCGACATGAAGAGGTTCTTGGGTTGCGCGATTGGGACTTTGTCGTGTCTCGCCGCGGTGCCGGCGGTCGCGGCGCCATGCGACACGCTCGCCTCGCTGGCCTTGAAGGATGCGACCGTCACACGAGCTGAGCTCGTTCCCGCGGGGCATTTCTCTCCTCCAGGCGATCGGCCGGCTGAGACCAATCCATACAAGAGTCTTCCCGCATTTTGCCGCGTCGCCGCGACCCTCACGCCCAGCAGCGATTCCGACATCAAGGTCGAGGTGTGGCTGCCGGCCAGTGGATGGAACGGCAAGTTCCAGGCAGTCGGCAACGGAGGATGGGCCGGAACGATCAGCTATGCGGCGATGGCGGACGCGGTGCGCGCCGGCTACGCCAGCGCATCCACCGACACCGGTCACGTCGGCGGACGCGGTACCTTCGCGCTCGATCACCCGGAGAAGCTGATCGACTTCGCGTGGCGGTCGGAGCATGAGATGACCGTGAAAGCCAAGGCGGTGATCCAGGCGTTCTATGGCAGCGCGCCCCGATTGTCGTATTGGAACGGCTGCTCAACCGGCGGCCGCCAGGGCCTCAAGGCAGCGCAGAAATTTCCGGACGACTACGACGGCATCATCGCCGGTGCGCCGGCGAACCGGACGGCAATCTCGCTGTGGATCGCTCACGCGGTTCTGAAGGATCCCGCCAGCTACATCCCGCCGGCGACGTACCCCGTGATTCATCAGGCGGCGGTGGCCGCGTGCGATGCCGGGGACGGGCTCAAGGACGGGCTGATCGACGACCCGAGGAAATGCAGCTTCGATCCCAAAGTGCTGTTGTGCAAAGGGGGAGACGCCTCATCGTGTCTCACGGCTCCGCAAGTGGAAGCGGCGAAGAAGATCTACTCGCCTGCGATCAACCCGCGCACCGGGCAGGAAATGTTCGCTTCGCTCGTGCCGGGCACCGAGCTCGGCTGGGGTGTCCAGGCGCTCGGTCCCGAGCCGTCCAACAACATCTACGATCAGTATCGCTACGTGGTCTTCAAGGATCCGAACTGGGACTGGAAGACGTTCAACTTCGACAGCGATGTGGTCCGCGGCGACCAGCCGGAAAACCTCATCATGAACGCGACCGATCCGAACATGAAGGCGTTCTTTGCGCACGGCGGGAAGCTGCTGCTTTATCACGGCTGGAGCGACCCCAATGTGCCGGCCGTGAATACGGTCAAGTACTACAACAGCGTGGTGGAGAATCTCGGCGGCGCCGCCAACGCGTCCAACAACGTGCGGTTATTCATGGCGCCGGGGATGGGGCACTGCGGCGGCGGCGAAGGCCCGAACGTGTTCGACAAGATGGCGGCGCTGGAGCGATGGGTGGAACAGGGCAAAGCGCCCGATGTCTTGATCGCCACTCACAGCACCAATGGGAAAGTGGATCGCAGCCGGCCCCTGTGTCCCTATCCGCAGGTCGCCAAGTACAAGGGCAGCGGCAGCACTGACGAAGCGTCTAACTTCGTTTGTGCGGCGCCATAGCGCGCCGCGGACGAAACCGCCTTAACGTTTCAACCAGGCGCGCTCTTCGACGATCGTGACCTGGGACGGCTCAACGTCAAACGGTTTGTATTCTCCGGTCCGGCCCTGGGGGTCTCGAGCGGTGACGGTGTAGTTGATAATTCCCGTCATCGCGTCGTCCGGGACCTTCCACTCAGCAATCCAGAACTCGCGCTCGGGCTGCTTGAGGTTCTGCCGATCGCGCATCGGCAAATCGATCGTCTGGCCGCGGTAGTTGAGGTGCACGACGAGCTGGGAGGCGCGGTCGCGTTTGCCCGTCGCTGGATTGATTGCGGTAAATCGAAATCCGATGCGATCGCCGCGTTTGAAATAGCTGTTGTGAGCGCAGCTGTGCAGAATCCCGGGCCCCAGGAACAGGACCGTGTCGCCCCGCAGGAAGAGTTTTTCGCTGGAGGCGTCCTGTCCCGCCGCGGGGAAGCCCGTGAGCATGGCCAGCACAACCGCCAGAACGACCGCGAGGATGGTATGGAGGTTTTTCACGGCCCTAAAACTACCTAAGTCTGCGGTCCATGTCCAGCGCGCTGTAATCGGGGTCGAGAACCCGGCTACGGCGTCATCTGTCACGGCGACGGTCGCTGCATCATGATGTGCCGCAGGGCTTCAGTCGACTCCGGCACGCCCGTGAACATCTCCTCCGGGAACCGCCAGTACCCGCGCATCCCCTCATAGATACCGGCGTCGTAGACGTTGTTCGCCATACCTGCGAGGAACTGTAGTCTCAGGTTGCGATCCCGGTTGATCTGCGCGTCGGCCAGCCATGGGCGCAGGTCATCAGCCCGGCCCGCGTAGGTGGACATCAAGCCGGCGACGCCGCCCAGCTCCACTTCTTTGAGCGCGGCGGCGATTCGCTCGTGGTCGGGGCGGTCGAGGCGCGCCTGCAAGGCTTCCGGGTCGATTCGCAGCGGGTCAGGTCTGGCCAGCAGCACGACGTCGTAGCCGCCGCCAGTCGCATATTGATTGCTCCACACCGTGCCCGACGGAAAGACGTCGAAGAATGTCGCGAGTTCGCTTTTCACGACGGCGTCCGTGCTCTGGTAGAGCGGCACCCACTGCGTGACGACACCGCCCGGGTTGAGGTGCGCTTTGACCAGCTCGAAGTACTCCTTCGTGTAGAGCGAGGCCGCGCCTTTGACCCACGGGTGGATCGGGTCGGACGTGACGACGTCGAACGTCTCATCGCTCGTCAGGAGGTAATGCCGCGCATCGTCGTAGATGATTTCGACCCGCGGATCGTCGAGGACGTTGTAGTTCTCGTTGCTGAAGTAGGGCGCGACCATCCGCGGAATCAACGGTTCGATTTCACAAATGACGATGCGTTTTACGTCGGGATGGAGCAGGAACGAGCCTGCCGTCACGCCGGCGCCGAAGCCCACTACCAGCACAGTCTGCGGGCGCGGGTGCATGAGCGCCGACAGGTGTGCGAGGAGACGCTGAAGGCGCATGTCGTGAACTTCCGTCGACGCCTCTACTTTGCCGCTGACATGAAAATTGCGGATCCCGCCCTCGGACTCCGATACGGCGATCGAGGAGTTGAGTCCTTCCGCCGCGTACAGGTAGCTCGCGCCTCTGAAGGTGGCGAGCTGCCGGCCGTACGCGATCAGCTCCGGCGGCACCGGGGCGACGCTTGCACTGACCATCGCCGCCAGCGCGAGGACCACGAGGAGTGAACCCAGCCGCCTCGGCCCCGGGGTCGGGGCGTCACCTGGCGGTGTCCGTACGAGCATTACTGCCGCCGCGACGGCGGAGAGCCAGATTACGGAGCGCAGGGCGGTCTGCGAACCGAATGCTGGAATGGCGAACAGGCTGAAGACCACTGCGCCGAGGACGGCGCCGATCGTGTTCGCGGCGTAGACTCGGCCGACGAGGGAGGCGGGATCTGTTTCTGGACGGGCGTGTGCCGCGGCCGCAAGCGCGATTGGAAAGCTTGCGCCCCAGAAGCAGGTCGCCGGCAGGATGGCGATGGCGACCCGGAGCAGATCGATCTGGAAGTTGTACCACGGGCCTGCCGCAAGTGCCGGATCGATCGGCCAGTACGGGAACGCGCGGTTCATCAGCAGCGCCGCCCATGCGACGGCGACTGCGACACCGAGCTGACACGCGGCGAGCGCGATTCCGGCGCGCCTGGTGACGCGCGCGATCCACGCGCCGGCCGTGCTTCCGATCCCGAGGCCCGACAGGAAGACCGCGGCAATGATCGAGAACGTGTAAACGGTACCGCCAAGCAGCAGCGACAGTACGCGGGTCCACACCACTTCGGCTCCCAGCGCACCCATGCCGGAGAGGCCGATGACGGCGTACGGGCCCCACCAGGCACGCGCAATGCGAGGCGCCTTCACTGCGTCCGTCGTTTCGTACTGCGTCCGCATCGCCAGCAGCGCCGCCAGTGTCGCCACGGCGAGGTTGATGGCCGCCGCCACCAACGTGGCTGTGGTCATGTCGTAGACGCGCAGCAGGTAAAAACCGGCGAGCACCGACCCGGACACGGCGCCGGCGATGTTGCCGCCATAGAAGAGTCCGAGCCACGACACTCCTGCTGGCGTGGTTTGCGCCCATCGCGCAATGGCAGGCAGCGTTGCGCCCATCAGGACTGTCGGCGGCAGAAGACAGACGGCGCACAACAGCGCGCGGACGAGGATCCCTGTCAACCCGGGTGTCGTGCTCGCGACGTAAAAATTCGCCAGCACCGGGAGGCCAAAGAGGATGAGAATGGCAGCGGCTCCGATCGCCAGCTCCAGCAGCGCGTATACGCGCAGCGGATGCAGGCGAACCGGCACCAGCCGCGGAAACAGCAGACTGCCCGCGCACAGGCCGCCCATGAATGTGCCTAACACCACCGCAAGGGACGCGGCGGTCGCGCCGAGAATCAACTCCAGCAGCTGGAACCAGACGATCTCGTAGATCAACGCGGCACAACCGCTGCCCACGAACAGCACCAGAACGGCGGGCATGAATCTCTGCGCCGCAGGCGCAATTGGCACAGTCGGCGCAATCGGCGCTTTCGCGCGTCTTCTGTCGCTCATCGCAAGGCGGCTAATGTACCCGAAAGTTTGTTGACACATCATGGCTGCGGCGTGCTATAAGCGGCGCACCTGCCTTGCCTCGCACGCGAGCCGGATGAGATAGGTCGGCGCGCGTTGCGCGGTCGGCCTGTTCTTTCGAGAGAAAAGGGGGGTCCATGCGCACGGTCCCAAGGACGTCTGCGGCGCGACGGTTGTGGTGGCTCGCCATCTGCCTGCTGGCAGCGGCTCCGGTCTTCGCCCAGCAGGCGACCAGCACCTTCAACGGCCGGATTGTCGATCAGGGAGACGCCGTACTTCCGGGCGTTACCGTCACCGCCACCAACGTCAGCACGGGCGTGGCGCGCACTACCGTCACCAACGAGGAAGGTCTGTATTCCATACCGGGACTCGAGCCGGGCACATATGAAATCAAGACCGACCTGTCCGGCTTCGCGGCAGGGGTCCGGAACAATGTGAGGCTCGACGTGAACGCGACGATCACCGTCGATTTCCGGCTGAGCGTTGCCGGTCTCGAGGAGACGCTGACCGTCACCGGCCAGTCTCCGTTAATCGAGACGACGCAGTCGAAGGTCGCCAACACGATCGAGACGACGGAAGTGCAGAACCTCCCGATGATCACGCGCACGATCAGCGGCATGCTCGAGCTGCTGCCCGGCGCGGCGCCGGTCGCACCGCTTCACCGGACGAAGGAGAACGTCGGGACCGTATCGTACGGGGGATCGGCGGGCGGCAATGTGGCGATGAACGTGGACGGTGCCGATAACCGCGACAACCACTACAGCGGCCCGTTGCTGACCTTCACGACGGAAAGCCTCGAGCAGTTCCAGCTCGCATCGAGCCAGTTCACGGCGGCAGACGGGCGCACCGGCGGCGCGGCGGTCACGCTGGTGACCAAATCCGGGACGAACGTGCTGCACGGATCAGCGTTCGGTTACGAGCGCGACCGGAAATTGACCGCAAAGGACTTCTTCACGAAACAGGCGAACGGGGAAAAATCGCCATTCAGCCGTCAGCAGTTTGGCGGCTCCGTCGGCGGACCGATCATCCGGAACCAGATGTTCTTTTTCGGCGCGATCGAGCAGCAGCGCGAGGACATCGGCAAGGCGGTCCCTGAAAACCTGTACAACGAGCTCGAATTTCTCGTCCGGGCGACCGCTGCGGGACAGTTGCCTCGGGGGTTTGTCAATCCCGATCACCCGCGGATCGGCGAGCAGCCCGGCGGCCTTCTGACGTATTCGTTCAAAGGCACCGCGCAGCTCAACGACGCGCACTCATTGATGGTGCGCTACTCGGGCCAGCACGAAAACCGCGACTCGGTGACCTGGACGCTGATGAATGACGACGGCCAGCCCGACGACTTCAGCATCAAGGCATACAGCGCCGTCGGCCAGCACAACTGGGTGCTGGGAAACAATGGCCTGAACCAGATCACGGGCCAGGTGAATCACGTCGACTATCTCGCCGACGTGTGGAGCAGGGCGAGCGGCCTGCACTACACGCGGGACTTCCCGAACGTCGACATTTTCGAGCCTCGCCTGGCCTTTCCAGCGGTCACCACCGGGGCCGGCGGCGACGCCGGAACGCTCGCCGACCGCTATGTGTTCCAGCTCAAAGACGATGTGTCGCTGCTGCAGGGCAACCACTCGTTCAAGTTCGGCGCCAATTTCAACCGCCTCTACCACCTGGGTATTCTGAACGGCAACGAGCATTACGCCACGTTGACCTTCTTCGACGACCCGTCGGTGATCTTCAACAACACCAACGGACGGTATCCCCAGGGCTTCCGTACGCCCGGCATCGTCCGGCAGTGGCAGCAGGCGAACGGCGGCGCGATCAACGGCGACGGCTACTGGGCGGATACCCGCAACACGGTGCATCAGTTCTCGACCTGGTTCCAGGACGACTGGCGCGCGGCGTCGCGACTGACACTGAACCTGGGCGTTCGCTACGACGTCGATTTGAACCTGATGGACGAGGACCATTTCGAGATCAACGCCACGCGGCAGGCGCTCGAAGCGATCGGGCATCCGGCCGGCGGATATCCGGAAACACCGAAGCTGGACATCTCGCCGCGCGTGGGATTTGCCTACGACCTGCGAGGTGACGGCCGGCGCGTGGTGCGCGGCGGGTATGGACTCTACTTCGACCAGTACAACACCGCCGCAGCCGCGGGTGATATCACCTCACAGGCACGGCGGCCGCTCAACGCCCTTGCCACGTTGACGAACACGGCCATCGGGGTCGGGCAGCTCGCCACGTTCCGGCTTGGCATCGACCCGCTTCCCGCTCAGCCCACCGAGGGCAACAGGCTCCCGCTCGGGTCGCGAGGTCAGTGGATCGACGTGAACATGGTTGATCCTCGAACCCACCAGGCGCATCTCGGCTATGCGCACGAGTTGACGGCGGACACGACGGTTTCCGTCGATTACACGCACGTGGAGGGCCGCAACGAAAAGCGTCAGACCAATATCAATCCGATCATCAACGGCAGGCGCCTGCTGGCCAACGATTTCCAGCGGGTGTTTGGCGCGGCCAACTATCTCTCTGATGTGCGGATCCTGGCAGGCATCAACAAGTCACGCTACGACGCGCTGACTCTCCTGTTCAGGCGCCGCATGCCGCGGATGACCGTGCAGGCTCACTACACGCTGGCGGGCGCCTATTCGTACGGCGGCTCGACCGGGAACCGCTCCGGCGCTAATCTGGCGCAGGATTACGACCAGTCGTTTGCGGACAGCGAATGGGGACCGAATGGACCCGATGAACGTCACCGATTCGTCTTCACCGGCGTCCTCGAAGCTCCGTTTGGAGTGCAGCTCTCACCGGTCGTGCAGTGGGCGAGCGCACGGGCCTACAACCTGACGGCCGGCTCGGACTTGAACGGCGACGGCAACAACAACGATCGGTGGATCGATCCCGCCACCGGCAAGCAGGTCTCGATCAACACGGGGCGCGGGGACCCGACGTTCGTCTTCGACCTCCGCACGACGAAGTTCATTTCGTTTGCAGAGGAGAGGAAGCTGGGGCTGTTTGTCGAGTTCTTCAACCTGTTCAATACGGTGAACTTCGGCGCCGAGTATCAAGGCAACGGGCGTAGTGCGACATTCAGGCAGCCCAACGGCTACATCCCCAGTATCGGCTACCCGCGTCAAGTCCAACTCGGGGCTCGGTTCCTCTTCTAGGGGCCGGGCCGCATCACGTGAAGAACAGGGCAGCCCTTCCGGGCTGCCCTGTTTTGTTTTTGCGCGTGCGTTACTTCGGGGTCCGCTCGGTGAGCCGCACGCTGGGCATCGGCTGCCACGAAAACTCGTCGAGTCGGGCCGGCCCCAGCTGCTCGACCACCTGCAGCGTGGAAGTGGCAAGCTCGATCAGCGAGGCGACGTCAATCCCCTGGCAGGCAGGCGTAAACGGCTGGAGATATGCCGTCCCGCGGGTCAGCATGTAGACGACGCCGTGATAATTGCGCCGCTGAAGATGGTGGAAGGCCACGCCGATCTGAAGAATGCCCTGGTACAGCCGCCGCACCGGGCGGGTCTCGGCGCGCCACAGTAGTTCGAGCGTCTCGTGCTGCTCGAAATACTCTCCACGATTGAACTGCGCGACGCCTTCCAGGAGCTGCGGCGGCGGTGGCTCATGACACGATGTTTCAGTCAACGGCGGACAGCGTATAGCGTACGCTTGGTCGCCGTCATTCCACATCCATGCGTCTCGTTGCTGCGCTCATCGACCTGTACTCGCTGGTAGTCCTGGCCGCCGTCGTCATGTCCTGGGTACGGGCGGACAGACGACATCCGCTGGTGAAGGCCGTCTACCGCCTCACCGAGCCCGTCCTGGCACCGATCCGCCGTGCGCTGCCACTCGTTGCAGGACTGGACTTCGCGCCGCTGGTGCTGCTGATCGCGCTTCGAGTGCTCAGAAGCCTCTGGTAGGAGCCGCTCATGGGATGGGCACGTTCGGCCCACCCTGCGATCCCGGCGGCATCGCTCGTGATATGACAATGGTCAAGTAGGCCGACAACCACACTACCATCGATACCGCAACGATCAGTGCGTTGCGCCAGGGTCGGTCCGGGTCCACCATCCCCGCTACACCCGCACCGATCCAAAACGCCACACCAGCCGCGATCAGGATGCCACCCCCGGACGCGAAGAGCGCGAACTCAATCCCGAGAATGAGCAGTGCGCCGATCGCCACGACCGGACCGACGAGCCAGGCTGGCGGGCCCACAGAGCGACACTAGCATCGCGTGCGGTTACGACGCCACGGTCGCCATTTTCCAGCGAAGAGAATCCGAGCCCACGCCGGCCATCCGGAACCGGAGTGCACATACAATGGCCGCATGGCCAGACAAGTCAATGTCAGAACGTGGACGTGCGATCGAGATGACAGCGATCCCGCTGCGCCATTCGTCGCGGTGCTGAGGATCGGGGATCAAGTGATCGCATCAGGGCGCGGGGTAGACGAGGTGGCAGCCTATACTGCTTTCGTTGACGCGCTGGATGCGCAAGGGGTCAGCGATGGAAACGTCCTCCGGATGCAGGACTTGATGCGCCGACGCAACATCGCCTGATGTCCCCGAGTTCATAACCCGAGACCTGAAGGGAGGCGCGCGTGCGGCGCTGGTCGAACGCGTGAAAGGGGTTGAATGTCGAACCTCCTGTCGCAGCTCACGAAGAGCGAGCAAACGCGGCTCCTTGAAGAGCTGAACTACATGAACCTCGAGGAGATTCGCCGCTTCTGCTCAGAGCACCGGATCCCGTACAGGATCGTGGCCGAGTACCCGAATGGGAAGGTGAAGGCCACGAAAGACACCGATCGAAAGCCGATCGTGCTGGCCCGAGTCCAGCGCTACCTCACGACTGGCGAGGTCGGTCAGCCCACGCGCATCCCCGCGGCGATCGTCCGCGACGAGAATCCGCCGGCGCGGCTCGGGCCACGCGACCGCCTCTACTATCGGTGGTACGCGAAGGAGCACAAGGGTGTCATACAACTGCTCCGCGATCTGACCGCTGGCCGGTTCCGCGACGGCGCCGTGGCCCGCGTGCTCGCGATGAAGTTCTGGACACGCGGAGAGGCGCCTACGTTCGAGGAGTTCAGCCGATCGTGGACGAGAGCCAAGGTCGAGGAGCACCGGCTACTGACGCCGGAGTATGCCTACCTGACGGATCTCAAGCACCAGCGCGCCGACGGCGACTGGAAGGCCTTGCGCAAGGCTAAGGCGAAGTCTGCGCTGGAGACGCTTGCGAGAATTGCTCTCGTTCGGGGGGCCGGCCCCTGACAGTGTCTCTTCGGCGAGTCGAGACTAGAGCACCGGGCTTGATCCGCTCCTTGCCGTTGGAAGCCATCAGCTCGCCGCCCGGCGATGATCGGGCCCGCGCCACGTTTCGTGCTCGCTGCGGCGATCCGAGGGTGACTGCGCGAGCTGATACCCGGCGGCCTGGAGACTCTGCTCGATTTCCGCCTGTCGCCTGATACATTCGGTCACGTCCGCGAACTCGTGGATTGCGACCTCGGTTCCGGGTCCATACAGGAACAACCGGCAACCCCTCGAGTTCTCCTGTCGCACGAGGCGAATCGAGTCCGAACCCCGCGTGAAGAGCCAGCCGACCTCTGGGATGTCTGTCATCGCGGCGCCATGCGGAAACGAGGTAACCGTGCGGGCCCGGGGAATCGAGCCGTTGCCTGCCTGCTCGACGTCGCCGACAGGGCGACGTAGGCACCATTGCCAGTCCTGTAAAGGAAGGCTTCACTCACGCCAACCAGTTCACGGAAAAGAAGACTTCATCTACTCGACTGTTGAGCAGCCATTACGATATCTGCGGTCGCGCGCGCTCGTCTGTCGGGGTCTAACGCTCGCGCTTGCAGCAGGTGATAACCTGAGGGCGGATTTCCTAAGGGTCTACCGCCTGCCTCGCCCTGAATAGGGCAGAGCTTGGCCCGCGACAGCCTCTTCCGAAACATGCCGCCCGGTTGGCGGGGAAAGAGGCTCGCATGATGGCCAAGCGCCGACTGCCCGCGACGAATCGGCCGCCTCCGTCGAATCACCTTCTGGCAGCGCTTCCTCCCGACGACTACCGACGTCTCGTGCCAACCCTCGACATCATCCCGCTCAAGCTGAAAGAGTTCCTTCACAAGCCTGGCGAACCGATCAAGCAGGTCTACTTCCCCGGCGGGGGCTTCGCGTCAGTGGTCACTGTGTTGGAAGACGGCAGCATGGTCGAAGTGGCCACAATCGGGCGGGAGGGGATGCTCGGCACGTCCGCAGTGCTGAACGGGGACCCGTCACCCGCGGCTGTGATGGTGCAGGCCGAGGCGGACACGTGCTACAGGATGACCGTGGGCGACTTCCGCGGCGAGATGGATCGGCGCGGGCCATTTCACCAGCTGATGACCAGGTATGCTCAAGCGCTGACCGGCTTCATCATGCAATCCACGGCCTGCAACGCCGTCCACTCGGTCGAGCAACGGCTCTCGCGGTGGCTGCTGCTGGCGCACGATCGCATCGGGCGCGACGACTTCCCGCTGACGCAGGAGTTCGTCGCGATGATGCTCGGAACAAGCCGGCCGACGGTAACCGTGGTCGCCGGCGTCTTGCAGAAGGCCGGCTTGATCACGTATCAGCGTGGCCACGTCACGATCGTTGATCGCGAGAACCTCGAAGCCGCGTCGTGCGAGTGCTATCGGACCGCGACGGACCTGCTGCAGAACGTGACGCGCACGCATCAACGCTGAGCCGCGCCTCACGAGCGGCCTTCTGAATGCCGGAATGGACCTAGTGTCCTTCCTGGGACATAGGTAACACGGTATTCCGGACACATAGGTGACACTTTTGCCCCTTCACAGGAGGGGGCATGCCTTGGAAGGAGTGTCACGTCATGGACGAGCGGCTCCGGTTTGTCGCCCGCCTGCTCGAGGGC
>Ga0075428_100001117_pt1 | contig 28618 bp, 28 predicted proteins | sample RhiMetdeltSRZDD2_FD_75291 | JGI IMG/M metagenome (GOLD analysis project Ga0075428, IMG submission 75291) | Populus rhizosphere microbial communities from Tennessee, USA - Rhizosphere MetaG P. deltoides SRZDD2 | ecosystem: Host-associated > Plants > Roots > Rhizosphere > Soil | place: USA... | reverse complement strand
TGTTGCTCATTACGGCCAGCGAGTGAGCGCGGCGAACGAGCCACGCGAGCGGAGCGGGGCTGAGGGGTCCCCGCGAGGGAGCGTGTAAGGGGTTCGGGGACGAAGTCCCCGAGTAAGAAAATGAAACGCTTAACAGATTTTGCTCATTGCGCTGGTTGAGCGAGCAAGCTCGCGGCGGGTGAGCTCGCCCAGGTCCTGGGCGATTTGCGCGTGCCGAACGACCCACGGGTCCTGATCGACTATCGGACTTCCGACGATGCGGGTGTGTACAAGCTGGATGATGGACGAGCGTTGGTGCAGACGGTGGACTTCTTCACGCCGATCGTCGACGACCCGTTTGTGTACGGCCAGATCGCCGCGGCCAATTCCTTGAGTGACGTGTACGCGATGGGCGGGCGGCCGCTCACAGCGCTGGCCATCGCCGCGTTCCCGAAAGACTGCGATCGCGACGTGCTGAGGACGATTTTCAAGGGCGGGTTGGAGAAGCTTCAGGAAGCGGGTGTCGCGTTGCTTGGCGGGCACACGGTCCAGGGCAGCGAGATCAAGTTCGGATATTCCGTGACTGGCGAAGTGGCGCCGTCCGAGGTCTGGTCGAACGCCGGCGCGCGGGTTGGCGATCATTTGATTTTGACGAAGCCGATCGGGACCGGCGTGATCGCGACCGCGATCAAGTTTGAGCGCGCCCCTGCCGAGGCGATCGATCCCGCTCTTCGATCGATGACCACACTCAATCGGCAGGCGGCCGAAATACTGCGGACACTGCCGGCCGACGCCGTCCATGGGTGCACAGACATCACCGGCTTTGGACTGGCAGGGCACGCGAGCGAGATGGCAGAGGCGAGTGGCTGCACGATTGAGATCTCCGGTACAGCAGTTCCCCTCTTGCCGTGTGCGGCAGACCTCGCGGAGAGGAACGTTTCGGGTGGAGGGCGGACGAACCTCGCGCATTTCGGGAACGGCGTGCTCATCCCGCGCGAGCTGGATGCCGCGCGAGCGGGGCTGTTGTTCGATCCGCAGACCTCTGGCGGCTTGCTGGCCGCGGTCGCCCCCGCACACGCGGAGCGCGCTCTGGAACTTCTAGTCCGTGCGGGAGTTCCGGCTGTTGCGGTCGGCCGCATTGTCTCCAAGGGCGCACACGCGGTCGTCGTGCGGGCGTGAGGTGGTCGGTCGTGGCAACTCGCGCGGCGCCAGCTTGGCAGTAGAGCCCGGCGAATGGTATAAATTAATGTTTTGCGTTGCGCTGTTTACACGCAACGTGCGAGTCCCTGCATACCGTTCGCGGGCGGCGGGCCTCCTAAAATCCAGCGCCGGTGTTCCCGGCAGTACTATCAGCTTCAACTACTGGTCATAGAACACCGTTGATGACAGCGCCCTCCAAGAAGAGCCACATCCTGCGAGTCGACGCGTGCGACGGGCGGCGCAGTGCCGTCGTGCGATGCGATCGCGTCAGCGCATGGGAGGGCCTGTGACGAGTCGCGGCGCGGCTACGCGGTATGCGCGAGCGCTGTTCGACATCGCGCTGGCCGAGAAAAAAGATCTTCAGCACACGTTCCGCGATCTGAAGGCGTTTGCGGATCTGTTCGAGACCAACGACGGGCTGCAGCGTGTCCTGACGAATCCGGCAATTCCAGCCTCGCGCAAGCGTGCCGTGGCGGAGGAGTTGCTCGCGCGGTCGGGCGACGTAGAGGCTGCGGTCGGGAAGCTGCTGCTCCTGCTCGCGGAACGCGATCGGCTCGCGTTGCTGCCCGCCGTGCGCGATGCCTTCGAAGTTCGCTTGATGGATCACTTGCACGTTCTGCGCGCGCAAGTCACGACCGCTGAGGTGTTGCCGTCCGATCAGGTTGCCAAAATCCGCGACGGACTCAAGCGTGCAACCGGCCGTGACGTGCAGCTCGAGACAAAGGTGGATCCCGCGATCATCGGCGGCGCCGTAGCCCGGATTGGCAGTACGGTGTACGACGGCAGCGTCACGCGCCAGCTCGAACGCATGCGCGAGAGGCTGACGAGCGGAAACTGAGTGGCGGTCGGCGATTGCTGACTGCTGATGGCGGAATGCCCAGCGGAGATTGCCGGACCTAACGACTGCGACTAACGACGAACGACCAGCGACTGAGTTATGGACATCAAAGCAGAAGAAATCTCCCGAATCATCCGCGACCAGATTGGCAGCTATGCGGTCGATGTCGACGTGGCCGAAGTCGGCACGATCGTATCGGTCGGTGACGGTATCGCACGCGTGCATGGCGTCGAAAAGACGATGGCGGGCGAGATGCTGGAGTTCCCGCATGGCGTCTATGGGATTGCGCTGAACCTCGAAGAGGAGAGCGTTGGCGCGGTGCTCCTCGGCGACTACACCGAGATTCGCGAGGGCGACACGGTCAAGCGAACGAACCGCATCATCTCGGTGCCGGTCGGCGAAGAGATGATCGGACGCGTGGTGAACGCGCTCGGTCAGCCCGTCGACGGCAAGGGCCCGATCAACGCGCGTCAGTCGAGCGAGATCGAGCGTCTGGCTCCGGGCGTTGTCGATCGGAGTCCTGTGAAGGAGCCGATGCAGACCGGCCTCAAGGCGATCGACGCGATGGTGCCGATTGGCCGCGGCCAGCGCGAACTGATCATCGGCGACCGGCAGACCGGCAAGACCGCCGTCGCCGTCGACACGATCATCAATCAAAAGGGCCAGGACGTCATCTGCATCTACAACGCGATCGGGCAGAAGCAGTCGACGATCGCCCAGGTCGTGCGGACGCTCGAAGATGAAGGCGCGATGGACTACACGATCGTCGTCGCCGCCGCGGCATCCGATCCCGCGCCGCTGCTCTACATCAGTCCCTATTCCGCCTGCACGATGGGCGAGTACTTCCGCGACAACGGCCGTCACGCGCTGTGCATCTACGACGACCTCTCCAAGCACGCGCAGGCCTATCGCGAGATCTCGCTCCTGCTGCGGCGTCCGCCGGGCCGCGAGGCGTATCCGGGCGACGTCTTCTATCTCCATTCGCGTCTGCTGGAGCGCGCGGCGAAGCTGCGCAAGGAACTCGGCGGCGGTTCATTGACGGCGCTGCCGATCATCGAGACCCAGGCCGGTGACCTTTCGGCCTACATCCCGACCAACGTGATCTCGATCACCGACGGGCAGATCTTCCTCGAAGCTGACCTGTTCCATCAGGGCGTGCGTCCGGCGATCAACGTTGGCAACTCGGTATCGCGCGTCGGGGGATCGGCGCAGGTGAAGGCGATGCGGCAGGTGGCCGGATCGCTGCGGCTCGATCTCGCGCAATACCGCGAGCTCGCCGCGTTCGCCCAGTTCGGCAGCGACCTCGACAAGTCCACGCTGAATCAGCTCAATCGCGGCCGTCGTCTGGTCGAAGTGCTGAAGCAGCCGCAGTATCAGCCGCTGGCGGTGGCGAAGCAGGTCGTCATTCTGTACGCGGCAACCAACGGCTACCTGGATCCGGTCGAGGTCGAGCACGTGCGCGCGTACGAAACCGGCTTGTATCAGTACCTGGAGGCGAGCCGACCGGAGGTCCTCAAGGGGCTCGAAGCGAAGAAGCAGATCGACGACGAGCTCAAGACCGCGTTGACCGCGGCGCTGAAGGAGTTTGGTGAGCAGTTCGCGGCGGGCCGTAAGGCGGCATAGACCGAATGCCCTCATTACTTGACATCCGCCGCCGCGTGCGCGCGGTGAAGTCAACGCAGCAAATCACGAAGGCGATGAAGATGGTCGCCGCGTCGAAGCTGCGCCGCGCGCAGGAGCGCATCCAGCAAGCGCGTCCGTACGCGTCGCAGATGCTCCGCGTATTGAACAGCCTCGCCTCCCGGGTCGATCCGTCGTCGCATCCGCTGCTCGACGAGCGCAAGACGCCCCGCGCCAACGGCCGATCGCTGCTGATTGTCATTACGGCCGACCGCGGCCTGTGCGGCAGCTTCAACACCAACGTGATCAAGGCGGCCGGGACGTTCATCGCCGAGAGCGCTGGCCGCGAAGCCGCGCTTGGCCTGATCGGCCGTCGCGGTCGCGATTACTTCGTTCGTCGCGGCGTTCGGGTGTTGTACGAACAGGTCAACCTGTTTGCGGCCCTCAAGTTCGAGGATGCCAAGGCGATCGCGCAAATGGCGATCGAGGCGTTCGTGAACGGCGAGGTCGACAGCGTTCACCTCGCCTACAACGAGTTCAAGTCGGTGTTGCAGCAGCGCGTCGTGGTCGAGCGGTTGTTGCCGATCCCGCGCGAGACGTTCAGCCCGACGGCTGAAAAAAGTGCCGCCCAGACCGTCGAATACCTGTACGAGCCCGCTCCGGAGGAGCTGTTCAGGCAGCTGATTCCGAGCCACGTGGAAGTGCAGATTTACCGCGCGCTCCTCGAATCATCGGCAGCGGAGCACGCCGCACGAATGACCGCCATGGACGCGGCGACGCGCAACTCGGCGGAGATGATCGAGCAGTTGACGTTGTACATGAACAAGGTACGACAGGCGGCGATTACGAGAGAGATCATCGAGGTGGTCTCGGGCGCGCAAGCACTTTAGGAGCTCTCAGCTGTCAGCCATCAGCTGTCAGCTAACGAGGCTGCCCGCCGAAGGCGGGCGGCAAGGCCAAAGGCCGTCGCGCGAAGCGCGTACGCGAGCCGGGGGTGGGGCCCCGGCGAGCACTAATAGAAGCAGACAGAAAGCAACGAGAACATGGCTGTAGTAACTGATAAAACCGCCGGTAGTTCCACCGCAGCGAAAGCCGGCAGAGTCGTCCAGATCATCGGACCGGTGGTCGACATCGAGTTCGAAGGTGGGCACCTGCCTGCGATCTACAACGCTGTCCGGATCACGAGCGAGACGCAGAAGATCGACGTCATCTGCGAAGTCGAGCAGCATCTCGGCGAGAACCGCGTGCGCACCGTCGCGATGAAGCCGACCGACGGCATGCAGCGCGGGATGACGGCGGTTGATACCGGTGCGCCGATCTCGATGCCGGTCGGCGCGGCCACGCTCGGCCGCGTCATGAACGTGCTCGGCGAGCCGGTGGACTTTCCGGATCGTCCCGTAGCGGCCAAGGAACGCTGGGCGATCCATCGTCATGCGCCGTCGCTCGAGGATCAGTCCACCGAGCTGCAGATGTTCGAGACCGGCATCAAGGTCATCGACCTGCTCGAGCCGTATTTGCGCGGCGGCAAGATTGGATTGTTTGGCGGCGCCGGCGTCGGCAAGACCGTCATTATCCAGGAGCTCATTCACAACGTCGCGATGAAGCACGGCGGCGTCTCGGTATTCGCCGGCGTTGGCGAGCGCACCCGCGAAGGGAACGACCTCTGGCTGGAGTTCCAGGAGAGCGGCGTCATCAACATGGAAGACATGTCGAAGTCGCGCGCCGCGCTGGTCTACGGCCAGATGACGGAACCACCGGGCGCGCGCCTGCGGGTTGCGCTGAGCGGCCTGACGGTGGCGGAGTACTTCCGCGACGCCGAAAACAAGGACGTTCTACTGTTCATCGACAACATCTTCCGGTTCACGCAGGCCGGCTCCGAAGTGTCGGCGCTGCTCGGGCGGATGCCGTCAGCGGTTGGCTACCAGCCGACGCTGCTGACAGAGATGGGCGAACTGCAGGAACGCATCACGTCGACGAAGAAGGGTTCGATCACGTCCGTCCAGGCCATTTACGTCCCGGCCGACGACTACACGGATCCCGCACCGGCGACAACCTTCGCTCATCTCGATGCGACCACGAATCTTTCGCGCGCCATCGTCGAACTCGGGATTTATCCGGCCGTCGATCCGCTCGCCTCGACTTCGCGTATTCTCGACGCGCGGATCATCGGCGAGGAACACTACAATGTGGCGCGCGCGGTGAAACAGGTACTGCAGCGCTACAAGGATCTGCAGGACATCATCGCCATCCTCGGCATCGATGAATTGTCGGAAGACGACAAACTCACCGTCGGCCGGGCGCGGCGCATTCAGCGGTTCCTGTCGCAGCCGTTCTTCGTCGCCGAGCAGTTCACGGGCTTCGCCGGCAAGTACGTGCCGATTGCCGACACGGTTCGCAGCTTCCGCGAGATCGTCGATGGCAAGTACGATCACCTGCCGGAGCAGGCGTTCTACATGGTGGGAACGATCGAGGAAGCCGTTGAAAAAGCCGAGAAGATGAAGGGCTGATGACGCTCCCGACTCAGATCGATCTGCAGATCGTGACGCCGGACAAGCTCGTCGTGCGCGAGCGCGTGGACGAAGTGGAAGTCCCCGGCGCCAATGGCTACTTTGGTGTGCTGCCGGGACACGCGCCCCTGTTGGCGGCTCTCACGGTAGGAGAGTTGTGGTATCGCAAGGGATCCGAGCGGCTCTACGCGGCAGTGGCGTACGGCTTCGCGGAGGTGCTGCCCGAAACAGTGACAATCCTGGCGCAGTTGGCCGAACGCGCCGAGGATATCGATGTCGAACGCGCCGAAGCGGCGAAGAAGAGCGCCGAAGATCGGCTCGGTCTTCCTTCAACCCCACCCGACGAGATCGAACGGGCGCGCATCGAGCTGACGAAGGCTCTGACCCGCCTCCAAGTGGCGTCGCGGATCGGCAGCAACCCGCGAAGCGGCGACCTCAAACGGGCAAGGACATAAGGCTGAGGCCGAGGCGATGAGCGCCACGCGTCCGCTGTCGTTCAGCTGGGCCGTTAATACGGATAAAGGACTACGCCGCACCAGCAACGAGGATAGTCACTGCGAGCGGGCCGACATCGGTTTGTTCGTCGTCGCGGATGGCATGGGTGGACACGTCGCCGGCGAGGTGGCCTCGCGCCTCGCCGTGGATGCCATCCAGGCGTTCATCGGTGAAACGGCGCAAGCCGATCGCAATCGCACCTGGCCGTTTCCCTTCGAGCCGTCGATCAGCCTTGAAGCGAACCGTCTCAAGGCGGCATTCAGGCTCGCCAATCGCAAAATCGCGCAGGCCATCGCGGATTCGAACGACCTCCGCGGCATGGCCACGACGGCGTCGGCTTTTCTGGCCGGCCCGGCGAGCGCCTGCGTGGCGCACGTCGGCGACAGCCGCGTTTATGTGCTCCGCAATGGCAAGCTTGAGCAGCTCACCCACGATCATTCATGGGTCGAGGAGCAGGTGCGCGCCGGCACGATGAGCCCGAGCGCGGCGCGGCAGCATCCGTGGCGGAACGTCGTGACTCGCGCCTTGTCCGGCGGTGAGGATCCAGAAGTGGACGTCACCGACGTCAAGCCCAAAGCGGGCGAGCGGTACCTACTCTGCTCGGATGGCCTCTTCTCGGTCGTGGGTGATCAGCAAATCGCCCAGATTCTTGGGGATTCGGAGCAATCGCTCGAGGAGATCAGCGCCGCGCTGATCGAAGCCGCGAACACAGGCGGCGGTCCCGACAACATCACCGCCCTCGTGCTCGAGGTCGATGTTCCATAATCTCGCGCGATTAGCCCGCTATCGCGGTCTCATTCAAAGCCTTGTCGCACGAGAGCTGAAAGCGCGGTATCGCGGATCGGTTCTCGGGTTTTTCTGGTCGTTCATCAACCCGCTTCTGCTGCTGCTGATCTACTCGTTCGTCTTCAAGTATTTTCTGCCGCGCAGCGCCAACGACCTGCCGCACTACGAGCTGTTCCTGTTCAGCGGCCTCCTGCCCTGGACGTGGTTCTCAGCGTCGCTGCTCGAGTCATCCGGCGTGCTGATCTCCGGCGGCAATTTAATCAAGAAGGTCCTGTTTCCAGCCGAAGTGCTGCCGATCGTCACGGTGCTGGCGAACATGGTGCACTTCTTCCTGGGGCTGCCAATCCTTGCCGGATTCCTTGTGTACTTCGGGGCGCCGCTGCAACTGAGCGAGCTGGTCTGGTTTCCGGTCGTCGTCCTCGTGCAACTGGTGCTGACGCTCGGCTTCGCGCTACTCCTCTCGGCGCTCACGGTGCACTTCCGCGATTTGCGTGACATTCTCACGAACCTGATGAACTTCTGGTTCTTCGCAACGCCCATCATCTATCCGTACACCGTGATCTTCGGCGATCCAAAGACCGAAGTGACGGCGCCGGGTTGGGTCGCGACGCTCCTCAAAGTCAATCCGTTCACGCACCTTGCGATCAGCTATCAGGAGATCCTGTATTTTCCCGGGCCGGTTGGACACGTGTTCTGGCTGCTGGTGCTGGGAGTCGTGTCGGTCGTATGGTTCTTGGTCGGGTACTTCGTGTTTGACAGGTTGAGAGATACGTTTGCGGAGGAAGTGTGAACGCCATCGAACTCAGCCGCGTCTCGAAGATTTATCAGAAGTACAGCCGGCGCCGGCAGTTCGCGACGCTGAAGAGCGCGCTGCTGTCGGGCAGCCTGATTCGCGATCTGAGGCCTGACGACACGTTCGCCGCAGTGCGCGATGTGTCGTTCACGGTTTCCGGCGGCCGCACGCTGGGCGTCATCGGCCGCAACGGATCCGGCAAGAGCACGCTCCTGAAGCTCGTTGCCGGGATCACGAAGCCCAGCGAGGGTCATCTGTCGGTTCGGGGACGAATCTCGGCGCTCATCGAGCTTGGAGCCGGGTTTCATCCCGAAATCTCCGGCCGCGAGAACGTGTTCATCAACGGCATCATGCTGGGGCTCTCGAAGAAGGAGATCACCAGGCGGTTTGACGAGATCGTCGAGTTCGCCGAGCTTCAAGAGTTCATCGACGCGCCGGTCAAGACCTACTCGTCAGGGATGTACATGCGTCTGGGATTTGCCGTCGCGATTCACGTCGATCCGGACGTACTGCTCGTCGACGAAGTGCTGGCCGTCGGCGACGAGGGCTTCACGCACAAGTGCCTCGACAAGTTTGCGGAGTTCAAACGTCGTGGCAAGACCATTTTGCTCGTCACGCATTCGCTTGGCCTCGTCGAGCGGTTCTGCGATGAAGCGCTCTGGCTGGACGGTGGTTCGGTGAAAGCGCTAGGCGATCCGAAGCGGGTGGTCGGCGCGTACATCACCGACGTCGAGACCAGCGAGGAACAGGAGCTCGCCAAGGCCGACGCCAAAGCCCAGGAATCTGCCGCGACCATGTCGCCCGACGAACCCGCATCCGCCGTTCTGCCCGATCACCCGATCGATTCCGCCACCGCGCCCGCAGACATGTTCCGTGCGACGGAAGGACGATGGGGTTCACGTGAAGTGGAGATCACGGACGTCGCCCTGGTTGGGCCGGACGGGGAACGCTCGCACGTCTTTCACAGCGGCGAATCGTTCAACGTCAGGCTGCGCCTGCGTGCGCCGGTCGCTATCTCCGATTTCGTCGTCGGCATCGGGATCTTCAACGCGGAGGGTGTTTGCTGCTACGGGACGAACACTGACATCGAACAGCTCAAAGGCGAACGCATTTTTGGGGATGCCGAGGCAGTCTTCTCGATCGAGAGCCTGGATCTCGTCGAAGGCACGTACAAGCTGGATGTCGCCGTGCACAGGGCCGACGGCTACCCGTACGACTATCACCGCCTCCTTCACACGTTCCGCGTCAAGTCGCGCACGAAGGACGTCGGCATCTACCGGCCCAAGCACGAGTGGCAGTTCTCGGACACGATGACGTTTACGAGATCGGGAGAGCTGTGAAGGTCCAAGGAGGCGGAATCGAACGCCTCATGTCGCGTGACGCGGCGGTCGCGCTCGTTCACAAGTTGAGGGCTGAGGGACGCTCGATCGTTTTCACGAACGGCGTCTTCGATCTGCTCCATCCCGGGCACGTCCGCTATCTCGAACAGGCGAGATCGCTTGGAGACGTGCTGATCGTCGGCCTCAACGGTGACGCGTCCGTTCGGCGCAACAAAGGCGAGGGCAAGCCGATCACGCCGCAGCACGAACGCGCCGAATTGCTGCTGGCGCTGTCTTCAGTGGATGGCGTGGTTTTCTTCGACGAAGACACACCTGCGGAGATCATCTCGGCTATTCAGCCTGACATCCTCGTGAAGGGCGCAGACTGGGCGGCCGATCGTATCGTCGGGCGCGACACCGTCGAGTCGCGCAACGGGCGCGTTGTGCGCGTGCCACTCGAGGCCGGTCACTCCACCAGCGCCATCGTCGAGCGCGTGCGATCGGTTACGCGCGATCCTTGATCGCCGCCTCGATCTGCGACACGACGCTAGGCGGAATGATCATCATGTTGTGTTCTTTTCGCGCGTGCTCTTCAGCCTTCGCGAAAACTTCATCGGCGTCCTTCCCCACGATTACCGTGTCGCATCCGGGCATCAGATCGCCGCATTTCAGCACCTTTGCCACGCAACACCTCCCCGCGGTTTGCAGACTGGCTTGAGTCTAGGCCTTTGATCGCCGAAACAAAAGCTCAACCATCGGACTCGCTGGGCCTAAGCTAAAATAGAGAGTTCGCACGTTCCCGACACGCACGATTAGTGTCCTCCTACACTTCCAGTTCTCTGACGCTTCGAGCGGTGCTGAAATCGGCCGCCGGCCAGTTGGGAATGGGTGTGCCCTCGCCCCGCATCACCGGACTCACCCCCGCCGCAAAAGCGATGTTTGCCGCAGCGGCGGCCAGCCGGACGCCCGCGCTCCTCGTCGCGCCCAACGACGCGGAAGTCGAGCGGATGACCATGGATGCGCGATTCTTTGTGGCGGCGCTCGAAGGGTTGTCTGACGTCGACGTGGAACGCCAGGTACTTCCTTTTCCGTCGCACGAGGTCGACCCGTATCGCGGGCTGAAGCCACACTTCGACATCGCATCCGCGCGCGCCCGAGCGCTTCATGGACTCGCGTCCGGCCACGCGCGCCTGGTGATTGCCTCAGCCGCCGCGTTGCTTCCGCGGCTGAGCCATCCTTCGCGGCTGCTGGCCACGTCAATCGTGCTGACACCCGGCCAGGACATTGCGCCAACGGCTCTCGCCGACATGCTCGCGCAGGCCGGTTACACGCGTCAGGATCCTGTCGATGAGTCCGGCGAGTTCTGCGTTCGCGGCGGCGTGGTCGACTTCTTCCCCGCTGGCGCAGATCAACCGATCCGCATGGAGTTCGTCGGCGACACGATTGAGTCGATTCGTGCCTACGACCCCGCGACCCAGCGATCGAGCGCCGAGCTCGACCGAGCCGCGATCGAACCGCTGCAAGAGTTGCCGGAAGGATCGGAGGAGGTCGATCGCGGTTCGACAATCCTGGACTACGTCGCGGGCGCGCATCCGACGATCTTTCTGTCAGAGCCGGACGAAGTTTTGGCGCAAGGACGCAAGCACTGGGAACAGGTGCAAGCGAGCTACAGCGAAGCCATCGCCAAAGGCGATCGCGCCGCCGCACCAGAAACGCTTCTGCTCGAATGGGACGCCGTTGAGCGCTGGCTTCAGCATTCGAGTGCGCTCGAAACACTTGCCATCGGCGATGACGCCGCGCATATCGCGTGTCAGCCGGCCGTTGAGTTCTCTGGCCGCGTGCCGGACTGGGTGGAGGAGATCCGCCGTGGCCGCGAGCGTGGCGACACGATGGTGTTCATCGCTCACTCCGCCGGCCGAGCCGAGCGAACGATTGAGCTCCTTGCCGATTACGAAATCTTTGCCGTTCCGATCGAACGCGGTGAGGACAGCCACGCCGCATCGCTGCTCGTTGGTGTAGGACATCTCTCGCGCGGCTTTCGGCTTCCGGACGCCCAGCTCGTGCTCTGGGCCGAGACGGATGTCTTCGAGGAAGAGCGCACGGTTCACGAGCGCCGCCGCTCGGCAACGCGGACGTTCCTCTCTGACTTCCGCGACCTCAAGGCAGGCGACCTTGTCGTCCATGTCGATCACGGCATCGGCTTGTTCGTTGGCTTGAAGCGTATCGAAGTCGGCCTCGATCCGCAGGAGTTCATGGAGCTCCGCTACGCGGCCGAGGACAAGCTGTTTGTTCCGGTCGAGCGACTGGATCTCGTGCAGAAGTACACCGGCGCGAGCCGGCCTGCACTCGATCGCCTCGGCGGCACCACATGGGAGAAAGCAAAAACGCGCGTCAAGAAGGCGATGCGCGACATGGCCGAGGAGCTGCTCAAGCTCTACGCCGCACGAAAGGCGGTGGCAGGCCACGCATTCAGCTCCGATACGCACTGGCAGGAAGAATTCGAAGACGCCTTCGAATGGGAATTGACGCCCGATCAGAAAACGGCCATCGGCGACATCAAGGGCGACATGGAGGCGCCCTCCTCGATGGATCGGTTGCTGTGTGGCGACGTCGGGTACGGCAAGACCGAGGTAGCCATGCGGGCCGCCTTCAAGGCGGTCATGGACGGCAAGCAGGTTGCGGTTCTCGCTCCGACGACCGTTCTCGCGTTCCAGCATTTGAAAACGCTGAAGCAGCGGTTCGCTGCCTTCCCGGTGCGGATCGACATGCTCAGCCGCTTTCGATCCAAGCAGGAACAAAAGGCGATCGTCGACGATGTGACCAACGGAAAGATCGAGATCGTCGTCGGTACGCATCGGCTGTTGTCGAAGGACCTGCAGTTCCGCGACCTGGGCCTGCTCGTTGTTGACGAGGAGCAGCGCTTTGGCGTCGCCCACAAGGAGCGGATCAAGCAGATGCGCCGGCGCGTGGACGTGTTGACCATGAGTGCGACGCCGATCCCGAGAACATTGAACATGTCGCTGGCCGGCATCCGCGACATGTCGATCATTGAAACGCCGCCGCGCGATCGGCTGTCGATTCAGACCAACGTCGTCAAATTCGATCAGGCCGTCATCTCCAGAGCAATCCGCACGGAGATGGAACGTGCGGGCCAGATCTATTTCGTCCATAACCGCGTCGAATCGATCTACTCGTTGGGAAATCTGATCACGAGGCTCGTGCCGGAAGCGCGACTTGGCATCGCGCATGGTCAGATGAGCGAGGACGCGCTGGAGCGCGTGATGGTGGACTTCGTGGCGCACAAGTACGACGTGTTGCTCGCGACCACGATCATCGAAAACGGCCTCGACATTCCCAACGCGAACACGATCATCGTGAATCGTGCCGATCGGTACGGTCTCTCGCAGCTCTATCAATTGCGAGGCCGGGTCGGACGCTCGGACCGGCGCGCGTACGCCTATCTGCTGATTCCTCCCGAAGAAGCGTTGTCGCCGGTCGCAAAGAAGCGCCTCGCGGCGATTCGCGAGTTCAGCGACCTGGGAAGCGGGTTCCGCGTCGCGGCGCTCGACCTCGAGATCCGCGGCGCCGGCAACCTCCTTGGCGGCGAACAGAGCGGCCACATCGAGGCGGTCGGGTTCGACATGTACATGAAGCTCCTCGAGCAGACGATCAAGGAGCTGAAAGGGGAAGAGATCGAAGACGACGTCCGCGCGACCGTCAATCTACACGTCGATCTGCGAGTGGACGAGGTCTACATTCCGGACATGAATCAGCGCCTGACGGTGTACCGCCGGATGGCGGCGGTAAGAACCGAGCCCGAGCTCGATCGGCTGATGGACGAGGTCCGCGACCGCTACGGTCCGCCGCCGGATTCCGTGTTGAACTTGGCCGAATACGCCGCGATCCGGCTGATGGCCGACCGAATTCGGGTGGAATCACTCGACCGCGACGGACAGTCGGTCGTCCTAAAGTTCAGACCCGACGCGAAGGTGGATCCCGCCTGGCTCTATCGGCTGATCCAGCAGCGCGGAGATGTGGTGCTGCTGCCGCCGGCGACGCTCAAGTTGGATCTCCGAGCTTCCGACAAACAGACCGTGCCAGCCCGGCCGGCAACGGGACGGAGCCGAAAAGGCGGTGATCCGGTAGCCGGGGGCTCCTGGTGGGCGGCCCGCGCCAAGTCCGGTGGTGTCTCAGCCGGGTTCTCGCGGGAGGAGATTCTGAGGCCGGCCAAGGAAAATCCCCGCGCCGAAGGAGGTATGTTCACCCGCGTGTTCGGCCTCCTACGAGAGTTGAGCAATGGCGCTTCGATCAGCTAAAATGTTCTATTGCAGAGATTTAGGTGGTTCGCAATGCTGAAGCTGAATTTGAAGAACATGACCGCAGCTGGAGCGCTCGTGATGCTCGTGGCTGGCGCCAGGACGCCGCTGCTGGGTCAGGCGGGACAGCCGCAAATCGTCGAGCAGGTGCTCGTGAAGGTGAATGGCGACATCATCACCAAGACCGAGCTCGAGGAGCGGCAGATTGCTGCGCTTCGTCAACGGAATCTGAGCCCAGAGGTTCTCAAGAACGATGAGCAGCTGAAGAAGGCCATCGCCGAAGTGACGCCGCAGTTGCTCGTGTCGGCGATCGACGAACTGCTGCTCACGCAGCTTGGCCGCGAAAAGGGTTACAAGCTGTCGGACGAGCAGTTCAATCGCTGGCTGACCGACATGCGCAAGGAGCAGGGACTGGAAGACGAAAAGCGATTCCAGGACGCGCTCAAGCAGGAAGGCATGACGCTCAGCGACGTACGCCGCAACGTCGAGCGCAACTTCGTGATGACGCAGGTTCAACGCGAGGAGTTCGGCGGCAAGCTGCAGATCACGGAAGAAGAGGCCAAGCAGTACTATCACGTTCACCAGAAGGAATTCACCGACCCCGCTACCGTCACGCTCCGCGAGATCTTGATTGAGGTGCCTACGACGACGCAGCAGGGCAAGCCGATGATCAATGTCGGCCAAGATGATGAGGCGGCGAAGAAAGCGGCGGACGTTCGGGCGCGCCTGGCCGCCGGAGAGGATTTCGCCAAAGTCGCCGGTGAAGTTTCAAGCGGCGCGTCAAAGGCCAACGGCGGGCTCATCGGCCCGATTGCTACTTCCGAGCTCTCGTCCGACTTGCAGAAGGTGCTGACGGACATGAAGCCGGGCGACATCACGCAGCCAATCAGGACGTCCCGCGGGTACCAGCTGCTGAAGCTCGAGACCTCGAAGTCGTCCGGCATTCGCCCGTACGACAGCGTTCGCGATATCGTGGCGGATCGCGTCTACAACGAGCGAGCGGCCGCTGAGATGCGCAAGTTCCTGGATCGTATCCGCCGCCAGGCCATCATCGTCTGGAAGAACGAAGAACTGCGGAAGCTCTACGAGCAGCAGGTTTCGCCAAAGGGCACGAATAGTCCTGGATAGACACGCCGTGAATCCTGCCTGGTATGCGGTCTGGACACGATCGCGCCACGAGCAGGTCGTGCGGGAGCAACTCGAAAAGAAGGGCATCGAGGCCTTTCTGCCGACAATTGCCCGCTGGAGCCGTTGGAAGGATCGAAAGAAGAAGATCGACTGGCCGCTCTTTCCCGGCTATTGCTTCGCGCGGTTCGACTCGAATCAACGGCTCCCCATCCTGACGTGTTCCGGGGTCGTCAGCATCGTCTCGTTCGACGGCGAGATTGCGCCGATTCCTGAACCCGAGATCGACAGCATCCGGCGCCTCGTCGAAAGCGATCTGCAGTACGACCCGTGTCCGCTCGTCCGCGAGGGGATGACGGTCGAGGTCACTGGCGGGCCGCTCAAGGGCGTCATCGGCCGGCTTGTGCGGAAGGGCGCACATGCGCGTCTCGTGCTCGCGGTCGATCTGATCGGCCAGGCGGTGAGCGTTGAAGTGGATGCCGCGGATGTGCGGCCTTATTAACGCGGATTAGTCGCACCAGGTCAGACGCGGATTACGCCAGACGCGGATCAACACGGGACGCGGATTACGCCGATCACGACGGGACGCGGATCGCGCCGATCGAGACGGGACGCGGATTACACGGATTTCACGACATGAAGATCGGACACCTCACGCTCTCGCCCGCGTTTGCGCTCGCGCCAATGGCGGGGATGACCGACACAGCGTTTCGCCGCCTTGTGAAACGCGAGGGCGGGTGTGGTCTCGTCGTGACCGAGATGGTGAGTTCCGAGGGGCTCGTGCGTGGGATCGATCGCACGCTCGAGTACGCCGAGTACACCGAGGAAGAGCGGCCGGTCTCCATCCAGATTTTCGGGGGCGATCCTGACAAGATGGCGGCTGCGGCCCAGATCGTCGAGGGTATGGGTGCCGACATCGTGGACGTCAACATGGGCTGCCCTGTGCCGAAGATTGCGAAGCACAGCGCAGGCTGCAGCCTGATGCGCGAGCCGGAGCATGCGGCCAAGGTCGTTCGCGCAATGACCAAGGCGGTGAAGATTCCGGTGACCGTGAAGATGCGCGCGGGGTGGGACGCGACGCAGCTGAACGCGCCCGATCTCGCCAAACGCGTTGAGGACGCTGGAGCGTCAGCGGTGGCTGTGCACGGCAGAACCGCGGCACAGTCTTACTCAGGATTCTCCGACTGGGACTTCATCGCACACGTCGCTGCGGCTGTCGGTATTCCCGTGTTTGGCAGCGGCGATTGCGTCGAGCCCGAGCAGCTGGTTGGCCATCTCGGTCGCGGTGACGTCTCGGGCGTGCTCGTCGGACGCGGTGCCCTGCGCAATCCGTGGATCTTCAGTCAGGCTACCGACATTGCGGCTGGACGCCGGCCACGTGTTGTGTCCGACGACGACCGGGGGCGGTTCCTGCTCCAGTACATCGACATGCTGCAGCAGGAGCGGTTACACGAAGAAAAAGGATTCCGTCACGTGGCGCCGGGGCAACCCGACGCGGTTCAAGCCACAGCCGGTCCGGCGCGTGGTCACGACCGCTGGGTCATCAACAAGCTTCGCGCGCTCAACTCTTGGTACACCAAGGGTCTCGAGAACGGTTCTCATCTGCGCGTCGCGGTCAACCAGGCAGAGTCGATCCAGCAGCTCAAGGAAATCATCGAGCAGTTTTTTGCCGGCGAGCGTGAGCTCGCGTCCCCTTATAGATCGACCATCTCGTAGTCGTAGGCGAGCGCCGCGGCAGCCGATTCAGAGAAGTGTTTACCGATCGCCGCGTGTTCCGGGTGCGCGAGATACGCGCCGAGCGCCTGAATATCGTCGAACTCGATAATCACCGCGTACTCGAAGTCTTCTCTCATCATCTGCTCGTAGCCTGGCCGACCGTGCCGAATCCGCGCGCCGAGTCGAATTCTGCCGATTGATGGAATCTTCGCGGCGGCAGCCTCGAGCGACTTCAAAAGTGCCTGTCGTTCGTCAGGCGTCAGCTCGGGCCGCGGCTTGAACAGAATCACGTGGGTGATCATCGAGAGGGTCCCCCTCCCCCGCTCCTGCCGCCGCCTCTGCCACCGCCAGGGTTTCCGCCGCCTCGACCACCGCTAGGGTTTCCGCCGCCTCGACCACCGCCAGGGTTTCCGCCGCCTCGACCACCACCGGGTTTTCCGCCGCCTCGACTACCACTGGGTTTTCCGCCGCCTCGGCGGCCTGGTGGCGGCCCGCCGCGATTCCAGGGACGTGCTCCCTCTTTCTTCGGAGGCCGCGCCGGCTTCCACGGTCGTTTTTCGTCGCGCTTCGGTTTGCCTTCAGGCGATCCGGGTGTCTCGCCCTCCTGGCGATCGCGATAGAGCCGATCGCGGAATCGCCGCCGCTTCTCGTCGCGCGGCACTTTGAAGCGATCGCGCGGGTCGCGGTGCGCGCCGCCGGGCCGCCACTCGCGTCCACGGCTTTGCCGCTTGGCCTTGCGCGCTTCCTGTGCCAGCCGCTCTTCGTCTTTCGAGTTCCACAACCGTCCACGCGAGAACCACCGCAACACCGTGTCGGGGTGCCGTGCCTGCAACTGCTTCAGCGTTGGCAGCAGCTCTTCTTCCGTGTGCGCCCGAAACGCCGTCGGCTTGCCCTCGAGAATGATCGTCCAGTACGCGTAGCGTGGAGGCATTTCGTGTTGTCCGTGTTGTCTGTGGCAGAGTGTTGTCGGGCGAAGTCTGGTCCGTGTCATCCGAGGCTGCGGTCGCGCGGCTCCAGACGTTTGAGCTTCTCGATTAACGTCGTTCTTTTCAGGTTGAGCAGCTTCGCGGCCTGCCGCTTGTTGCCCTGTGTTTTCTCGAGCGACTGCCTGATCAACGACAGCTCGATCTTCGCGATATACCCTTCGAAGTCCACACCGTTGTCTGGTATCCACAGTCCGTTGGCTTCGGTCACCGGCGTCGCGCTGCGGACGTCAGGCGCGAGATCCTGTACATCAACCTGTGGTCGTCCTTGGCTGAAGGCGAGCGATCGTTCAACGACGTTTTCGAGCTGGCGGACGTTGCCCGGCCAGTGGTACGCCATCAAGCGGCGAAGCGCCTCCTGAGACATCGTGGCTGGACCGCGTCCGAGTTCAGCCGACAGCTTTTGGAGGAAGTGCTGCACCAGAAGCGGGATGTCGTCGCGGCGTTCGCGCAGCGGCGGCAGCTTTACCGGGATCACGTTGAGGCGGTAGAAGAGGTCCTCGCGGAACGATCCCTCTGCAACCATCTTTTCAAGGTCCGAATGCGTTGCGGCGATCACTCGGACGTCGACCTTGACGGGATGGGAGTCGCCGACTCGTTCGAATTCGCGTTCCTGCAGTACACGCAGCAGCTTGGCCTGCAGCGCAGGGCTCATGGTTCCGACTTCGTCGAGAAACAGCGTCCCCTTGTGCGCCTGCTCGAACCGACCCTGGCGATTGGCAACGGCGCCGGTGAAGGCGCCGCGGACGTGGCCGAAGAGTTCCGCTTCGAGGAGCGTCTCGGGGATCGCGCTGCAGTTGATTGCGATGAAGCGGTGCGCTCGCCGCGCGCTATTGTGGTGAATGGCCTTGGCGGCCAGTTCCTTTCCCGTCCCGGTCTCGCCGATGATGAGCACCGTGCTCGACGTGCCGGCGACGATCTCGAGCAGATGAAAGAGGTCGCGCATCACAGCACTGCTTCCGACGAGGCCATCGATGCGATAGCGCTCCTCGAGCTGCGAGCGCAGATACGCGTTCTCCGATTTCAGCCGGCGCTGCTCCATCGCCGATCCGAGCACGTGGAGCAGCGCATCGAACTGAAATGGCTTCGTGATGAAGTCGGCGGCGCCTTGTTTGATGGCATCGACCGCGTCCTTCACCGTGCCGTAGCCGGTGATGACGATGGCGACGATTTCTGGATAGCGTTCGAGCGCGGCGTCGAGCACTTGCCGTCCGTCGATGCCGGGGAGGCGCAGGTCGGTGATGAGAATGTCGAAGGCGAAGTCCGCGAGGCGTGCGAGCGCGGCCTCGCCGCTGTCGGCTTGTTCGACCGTAAACCCGTGGTCGGTGAGGCGCTCGGCCACCGCTTCGCGGAGCGCCTTCTCGTCGTCCACGATGAGGAGATGTTTAGGGGGATCAGGCATTTAGTGGGGCTGGCAGTATTTTGACACAGCCTCGTGATCCGGAGTTCGGGAACCGGGAACTGGGAACCGGGGAACTTGGGAACGCGGGAACTACAGATAACCCCTTGACCCTCCGATAACAGTCCACGGCGGAGGTTTTTATGCCGATGATTCGCGGCCAACTTCCGGAAACACCAATGATGATGATTGAACGCAAGACGATCTCGATCATGAAGGCGTGTGAGCTGGTCGGCGTCAGCCGACGAACCATTTACAACTGGATTGCAAGCGGCAAAATCGAGTACGTGCGGACTGCCGGTGGATCGGTGCGGATTTTCGTCGACACTCTTTGGCGCGAGCCCGGCCGCGCGGAGCTCCACACCAAAGAAGCTTCATGATGACGGCGTCCGGCCGCCAGAGCCACACTACGACTGTGGAAGACTCGTCAGACCTCGGACTGCTCTTTCACCGCTTGAACAATCAGCTCGGCATCATCCTCGCCAACGCCGAGCTGCTCGAAGCGAAATCCGCCGACGATATGGGGCGGGCTCGTGCCGCGCAGGTGGTCGCTAGCGTGCTCGACGCGATGACCACTGCGCGGGAAATTCGGCTCCGGAGCCGCGCGTAAGTCCACACCCCGCTCTGTCGACTCGCCACACTTTTCCAGCTCCCAAACGTGTCATACATTTGGCGACAGAGCTTGCCTTGTTGTCAATATTTTGACGATTTGGCGTCGACCCGGGCACCTGAGATGCACAGGCCTTCACGCAGTATCACAGCAATAAACGCCGTATCAATAACAACTTAGGAAGATTTGTCGAGCTGGCAGGCATCAGCTCGACCAGGCTGGTACCTCCGTTGCCCTACGTCCGGCTCGTCCCCGCATGCGACGGGCGTGCGGCCGGCATCTGGAGGAGAGGAGACATGCAGCGTCAGCCCCTGGTCCACGAGCAACGTGAACGAATCGCGGCCGGCTTGCCCTTTGTCGAGTCGCTCGCTCGCCGAGTTGCATCGTCGATGCCCCACTCGATCGAGCTTGGCGATCTCGTGCAGGACGGGATGCTCGGGCTAATCGACGCGGCGTGCCGCTTCGACGAGGCACGCGGAATCAAGTTCGAAACCTTCGCGGAACGGCGCGTGCGCGGCGCGATGATTGACGCCCTGAGACGTGATGCGTGGCCGCGTGGCGTGCGCAGACAGCGCCGAGAGCTCGAGGCCGCGCGCGAGCAACTCCGCCGCGAGTTGGGCGCCGAGCCTTCGCTTGCCGACCTAGCCGCGCGCGTTGGCTCGGATGAAGCGCGCCTTGGCCGCACGATCATCCGCATCAACACGATTGAATCAACATCGCCATTGTCTTCGGGCGAGAACGTCGACGGCTCGTCGCTGCCGCCAGCACTGGTTCCATCCGAACCGCAGTCACCCGACAAGGCGTACGAAGAAAAAGAGATTCGCGATCGCATTCGCGCCGCTATTGGTTCGCTGCCTCCGCGCGAGCGCAAGGTGATCGGGATGTACTACTACTCGGAAGCGACGATGAAGCAGATTGGCGCGGAGATCGGCGTCAATGAGTCGCGCGTCTCGCAGCTGCACGCGCGTGCCGTGCAACGGTTACGCAAGGCACTCGGCGCCGAGTGCTCGGCGGCCGAAGCCGCTGCCGCGCTCAAGCCGGCGATCCTGTCGTTCCAGCACACGCTCAAGCGGATGCGTATGGCAAACGCCACGACGCCGACGACGAGCGGTCAGCCTGGTATCGTGCTCGAGTATCGCGCGCCAGCAAAGGCGGTCAAGGCGACTCTGAAGCGGCGCACCGCTGCAGCGGCGGAGCGCATCGCCGCGGCGAGATAGGCGCCCAAAAAATCAGGTAACCATATCGCGCGCGGCTCGCAACAGGTCCTTCAACCGAAAGGGCTTTGCGAGCCAGCGCGTGCCGGTCTCTTCCAGAAAACGTTCGGCGTCGGTGCCGGCAACGTCGCCGGTGACGAACATGACGCGCCGCGTCATCTCGGGCTTCATGGTCTCGAGCTCGCGATAGAACTCCATCCCGCCTACGTGAGGCATCTTCAAGTCGCAAATAATCAAGTCGAAATGCCGCTGCCGGACGCGGTCGAGCGCCTCGAGGCCATCGTTCGCGCGATCGACAACGAAGCCGGCGTCTTGAAGAGACTCGGCGACGGCGGCACCAAGTGCCGCCTCGTCTTCGACAACCAGCACCGTCGAACCTGCGACCGCACCGGCAGTGTGTTCCGGCGGACGCGGCAGCGCCGGCTGCAACGAGCCGGCGCCAACCGGCAATTCCACCGCAAACGAGGCGCCACGGCCGACGGCTGACTTGATCGTGATGCGGCCGCCATGCTCCTGCACGATCGCGTAGGCGACGGTCAAGCCGAGCCCTGTGCCCTTGCCGACTTCCTTGGTCGTGAAAAACGGATCAAAGATCTTCGGCTGCACCTCTTCCGGCACGCCCGGCCCATCGTCGGTGACCTCGAGGATGACGGCATCGCGTTCGGGATCGTGCCAGGTGCGGACGATAAGTGTGCCGCGGCCGTGCGCGGCAATCATGGCTTGTTCGGCGTTGATGACGAGATTGAGCAGAACCTGCTGGATCTGGTGAGGATCGGCGAAGGCCTGAGGAAGCCCCGCCGCAAGCGCTTCGATCGTGCTGATGTTGCTGACGCGCTGCTCGTACGAACGCAACGCAAGCGTCTCGCGCACGACCTGATTGAGATCGACCATCGCGCGCGTCGTGTGCCGCTTGCGCGCGAACGTCAGGAGGTTGCGGACGATCTTTGCCGCGCGCTCCGATTCAGCAAGAATCGTTTCAAGACCCTTGCGCGTTTGATCGTCAGCGGGCCGCTGCGACAATCGTTCAGCCCATGTCAGGATCGTGGCGAGCGGGTTGTTCAGTTCGTGCGCGACACCCGAGATGGTCTGCCCGAGCGCGGCGAGCTTCTCGGCCTGGAGGAGCTGGTGATAGAGATCGCGTGCCTGGTCTTCGAGGCGCTTGCGTTCGCTGACGTCGCGGATGAGTGCTTCGACGCGCAGACCGTCCCGCGCCGGCTCGGCGTGGGCGGTGATTTCCACCCACATCGGCGTTCGATCGGCGCGACGCAGTCGCAGCAGATAGTCCGTCACCGCGCCGTCGCGTTGGAGCCGTCCGAAGAACCCGTCGCGAGCCTGCGGATCGACGAAGTGCTCAAGGTCGAAGGGGCGGAGGTCGGTATCGATCGTTTCTGCGACGAATCCGAACATCAACTTGAGGTGCGGATTCGCAGCAAGCGTCCGGCTGATCTCGCCGTTGACGGTTCCGATGTACACACCCTCGTGAACTGATTCAAAAAATCGCGCGAACGCTTCCGCGGACGGCTTCGTGCGCGCGGACGTCGCCATTAGTGCTGCACCAGCGGGGTTGGAGTAGTCGTGGAGTATTCCGACTTGTAGCGCGCATCGATCGCCGTCCGGATGTCGCGCACCTTGACGCCTTCGCGATGCAGGCGTGCCGCCTCACGTGCGACATCGATGCAGATTCCACAGCCGATGCCATGCGGGTTCCACTCGGGGCGGCCATCAGTCTGACGCCGCGAGATGAAGCAATCCTCGTTGTTGCCGTGACCGTTGCGTTCGCACCCGCAGTAGCACGGCATGTGACGCAGCACTTCGGGATGTCGGGCCGCGAATTCGTACGCGGCGCGGGTCAGCGCCGCAGGACGGGCTGATGCGAACTGGACTTGCGGAAGCGGCGGCAGTTCACCGGTATAGCCCTTCTCGGCGGGAGCCGTCGTGGCCGTCGTGCTGGTCCTGGACGATGACGGCTCGCTGGCGCACGCGGTGCCGATCATCACGGCGGCTACGAGTCCACAGCGCACGCCGATCCAGTCCATGGGCGCGATGTTAGCACCGTTCGCGGAGATTGCCTGCGCGGTGGGACCCCAGCTAAGCTGGTTCGGCATGGCTGACAGCGAGCAGACACCGGTGGAGCGGGAAGATCCGAGCGTCATTCGACCGCGGGCGCTGAAAGGGCGCGTGGCCATCGTCACCGGCGGCGGTACGGGCATTGGTCTCGCGATCGCGAAACGATTGGGCGAGCTTGGTGCGACGATCGTGTTTGGCAGCCGGAACTCGGCAAACCTCGAGCAAGGGTCCGCCGAACTCCGACGCGCTGGATACGATTCCCTCGCGTGTCAGGTCGACGTGCGGAAGCCGGACCAGGTCGACGAAATGGTCCACCGCACGATTCATCACTACGGTCACGTCGACATTCTCGTGAACAACGCGGCCGGCAATTTCATCTGCCGCGCTGAGGAGCTTTCACCAAACGGGTGGAACGCGGTGATCGGCAGCGTGTTGAACGGCAGCTTCTACTGCTCGCGCGCGGTGGGGAAGCAGATGATTGAGCGGGGCGCGGGAGGGTCGATCGTGTCCGTGCTCGCCAACTACGTCTGGACCGGGAGCGCCGGCACGGTCCACTCGGCGGCTGCGAAGGCTGGTGTCATGTCTATGACACAGACCTTGGCTGTGGAGTGGGCTCGCTACAAGATTCGCGTGAACGCCGTCGCGCCGGGTCCGATCGAGTCGCCGGGGGCCGCGCGGCAGCTCTGGAACAGCCCGGAGGCGGTCGCGCGGATTGCGGCCACCGTGCCGCTGCAGCGATGGGGCCATGCGTCCGAAGTTGCTGATGCGGTGGCATTTCTGGTCTCCGACCATGCGGCATTCATCACGGGGGAGACGCTGACCGTGGATGGGGGTGCGTGGCTGGGGCGCGGGACCTACGGGTTCGTGTGAACGGGCCTCGTTCACCAATTCACGGCCTGACCCGTTCACGCGTTCACAACCTGACATAAACAGCGGTCCATTCTGACTTTGGCAGCTTTGCACGAACTTTATCCAGTCATAAGGCTCTAAAACTGTATAATATAAGGATTGTGGCTGCTGACAGAAACCTCGACGATACGGACCTTCAGATCCTCGAACTCCTCCAGGCAAACGCCAGGGAAACCCAAGTCGAAGTCGCCAAAGCGGTCGGCCTGGCCCCGTCCGCGGTACAGGAACGGATTCGCAAGCTCGAAGCGCGGGGCGTCCTCCGCGGATACGCTGCCCAAATCGAACCGCGGGCACTCGATCTCGGCTTGCTCGCCTTCGTCGCGGTTCGCAGCGACGAAGCCGGAACCGAGAATCACATCGCCAGACAGCTCGGCGACTATCCGGAAGTACTCGAAGTGCATCACGTCGCCGGCGATGACTGTTATTTGATCAAGGTCCGCGCGCGCGACGCCGAGCACCTCGGGCAAATGCTGCGCACGCGCTTCGCGCGCATCCCGGGCGTGCGCTCGACACGAACCACGATTGTTCTCGAAACGGTGAAAGAAACCCCGCGGCTGCCAATCGCGAGGCGAGAGGAGACGCGGGCATGACCGCCGCTGCCGCCGCACGAAAACGACTCGCCTATTTCGCCTGGGTTGCAGTGTGCGTGATCTGGGGCACGACGTACCTGGGCATCCGCGTCAGCCTGGAATCGATTCCGCCGGCGCTGATGGGCGGCTTGCGCTGGACGCTTGCCGGCGGTCTGCTCGCGATTTATCTCGCGGCAACCGGACGTTCACTGCCGGCTCGATCGCAATGGGGCGGCATCGCGCTGCTTGGATTCCTCCTGCTCGGTCTCGGCAACGGTGGCGTGGTGTTCGCGGAGCAGTGGGTGCCGAGCGGGCTTGCTGCGGTGATGGTCGCAACGTCGCCATTCTGGATGGCAGCAGTTGAAGCGTGCCTGCCCGATGGTGAGAAGTTGCGGCCCCGCGTGATCACCGGGCTGCTGATTGGGTTCAGCGGAATCGTCTTGCTCGTGTGGCCGGATCTCACGCTTGGAAATGCCAGCGGCCGCGGGTTTCTGGCCGGAATCGTCGCGCTTCAGATCGCGGCGATTGGTTGGTCGATCGGATCCTCGTACTCGAGACGGCTGGGCAAACGAGCGGGCACGCCTCATGAGGATTCGCCGGATGCCATCCTCGGCTCAACAGCGTACCAGATGCTTGCCGGCGGATTAATGATGATCGCGGTCGGCACCGTGCGAGGCGAGTGGAGCGATCTCTACTTCACGACGCGCACGAGCATCGCGCTCCTCTACTTGGCGACCTTGGGAGCCATCGGCGGGTTCGTGGCCTACACGTACGCACTGCGCCACTTGCCGGTTTCGTTCGTGTCGCTCTACGCGTACATCAATCCAGTGATTGCCGTCGCGCTCGGGATCCTCGTGCTGCACGAGCCGTTCACCTGGCGCATGGCCATGGCAGCGGCTCTGGTGTTCGGCGGTGTTGCCGTCGTTCGATGGCAGCGATCGCCCGCTGTCGTACGGCAAGCCGCAGTCGCGGACGCATCACGGATCGTGCGCCGGCCCGCATGATCCGTGCGCGATCCGCGCGCGGCGCGCGTCATACGCGTCGGCCGCTGACGAGCCTGACCAGGAACAGCACGATCGCGATAACAAGCAGAATATAGATGAAGTTTCCCATCGTGTAGCCGCTGACGAGTCCCAACAGCCACAGGATGATCAGAATGATCGCGATTGTCTCGAGCATCTCTCGTCTCCTTTGCGCCACCACCGGCGCATCACATCGCGTCGCCTTGAGCAACGCGTGTGCCACGGACGAGTCTCGTAACGTCGCTTCACGTGGATCGCGATTACTGCTGTGTATTCTGGCGGTTGCGCTCGCGACTGGCTCGAGCGTAGTTGAAGCTCAACAGGAAGAATCCGGACAGGGTGTGAATCAGACTGCTGCGGTCGCCGGGTTCCTTGCCGGAGCTGTGGTCGGGCTGGGTGCACACGAGGGTGGCCACGTTCTCTTCGACGTGATCTTCGACGCCGACCCATCCATAAAGCGGGTCGAGTTCCTCGGCATTCCGTTCTTCGCGATTACGCATGCCTCTAATCTCCCGCCGCGCCAGGAGTACACGATCGCGGCGGCCGGTTTCTGGGTGCAACATGCCACGAACGAGTGGATCCTCACGCGCCGTCCGCAGTTGAGGCACGAACGCGCGGCATTCACCAAAGGCGTCCTTGCCTTCAACGTTGGTGCATCGATGGCGTACTCGGTTGCAGCATTTGGGCGCACGGGGCCAGCGGAACGCGATACGCGAGGAATGGCCGACGCCTCAGGGATTGCTGAGCCGTGGATTGGCGCAATGATTCTCGCGCCGGCGGTCTTCGACACTTGGAGGTATTTCGATCCCGGTGCACGCTGGCCCGTGTGGCTATCGCGGGCGTCGAAAGTGGCGGTGGTCTTGCTCGTGTTGAAGTAGGTGCTATTCCCCTGGTTCCGCGCCGCCTGTGCGCGGCCCCAGCGCAAACGTCATGGTGCCCTCGACGGCAACTTTTCCGTTCACGCGGGCAATGCCGCGCAGCACACCGACCCGGCTGCGAAGCCGCCGCACCGTGGCCTCAATGACGACGACATCGCCAGGGTGGACCGTGCGTCGATAGCGCACCCGCTCGATACTGCGGAAGTAGGGGAGCTTGTCGCGATTCTCGGGCTTGGCGAGGATCAGGATGGCACCCACTTGAGCGATCGCCTCAGTGAGGATTGTCGGTGGCAGGACCGGCTCCTCTCCGGCTCGATGTGCCAGATACCGCTCGTTGAGCGTCACATTCTTGATGCCGACGATGCGCTGATCGGGCACGAGCTCGGTAATCCGATCGACGAGGAGAAACGGATAGCGATGCGGCAGAATCCGCTCAATCGCGGTGTAGTCGAGAGGCAGCGTGATGTCCATGCGTTTGTCGCCGCCAGCAGCGCGGCTCGATGGGAACTTGCAAGTATAATTCAACACGGATCCTTAAGACGTACGCAGTGAGCCACTCCGACACAACGCCCGACGAAGGCCGCCACACACTCGATTCCGCCGGTACTCCCGAAACCTCGACGCCCGCGCACGACATCGTCAACACGCTGTTCGATCTGGGCCGCCAGGTGACGTCGGTGTTGGACCTCGACCAGTTGCTGCAGCAGATTCCGACCCTGATTGCGCGCGTCATTCAGTTCGAGGCGTTCGCGGTGTACCTGCTCGACGAACGGCGCGCAGAGCTTCGCATCGCATACTCCGTGGGATATCCCGAGGACACCAGCCCGATGCGTTTGACGCTCGGCCAAGGTATCGTCGGCGCTGCAGTGGCGAGCGAGACACCGGTCCTCGTCAACGATCTGTCCGCAGATTCCCGCTACGTCGAGTTCGTGCCTGGGATGGCGTCGGAGATCGTCGTCCCGCTGCTTCACAAATCGAAACCGATTGGCGCCCTCAACGTGCTCAGCGCGAAGCGCGATCAGTTCAGCGGCCGCGACGTGGCGATCCTCCGCCAGTTCGCGTCGACCGTTGCGATCGCGCTCGTCAACGCCCGCCTGTTCGAACAGAGCCGCAGCGATGCGGACGCGCTGGAAACGCTCGCTGAGATCAGCCGCGAAGTTGCCTCGGTGTTAGACCTCGATCAGCTGTTCGGCCGGATTGCGCAGCTGACAAAACGGATCATCGACTACCGCACGTTTGGCATCCTGTTGCTCAACGATTCCGACGAGCTCGAGATCAAGCTGGCCGTCCACTTCGGCGAGAAGCGGGATCTTCCACGCGTGAAACTCGGTGAAGGTCTCGTGGGCTACGCGGCGCTTCATCGCGAGCCCGTGCTCGTTTCAGATGTCGAATCCGATCCGCGCTACATACGAGTTGTTCCAGACGTTCGCTCCGAGCTGGCGATTCCATTGCTCATCAAAGATCGGTGCATCGGCGTCGTCGATCTCGAGAGCCCGGAGTTGGACGCGTTCTCCAAGCGCGACGTCGAGATCCTGACGCTGCTCGCGAACCAGGCGGCAGTGGCGATCGAGAACGCCAGGCTCTACGAGGAACTGAGGGCGAACGAGGCGCGGCTGGAGAAAGAAGTTCGCTTCGCGCAACGCGTGCAGATCGCGCTGCTTCCGACATCGCCGCCGAAACGCTTGAAGGGTGTTGAAGTCGCCGCGGCGTTTGCGCCCGCGCGAGAAGTGGGCGGGGATTTCCACGACTATCTCTCGCCCGAGTCGAACACGATGGTTGTCGCCGTCGGCGACGTCTCCGGCAAAGGCGTGCCCGCGGCGCTCTACAGCGCGTTCGCCGCGGAGCTCGTGCGCGGTCGCACGTTCCGCCGCCGCTACCTGCCCGAACGCTCGAGCCCCGCGAGCGTTCTTGCCTCGATCAACACGATCCTGCATCAGCGCCAGCTCGAGGAGTACTACTGCACGCTCTGCTACACGATTTTCGATCTCAAGCGCCGGACGATGACGCTGGCGAATTCCGGATTGCCCTACCCGGTGAGAGCGACGGCGGACGGCTGCTCCCAGATCGAATTGCCCGGCGTGCCCCTCGGATCGTTTGCGGGATCGACCTACGATGAAGTCACGTATCCGCTGCAGGCTGGTGAGGTGTACGTGTTTTGCACGGACGGTGTGTCCGAGGCGATGAACGCCCAAAGCCAGGAATTCACCGCCGCTCGCCTGGTGGATGTCGTGTCGCGCTCTCGGGATTTGCCCGCAGGCAAAATCGTGAACGCG